>Ga0210133_1000178_pt1 | contig 25617 bp, 23 predicted proteins | sample Joice_ThreeSqC_D_2_FD_184874 | JGI IMG/M metagenome (GOLD analysis project Ga0210133, IMG submission 184874) | Wetland microbial communities from San Francisco Bay, California, USA, that impact long-term carbon sequestration - Joice_ThreeSqC_D1... | ecosystem: Environmental > Aquatic > Marine >...
CATTCCGCGTACCCTCGGCGCCCATGCCAGCGACGAAGCAGCCTACGACTGCGCCATGGTGCTACGGGCGTGGCTGGCGGGCGGTGGGCACTCCGTGGACGACGAGAGCGCCCGACGCGAGCGCGTGTCGCAGGCGGCGCGGCTGCTCGGCGCGCACGTCACCGATTTGGAGGATCTGAGCGGCCGCGAATTCAAGGATCCGGGCTTCCTGGCCTGGACCCTGGGAGAATACGCGCGGGCGACCAACGATCGCGGTCTTGGTGCCACGGCGCGAAGGTTCGTCGAGGCGTCCTTCGGCATGAAGAGCCCGCCCCCCTTCGCAGCGGAGATGTCCGCGCGTGACGGCTTGTTCGACTTTTCGTGCACGACAGCCACGCGCGTGCTGGCTGTCATCGGCGCCGAAGGGCCGATCCCCTTCGTGGGTGCCTGGCTGCGCGAGCGAGTCGCTCCCGCGCTGCCCGAGTCCTTCGTGACCCGACCCATGGATGAGAACACCTGGAATGCTTGCGCCGCCGCGACGCTGGGCTATGCCTTCTCCATCTCGACCGACCCGACCTTCTTCGATGCCTACAAGTCGCTCATGGACGAGCTCGACGATCGCGCCCAGGACGGCGTGCTCGGACGTACCAGCGGATTCTCGGCGGATACCGCCGCGACCTTCTACTACGCGATGGCCACGGCATCGATTCTCGGGAAAATCTAGCTCTTGTCCGACCCGCGCGAAGAATTGCGTGACTTGACCGCGGCGTTTCGTGCCCAGCTCGAGGCGCGTGGCCGTTGCGGCCTCGTCGGGGTTTCGCTGCGCCCATCCCCGGCGGTTGCCCAGGCGGAGATCGTCGCATCCGATGGGCCAGGCGACTTCCACGACGAGCCGCTGACGCCGTACCCGACGCCCCCTCCGGTGCTCTACGACGAGGGCCAGGTGATGCACAGCGGGCGCGGACTCACCGCCCTGCGTGCGGAGTTGGGGGACTGCCAGCGGTGCAAGCTGGCCAAGGGACGCAAGCACATCGTGTTCGGGACGGGCAACCCCGAGGCCAACCTGATGTTCGTGGGCGAGGCGCCGGGAGCCGACGAAGACGCGCAGGGCGAGCCTTTCGTGGGCGCCGCCGGACAGCTCCTGACGAAGATGATCCAGGCCATGGGCTACGAGCGTCGGGACGTCTACATCTGCAACATTCTCAAGTGCCGGCCGCCGCAGAACCGAAACCCGGAACCGGACGAGATCACGGCGTGCGAACAGTTCCTGCGCAAGCAAATCGCCATCGTGCAGCCGCGAGTGATCGTGGCGCTGGGCAAGTTCGCCGCGCACTTTCTGTGCGGCGAGAATACCCCCATCACGCGCCTGCGCGGCAATCTGCGCACCTACCACGAGATCCCGGTCATGCCGACCTACCACCCCGCGTTCCTCCTGCGCGACCCAAGCCGCAAGGGGGAGGCATGGGCCGATCTCAAGCAGGTCATGGCGCTCTTGAGCAACATGGGGCTGCGGTGATCGAGTTCTTTGCCAATGTCCAATTGACACTCGGGATCGGCAACGATAACTTCCGCCCTGCGCCTGCGCAGAGGAGGATCTGATGGCGAGCGAAGAAAGTTGTTTGATCGGCAGCAAGACCACTGTTCGAGGCCAGGTTTCGGGGAAGCAGGATCTTGTCATCGAGGGTCGCGTCGAAGGGCACATCGGACTCGATAGCAACCTCACGGTGGAGGAAGGCGGCTCGGTGGAGGCCGACGTCGAGGCCACGGTTGCGACCCTGCGCGGCGAGGTGCGTGGGCCGGTGACGGCTCTGCGATCGCTCGTCGTGGAAGCATCCTCGCGCGTTGCGGGCAAGCTCAAGGCGCCCTCGATCACCATCGAAGATGGCGCGCGATTTTCGGGTGAAATCGAGATGGACGTCGAGTTGCCGGCGGGTGTAACGCACGGGAACGCCTAACTCCGCCGAGAACGGAGCAATTCATGGCAAAGGAAAAGGAAACGAAACCCATGGCGAACACGGTCATTGGAAGCAGCATCGTCGTCGACGGCGAGATCAGCGGCGAGGAGCCGCTCACCATCCTCGGCACGGTCAAGGGCAAGATAGCTGCAGCCAGCAGCGTGGTGGTCGAATCCGGTGCCACGGTAGAGGCCGACGTGGAGGGGCAGACCGTCACGGTGAGCGGCAAGCTTACCGGCAATGTGACCGCGCGCGAGAAGCTGGAACTGCGGCCCGAATCCAAGATGGTCGGGAATGCCAAGGCCCCGCGTATCGTGGTCGCCGACGGTGCCACGTTCAAGGGCAACGTGGACATGGACGTGTAGGGCGCCATCATGGCTGACAAAGAAACCGTGATCGGCATCGAGACGCGCATCTCGGGCGAAATCCGCGGCAGCGAGGACCTGGTGGTCAAGGGCCGCGTGGACGGCAAGATCCAGCTGACGCACGCCCTGACCGTGGACAAGGGCGCGGTCGTGCAGGCCGATGTGGATGTCAAGAGCCTGGAGGTGTCCGGTACCCTGGTGGGCAACATCGTGGCCTCCGAAAGCGTTCGCTTTCACCCCAGCGCGCGGGTGATCGGGGATCTGGCGTCGCCACGCGTGATGATGGAGGCAGGCGCCGCCTACCGCGGCCGCGTGGACATGGGCGATATCGAGGCCGCGCGCGCCGCGGTCGCCGCGCGCGCCGTGTCCCGGCCGGCTGCAAGCGGTGGTGCGGCGGTGCGCGAACGGCCGGCTCCTCCGCGTGTGTCCGCACCGCCGAAGACAGCGGCAATCGCCAGCAAGGCCGGTCCCAGGTTCGTAGCTCCGTCAGCGGGAGACCGAACCGTCACGGCCCCGGCGACCGCTTCTACGCCGCCATCGTTCCCGCGCGTCGCGGGCGCGGTCGCTGGCTCGGCTCCCTCCTGGGCGAAGAAGAAGGTTCGCCGACGCTGATGTCGGGATGGGATCCCGATAAGAGATCCCAACTTCCCCACGCACTCTGGTTTTGCCCCGGGGCAGGCAGGGCATGCAAGGGGCCGGTGATTCCGAATTCGCGCGCGCGTTACCCCGGAAGGTCGAGCTGACTTCGCCACCGTGGATGGCGTGCATCTCGTCACAAATGTGATACGGTTCGCTCGCCCATGTGTGGTGTGATCGGAATCTTCGGACACCCTGAGGCGTCGAAGCTCGCCTACCTGGGACTGCACGCTCTGCAGCACCGCGGGCAAGAATCGGCAGGTATCGTCTCGAGCGACGGACAGCAGCTTCGCTGGGTGCGCGAGATGGGGCATGTCGGCGAAATCTTCACCGAGGAGCGCCTGGCCCAATTGCCCGGCTCCTCCGCTATCGGCCATGTGCGCTATTCCACCACGGGCGATTCTGCGTCCAAGAACGCGCAACCGCTGGCCGTCAATTATGCTCATGGCTCGCTCGCCATCGCACACAATGGAAACCTGGTCGATGCCGCCGAGGTTCGTTCGCGACTGGAAAACGAAGGCTCGATATTCCAAAGCACGAGCGATACCGAAATTATCTTGCATTTGATTGCCCACTCTCGTGAGGGGGACTTGCCCTCGCGGATTGCCGATGCGTTGCGTTCGGTGCACGGCGCCTTCTCCCTGGCCTTTCTCTCCGAGACGTCGATGATCGCCGTGCGCGACCCGCTCGGCATCCGCCCGCTGTCGCTTGGCCGCCACAAAAAAAATGGCTGGGTGGTGGCATCCGAGACCTGCGCCTTCGAGCTTATCGAGGCGGAGTACATTCGCGATATCGAACCGGGCGAGATGCTGGTGGTGGACGCGGCGGGGGCGCGCAGCCTGCGTCCCTTCATGCCCGAGGAACCGCGCCACTGCGTCTTCGAGTGGATCTACTTCGCTCGACCTGATTCCACCATCGCCGGCCAGTCGGTTTACGCCGCGCGTGAGGCCATGGGGCGCCGTCTGGCCGTAGAGCACCCGGTGCAGGCGGACATCGTCATTCCGGTGCCCGATTCCGGCACCGCCGCGGCCATCGGCTATGCGCGCGAGAGTGGGATTGGCTTCGACCAGGGGCTCATCCGCTCGCACTACATCGGACGCACCTTCATCGAGCCCAGGGACTCGATTCGCCACTTCGGCGTGAAGTTGAAACTGTCGCCGGTGCGCGACGTGCTCTCGGGCAAGCGCGTGGTCGTGGTCGATGATTCCATCGTGCGAGGAACCACCTCGGGCAAGATCATCGGCATGATTCGCTCGGCAGGCGCACGTGAGGTCCATCTGCGCATCAGCTCGCCACCCACCATCGGGCCCTGCCACTACGGCATCGACACCCCGGATCGCAACAAGCTCATCGCCAGCTCGCACACCGTGGATGAAGTTCGCCGCTTCGTGGGCGCCGATACCCTCGGCTACCTTTCCCTCGAGGGATTGCACAAGTCGGTTGCCAAAGTGCTCACTTCACACGAACACCGCGGCCTGTGCGACGGGTGCTTTTCGAATACGTACCCCATCCCGCTTCCCACCCCGATGCGCCCTCGCCAGTTGCGACTGATCTCGGTGTAGGACCGCGATCGCATGCCGCCGCAAGTCCAGACCGTGTCCCCGTGGCGCGGATACGTGCACCTTGGGGTCGTCTACCTGGTGTGGAGCAGCACCTACCTGGCGATTCGTGTGGCGGTGCGACCAGGCGGGGGATTTCCGCCGTTCTCGCTCGCCGCCTTGCGCTGCTGGATGGCGTTCCCGCTGCTCCTGTTTTGGGCGCGACTGCGTGGTCAGCGGCTTTGGCCCAAGCGAGGCGAACTGCCATTGCTCGCTGTTTCGGGCGTCCTGCTGTGGACCTTCGGTAACGCTCTCGTCGTGGTGGCCGAACAACGCATCGACAGCGCGCTGGCGGCCATCCTCATCGCCTCCACGCCGATTTGGGTGGCCGTGCTGGAGAGTCTGGTGGATCGACGGATGCCATCGCGCCTGGTGGTGGTGGCGTTGCTGGTGGGGTTCGTGGGCACTGGCCTCGTTGGCTATCCGGCCCTGCGCGGCGGGGTGCGCGCGGACGCCGTGGCCATCGTGGTACTCCTGCTCGCATCGCTGAGTTGGGGCGTCGGCTCCCTCTTGCAGCGCCGTCGTCGCGTCGAGCTGGACGCCATGGTCAGCGCCGCCTACCAGATGCTCTTCGGCGGGATTGGTGCCACGATCTTGGCCTTCCTTTCGCGCGAGCCCATGCCCACACCCAATGCCACGGCCTGGACGGGCTTCGCCTTCTTGCTGGTCTTCGGCTCGCTCATCTCCTTCGTATCCTTCATCCGGGCACTTCACCTCCTGCCCACGCGGGTGGTCTTCACTTACGGCTACGTCAACCCGGTCATCGCCGCACTCCTTGGGTGGCTGGTCCTTGGCGAAAGAGTGTCCTCCGTGTCGCTCGCCGGTGGTGGCTTGGTTTTGCTCGGCGTGGCTGGCGCCTTCCGCGCCCGGGACTAGACCGCGGCCTCGGAAGCCGTGTGCCGAGGCGAAACGTCCACTTCCACAACAGGCTCTTGACTAAGATCGCCTGATGACCAATCGTTCTCCCATGTGCAGAGCTAGACAAATATTGTTGGGACCGACGGTGTTGGTTGCAATGCTGGTGTTGCCGGCGGCCGCTTTGGCCCAGGCCAAGGTGGTCGTACTCGATACCGTGCAGGCATCCCTGCAGCTAAAACTGGGCGTCAGGCAGGCGGTTGCCTCTGCGCTCGACGATCTCTCGGTTGCCATGGTCCCGCTGGAGGACCTGCTTCCGGAGGACCTGGCTTGCGCCGATCCCGCCTGCTATGCCGCGGTCGCGAAACGAGTCGAGGCCACGCACATCTTGCTCGTGCAGGGTGTGGCCAACCCGGCCGGGTATCGACTTTCACTCGACGTTCGCGACGGATTGACCGGTCGAACCCTGGGGACCGATGGCAAGGATTGCGAGCTGTGCGCCGAGGATCAACTGGCCCCGACGGTGCAGGAGAAGGTCACGGCCTTGTGGATCAGGGTGATGCAGGAGCAGGCGGGTCCGCCACCCGCGCCTGCGGCTCCTGCGCCGGTCGCCGTGGTGGCTCCGCCCGTTGAACCGCCTCCCGGCCCCGAAGTCGAACCGTGGTGGCAGCAGCGCACCCCCTTGATGGGACTGGGAATCGCCGCGGTTGGTCTCGTGGCCACCGGCTTCGGCGTCTACTACATCACCCAGGACGGCAAGACGGTCGAGGCCAGTACGGTCACGCCATCCAAGGGAATCATTCTTCGCGATACCGCCAAGTGGGGTTGGAGCCTGACGGGCGTGGGCGTGGTCGCGCTCCTGGCCGGATCGGCCATGGTCATCTGGGGCGCGGATGACGGATCGAGCGTGTCGGTGGCCGTTGGTCCTCGGTCGGTTGCCTTGCAGGGAAGGTTCTAGCCATGAAAGCCATTTGCAAATACCTCATCGCCGCTTTGGTGCTGGCAGCCGGCTGCGATTCCACACGACGCGATTTCAGCGTGTGCGATAGCGTCTACTCGCAGTGTCTCAAGGGGTATGTCTGCGACATGCAACTTGGCCTCTGCGTGCCCGAGACCGATGCCGGACTGCCAGTCGTTGAGGCGGGCCCGAGCGAGGCCGCGCCGCCCGTGGACGTGGCGCCGGTGGAGGTGAGCTCCCCGGACGCGAACGACGCCTCCATCGTCGACGCGGAGCCAGTCGATCTTTCCCCGGCCGTGGACCAATCCATCGTGGACACGACGGCGGGGTTGGACTTGCCGGGTGTCGAGGCGAGCATTCCCGACGCCCCGGGAAGCTGCTCGATCGACAACGACTGCGTCGTCGCCGGACTTCCGTACTGCGTGAATCAGACGTGTGTCGCTTGCAGGACCAGCAACCAGTGTAACAACGCCGTGGGCACGCCCTATTGCTCGGCGCAGAATACCTGCGTCTCCTGCGCCGCCGCCACCGGCGGAATTTGCTCGGGAGCCACTCCGGTGTGTGATTCCGTTTCCGGGAGCTGCGTCGAGTGCGTGCAGAATAGCCAGTGCCCGATCGCCGGAAAGGGATTCTGCGTGGCCAGCACCTGCCAAGATTGCAACGCCGCGCTCGCCAGCGCAGGTGGTGTCGACGGAGGCGCGAGCGACGGTGGCAGCAGCGACGGTGGCGTGACACCCGTATGCTTCGGGTCCACGCCGGTGTGTGCCAGCAGCGGCCCCATGGTCGGCCAGTGCGTCCAGTGCATGTCGAATACCGACTGCTCGGGGATCACCCCCATCTGCGACGCCTCCAACACCTGCGTTCCTTGCACCAGCGACACCCAATGCACCACCGGCCCAGGGGTGTGCATGTCCCACCAGGATGGAAGGTGCGCCAGCGATGCAGAGACGATCTACGTCAAGAATTCATCGAGTTGCACCGGCGGTTCGGGCACGGTCGCATCTCCCTTCTGCGATTCGCAGGCCGGCATCAGCGCCGTCACCACCAGCAAGCGCGTCGTGGTGATGACCGGACCGGTCGCCCTGAGCGCCTGGCAGGCATCGGCGACCGGTTCCCAAATCTCGGTCATTGGCAAGTCTGGTGCCGTGATCTCGCCCGGTGCCAGCATCGGGATCCACATCAACAGCGGCAACGTCTACGTTCGTGGTTTTACCGTGCAAGGTGGCACGGTCCAGGCCGGAGTGGTCGTCGAGGCTGGCGCAACCCTCGGGCTCAATCGGTGCGTGGTCAAAACCAACGCGGGCGGTGGCTTGATCGTGCAGGCGGGAGCCAGCTTCGACGTCGCCAACTCGGTCTTCGACAACAACGGGCCGGGGGTGGTCAGCGGTATCATCAACTTTGGCGGTATCTTCCTCGGAGGCTCGGCGCCGAGCTCCGGACCGCACCGCCTGTGGTTCAGCACCATCGTCAACAATCAGGACCGGGGTGTGATCTGCGCAGACGCGACGCAGGCGCTATCCGGCATCTTGCTCTACGGCAACGTGAATGGCGGCTACCAGAACTGCGCCATGGACCCCACGAACTCGAAGTGGGATTCGCCTGGTGCCGGCAGCGACGTGGCGGACCCCGCGTTGAGCACGAGCAATCCCTATCACCTGACCTTGGCATCGCGTTGTCGGGACTTCGTTGCCGTCAGCCTCGCCCACCCCGCCGACGACATGGACGGTGATGCGCGGCCGAAACCGGCGGCCGGCAAGCTGGACTGCGGCGCCGACGAGTACTGATCTCGAAGGGGCGGGTCGCAGAGGGCGGCCAGCAACCGCGTGAAGCACTGCCCACGGCCTGGCCGAGCTCGCTGATCTAGACCTGTTCTCTGCAGTTCCTTCTTCTTCTTTGAGGGGCTAGACTTGCGCCTCTTCTGGGTGGAGTCCGAGCATGGCTGACGACACGGGGCTGCCAGGAGGGCAGCCGGCCCCAAGCAAGTGTGTGACCAAGCAGGAAAGGCGGCCTGGCGGGGTCGTCTCGCCAGATGCGCCTGCGCTGGTGGTCGACAGCCATTCACGGAACGTTCTGGCGGCGGGTACCAAAGTTGGCCGCTACGAGGTCGTCAGGTTGGTGGGAGAGGGTGGCATGGGCGCGGTCTACGAGGCTCTCGATGCGCGGCTCAATCGCAGGGTTGCGCTCAAGATCCTTGCTCCTGCCTTGAAGGGGAAGCGCAAGGCGGCCAAGCGCTTCTCCATCGAGGCGCAGGCCGCGGCGCGCCTGGTGCATCCCAACGTCGTCGGCATCTACGACTTCGACATGGAATGCGCGATTCCCTACATGGCCATGGAATTCCTCGAAGGCGAGACGTTGGCGGCGGCCGTCGCTCGCGCGCCGCTCGCCTTCGACCAGATGGCGGACATCATGCTGGCGGTGTGCGCCGGCGTGTTCGCGGCCCACCAGGTGGGCATCGTTCATCGCGACCTCAAGCCAAGCAACATCTTCCTGTGTACGGATTGGCGAGGCCACGAAGCCGCGCGCGTGCTCGATTTCGGCATTTCGAAGGTGGGCGGGGTTTCCGGCAGCGGGCTGACAGAGACCGGCGACATCGTGGGAACCTCGCAGTATCTGTCACCCGAGCAGGCCGCGGGTTTGCGGCATGTCAACGAGGCGAGCGACCAGTACTCCCTTGGCGTGGTGATGTACGAGTGTGTGACCCAGCGGACACCGCAGCAGGGCCTGCCCATCCACAGCCTGCTCCGCAACGTCACGCGGGGCCATCACGCTCCGCCGAGCACCCTGCGCCCGGATGTACCGGCTCCCCTCGAGGCCATCATCGAACGCGCGATGAGCGTGCGGCCAAAGGATCGCTTCCGTTCGGTGCACGAGCTCGGTCGCGAGATCTTCCCCTTCGCGTCCGCGGACTACCAGCGGCAATTCGACGATTACTACCGTTCCCAGCCCGATGCCGTCAGCTCGAGACGATTGGGGTGGCGACGCAAGGACGCCGTCGCCACCGCGGAACCCCAGGCGGCTGTGACCTTACGGGTACCTGACGAGCCGGCTGCCACTTGGCAGGCGAGGACCACCCGTACATCGGCGCGCCGGACGGGACAACGGCGTTCCCCTGGTTCGGGGCCATGGGCCGCCCTACCAGCGGCCTCAGGCGCACCGTCAGTCGCGCCGCCGGGCAAGGTGCTGTCTTCCGTCGCGCTCGGGGCGGTGATCGCGGCCTTGGCCCTCGGTTTTCTGCTTCTCGTCCTTCGGTCGTGAGTTTGTCCTAGGCAAGCATTGTCCCTTGCAATCCGCGTCGCCGGAAGGCAGCTTACCGGCCGTGAAACCAACCGTCCTGCTGTTCGACGTTGACGGAACCTTGGTAACGACTTGCGGCGCCGGCCGACGTGCCGTGGAACGCGCGTTCGAATTGCGCCACGGAACCAAGGATGCTCTGTCCTTCTCGTTCGGCGGAATGACCGACAAGGCCATCGTGCGGGATGCCCTGTTGGCCATGAAATTTCCCTTCGCGAATGAGGACGAATTGACGAAGGAAGTCGAGGCGACGCTGGATTTCTACCTAGGGGTGCTGGCCGACGAGGTCGCCCACACACGCATTCGCATCCATGAAGGCATGGCGCGGGCGATGGACATGGCCGACGAGCGCAAGGATGTTGGGCTTGGCCTGGGAACCGGGAACATCCGCAAGGGGGCAGAGATCAAGCTCGGTGCCGTTGGCATCTATCAACGCTTTGCCTTCGGCGGTTTCGGAGACGACTCCATCGATCGCCCCACCTTGCTCATGGCCGGAGCGCGCCGGGGCGCGGACAGCTTGGGGACGCCGGTCGAGAACTGCCGGGTCGTCGTGATTGGTGATACGCCCAAGGACGTGGCGGCCGCCAAGGCCATCGGCGCGGATTCCATAGCCGTCGCCACCGGCATGCACGACCTTGCCGAGCTCAGGGCGTGCGATCCGTCTGCAGCCTTCGCGACCCTCGCCGACCCGGGCGCGGAGGTCGCATTGTTCGGGCGCTAGCTACTGCGGGATATGCAGCAGGAGACGGTCGCCGTCGACGATGGTCTGGTAGGTTTCAAGCGGACGTGGGGGCGGACCCGCGAGGACCTTGCCCGAAAGGTCGAATCGCCCATCGTGGCACGGACATTCGATCTTCTGGCTCTCGGGCGCGTAGTTGATGTCGCAGCCCTCATGCGGGCACTTGGACTCGAAGGCGTGGGCCGAATTCTGACCGTCGCGAACCAGGAGCAACTCCTTGCCGCGAATCCTGGTGACCATCGAACCGCCAATCTCTTGCAGCTTCGGCGCCTTGCCAAGCGGCACGGCGACCCAGCCCTTGCCACCAGCCAAGACCGCCCTGGGCCAGGCCAGCAGCGCCATCGCGACCCCGGCGGCGGTGGTGAAGAAGCCGCGGCGCGAGGTTTGCATCGGAGCGTTGGGTGTTGCTGGCAACGCGGAGGAACGAGCGTGTGGACAGTCCGACATGGCTAATGTGTCCTCGTGATCTGAAAACCGATGGTGAGCTTGCTCCACGGACGATCCGTGTTGGTGATGTAGCCGTCGGCCGTCAAGTAGGTCGTGTTCCCGGCCACCACGGCGAAAGTATGGCGGTTGGTGATGTACTTCACGCCTCCGGAAAAGGTCGGATTCTTCGAACAGTAGCCGGCGGTGCACGAGGCCAGCTCGGCATCGAAGGCCAGCCCAGCCGTCGCACGTACCTCGACCCCACCGGCGAAGGCGACCGACCAGGCCTTGTCCTGGTTGTATTTGGTGTCGTTGGTGGAATTCGAGTGGTACAGGGCCCCGGCCGAGAGCAGCACCCGGTTGACGAGCAAGCGCGTGGCCAGGAGTTGGCCGTAGAAGCCTGAAGCGTCAGGGGCGTTGGGCTGGAGGAACCATGTGACGCCGTAGCGTGCCGCCAGATCCACGCCCAGGTGGGACTGGTGCAGGATCTGATAGCGAACATCGATCTCGTAGGTGTCCGTTCGAGACGAACCTCCGCGGTAGGCCCCGATGTCCAGATCATCGATAACCCCATAGCGGAGGCCGAGTCCTACCCGGATCGGGCTGTCCAGGCCGAAGAAGCTCTTGCCCATGTCCTCGAACGCATGGCTGCTCGAACTGTCGTAGATGGGCGACGTCGATCTGTGATCGATGACCAGTTCCCACCCGCCGGCGGCAAGCGCGCGCGCGGTCGATAGAGCGAGGATGCGGACGGCGGGCGAGTACCCGCTTCCGTACCAGGCAGCCGTGGGATCGTCCGATTCCTCCAGGTCGACGACCTCGCCCAAGACCTCGATATCGCTCTCGGCGGGTTTGGCAATGACGGGAGTCGGTAGCGAGCTCGCGCCGGCTTCGGCAGGCGTGTCTCCAGCTGGCGCATCGGAGGCTTGCGCGGTTTCGGCCCGAGCTTCCACGGCGAGCGTGAATGAGAGAGCGAAAAGAGCGATCTTCGTCATGGGCACCCTGGGATGATCCTGTCGGATGAACCTTGTTTGGCGACGGTTGCGGCTGCTATCTGCGGCCTCAGTTGTTCGGCATGCCGGCATTGACCCAGTCCTGGAAGTTCTGCTTGTCCGTATCGGTGAGCGCGACGCCAGGGTCCAGCGGCATGCTGTTGCTCTGGATCGCGCTGCTTGCCGCGCCAGCGTTGGCCACGACCTTGTCGTAGGTGTCAAGCCCGATGCCCATGACGGGACTGGAGCCGCCGTGGCATCCCGACAAGGTACAACTCTGCGCCATCATGGGCGCGATGGTCTGCGCGTAGCTCACGCCCGTGGACGTGCTTCCGCCTGCGCCTCCGCCTCCACCATAGTCACCGGCTGGATTCTGCTTGTCGCCGCAGCCGAGCAAGAGAGCCGCCGACAGTGCGCTTGCGATCGTGGTGCTGGCAAAACGAGTCATCAATACTCCTATTTCATGAATAGTACCCGAAGCGGGCCGGTGCCAGGCAATTTCGTCGAATCTTCCGTCAATATCCCGAGATCCCGCCCGCAAGCCACCGAACCATTGCAGCCGGTGGCCCGCGCAGGTCTAGGTGGAGGGCTCGGTGCGCACCATCACGCGTCCCAGACTGGGGACCTCACTGCGCAGAAACCGCTCTGTTCTCACCGTGAAATCGTGCGCATCTCGCAATGATTCGCCGGCAGGCAAGACGCAGCGAAAGGACAGCGACAACTCGGACCCGCAGCGTCTGATTTCGATGTCTTGGGGGGAGATCCCGCCTTCGCCAAGGCCGGGCGCGCGCCGCAAGGCCTCGCGCAGGCGGGTAACCTCGTCGGAACTGGCCGAGGAGGTTGCGCGCGATTCGCCGGCGGGTTCGATATGCGTCATGACCCGCGCCAGGCGGGGATGGCTCCGGCGCAGTTCCTTCTGGATCTCCACGGATCTGGCGTGAGCCTGCGCGAGAGGCAGGGTGGCATCCATTTCCAGGTGCATCTCCAGCACCAATTGGTCGGTCTCTTCGTAGACCAGAAGGTTATGCGCGGCGGCTCCGTGCGTGGTGGCGATCCGGCGCGCTGCTGCGAGGAGATCTTCGCTGCCGTTTTCCGCGGGTTCGACGTGAACCATGACATCGGCGGCGGGAAGCTCTCGCTTGATCGCGGTTTCCGCACCGCATGCGATCGCGTGACTGTGTTCCAGCGACTCGGCCCGGTCCACCACCAACACCAGATCCACGAAGATCTCGGGGCCGCTGCGTCGCACGCGAACCTGTCGCGCCTCGCGGACACCGTCAACCCGCGCGAGAGCCGCGATGCGCGCGGGCAGGTTGGCGGGCACGGTGTCGAGCAGGTCGCCAATGGCCTTCTTGCCAAGCCTCAGGCTGACCAGCACCACGACCGCGGCGACGCCCAGCGCGGCCACGGCGTCGGCCTTGGTGAGCCAGGGAATGGCGAATGCGTGCGCGGCCAGCACGCCAGCGAGGCCCAGCAAGACGACGAGCGAGGACCAGATGTCGGTCGAGAAGTGCAGGGCGTCGGCTTCGAGTGCCTGGCTGTCGTATTTCTTGGCCACGCGGGAAAGTGCGCGGGACCGCGAGTAGTCCACCACGATCGAGAGAATGACCACCAGGAACGACCAGAGGTTGGCATCCACGTGCACCTCCGCTCGGAAGAACAGGCGCGCGATGCCCTCTTTGATAATCCAGACGCAGGTGCCAAGCAGGAGCACGGTTTCGAATAGGGCGGAAAGGTTCTCGATCTTGCCGTGACCGTAGGTGTGGTCCTTGTCGGCGGGGCGACTGCTCAAATGCACCGCCCACAGGGTCACGGCGGCTGCGGCCAGATCAAGCCCGGAGTGAAGCGCCTCGGCCAGGATACCTAGGCTGCCGGTCCAAAGCCCAACCGCAACCTTGGTTCCGGTGAGCACGAGGGCCGCAACGACCGAGAGGAGCGCAACATGGTTCTTCTCGGTCTGGGCGCTCGCGCGGCCATGCAGATGGGAACGGGTTGGGTCTTCCGGGGGCGGACGCATCAGGTTGAGGCGAGATTGTACCCCATGGAAAGCTCGACGGGGCTTCGCGGACCCTCACTTCTGCGGTGCAAGGCTGGTGAGGACGAGAGAACCGGTGCGATCACAGCCAACGCGCAAGCGCGCGCCTCGATGTAGCCGGCCGGCCACGATCTCGTTCGCGAGCGGGCCCTCGACGAGACGCTCGAAGGCGCGGCGCAGGGGGCGCGCGCCCAGGCTGCGGTCAGTCTCGATGCGCAGCACCTGGGCGATGATGCTGTCGTCGATATCGAAAGCGATACCTCGCTCGCCCTGCAAACGGCGACTGGAATCGTGGGCGATGCGAGAGACGATGGCGGCCAATTCCCGCTCGGAAAGTGGCCCGTAGCACAACACCTCGTCGATTCGGTTCCACAGTTCGGGAGGCAACCGGTTGCGAGCCAGGGCAACGATGGTGCTTTTGGCGGGAGTGCGTGTGCTGCGGTAGCAGTCGCTTCCCAGATTGGACGTCATCACAACCGCGGCGGAGGAGAAGTCCACGGTGCGGCCGCGGCCATCGGTGAGCCGTCCGTCCTCGAGGACTTGCAGGAGTACGAGCAGAACTTCCCGATGGGCTTTCTCCAACTCGTCGAGGAGCACCACGGCGGCCGGGCGGCGCCGGATGGCCTCGGTCAGCTGGCCGCCGTCCTCGTGAGCGACGTAGCCAGGGGGGGAGCCGATGAGTCGGGCGATGGAGTGAGGTTCGCTGTACTCCGACAAATCGATGCGCACCATGGCCGACTCAACGTCGAAGAGTGCCTCGGCGATGGCACGCGCCGTTTCGGTCTTGCCCACCCCGGTGGGACCGAGGAGGAGCAGCGAGGCGAGGGGCCTGCGCCCACGAAAACCGGCGTAGCTTCTGCGCAAGATCGAGGCGATGCGGTTGCGGGCCTCGGCGTGCCCGACCACGCGTTCCGCAAGGCGAGCCTCGAGGGCGGCGAAGCGGTCATCGTCGTCGCGCAGCAACTGCCCGGGTGCGACGCCCGATGCGTCGCCCACCACGGCGGCGATGTCTTGCGCCGATATCTCGTCCTTTCCCAGGCGCTGGGCGCGCGCCAGCGCGACCTCCGCGATGGACAGCGCACGCCCCGGCTGTGCTCGCTCGCTGGGATAGCGAGCGGAGAGCCGCAGAAGAGCGGAGACAACGTCGGTCGAGAATCCAAACCCCGCGCCGCTTGTCATCGCGTCGAGTCCGGCCTCGACCATTTCGAGGAGCGTGGCTGGCTCCGGAGTGTCGAGGAGAACCAATTCGAGGGCGTTCGTGAGATCCGGCGTCGTGTTCTCGATGCGGCGCACGTCGGCCGGAGTCAGGGTGAGGATGAAACGCCTGCCCATGCTGGCCAACGAAAGCAGCTGCAACACGCCATCACCTCCCTCGGGACCCAACCACGCGGCGCCTTCGAGCACGATGGGGGAGCCTGCTGGGGCCATATGGTGCAACCCTTGTAGGAGTGCACCGGGGGTGGCGGCGGCGCCCATGTTCCCGCTCGGACCAAGGGGTGGGTCGAGGCTGGCGGCAGCCAGCGCCGAGAGCAGCGCAGAACGGCCCGAGCCAGGCTCTCCAACGATGGCGATCACTCGCGCGGTCTTGGCCTGCAGGAGGTCGAGCAGTCGGCCAAGCTCGCGTTCCCGATGGAGGATGGGAACGCGGGGCGGATCCAGAGGGGCCACCTGGCATGCGCCGCTGGTTGAGGGTTCGGACTTGAACCCAGCGGAGCCGGCCGAGGGCAGGGCCGTTGCGCCCGCGACGCGCGAAAGAGGAGCTATCTCATCCGCTCCTTCCCGCCCAGAAGGTGCCGCTGGTAGGCGCGAGGCCCTGCGTTCGTTCGGGGAGTCGTGCCCGGTCAAGGCACGCATGACGATACCGCGCAGCTTGGCGGGTTCGACTCCGGCGAGGCGCAGAGTCTCGATGGCCGAGCCGTCACTACGTAGAAGGGCCAGGAGGAGGTGAAGCGAAGTGGTTTGCACCGCAGCGAGCCCTACCGCGATCTCGTGGCTGGCATCGCTCATGGCCGTCGCATCCAGTCCTTGGTCCGGCCGAACCTTCGTGCCCAAAACCTCGATGGTGGTGCCCTGGATGCCGCGCTCGGTGAGCAGGCGGGCCGCGGCGCCTCCGGTGCGCAACATTCCAATCAAGACGTCGACGCTGCTGACGCCTCGCCCGGCGGTGTCGGCGATTCTTTGCGCCTCCGCCATGGCTGCGTGGTGATCAGCACTGGCAGGGGAAGGCGGTCCAGGGGTAAACCCGGCCTGCGATTTCCGCTCGGCATGAGAAACATGCGACATCTAAGTACACGCTACCAGGGTGGCCCCGCTCGTCAAAAAAGCCCTGTGCTTCCAGCCCCAAATGCGGCTACATTTATGACCCGTACAACTGGACACACGAGGAGTGCGATGTTGAAGTTCAATCGTGTTGTGGCGATCGCCATGGGAGCAACCCTAATCTCGTCGGCAGCCCTGGCAGCCAAGCCAGAGGACGTCTTCAAGGGCAGGATCATCATCACCGAGCACCGGTTGCCGTCGCACTTCTCGTCGGCAGGCGCGTTCGTGCAAGCCATTCGTCGTTCTTCCATCGACAAGGTCTGGCCCACGGAAGAGAAGGGAAACGACGTTGCGGTATGGAAGTTCGAATACATTGCCTTTTTCGCCCGGCCGCTCAATGACAACGAGATCACTGTCAAGTTCTGGGAGGTCGGCGGTGGTTCGCAGCGCTACGTGGCCGGTGACGAGCAGTACACGCGCGAGCGGGGCAGCCGGATTTTTTCTGCGAGCATCACCGTTGCCAAGCCGGAGTTCGACACGAACAAACAGTACCTGATGACCATCGAGTCCGGGCGTCGCGTACTGGCCCAGACCAAATTCTGGCTAAGGGGCAAGGGGCCGAAGTACACTGGGAAGGTCGAATTCACCGACGAGGAAGCCAGGCGGAAATAGCCTTCGCGTTTCGCGGGCACGGCTCAAGCCGGGCTCGTTATCCGTCGATGGCACAAACGAGCGGTCTGGTGTTGATGGTTGCGCAGTGCCGCCGGGGACATGAACCAGGTACCTGAACGCGTGGAGAGAATGCCGTGGAATCTCGCAAGAAGACCTTGATCGCCATTTTCGTGGGCACGATGGCGTTTGCCGGATGCAAGGGCGGCGCGGATGATGAACTGACCAGCCGGCTCAAGGAAGCCAACGACAAGGTCGTGGCTTGCCGGGCCGAGGTCAACGATCTCAAAGTCCAAAATGCCGACCTCAGGCGCAAGCTGGCCGAGGCGATGTCGAATCCGGCGCGCGTGCAATTGACCGATCCGGACATTCTCAACCTCATCGCCGAGATCAAGGGCAGACGCGGAGGTCCCAAAGATGGTGACGATGTCGTCCTCGGCAAAGGAGCGCTCGATCCCAGGGAGGCATCGCGCGTGGTCAAGCAGGGGGCGCATGCGCTCCAGAAATGCTACGAGCGCGCGCTCAAGAAGAACTCGGCGTTGCAGATGCAGTCGGGCCTCGGGGTGATGCTCGAGTTGACCGTCAAGCCTTCCGGAGTCGTGCAAGGTATGAATCTTTCGCCGCACGTCGACAGCGATCTCACCGAGTGCGTGCGCACCACGGTGTCGCGCTGGAAGTTTCCGCCGTTCGCCGGTGAGTCGGTGGTCGTGACCCAGAAGCTCACACTCACGCCCAAGACCTGAGCATCTTCTAATTGGGACTGGCGGAGTCGTGTTTTAGCTGGGCGGTCGAACGCTCAGTGCAGACCGGCCCGACACCGCGGATGGCCTCGCAGAGTTTTCGGTAGCGGGCCTCCACCGGTCGGTCAGCGGTGCGCCGACGCTTCCCCGGATCGTTGATAGTCAGACGCATCGACGTGAGCGACGTCGTGTCGATGTCCATCACGCGCGCGAGCGCGTAGTAGAGAACTGCAACGCGATGGGGATAGTGACGGGCGGGGCCGCGATCAATGTAGCGCGGACCGTGGTTGTAGTGCGCCCAGTACGCATGGGTCTTGTGCGTGCAAGGAACCTGGTGCTGCTTGGTACGCAAGACCCCGTCGCTGTCGCGCATGCGAATCGTGACGCTGGTGACGCCACCGCCATGGCGCCAGTGACCAAGCTCGCGCGCGCCGATGTCGATGTTCTTCACTGGATCCATGACGACCTTCCACGACAGTCCCCGCACGTTGCCGTTAATACAGTGCCCGCGTTTGTCGAGAATGCAGCGAATTCCCATCAGGCCGCCATCCTTCGCGTACAAGGACCCTTGCTTGATTGTCGTTCGAAAGGCCTTCTCGTTCATGTCGCTCTCGTTGATCATCACTGCGAGGATCAACGAAGCAGGAACGTCGTGACGCTTCGACGATTCAAGAACGGCCGAGGCGATCCGCTCGCAGAACGCTGGTTTCCATGCCGGAGTTCGCCAGCGCACGCGATCCTTCACCTCGCAGATCGTCGTGGCCAGGCAGGATTCGCTGGGCGAATCGACGCTAGTCTCTGGCAAGGCATTGCCCTTGTCGGGGGCGCCGGTTTGCACGTCATGCGTCGGGATGGCGAGCGGAAATGCCATCAACCCTGCGAATGCAGCGATGGCGTGAGCAAGTGTCGTTTGACCGAAGGCTGGAAGCACTCAGAATCCTTGAAATACCTGGAAGCTGTATGGCGCCGGCGTTTCTGCCGGTATCTCGACACCGGTCCGCCCATGGCGTGCCCGGAGGGGAAATTTCGTTCGGTCGAAAAATTATCTTTACTTTGGCTTTGCCTTTCAGTCAACCACAAAAACTTCACGTCGATGGCGTGAATGGATCGATTCCCTTATCGTGATGTCCGCGATTGCGTTTTTCTCATGAGCAGGATCGTCGACGTGTTCGTTTCACTCGAGGCTAGCGATGAGCCCATCGCTAGCGTGGCCGCGCGCACAATGGGGATCGCCGCAGATCAACTGCTCGACGTTCGCGTGCTTCGCCGCTCGCTCGATGCTCGCAAGGGGCATGCCCTCGGTCACCGCCTACGCGTGGAGGTATTTCTCGTCGGAGAAATCGAATCCTCGCGCCCCGGCGGTCGCCCGTCGAGGCAGTGGCCTTCGTCGATTCCGCGTCCACGCGTCGTCATCGTTGGTTCCGGCCCCGCTGGCTCCTGGGCTGCGCTCCGTCTCGCAGAGGCCGGAGTTTCATCGACGATTCTCGAACGAGGCAAGCCCGTGCAACCGCGACGACACGACCTCGCGCGCGTGCAGCGTGGACAGTTGGACGTGAATTCCAACTACTGCTTCGGAGAGGGGGGCGCCGGCACCTATTCGGATGGAAAACTCTACACGCGAACGAAGGATCGCGCCGGCGTCGAGCGTGTGCTCGCAGACCTGGTCCGGTTCGGCGCGCCTGGCGACATCACCGTCGAGAGCAGACCACACGTCGGCTCGAATCGCCTACCCAAGGTGTTGACGGCGCTGCGGGGATTCCTCGAAGAGCACGGCACCGTCTACAAGTTCTCGTCGCTGTTTGCCGGAATCGCCACGCGCGACGGAAGGGTTCGGGGTGTGCGAACCACCGATGGAGACGAGATCCCGGCGGACGTCGTGGTGCTGGCGTGCGGCCATTCCGCCCGGGACGTCTACCACTGGGCCGCGGGGGCCGGTGTTGCGCTTGAGCGGAAGGGCAGCGCGGTGGGTGTGCGTCTGGAACACCCGCAGTCGAGCATCGATCGCATTCAGTACGGCCGCGCAGCGGGCGATCCGCGCTTGCCGCCGGCTTTCTACGAGATGAGCGCGACGGGCGCCGGCCGGGGCGTCTACAGTTTCTGCATGTGCCCCGGTGGCTTCATCGTCCCGGCCGCGACCGAGGCCTGCGGGCTCGTGGTCAACGGCATGAGCCTGTCCCGCCGCGATTCGCCTCATGCCAACGCGGCCATGGTCGTCACCGTGCAAGCCGCAGACTACGGCGAACCTGCGCTGGGACCACTTGCTGGTGTCGCGTTTCAGCGCAGGATCGAAGAGGCAGCGTTTGCCGCGGGCGGCGGCGCTTTTCGCGCGCCAGCGGTGCGCCTGGCCGACTTCCTGGCCGGGCGTTCGAGCACCTCGTTGCCCAAGGTGAGCTACCACCCAGGCGTGGTGGCGGGTCGGATGGACGAGATCTTTCCTCCCTTTGTGACGGATGCATTGCGCGCCGGACTGGAGGCCATCACACGACGCATACGCGGCTTCCTGCACGAAGATGCCGTGTTGGTTGCAGCAGAGACCCGCACCAGCGCTCCTGTGCGGATCGTGCGCGATCCGGTCTCCCTGCAGTCTCCCTCGCTCGTCGGATTGTACCCAGCGGGAGAGGGCGCGGGCTACGCCGGTGGTATCGTCAGCTCGGCCATCGACGGCGAACGTGTCGCGCAGGCCATTGTCGGTACCGTTAGACCTTGAACGGATCGTCCTTCACGTCGGGCGGTGGCGTGATCTCCGGGTCGTCCTTTGTCGCGGATCCTTCACCGTCTTCGCTGAGAACTTCCATCTCTGCTCCTGCGGGAAGGATGGAGCCATCGAGATAGCGAAGGAACATGTCGAGGAAGGAAGACTCCTTCGGCGTGAGTCTATCGAACATGGCCCCCACCTGGAAGGCGCCGGAGATTGGCGTGCACCAAACAACACGCGCCCGGAGCAGGAGAGGTTCGGAGGAAGATGTCGGTCCCAAGAGCAGTACGAGCTCGATGCTCAGCTTTTCCCCGGAAGGGAGGCCATCGGTGGTGATGAGGCACATGCCCGAGCGCGAGAGATCACGCGTGCGAGCGATCAGCTTGCGCCCATCGGTGGTACTGACGTTGGCCTGGACATCGACGTGGACGCGCGGGGAGCGACGTAGATCTTGTGACTTTGCTGTCATCTGGCTCCTGGGGAGGCACACGCGCCGAAGGCGCCGGCCGACAGAGCGTCGAGCTCGGCGTCGATCTCGCTTGCGCGCAACTGGCGCGCGACGCGATCCGTGGCGGCAATATCGAGCACGAGTCGGCGCCGCTCGAAGTAGAGCCGATTCATGGTGCTCTGGATGTCGCGTCTCAACTCGGCCATGTGCAACGCTTGGTTTTGGGCTGCGAGCTCCTCGGAGGAGAAGACCAGCTTGGCCAGATCCCACGTCGCTCGCGCCTCGTATCGTATGTCATTTACCGTGTCGATCCCAAGAGGGGAAGATAGCGCCGTCGAGGAACTGACGATGTCTACCGACTCGCTGCGGCCATAGCGACGCGACACCAGCACACGTAGCTCGGGCAGCAAGGCGGCACGACCGGCCCGCGACACGTACGAGCGCGCCCGTTCGGGTTCGGTCATGGCCATTTCGACCGCCTTGCGCCGAGCCAGGCTCAGGCAATCGCTGTCGGGATCGTGCAGGTCCACGACGCGTTCCGGGCGGCGTGGCACGCTCTCGGGGATCGGTGCTGCGGGGTCGTCGAGCGTTACCGCGGTGATGGGAAGACGACGCGGGTCGAGCGGGAAGGTCGCCATGGCCATGGTTTCGATCCGGCGGTCCGAGGGCGCGAACGCCGCTGTTGCTTGCACCGAAACCTTGGGCAGCCACGCCAGCCAGCTTGCGGCCCTTTTGTTGCGATGTCGTCGCGCGCCGGCAGACCCGGTTGCCGGCATCGGGGATGGCGTGAAATCGGCGGATGCCTCGGATGAGAAATACAGGCCCTGGCGCGTGGCCAGCCAGATGTGGTGGGCGGTGGCCGCGGCGTCGAGGATATCGAGGCCAGGAGGCGTTTCGACGGCCTGCCAGCGACGTCCTTCATCCAGGGAGACGAGCAGTCCGCGACCGATTGCCAGCCAGGGCATCGATTCTCCCACCGGACAGACGACTCGGCGGGCACGGATGTCTCGGTTGCGCACCTCGGGAGCTGCCGCAGGGGGAATCGCCAGCAGCGAATCCGCAAGCAGGACGACGAGGGTTTCCCCACAGTAGGTCAGGTCCAGAACTTCACTTACCGGCTCGAAGCTCTCGGCGTTCGCGTGATCGCCGGACCACGTGACTCGCCCAGGGACCGCCCATGCCCAGCGCCGCCCACTCAGCGAAGACGCGATCCTGGTGGCAGGGGAGGGCAGGGGCAGAAAACGCTGCTCGTCGCCGTCCTGGCCAAGCAACGCGAGACCGTCCGGCCTGGAGACGAGCAGGCCATGCCGCGAAGCCGCGAGCGCACGGCCATGCAGCTGCCGCCCGGATTCCCGAAGCACATCCCCGCGCGGGCCCACACGAAGCAATGCACGGTGGCCGGCGATCCAAATATCGTCCTCACCTGCAGCAAGAAGAACGGGCTCGTCCTGAGGATCGGGCGGGTTTGGGGTCGGCGATCGTTCGTCCCGCCGCTGGCCGAGCGTGCGCTCGTCATCGAGCATGTCGTAGGCCCAGTCCGTGTCGCGGTCGGCGTCGGCGATCCCGAGAAAATCCAGGATCTCCTCGGCCTGCCTCTGGCCGGCGCGGCGATTGGCTGGCAACGGCCCTCGCTCCCGCTTGCCCACGCGGCCGACCGCGGTACCGTCGTCGCGCAAGATCCACACGACCCCGTCGCGCACCACCGCAGCGTGATGTGCCGTTGTTACCACCCGCTCGGCGGGGCCAGGCAAGATGGGAAGCCAGTCCGCCAGGACGGGGAAGGGCAGGGCGGAAACCAGAACGAAGGCAATGACATGGGTTGAACGCATGCCCAGCCTGACAGCAACCCGCGTGCCGGGAGCAAACTCACGCTTCTTCTCGACCAATCGGTGCGGTCCCCGTCGGATCTGTCCGGATTCTGGACACCCCTGCGGGCCGGCCGGTCGCCACCAGGTGGAATACCGGCCGGTCGCTGCTAGTTATGCGGGAGGTGCGCCGCCGGCTCGATGCTGGGCAGGGCGACCGGTGGAAACGGATTGGCCCCCATGACCAGGGCAGCAATCGTGGCCGCCATCTGCCAGCGAAAGATCTCCGCGGCCAATTCGTTGCGTCCGCTCACCACGATATGAATATAGGGTTGGCCCGCACCGTGCAGGGCTTCCATCTGTTCCGGCGTGGCGGCCGGCGTGTCGCCGTCGGCTTGCATGTGAACGAAGATGCGATCGGGTGGGTAGCTCGGCAGAAGGGGTTCTCCTCGCGTTGTCACGATGCCGATCGAGCCGTGCCTGGTCGCGTCTGCGAACAGCCGCGCGATCCATGTGCCGAGGGGCGACAGGGTCTTCGACAACAACAGGGTCAACTTGTGGCGGCCGTGCTTGGCCAAGGATCCGAGCAGGACACCCAGACTCGCACCAGGATTGTCCTCAAGTTTGTCCGTGCGGCATGCATCGGCCATCACCGCGGCGCGTGCCAGGAGCTTCGCCGGATCCTGTCCGAGCAGCGCCGCCGGCACCAGCCCCTCGAAGCCGAGAAGCCCGAAGCCGTCGCTGACATTCCGAACGTCGGGGAAGACTCGGCGGTAGCGATGGTCGCGCGCGATGTCCGCCAGGCGGCCGCCAACGCTCGTGATAGCGGCGAAGTGCTGGCCCGCGCGCTCGATGTCGCCGTCGCATCGCTGGAGAATCCTTGACCAGACAAGGCGTTCCGTGTTTTCCATGCCCTTGCTGGTGCCGGGCCTCCCGACGACGAGAACGAATGTGGTATTGAGCTGCAGCTGTTCGAGCAAGGTCGCGGGCGCCGGTTCATCCGCTCCCGGATCGGAGCCGCCCACAATCCGCACACGCGTGCCCCTGGAGCTGCACGCGCGGGCCATGACGGCTGCCGGGGCGTTCCCCGCGTCCTCCACCAGCAGGACCAGATCTTTGAGCCGCCGGTTGCGCACTTCCTTGGCCAAGGTGGCGATCTCGGAGAGCCTTGGGGTCATCTCGGAGGGCAGGGAAATCCACCCGAGGGCGTCTCTGATACCGGCGTGCGACGGGACATGGTCGGAGAAGAGCGCGGCGTCACGCTCGAAGATGCGGCCGGGAACGCCCATGGCCTTGAGCCGGAAGCGTTCGCTCTCGGCGACGAAGACCACGGCGGAGGCGGTTTCGATGGCCGCCACCTTGGCGATGCGACGGGCATGGCGGCCGCCGGCGAAGCTAGTGGCCAGCCAGGTATCCACGATGGAGTATGCATCGATCTCGGAGAGCATTCGGCTGCCGATGCACAGTACGTTCGCGTCGTTGTCGAAACGGGTAAGGCGAGCCGCTTCGACCGACGCGGGCACCACCGCGCGGATGCCGCGCACTTTGCTGGCGGCGATAGCCATGCCGTGTCCGGTTGCGCAGGCGAGGATGCCGAGCGATCCCGGATCGTTGCGCACGGCATTCGCCACGGCGTGGGCGAACTCGGGGTAATCGCAGGCGGCGTCCGAGTCGGGACCGAGGTCCACAATCTCACGTCCCTGGCCGCGCAGGCGTTCGATCATGTTCTTGCGTAGACTGAAGCCCGCATGATCGCTTCCCACGTAGACTCTCACAGCGTCCATACCTCCCTCCCGGAGTCAGAATGAAGATAGCAACTTGGAACGTCAACTCCATTCGCAAACGGCTCGACCGGGTCATTCCCTGGCTTGCCGCGCATCGGCCCGATGTGCTTTGCGTGCAGGAAACAAAGGTCGAAGACGGGGTATTCCCGCGCACGGAAATCGAGGCGGCCGGATACCACGTGCTGTGCCACGGACAAAAGACGTACAACGGCGTGGCCCTGTTGACGCGCGAACCGGCAAGAGATCACGTGGCCGGATTCGGCGATGCCGTTGCCGATCCCCAGGCGCGATTCCTGGTGGCCACCGTGGGCGAGGTACGCGTCGGCACGGTCTACGTCCCCAATGGCCAGGCGGTCGGAAGCGAAAAATTCGCCTACAAGCTCGACTGGCTGGGCCGCTGGAGCAGGTGGCTCGCCGGCCATGCCGATCCCAAGGCGCCAATGGCCCTCTGCGGCGACCTCAACGTCGCGCCCGAAGATCGGGACATCTACGACCCCGAGGGTTTCAGGGACCAAATCCCTTGCCATCCTGAGGAACGAGCAGCGCTGGCCCGTGTCTGTGATTGGGGGCTGACCGATGCCTTTCGCCTTCACCACCCCGACACGGTTGCTTACACCTTCTGGGACTATCGCCAGGGCGCCTTCCACAAGGACCTCGGCTTCCGCATCGACATGGTTCTATGCACGGCGCCCCTGGCCGCGCGTTGCACGGCGGCTTCCATCGACCGCGAGGCCCGCAAGGGTCAAAACCCGTCGGATCACGCGCCTGTCATCGTAGAGTTCAAGTAAAGCTCGAGCTCTACAGCCAGTGCCGGAGGGCGTAGGCCAGGCGTTCCAGGATGCGCGTGATCAGCGACCGCCAACGAAAGTCCTCCCAACGAATTTCCTGGCTGGCCGCCATGTCGGCCATCAGCATGGTGGCCACCTTTTCGTTGTAGTCGTGGTCGATGGCATTGACCACCATTTCCAGGTTGTAGGCCAGGGAGCGGTGGTCGATGTTGTAGCTGCCCAGCGAGACGAAGTCATCGTCCACCAGCAGAGCCTTGGTGTGCACCAGGGGGTGGTGCTGGAAGATGCGTACGCCGGCCGGCAGCAGGCGCGTGTAGGTGGCCCGCGAGGCCAGGTCCACCGTCTGTGTGTCGCTGTGCTCGGGCACCAGAAGCCGAACGTCGATCCCACGCGCGGCCGCGCTGGTCAGGCCGCGCAGGAATCCCGGATCAGGAACGAAGTACGGGCTGGCCACGTAGATGCGGCTGACGGCGGCCCGGATGGCGTGAAGGGCGGCCCGCCGAATTGAGAAGCGGTCCACGACTTCACCGTTGGCGATGACCGCGAGTGGGACGATGCCAGCGGGCGGCGAGCGGAGCAGGTTGTGTGTCTTCAGACGCA
>Ga0210133_1000179_pt1 | contig 25489 bp, 16 predicted proteins | sample Joice_ThreeSqC_D_2_FD_184874 | JGI IMG/M metagenome (GOLD analysis project Ga0210133, IMG submission 184874) | Wetland microbial communities from San Francisco Bay, California, USA, that impact long-term carbon sequestration - Joice_ThreeSqC_D1... | ecosystem: Environmental > Aquatic > Marine >...
CGGGACGACCCGCGAGAGCAGGCCTAGCCGCAGGGCCGTCGCGGCGTCGATCTTCCGGCCGGTCAGGATCAACTCCTTGGCCACGGCGATGCCGCAAAGTCTGGCCAGGCGCTGCGTCCCGCCCGCACCTGGAAGAATGCCCAGGCGCACCTCGGAAAGGCCCAGCGTCGCGCCTTCGACGGCCAGGCGCAGGTCTGCTGCCAGCGCGATCTCCAGGCCTCCGCCCAGCGCCGCGCCCGAGATGGCCGCGATGACGGGAGCGGGAAAATCTTCGATGGCTTGGCAAAGGGCGCCCAGCTCGTCGAGGAAGGCGCGCGTCTCGGGCAGGCTCATACCCAGCCGCTCCTTGAGATCGGCGCCGGCGCAGAAGGCCTTGTTCCCGGCGCCGGCGAGGACGACCACGGTCACCTCGGGCCGTGATGCCAGGGTGGCCAGCTCGGAGCGCAGGGCCGCCACCAGCGCGCGCGAGAGGGCGTTGGCGGCCTCCGGCCGATTGAGGGTGAGCCATGCTACGGGGCCCGCGCGCTCGCACAGCACCAGGTCTCGGGGCACCTCATGGAATGTCTTCACCTTGCCCATTGGGGTGTCGCCAGCGTGCTACCGTGTCCACAACCTGTCCAGCACATCGTCACCGACCTGCTCCAGGGTATCCACCACCGTGTCGGCCGCGGACTGGTCGTAGCCCATGAAATTGCCCCGCCGGACCGCGATCACCTTTGCGCCGGCGGCCTTTCCGGCAAGGATTCCCGGCTCGGCGTCTTCGATGACGATGCTGGCCCGCGGCTCGACTCCGAGCAGGCGCATTGCCCTTTGGTAGGGCTCCGGGTGAGGCTTGCCCTGGCCATAGTCCTCGGCACCCAGCAGGTGCGCGAAACATTCGGCCAGGCCGATGCCCGCGATGGTCTCATGCACCTCGACCCGGCTCGATCCCGAAACCACGGCGAGCCCGACGCGCCCGCGCAAGCGCCGCACCAGGGCCAGCGCGCCAGGCAAGGCGTGGTAGCCCTTGGTCGCGAACAGAACGCGCTTCTCCTCGACGGCGGCGGCGATGAGTACGTCCATCTCGACCTCCAGGTGGTACTCGCGACGGATGCGCGCATGGATCTCGTTCCACGAGTGACCCACGATGAAGCTGCGCATCTCGTCATCGAGCTCGACCTTCCAGCGGCGGGCGGCCAGGACCACGGATTCGACGTTTTCCCGCTCTGTGTCGACGAGGGTTCCGTCGAGGTCGAAAAGCACGGCTCTGTCTGATTGCATAAGGTAACGGATTATACGGAGAGTATTTGGCTTGACCGGGGCTTTTTGCTAGAAGGTTCCAGGTAAAGGCACCGGCCTTCCTCGCGATGGAATCGCAGTCAGACATCGCAACTTTGCAGCATGAAAACGAGGGCTTGCGGCGAGAGATCGCAAAGCTCGAGAATCTGCGTGCCCTCACGTACCGCGACAGCCTGACGGGACTGTGGAATCGCCGCTACTTCGCCGAGCGCTTGGGCACGGAGTTGAGCCGTTCTCGCCGCGCTGCGCACCGCCCATTCACGCTCCTACTTGTCGACGTGAACGACTTCCACCTCATCAACAAGTCGCACGGTCCTGGCGAGGGCGATCTGGTTCTGCGCTGGGTCGCCGAGTTCCTGGAGAAGTCGGTGCGAGCCCATGACGTGTGCTGCCGCATCGAGGCCGACGAATTCGCGGTCATCCTGGCCGAAATGGGCAGGCCGGTGAGCCATTGTCTCCTCGAACGCTTGCGCGACAAGCTCGCCACCCTCAGCGCGCGCGCGCCCTTCGTATTCGGCCTCAGCATGGGCACGGCCAGCTTCCCCGAACAGGGCACAACCCTGGATGCCTTGATCCGCGTGGCCGAGGAGTCTCGCTTCGAGGACAAACGCCGGCAGGCCTCGGGCCCGCGCAATGTGGCGGAAGTTGCCGAACAACCGGGCTCGCCTTCCTCTCCCCGCCGCCCCGGCGGCACTTAGATCCGCCCCGGACTTCGTTTACGGGGTTGCCGTGCCGGGGTACACTGGTCGCGGGTATGTCAGATTCCGGGTTCAAGCGGACCTCACACGCGGGGTGGATCTATTTCCTGGCAACGCTGCTCTTCGGCGCTGGGTGCGCTCGGCGTTCCAGCGAGGTTCTCCTGCCCAACCCCGCGACGACCCCGGACGATGCCGGCGGCATCATCATCAAGCTGGACGCGCGGTCGGCGCAAAGCGAAGCGGGGCCGTTGGGCTACGACACGCAGGCTGGGTGCACGGGAACCCCCGAGCTATGCAACGGCATCGATGACGATTGCGACGGCGTGATTGACAACGGCTTCGATCTGCTGACCGATTCGCTCAATTGCGGCGCGTGCGGCATCGTGTGCAGCGCGCCCACCGCGATCACGGAGTGTCAAGGTGGCCAGTGCGTGGTTTCATCATGCACGCCGGGCTACCGAGACGCCGACGGCATTCCCGCCAATGGCTGCGAGTGCATGCTCACCAACCAAGGCATCGAGATCTGCGACGGAGCGGACAACGACTGCGATGGTATCGTCGACAACGGGTACGATCTGCAGCACGATCCGGCCAACTGCGGCGCGTGCGGCATCGTGTGCAGCGCGGCCAACGCCGATCCGTTTTGTGCTGCCGGTGCGTGCGCCTACACCTGCAAGGTCGGGTATTACGACGCCGACAAGAAGGCCGACGACGGATGCGAGTACGCATGCACCCCTACGGCGAATCCAGCCGAGGTTTGCGATGGCATCGACAACAACTGCAACGGTCTCATCGATGGCGACGATCCGGACATGGTGTATACGCCGGCCGATCGCAGTTGCTACAGCAGCGCGAGCGGTGCCTGTCAGTCCGGGGTCTTGACCTGCATCGCGGCCAAATTGCAATGCGTGGGCGCGGGCCCCCCATCGGAGGAGATCTGCGACGGTCGCGACAACAACTGCAACGGTCTCGTCGACGAGACCGATCCGAACCTGGGCACGACGTGTTACGCGCCCGGCGTCGCTGGTTGCGATCTGGCCACCGCTGGCTGCCAGGGCGCATGCAAATTGGGTGCTCTGGTGTGCACGGCGGGCAGCCTGACGTGCGGCGGCATGGTCACCCCCACCCTGGAAGCGTGCAACGGCATCGACGACGATTGTGACGGCGTCATCGACAACGGCATCGACACCGAAACGGATCCGAACAACTGCGGGGGCTGCGGCCATGCTTGCAGCTTCCCCCACGCCTTCGGTGCCTGCGTGGGCGGAGTGTGCGTTCTTGACGAGGGCAATCACCAAGGCGCTTGCGCCTTGGGCTACGTTGATCAGAACGGCGACCCCGCCGATGGCTGCGAGTATCCCTGCACGCCGAGCGGACCCGAGATGTGCGACGGGATCGACAACGACTGCAACGGCTTGGTCGACAACGCGGATCCCGGCCTGATCTATCCCTCCAATTTCTGCCTGCAGATCGGCGAATGCGGCGGGGGACCTGGCGGTTCGACGCACGCGGGCTGGGAGTCCGATGCCACCTTCCCGGTGTGCACCGTGCCGGCGAACGCGCCGGTCGGTACCGCACCCTCGTGGATCTGCAACTACCCGGCGACGGTGCAGCTGGTGGTGCCCAACCAGGTGGTGGCCCAGGAAACCTGGTGTGACGGGCGCGACAACGATTGCAACGGCGTGGTGGACGATCCCTACCGCGCGTTGCTCGGCAGCGTGTGCGTGGATCCCGGGAGCACGGCGGTTGGCGCGTGCTTGCGCCGTGGCACCTGGAGCTGTCAGCCCAGCACTCTGACCGTCTCGTGCGATCTGGGGGGCGCGGTCGCGGCCACGCCCACGGACGAGATCTGCGACGGCGTCGACAACGACTGCGACGGTCTCGTCGACGAATCCTGGGACAATCCCGCCGGTCTCGCCCAGTGCAGTGGCCATGATTGCTTGGGTGTGCGGGACGACGTGGTGCACGTGAACGCACCTGCGGCTCCGGGCAACTACTACATCTACAGGTTCGAGTCGAGCCGGGTGGACGCCAGCGCGGCCACGCAGGGCATGGCCACCACGCGCGCCTGCTCGCGCAGTTCGGGCGCAACGGGCGGGCCAGTGTTGCCCTGGAGCAACCTTACGTGGAACCAGGCCGATGCAGCGTGCCGGTCCGCGGGCATGCGTCTGTGTCGGGTCACGCGCGCGGCCGGGGCCGTGCTGACCGACGAGTGGGGCTTTGCCTGTCAGGCCGGGCAATCGTGCGTGGATGGGACGTACCCCTACAACACTTCTTGCACCTACACTTCCTTGGCGTGCAACGGGGTCGATCGAGGCCTGGGCGGGACCGCGGCTTGCGGATCACTCCCGGGTTGCGCCACCGTCGGCGATCTGGACTCGGCCAGTGGGAGCGATCAGGTCTACGACCTGAGCGGGAATCTGGCCGAATGGACCGACGATCGCCGCGATATCGCCGACACCACCGGCTCACCTGCCGGCGCCGGCTCGGCGGCGGCCATCTACACCACGCGTGGCGGCGCCTACGACAGCTTCTTCCCCGGCATGGCTTGCGACTTCATGGGTACGGAGCTTCACCCGACATTCTCGTTTGCGAACACCGGCTTCCGTTGCTGTTCGTCCTGCCCGCCGGGCACGGCGGAATGCGCCGGTACGTGCGTCAACTTGGCCAGCAGCCCGGCCAACTGTGGCGGTTGCGGGACCACGTGTGGGGCGGGCACAAGCTGCCAAAACGGCGTGTGCAAGTAGCCCACAGGTGGAGAAACCGCCGCCCGCGAGGCGTCCTCATCGACCGGGCTTGGTTGGATGGGGCTGGTGCTGCAATTTCGACAGATCGATCAGTTCTTTCTTGAGGCGAGCGGTTTCCAGCGTGGCCTCCTCGGCACCGCGCCACGCGTACCACTGGTTCTGGTCCTCGGCCACCGACTCGATGGCCTCGAAGTCGAGATCGGGATGGATATCGAGGAGGTACGCGTGCCGGTCGCCCTCCTTCGCCACCGCGCCGTGCGCCAGCCGTGCTCGCGCCAAGATCTGTGCCGCCGCCTTGGGTTCGATCTGGCTGGCGTGGCCACCCGGCCTCATCTCTTCTTCGATTTGGCGGAAGGCACGATCGATCTCGGCTCGCGATACGCTCCAGTGCACGCCCAGCGCCTCGAAGTGATCCGCCTTTTCCAGCTTCCGAGCGCGCAGGCGAAGCTGGTCGGCCGGGCTTTCGCCCGGGCGATTTTCCACGGAGTGCCATTCGAGCGCGCGGAACAGCTGCAGAACGAACATGAGGTGGACCGCGGTTTCCCGACCGATGCCCCCTCGCCGCAGGATCTCGTCGGCCGAGGTCCCGCCGTCCAGCACATGCTCGACGAATCTCAGCTCGCGCGGCGACAGCCCGAGCAGCGGCACGAGAGCCCCGCGGCTGGGCAAAACGTGCGGGGCTTCGTGCAGGTGAGGTTGCAGCACGTCGAGCACCTGGCGAATGTCCATGGTGCGCAGGCAGGAGCGAATCCCGTGCACGACGACGCTGACCATCGGTTGCCGCATCGCCACCAAGCGCGCGGGCGGAGCCTCGCTGGTGATCTTGTAGGTCCCGGCCTGCCACTCGAAGCTACGCCGGAGTTGCTCCATCTCCAGGGAAGTGCCGGCGGCGCCACCGCGAACGATGGACACGCTGGTTTCGTGATTCTCGCGCCTGAGCTTGAGCTGACCCGAGAAGGACCGGCGGCGTCCGATGGCCAGCAAGAGCACCGGCATGGACAGCGGAGGTGCGAGAGGCAGCGCGCCCTCGAGAGGGACGGAGGCCAGTCCCTTGGGATCTTGCGCGTTGTGGATGGCACCCTCCGAGGGCAGGGGTTGCTCGTGGCCCCTACCGCGAGGTGGCGGCGTCGGGTGGATCGATTCGACCATGGCCGCGGGAACATGCGGCTCGGGTGGGGGGGCAGGATGAGCCGGCTCGGCACGGGGCGTGGTGACGAGAGCGGGCGGCGGAGGCCGGGTTGCCTCCTTGGCAATCGCGTGGTCGCGTGCAGGGGGCTCTTCACTTTGGGGCAACTTCCCCAAGGCCGGGCCATCGTGCGTCGGGGGGGAAAAGCTCATCGCCTCGACGTGCACGGCGTGGACTTTCGCCGGCGGATGATCCGGCGGTATCGCCTTCGCGACAGCGTAGGGGTCGTGCCCCGAGGGCGACGGCATAGATGCCTCCACGCCCGCGGCGGGCAAGGTGGCCGGTAGCACATGCGCGGTTTCGATCGCGGGCGCGGGCATGGCCGACGGTATAAGTGGCTCCGGCGTGGGCGTCACGAACGGAGGAATCACCCGACCCCATCCAGCCGCCTCCGTGGCCACGCCACGATCGTCCAGATCGTCCACCACCTTCAGCTTGGCCAGCCCCAAGCTGGCCTCGGCCGCCAGCGCCGCGCCTCTCGCCGCCAGCCCGTCGATATCGCCTCTTGCGGTGGCGGGCCGTCCGAAGAACACGCTGACGGCGTCGCGCACCGCCGGCATGTGGGCCAACCCCCCGAGGACGAAGGTATCCGTGATCTGTCCGGGCTCGACCCCCGCGTGTTCCACGGCCTCAGCACACACCACGCGGATGGCGTCAAGGAGGGGCAGTGTCAGCTGCTCGAGAAAGGTGCGCTGCAGACGCCACTCGGGCGCTTCCTTCACCCCCAGCATCGGGACGAGAAAGGGCAGGGCGAGGCTTGCCACGGTTTCGGTGCTGAGCCGGATGCGCAGCGATTCGCACTGCTCGCGCAGCATCGCATAGCACAGTCTGTCCCCAAGGAGTGTCCGCTCGTCGTTCGGTGCCACCTGATGAACCAGGGCCTTGACCAGCCGCCCGTCGAGCCAATTGGCTCCGATGGTGGCATCCACGCCTCGGCCGAGGGCGCGCACCACGCCAGCCTCGATCTCCACCACCGTCGCCTCGATCTTCCAGCCACCCACGTCGACGAACGCCATGCGTCCCGTGGTACCTCGCTCGGCGTGCAGTGCGATAGCCGCTAGTGTCGTCGCGACCTCGGTGCGCACGAGGTTCATGCCCGCGCGATGTGCCGCCTCTGCGAGCGCTCGCCGCGCCTCGGGCGAGGCCCATGCCGCGCGGGACAGAGCAACCCCGTCGATGGTTCCGTTGGCCACGACCGCAGCGGCGGCCACGGCCTGCTCGAGCAGGCGGGCGACCAGGACTTCGGGCTCATGCTCCTTCTCACCCAGCGTGACCTGGCCTCCTCCCAGATGGCGCGCCGGGCCGAACAGAACCTCGGTGGGCGACAAGAAGAAATGTGCGCGCGCCGGCGCCCCTACGATGGCGCGCCCTTTCGCATACCCGATGACCGAGGGGATGTAAGGCAGGCCATCGAGGGCTGGCACGGGCATGGCTCGACCTTCGTGCGCGATTGCCACGTGCACCCGGGTACTCCCGACATCCACACCAAGGACAGGCACGAGCTAGCCCCTTGAAGCCATTGTAACAGAAGAGGCGGGTCGGTCCTCAACGAACGCCGACCGGGCTCGCGTGCGCGCTATGGGCAGCTCGAGTACGACACCCAGGTCAGTGGCGAAGGAGAATCCGTTACGGCGATCTGCAGGTATCCGGCGCCCGCGTCGACCGACAGCTCGCCACTCGCGGCGAGTGTTTGCGCGATGCTGGCGGGAGGGGAGGTCGAGAATTCTATCCTCCAGGACACCGCGGTCGTGCTGAGATCGGCATTGGTCTGCACCAGAAGGTAGTCGCCAGTCCAGGTCTGCGCGGCGGCAAAAGCCACCTCGTGGGCGACGCCCCAGCCGCGCAGAAAGGCGTAGAAGGGCACGGCCCCGAACTGATCTGCCCCCGTCGTCTCCTTCGTGAGGGGCAACAGCGCACACACGACCGGTGGATCGGAAACATCGCCCGAGCCAACCGGGGGGGCTTGTCCATCCGTGCCCACCATGAAGCCCACCGTGCGGATGGGTGCCTTGGCATAGCCGTGTCGGATGGCGGCGTTTCCCCCCGAGCGGTAGAGCGTGGCCTCGTACTTGGCGCCGAACGGGTACATGAGGTACCTGGCCGCGAAGAATGGCGAGCCGAGCTGGTCGAAGTTGGCGTATGCGTAGTCGAGCTCGTCGTCGGGCCAGCTCAAGACGTCGGGGTTACGCGGAGTAAGGTGCTCCATGCGCAGCAGGTCCAGGGTGAAGAGGTTCTCGTAGAACCGGGCGTCTCCCTCGATGAGGCCGTCGTACGCCAGCGATTCGTCGTAGCTTTGGAAGTCCGACTTGTTGAGATCGAGCTCCTTGTCTTGCAGGGCGTGCACCAGCTCGTGCGCGAGGGTGATCATGCCGTCCTCCTCCTGGCCGGGGCCGGTCCGGCTGGGATGGGAGATGACGGTGACGGCTTTGGTTTGCGGGTCGTAGTAGGCGAGGATATGGGTCACCTGATCATCGATGCTCGAGTTGCCCGAGCCCGCATCCGCGCCGGCGTCGTCGGTCGTGGCGCCGCCATCGTCCACGACGCCGCCGTCGGCAGCGGTCGTGCTCGAGCCTGAGGTGAAATGAAGCAAGATCAGGCCCTTGTCCCAGGGACTCGGGCCGCCCTTGGCGGTCGCGGCGGCCTGTTCCTGTTCCAGGATCGTGCGGAATTCGTCCTCGGAGATCACCCTGACCGGCGGCAGGCCGCCGAATGGATCGTAGCCGTCGCCGCGTAGGTTGAGCAGACGGTAATACACACTCTCCTGGCACGAGCGCTGGGTGATGTCGCAGGTCGCGATGTCACGCTCGCTGCACGCGATCCCCGAAACCAGGAACACGACTACGGAGAGGGCAGCAAGGTGACCGCGGCTCATAGGTCTATCTCCTTGCCCAGGTGGAAGCCCCAGCGCTCGATCCCACCCTGTGCGGCAATCGGCTCGTCGAGGTTGACCAGGACCCCGAGGAAGAATCGTCCGTGCTTGGTGACCAGGATTCCGCGCAGGGCAGCGGCGCTCTGCCTCCCGTCGATGCTGGCCCTGGGAAGCTGAACCGTCTGTACGCGTGGGACGAGGACGAAACGAGGACCAATGGGAATCCGCGCCTCGAGCGCCACCTGGTTGAGCATGTCTGGGCCAAGGGAGATGCCGCTCTCTCTGAACCTGAGGAAATACGGAGTTTGGTTGCTTCCTCGCACTCCGATGACCATGGCCTCGGCGACTTCGAGCACGAGCACCTCACCGTGAGGCAGGGTGTAGCTTGCGCGGAGCATGGCTGGAACTGCCATGTGGTCGGTCAGCCACAACCACTGGTTCCACATGCCCCCCATGGCCAGGGTTCGATTGTAGAGCTGAGCATACAACCGCCCGTCGAGCCCGAGCGGAACGTGCGCGAGTGGTGCGGTCACCCCCAGCTCGATGTCGAAGTTCCACGAGCCGTAGGGTGCATGGTAGTGGCCCGAGAGCTGCGGGTTGCCCGCGCGAAATGTTGATTCGCCCAGCCCTTGATTATCGACGAGCCAGCCGAAGCCCAACGCGAGACTGACGAGGATGCGACGATGAACGGCGTAGGCGCCTTCGAGCAACGGCGAGCTCACCCACGATGTCGAGTTGTCCTCCGTCGCTATGGAGTTGGATAAGGTGGCGCCGAGCGAGTACCTCCTGTCGAGGTCACCTTCGTCCGGGGCCACAGGCGCCATGGTCGCGGGAGGAACCGGAGTGACCACGGCTCCGGTCGGCGCTGGCGCGGGATTTCCGGCTGGAACGGCCGCCGGCGTGGGCTGTGGGAAGGATGGGCGCGCAAGAAGCAGCAGCACGAATGGAACGCCCAACCCCCAGTGCCTACGAGTCAGACTCGACCATGCTCGACCACTGTTGAACGACATCGGTGCCGGCAGTGTACCAGCCACCCGAGCATTTGCGAAAAGCCCCTCGCTGGGGTCGCGCCACCCTGGGATCTATGACCGTGCCTTGGCCCCGCTCGCGCGGACCAAGGGCAATTCCAGGGCGTCGCGCAGGGCCTCGCAGCTCGCCTCGATGATATTCTGCGACACCCCGATGGTGCTCCAGCTCTCGCCGTGCAGTCGCGACTCGATGAGCACGCGGGTCTTGGCCGCGGTAGCCGACTCGGGGTCGAGGATGCGCACCTTGAAATCGGTGAGGTGGACATCGCTTAGCAACGGGAAGTGGTGGTCGAGCGCCTTGTGGAAGGCGTGATCCATGGCGTCCACCGGGCCCGCGCCTTCGGCGACCACGTGCGAGACCTCCTCGCCAACCTTGATCTTCACGGTGGACTCCACGAACATCTCGCTGCCCCGCCGCCGCTCGGAGATGACCACCACGTCCAGCACCTCGAAGGGCTCGGCGTAACCGGGCTGCGCGCGGCGGACCATGAGCTCGAACGAGCCTTCGGCCGCCTCGAACTGGTAGCCCTGGCTCTCCATGTCCTTCACGCGGGCGAGCAGCGCCGGCTCGTAGCCGCGCACGTCCATGCCCAGATCCTGCGCCACCATGCGCACGTTGCCGCGGCCGGAGAGCTCGGAGACCACCACCTTGCGCTGGTTGCCCACCGATTCGGGCGTGACGTGTTCGTAGGAAGCGGCCAGCTTCTCCACCGCGGCCACGTGCACGCCGCCCTTGTGGGCGAAAGCCGAGACACCGACGTAGGGCGCATGCGCTCGTGGTCGGATGTTGGCCAGCTCGCTGCCCGTGCGCGATAGCTCGGTCAATCGCTTCAAGTTGGCCTCGGGCACGCAGGTGTGCCCCATCTTGAGCTGCAGCGCCGGGATGATCGAGATGAGGTTGGCGTTGCCACAACGTTCGCCCCAGCCGTTGAGCGTGCCTTGCACCATGGTGGCGCCGGCCTCTACCGCGGCCAGCGAATTGGCCACTGCCATGTCGCCGTCGTTGTGGGTGTGGATGCCGATGGCGGTCTTGGTGACCTTGCGCAACTCGCGGATGGTCTCCGCGACGAAGCTAGGCAGGCTGCCGCCGTTGGTGTCGCAAAGGGCAAGCCAGTCCGCGCCGGCGTCGGCTGCCGCGCGCACGGCGGCCAGCGCATACTCGCGATCGGCACGGAACCCGTCGAAGAAGTGCTCGGCGTCGAAGATGACTTCCTTGCCGTTCTTCTTCAGAAACGACACGCTGTCCGCGATCATGACCAGGTTGTTCTCGGCCGTGGTGCCGAGGACGTGGGTCACGTGTAATAGCCAGGCCTTGCCGAAGATGGACACCGCGGGAGTGCCCGCAGCGACCAGCGCCTGCATGTTGGGATCGTCGGCGGCCGCGTGCTTGGCGTGGCGGGTGCTGCCGAACGCGGTCAATTTGGCGTGCTTGAGCCCGAGATCCGGCGCGCGCTTGAAGAACTCCACGTCCTTCGGATTCGAACCGGGATAGCCGCCCTCGATGTAGTGGATGCCGAAGCCGTCGAGCAGCCGGGAAATCTTGATCTTGTCCTCGACCGAGAGGGATAGCCCCTCGCTTTGGGTTCCGTCCCGAAGCGTCGTATCGAAGAGATGGATCTGCATGGATGTACCCGGCTTTCTTGGTTGAGCCGGTCAATGTACAAAATCGCGGGCACGAGCGCAAAGTGTGGTGCGCAGGGCCCGGCACATTCGATTGCCCGCTGCCGCCCTGCGGTGTAGGGTCACATAGCTCTACGCGATGGCGACATTCGCCCTGGACCAGCGATGACCACCCTCGTAGTTGTTCCCACTCTCATGCTCGACTGCTCCTTTTCCGCGCCGCTGGCCTGGATGTTCAGCGGGTGCGCTGGGAGGGTTAGGGGCGTCTATGGTTTCGAGCTGACCCGCGAGATGGTCGTGGCGCACGACAGGTTCATCGTCGAGCTCAACTGGTTCATCGAGCTTCAGGAATTCGGGCTCGTCGTCGCTTTCATTCGCAAGCACAACCCAGCCGCCTCCATTCTGTTTGGCGGAATGTACGCCGGAATCCATTACCCCGAGATCTTCCGCCGCTATGACGTGGACTACTTCATCCTCGGCGACAACGAGTTGCCGGTTCGACGCTTCGTCGAAGGTGGGCTTCCGCGGGACATTCCCAACTTTCTCGGCCGCGACTTCGAGAACGCCGTCGACTACGTCTTCACCGAGGCCGAGTATGGCAGCCTCGATTTCAATCTCGAATGGTTTCCCAGCTACTTCAAGTACCGCAATGAAGGGGAGTTGTTCCAGCTGCCCCACCTCATCACCTTCAAGGGTGGATGCGATGCGGTTCACGACGGGTGTGGCTACTGCATGGGCTCGAAACACGAGCGGCTGCTCACGCTGTATGGAAGGCCGCCCATCCGCATGTCGAATGCCAGCCTGATGTCGCTGCTCGAGAAGATCGATGGAAAATTCGACAAGGCCTCCCTGTACGTCACCAACGCGGATGACTACGATTTCGCCGACCAACGCTTCGACCTGGACGTCACCATCGAGATCGATTCGCACACGTCGGGCCGGCAGGTCGGGGAGATCTTTCGCGCCTTCCGCAAGGTCTTCCTGCTGGTTTCGGCCTACGAGGAGGGCATCAGCGGCGACACCTTCAGCGGCAAACTCTACGACGATCTCATCGGTTGCGAGGACGCGCAGCACCAGGTCCGCTTCTACGTCTTTCGCAAGGACGCGGGCGCTTCGCGCATCCCGCGAGACCACATCATCTTCTCGGATCTGGCGTTTCCGGAGGCTGCGGACTGGAACTTCTATTCCGACCTGGAGCGAGCGCTGGAGTTCAGCCGTCGCTTCTATGGTACGTGCACACGTCACTTCGTGGATGGGGCGCCGAGGCTGGACGCCAAGAACCCGAGTTACATGTGGCAGTCCATCGGATTCTCCAAAGGCTATCCCTCGGCCGGTAGCCCGGGCTGACTGGACTCAACCGCCGGAGATCAATTCAGGCAGTCGAGAGCTCGATGGCTACGGGGCGAGAAGGCGGCGCACCTGGTCGCGCACGGCAGTGTATTCGTTGGGCAGGTCGATGGGCGTATTGGCGAACTTGGCGACGGGCACGTCGGCCAGCTTCGATTCGTGGTAGCCGACCTTGAAGTCGGTGAACTTGAGCCCGCTCGCGGTGCTGATGACCACCACGCGCTCGGACTTCTTGATGGTGCCGGCGGCGACCAGTTTCTCCAGCGCGGCCAGCGCCACTCCCGTGTGCGGGCAGCAGAACATGCCGGTCCTGTCGGCGCGGGCCGCGGCGTCGGCCAACTCGGTCTCGCTCGCTTGTTCGACCACGCCGTCGTATTCCTTGAGGGTCCGGATGGCCTTGTCCACACTCACCGGTTTGCCGATTTGGATGGCCGACGCCAGCGTGGTCTTCGGCACCATGGGTTCGAAATGCTCGAAGCCCTTCTTGAAGGCGGTGTACAGCGGATTGGCGTGCTCGGCCTGCGCCACGCAGATGCGAGGACGCTTGCTGACCAGGCCCAACTCGACCAGCATGTTGAGGCCAGCCCCCAGCGCACTGACATTGCCAAGGTTGCCGCCCGGAATGATGATCCAGTCAGGCACTTCCCAGTCGAGCTGCTGCACGATCTCGATGCCCACGGTCTTCTGTCCCTCGACGCGCAGGGAGTTCATGCTGTTGGCCAGGTACACGCCTTCCTCGTCGGCCAGCCGCTGCACCACCGCCATGCAGTCGTCGAAGTTCCCGTCGAGCGCGAGCACCGAGGCGCCGTTAGCCAGGGGCTGCACAAGCTGCGCGGTCGAGATCTTGCCTCGCGGAAGGATGACCATGGCGCGGATGCCGGCCGCCGCGGCATAAGCGGCCAGGGCCGCCGAGGTATCGCCGGTCGACGCGCAGGCCAAGGCCGAGATCTCCTTGCCGTCCGCGATCATCTGTTTGACCGCCGAGACCAACACCGTCATGCCCAGATCCTTGAAAGAGCCGGTGTGCGAGGTGCCGCACATCTTGACCCAAAGCTCGTCGACGCCGAGCTCGCGGCCGTAGCGCTGAGCCCAGAAGAGGTTGGTCCCGCCCTCGAACATCGACACCACGTTTTCGTCGCGGATGCCGGGATGCACCCATTCGCGCTTGCCCCAGATGCCCGACCCGTAGGGCCACAGGGTGCTCATGAAGCGGCTCTCGAAGACCTCCTTCCATTCATCGGCGGTGTGCTGCTTCAGCGCCTTCATGTCGTGGACGACTTCGAGCAGGTTGCCGCACTTCGGGCAGCGGTAGATGACCAGGTCGAGGGCGTATTCCCCCTCGCAGTGGGCGATGCAACGGTAGTGGGCGCGGTACGGAAGCATGCGGCCACGATAGCATCACCGAGGGCTCCTTTGGGAGCCGGATCCGCTACCTGCAACTACCCAGGTTCGCCTCGTCGGACGAGCCACCCAAGGCTGCGCAGGTGCTGCCGCCCGTGTCCGCGCCGGTGCAACTCGGCGTGCCCCCGCTGGCCGTCGAACAAAAGGCCGAGCAGACGCCGCTTGCGCCGATCACCAGGCAGGTACTGCCGCCGACGCAGTCGTTGGCCTGGTTGCATCCAGCCCCGGGCGCGTTGGTCCCTGTCGGCGCGCACTGGGCGCCAGAGGAGGCGAAGTAGCACGATTGTCCGGAGAGGCAGCCGGTCTGTTCGAGGGGCAGACAGGTGGTGGCGGTCCGACAGAACGCGAAATCGGTCAAGCCAGGCACGCCCAGGTTGCACAAGGAGCCCGCAGGACAGGCATTGGCGCTTCCAGTGATGGGGCAGATCCGGCGGCACGTCGCCGAAGGTTCGCCGGAGAGCGCGAAGCAGGCCAGGCCCTCCCCGCAGTCATCCCCGGTCTGGGAAGAGCCGCTCAGCACCGGCTGGCAAGAATCTCCCTCGGCGCCGCTGCCTTTGCTACCGCATCCAAGCACGAGATCTGAACCGCTCCGCAGCGCCGTGCACTTCTTGTCGCTGGCGCACCCGGAGTTCGTGAAGGGATCGCAGGCGGCAGCCGTGGAGGTTCCACCGGTGCCCCCCGAGCCACCACTGCCACCTTGGCTACCGCCGCTGCCTGCATTTCCCCCGGCACCGTTGGCGTCTGGACCCGCGTCGGGATGTTTCCCGATGTCGCCCACCGTGGCGCTGGCACATGCCCACGCCGCCACCGTCATCCCGGATACCAGCACCCAACGCAGCGCGCGAAGGCCGGCCAACGCGCCTGGCGCCGATGCGTCTGGTCCTCGAGTTGCCATGGCCGTGCTTTCTTTCCCGCGTGCCGCCTGCCAAGTCGAGTTTGTACGAGTTCCGTGCCGAATGCACGCGATTTGCCCCGCCGATTCCTGCCCGTCCGTAGCTGGCTTCGGCGGTCCTGGTGCTTGCGTCCTGGGTGATCTTGGTCACCCTGGAGGTCTGGGTGGCCGGCTGGCGGGTGGCATGCATCCAGACAGGACCAATTTCATCCGATTTTTATTGACGGTGTGAAGGGCGCTCGCATCACCAACCAGGGAAAGAATGAGGAATCGAAGACTCGCTTTGCTTCTGCTTGCTACCCGCTTGCCTCGCCAGCTCGTCCCGGAGGTACTGACCGCACATGAAGCAAACAAGTTTCATCCTGGTGTTTCTCATTCTCAGTTGTAGGTATCCTCCGTCAGGACCGGGGACATCCGATGAAGGCGGCTCGGCGGCAGGTTCGGGAGGCGCATCGACGAGCACCTCGACCGGCGGCGCCGCGGGTGACGGTTCCGGCGGCTCAAACGTGACGGGCTCGGGAGGGACCAGTTCGACCGGCTCGGGCGGCTCGAGCGCGACCGGCGCTGGCGGTTCCGGCGGTTCGAGCACGAGCGGCTCCGGCGGTTCCTCGGCTGGGGGGAGTGGTGGCTCGTCGGCCTCGGGCACGGGCGGCTCGACCCCGAACGCGTCAGGCGGCAGGACCGGCGTGGGTGGATCGAATGGATCCGGTGGAAGCTTCTCCGGCGGCGGCAACTCGGCGAACGGAACGGGTGGCAGCAGCGGCACCGGCGGAACCAGCGGCAGCGGCACCGGCGGAAGCACGTCGCGTGACGCCGGGACGACGGCAGACACCACGGCGCAGATCAGCTACGCGACGCAAATAGCACCGCTGATCTCGGCGAATTGCCTGAGCTGCCACGGCACCAGCAATCCCTCGGCCGGGATTTCGCTCAGCAGCTACAACAACCTCAAATCGAACGGGTCGCTCGCCAACAGCATGATCCAAACCGGGCGCATGCCGCCGGCCCCGTCGGCTCCGCTGTCCGCCGCCGACAAGCTGATGTTTCAAACCTGGGTGGACCAGGGCATGCAGAACAACTAGGGGCCGCCGCTGGCTACGGAAACTGGCCGGCTGCGACGAGCAGATCGAGGCGGGCCTGGCGGACGTTGTCCTCGGCGATGACCACGGCGCTGTCGGCGTCGCGCGCGCGACGCTCGGCATCGGTGACCTCGATGTTGGTGGTAGCGCCCGCGTGGTAGGCGAGATTGGCGAGGTCCAGCGCCTGGTGGGCCAGATCGGCGGCCGCTCGCGCCGAGCGCATGGCCTCGTCGGCGCGGCGGATCTCCTCTGCGGCCACGCGGAGGTCGGAGCGGGTCTGGCGCAACAATCCGTCGTACTGGGCGCGCGCCTCGGCGACGAGGGCCTCGCGCTCGCGCTTCTGGCCGATTCGGATCCCGCCCTCCACGAGTGGAAACGACAGCACCAGCATGGCTTGCCAGCCCGTCTCGGGCTGGGTCAGGGTGTTTGGGTGCTGGTAGAAGGGCTGGATCTGTCCGCTCAGGGTGGGGGTGAAGTCGGCCCAGCTCTCCTTTCTGACCTTGTCGGCGACCATCGCGCGTTGCTTGGCCGCGCGTACGTCCTGGCGGCGGTCCGCTGCGGCCTCGAAATCCGGGGTGGCCTGGGAAAGGGTGATGTCGTCGAGCACGTCGACGGGCTTGTCCTCCCCAAGCAGGACGCCCAATGCCTCGCGGGCATGTGCGAGGTTGGCATAACTGGCGGAAAGCTGGGCCTGGTCGAACGCGAGCTGTTGCGCCGCCCGCACTTCGTCGACCCGATTGCCGACGCCGCCGGCAAAGCGCGTGTGGGTATAGTCGAAGTGGGAGCGATCCGTGGCCACAGCTCGCGCGTTGATGTCGACCTGACGCTTCTGCGAGATGACGGCCAGGTAGGCCCGCGCCACGGCAACGGCCAGCGTTCGGCGCACGGCCTCGCCACTGGCCTTGGCGGTCTCGACGTTTGCCTCGCCCTGCGACCATTGTACCCAGCGTTGCGGCGCGATCAGAGGCACGCTGAGCAGGAGGTTGGCGGATTGCTGGTTCTTGGCCCCGATGATCCGGGTGGTCGGATTGCCGTCCTTGTCGACCCCGGCAAGAATCCGATCGGCATCGAGGCGAAGCAAGGTGCCGTTTGCGGTCAGCGAAGGCATGGAGCCCGAACGCGCCTGCACCATCAGCGCCTCGGCGCGCTTCATCTCCTGGTGGGCGACCACCGCGGTCGGATTGCGCATGAGCGCGCGGCGGACGGCCTCGGTGAGGGAGATCTTCTCGTAGACCGAGGTGCTTTCGGGCGTCACCGGATCGAGCTTCGGAATGGGCGGCATGGCCGGCGCGACGGGCAGATCCTCCGCGGCCGTGTTTCCCGCTCGCAAGCAGGACAGAATTCCGAGGCCGATCCAAAAACTGCGTGGCATGCATCTCGGCGTCTTCCGTCTGTCGCGAGCCCTCCTGGAACTACGCATGAGCGACCTCCACTGTATCGTCGTCCTCGTGGGGCGCACGGCGCTTGGCGAAGCGGTCGAACACCGTGTAGAGCGCCGGCACCAGAAACAGCGTGAAGAAGCTGGAGACCATGAGGCCGCCGATGACGGCGCGAGCGAGCGGCAGGTTGGTTTCGCTGCCTTCACCGATACCGAGGGCCATGGGAAGCAGGCCAAGGATGGTGGCGATGGTGGTCATCATGATGGGACGCAGACGGGTTCGCCCGGCCTCGATGGTGGCCTCGGCGAGCGGCTTGCCTCTCCGTCGCAGGACGTTGGCGAAGTCGACCAGGAGCACGCCATTCGATACCACGATGCCCACCATCATGATGATGCCCATGAAGCTATTCACAGAAAGCTTGGTCCCGGTGGCAAAGAGCATGATGAACACGCCCGACACCCCGAGGGGCACGCTGAACATGACGACCAGGGGATCTACCAACGACTTGAACTGGCTCGCCATCACCATGTAGACCAGCAGCAGCGCCATGATGGCCGCGAAGATGAGGCCCTGGAAGGCTTTCTTCTGTTCCGCCGTCTGCCCACCCAAGGTCGCGGAAAACCCGTCGGGCGGCGGCAGACGATCGACCACGCCCTGTACCGCATCGCTGGCCTCGCCGAGATCCGAATCCGGGGCGACGTTGGCCGTGACGTGGACGATGCGCTGCAGGTACTTGCGATCGATCATGACGGGTCCGCTCTTGCGTTCGATGCGCGCCAATGTGTCGACGTTGACCAGGCGGTTCGTCGGCGTGCGCACGAACATGTCTCCGAGATCGGAGACATGCTCGCGGTCGTGGTCGGCCAGGCGCACGTTGATGTAGTACTCGTTGCCGGTCTTGGGGTCGGTGTAGGGGATGGGCGCGATCTGGGTGTTGCCGAGCAGACCGACGAGGATGGTCTGCGCGACGTCCTGTTCCGATACCCCGAGCAGCCCGGCCTTTTCCCGATCCACGTCGATGTCGAATTCGGGGCTGTTCTCCTCGCGGGATGACTGGACGTCGACCACGACGGGCCGCCCCCGGGCATCGGTCAGGGTGCGCATCTTCGCCATCAGCTCGGTGGCGTACTTCGAGCCGGTCTCGAAGTCGTAGCCGAGGACTTCGACGTCGATGGGCGCCGCCGCGCCGAAATTCTGGATGCGCTTCACGATGCCGCCGATGAAGAAGGAGATGGAGGTCCCGGGGACTGCGTCCTTGAGGGTGGCGCGAACCTTCTCCGCCAGGGCCACGTCGGACATGGGCCGATCGATCCTCGGCACCAGGTTCACCTGCAGCCTGCCCGAATGCGTGCCGGTGTTGCTGCTGAAAATGGCGCTGCGTCCCTGGGGCAAGCCGGTGTCGGTCAGCACCGTGGTGTAAAGCGGCACCTCCTCTTGGCCCTCGTGCATGGGAGCGAGCTCGGCTTGCACCACCTTCTCGAGTCGCTTGGCGATCTCCTCCGTGCGCTCGACGCGGGTGCCGATGGGTGCCTTGTAGTTGACCGTGAACTGCGACTCGTCGGTGTCGGGAAAGAACTCGCTGCCGATGAAACGCTTGAGCGACAGGCTTCCCACGAAGAAGACGAAGATGCCGAGCACCGTGAGGGCGCGATGGGAGAGCACCCAGCGCAAGGCGCGTGCGTATGCGGCGTCGAGCTTGTCGAAGAAGCCGGTGACCAGGACGGAGATGCCGTGGCTCTTGCGCTCGTGCCGGCCATCCTTGAGCCAGTAGTAGCAGAGCAGTGGAGTCACGGTGCGCGAGACCCAGAAGCTCATGGTGAGGGCGAAGGAAATGGTGAGCGCGAGAGGCAGGAAGAGATAACGGGCGATGCCCGCCATGAAGAGCACCGGAAGGAAAACCACGATGGTGGTGATGGTCGACACCAGGATGGGCATGGCGACTTCCTGCGCGGCCAGCAACACCGCCTGTTTGCGGTTCTGCCCGGAGGCGAGGTGGCGGTGGATGTTCTCCAACTCGACGATGGAATCGTCGACCAGTCGTCCGACGCCGAGGGCGAGGCCCCCCAGGGTGAAGACGTTCAAGGTTTGGTTGGTGAAGAAGAGCAGCATGAAGGTGGCCACGATGGACAGCGGAATGGCGATGCCGATGATGGCGGTGGCCCGGATGCTCATCAGGAAGACGAGGATGACGAGAATGGCCAGCAGGCCTCCTTGCAAGGCCTCGTGCTGCAACGCCGCGACCGCGGAGCGAATGTACTTCGACTGGTCGAAGGAAATGTCGAGGTCCACGTTGGCGGGCACCCCGCGCAGATTGGGAATGGCGGCGCGGACCGCGTCCACGGTGGCGATGGTGTTCGCGCCGGGTTGCTTGAGCACGCGCAGGTAGACGCCGCGGCGACCGTTGATGCGAACGATCTCGGTCTGGTCGGCGGTGTGATCCACGACCTTGGCCACGTCGGACACGCGCACCAGGCCCTGGCTTTGCCCAGGCGTCCCCTCGCTCGAACGCACGATCACGCGACCCAGCGGTCCGATGTCGGGCACCTGGGTGTTGGTGAAGACGTTGTAGTCGCGATCGCCGGCGCGCAAGCTGCCGCTCGGCAGCAGCAGGTTCGAGGTGCGGACCGACTGGACCAGATCGAGGATGCCGATGCCACGTGCGCGCATCGCATCCCGATCCGCCATCACCTCGATCTCGCGCACCCGGCCGCCGCCCACCGACGCGCTGGCCACGCCGGGAATGCGCTCGATCTGCGTCTCGACGGTATTGTAGGCGAGATCGTAAAGCTGTTTCTCGTCGAGCGAATCGCTCGACACCGTCACCGCTAGGACCGGGATGTTGGTGATGTCGAACTTGAGCACGAAGGGCTGCTGGATGCCGGGCGGCAGCGTGTTCAAAATCTGCGCGATCCGCTGGCTGACCTCGAACTGGGCGTTATCGAGGTTGGTGCCGTAATTGAACCACACGCTGACGAGCGAAACCCCCTGCTTGGAGGAGCTCTCCACCCGATCCACGCCGGGCGAGGCACTGACCGCGCGCTCGATGGGCTGGGTGATGGACTTCTCGATGTCGGCCGGCCCGGCGCCCGTGTAGAAGGTCGCGATGCGGATGACCGGAATGGTGATGTCGGGGAAGAGATCGACGGAGAGCCGGTTCAGTGACACCACGCCCAGCACGACCAGCATGAGCGATAGCATCAGGATGAAGACCGGATTCTTGAGCGCGAGCCTTGTGAGCCACATGCGGGTTATTGCCAGTCTGGTCCCGGGCTAGCGGGGCTTGGCCGGTTGGCCCTCGCTGGTGGCGGCGGGCTCGGCCTTGGCCGTCGGCCCCGCGACGGTTGGCGCGCCGGTGTAGGGATTCACGTTGCGCGTGACACGCACGGTGGTCCCGTCGGCAAGACCATCGGCGCCCGCGATGACTACCTCCTCCCCAGGCGCGAGGCCGGAGCGAACCTCGAGCAGGGCACCCTTGTCGACCTCGGTCCCGGTCTTGATGAGCCGGCGTTCGACCGTGGTGCCGTGGAGCACGAATACATACTTCTGATCGGACGAGATCTGCACCGCGTTGACCGACACGACCGGAGTGTTGGGGTGAACTTCGCGCTTGATGAAAGCCCGGCCGTACATCCCAGGTCGCAGCTCGCCCGAATCGTTGGGGAGCTGGACCTCGGCATCCAGCGTGCGGGTGAGCGGGTCGAACGAGGGCGCGATGCGCACCACCTTGCCGAAGAAGCTGCGTTCGGGAAGGGCGTCGAGCTCGACGCGGGCATCCATGCCGATCGAGATGCCCATGGCGTCGACTTCGTTGAGGGTCACGAAGACACGCAGGCGATCCATGCGCACCACGGTGATGATGGCACCGCCGCCCGGTGGCCCCACCAGGGCGCCCGGGTCCAGTCTGCGCGCGGACACGAAACCACTGAGCGGCGAGGTGATGCGCGTCTCGCCCAGGCGGATGGCCAGTCCGGCGATCTGTGCTTGTGCCGAAGCCTCGGCCGACTCCGCCGAGGCCAGGGCGGCCGAGCTTGCTTGCAACTCTTGCTGGCTGACCACGCCGGAGGGCGCGAGCTTCTTGGCCCGCTCGTAGTTGGTGCGCGCGAGGGCGGCCTGCGCCTTGATCTGTCCGATGCTGCTGCGAGCGGCGGCGAGCTGGTCGGGCAGATCGCTCGGCCGCACCAACGCGACGGTCTGACCCTTCTTCACCCGATCCCCTCGCTCGACGAAGACGGCGTCGACGTAACCCAGCACTTTTGAGCCCACGTCGGCCTGTTCGAGAGGGCGCAGATCGACCGGGGCCTGGACCTCGACCGCGACGTCGCGCGCGGTCACCTTGGCGACCACGACCGACGGAGCCAGCCGCGCCTTACCCGCGTTCTTCGAACGAACGCGCGAGCAGCCGGTCGCAACCACGGTCAGCGCGAGCGTAGCGAAGGCCAGCTGCGCGAGGGGCATTGTGCGACGGCGACGGCGCTGCATGATGCGGTATGCATATTCCCGAAGCAGCATGGATGCAACTTGGGTTGCACAACTTTACAAACGGGGCCGGGGGCCGCGGCCTCGGGGATATGTCCAACGCCAGGGGCGCGAAGATCACAGGACCTAGCGCGATGTCCGGGCTTGGCGTTTGCGTGTCATGCGTGATAGGCACACGGGTTCGGGCCGTCCTGTGAGCAACGAAACGCCAAAGGTCGTCATCCTGGGTGGAGGTCTTACCGGGATCTCTGCCGCTATCCATTTGCGGCAACCCTGGCTGCTCTTCGAGCGGGAGGCCCGGCTGGGTGGCCTGGCAGTCACGCGCGAGCGCGACGGCTATTTCTTCGACCGCACCGGGCACTGGTTGCACCTGCGCGACGCGGGCATGAAGAAGTTGGTCGCCGAGACCTTGCCCGGCGCGATGACCGAGGTCGAGCGGCGGGCGCGTATCTTCTCGCACGGGGCGACGACGCTTTACCCCTTCCAGGCCAACCTCTTCGGCTTGCCGCCCGAGGTGGTCAAGGAGTGCCTGCTCGGCGTGATCGAGGCGAAGCTGCAACCGTCCGGCCCCGAGCCCAAGAACTTCGAGGAGTACTGCCTGCGTCACTTCGGCGCCGGGATCTCGAAGCACTTCATGATTCCGTACAACGAGCGCCTGTGGGGCGTGTCGCCGAAGGAGATCACGGCGGCGTGGTGCTCGCGTTTCGTGCCCTTGCCCAACCTGGAACAGGTGGTCTCGGGTGCGGTCGGGGCCAATGCAGGTGCGCTCGGATACAACGCCACCTTCGCCTACCCGAAGCGCGGCGGCATCCAGACCTTCACGGCCGCGCTGGCGGGGCGTCTCGATTCGGCCAAGGTGCACACCAGTTCCAGCCTCGACCAACTCGACTACCGACGACGCGAGGTCACGGTGGGCGGCGAACGGATGTCCTATTCGGCGGTCGTGTCCACGCTTCCCCTGCCCGAGCTACTCAAGCGCATGCCCGGGCTACCCGCGGATATCGAGGAGCATGCCGGCCGACTGCGCTGCACGACCCTGCGCTACCTCGATCTCGCGACGCGGGCAAAACCCACCGCGGACTGGCACTGGGTGTACGTGCCGGAGCAGCGCTTCCCCTTCTACCGCGTCGGCATCTTCAGCAACGCCGTCCCCAGCATGGCCCCGCCCGACGGGGGGGCGTTCTACGTCGAACTGGTCGACCGTGGCCCGGTTACCGAGACCACCGTGCGCGAGTCCACGCAGGGCCTGGTCGAGATGGGTGCCATCGCCTCGCCCGACGACGTGCTTTTCGCCGATGCCCGCGAGATCGACTACGCATACGTGGTCTTCGACGAGCACTACTACGCCGCCACCAGCGCCATTTTCACATTCTTGGAATCGCACGCGATCTTTTCGCGCGGTCGCTATGGGTCGTGGACGTACAATTCCATGGAAGACGCCCTCATCGCCGGGCGAGAAGTCGCCGCGACCATCGACGCCAGGAGCCAAGAGACAAAGCCATGAGCCAAGATACCGCCAGCCCGTCGCCCGACGTTTCCATCGTCATCCCCGTCTACAACGAGGAAGGTATCCTGCGCGGTTCCGTGCTGGAGCTGCGCGAGAAGCTGCGCCCCTTCGGCTTTTCCTACGAGCTGCTCCTGTGCGAGAACGGCTCACGCGACCGTACTGTCGAGATCGGCAAGGAGCTGGAGGCCGAATATCCGGTGGTGCGGTTGCTCTCGGTCGGCGAGCCCAACTACGGGCTGGCCATGAAGACCGGCATCCTCGCGGCGCGCGGCAGGATTGTCATCTGCGACGAGATCGATCTGTGCGACACCGAGTTCTACGCACGGGCGATGGCTTTGCTCGAACGCACCGACACCGACTTCGTGGTGGGCTCGAAAGCCATGGTCGGTTCGAACGACCAGCGACCCATGGTGAGGCGGCTGGGCACGCAGGTCTACAACGGCTTGCTGCGCGCGGTATGCCACTACCGCGGTACCGACACCCACGGGCTCAAGGCTTTCAAGCGTGAAGTGCTGCTCGAAACCGCGCAACGCTGCATGCTCGACCGAGACGTGTTCGCCAGCGAGTTCGTGATCCGCGCCCACCGCGAGAAGAAGAAGGTGGTCGAGATACCCTTTGCCGTGCACGAGAAACGTCCGCCGTCGATCCGATTGTTCAAGCGCGTGCCCCACGTCTTGAAGAGCGTGGCCCGTCTCGCGGTCTCGGTCCGGCGCAACGAGGTGTAGCACGCGGCCGCGGCAAGGCGCTTGAGACGCGTTGCTGTTTAGACGACTCGAACCAACAGGTCGTGGTGTCGCGCTTCACTGATCCAGATCGGGCGGAGCCCCATACAGGCTTTCACGCCACACGGCGTACCCTATGCGGCTTCCTCCACCCGAAATCTGGAGCACCAAATTCTGATTCGAGTCGATCTCCTGGATAACGGAATCGGTCGAGTAGGTAATCAGGGTATTGCCCCCTGGCAAACGCTGGACGTCGCCCAGGTTGGTGGCCTTGTATGCACTTGCGTAACGCACACGCTCGGTGCCGTCGAGCGCATACTCGATGGCGGCCGAGACGTTGCCCGATCCCCCGCTGTTGGCGAAGATCAGGATGCCGTCGTCAAGGAGATGATGCCCGTGCTGGGCGCCACCCCAGGAGCTATTGCCCCCGCTCACGATGTCCGACAGCCGCCAGTCTACCCCGCCCGAACGATTGACGATGAAGATGTCCTGGTGGTGGTCCGAAAACGTGTAGACGTCCTCCTTCCGGGAGTAGCGGAGCGCATTGCTATGACAGCCACCACCGCTGACATAGTCCTGTGACTCGAAGACCTCCACCGTGCGACCACTGGGATCGATCTCGAAGATGCTGTTGCAATCGCTCTCGCTGTAGTCCAGATACGCCATCAGCTCGCCTTTGACCGGGGTGATGTCGTGCGATCCGACGGTGGATGTGTAGACTTGGCCATCCAGCGTGTCCATGGACACGCGCTCGACCGGACCTCCTTGCAGCCCCGAGATGACCATCCACATGTTCTTGCCGTCCTCGGACATCCGGGCGCGCGCGATGCTGCTGCTGCTCGATTGGTACCACCAGACGATGTCGCCGTCGGCATCGATGATGAACGGGATGCCGGTGCTGTTGTTCCCGGACGCGCCTTCGCCGACCCAGTAGGAGGTGACGATGAAACCGCGTTCTCTCGCCGCCTCGTCGTGTACCGTGAATGCGCCCAGGCTGAGCAGCGTCGTGGGAGGTCCGGTGTCGATGGCGTAGTCCTCGCTCGTGTAGGAGCTACCGCCCGATTCGGCCACGATTCGGAAATGATAGGTGTGGCTCGGCTTCATCCCGAGGAGCAGCGTTCGGAAACCGGCGGCGCTCAGATCCACCGGGGCGGTCGTGCCGTAGGTCGTGTCGAGACCAAACTCGATCGAGGCTTTGTCGATAGCTCCCAATGCAACCGACCACGTCACGATTCCGATGGTTCCCGGCGCCTTCGAGTC
>Ga0210133_1000181_pt1 | contig 25377 bp, 29 predicted proteins | sample Joice_ThreeSqC_D_2_FD_184874 | JGI IMG/M metagenome (GOLD analysis project Ga0210133, IMG submission 184874) | Wetland microbial communities from San Francisco Bay, California, USA, that impact long-term carbon sequestration - Joice_ThreeSqC_D1... | ecosystem: Environmental > Aquatic > Marine >...
CCAAGCGCAAGCGCTCGAGCAGCGCGTCGACGGCGGAAGAATTCTCCCAATGAACGACGCGGCGGCGCCGCCGCCAACGCCGCCCACGCCCAGCATTCTGCGCCGGCTGGCGAGCATGCTCTACGAAGCGGTGGTGCTCGCCGCACTCGCGTTCGTCGCCGGCAGCCTGTTTCTGCTCGCGAGCCAGGGACAGCAGGCCAGTGGGCTGTTGCGCTTCGTGCTGCAGCTGTATCTGCTCGCGGTTTTCGCGGCCTACTTCCTGTGGTGCTGGCTACGCGGTGGACAGACGCTGCCGATGAAGGCCTGGCGCATCCGGCTGGTCGCGCCCGGCCACGCGCGTGTGCCGCCGCGCGCCGCGCTCGCGCGCTTCGTATACGCGACGCTGTTCATCGGCGCATTCGTCGCGAGCGTCGCAGCGGCGCTCGAGCACCGCAACCTGCTGCTGGCCTTCGTCTCGCTCGCGCTGTCGGGTGTCGGCATCGGTTGGGCGCTCGTCGATCGCGACCGGCAGTTCCTGCACGATCGCCTGGCCGGCACCCGCCTCGTCCAAGTCGACTAACCGGATTTTTCTGAACGTACGCGTTGCGCTGCGGTGCGAAGTACCGCAGCGCAGCGCATTGTGGTTCTTATCTGCGTTCGACCCACCACATCATCGCGATCGCGGCGCCGAAAAACACGATCCCGGGTGCCGCGGCCGCCGCCAGCGGCGGCCAGTTCTGCAGCAGCCCGATGTGCGCGAACACGTTGTTCAGCATGTGAAAGAACACCCCGAGCATGATGCCGAGGAAGACCTTGAGACCGACCATCCCGGCGCGCGAATGCATGTAGGCAAACGGCAGGGCGAGCGCCAGCATCACCAGCACGGCCACCGGGTAGAGCAGCTTCTTCCACATCGCGATCGCGTACCGCTCGGTCTTCTGCCGGTTTTCCTCGAGATGCTCGATGTAGCGGTACAAACGCCAGGCCGACATGCGCTCGGGGCGGACGATCAGCAGATCGAGCAGCTCCGGACGGACCGCAGTCCGCCATTCGTCGGTGGCGAGCCGCTCGAGACGCGGGCCCTGCGGCGTGAAACGCGTGCGCGCGACGTCGCGCAGCGCCCAGCGCCCGTCCCCCGCGTAACGCGCCTCGCGGATGCTGCTCACCGTGTCCAGGCGAAAGTCGTTGTCGAACTGGTAGATCAGTACGTTGTGCAGCTCATTGGCGTGGCGCGCAACGCGCACGTTGATGAAAGCGTTCTCGTCCTTCAGCCACAGGCCCGAACCCAGGCCCTGCGCGATGAGCGCGCTCATCGCCCGCATGCGCAGCTTCTCGGCGGCCGCCTCCCCCGCCGGGGCGACCCATTCGCCGATCGCCAGCGTCACCACCGCGACGACGAGCCCGACCTTCAGCAGCATGCGGCTCGCCTGCGCACGCGACATGCCGGAGGCCCGCATCACGGTGAACTCGGAATTCGCCGCGAGCTGCGAAAGCGCGTACAGCGCGCCAATCAGCACCGCGATCGGCAGAAGCTCGTAAGCATGGGTCGGCAGTGAGAGCAGCACGTAGCCGAGGACCTGGCGCAGCTGGTAGTTGCCTCGACCCAGTTCGTTCAGCTCGCCCACCAGGTCGAAGAACGCGAACAGCGCGAGAAAGCCGAACAGCACGAACCCGACGCTGAAATAGATCTGGCGGGCGACGTAGCGATCGAGCGTGGTTCCGGTCATCGCGTCCTGCGACGCAGGCGCAGCAGAAAGGGGTTCGCGCGCTGAACGAACAGCAGCAGCAGGATCGGCAGGATCGCGCCATGCACGCCCCAAAGCCCGACCCAGAAATCGAGGCGGTCCTGCCCCACGCGCGCCTTCGCCACGACCAGGAGATTCCAGTAGATGATGAACACGAGCAGTGCGAATACCAGGTTCACGTAGCGCGGCGCACGCGGATTCACGAAGCTGAATGGAATCGCGAGCAGCGCGAGCACGAGCGCCGATACCGGGACGCCGATGCGCCACAGCAGCTCACCCCGAAAGCGGCTCGAGTCGACCGCGATGAGCGTCAGCGTCGAGGCCGCGCGCGAGGTCAGCTCGGGCGTTTCGCGTGGCTTGGCCTGCACGCGCAGCGCATAGCGCTCGAACGCCGTGACCCGAAAGCCGGCCGTCCCGGGCTCGCCCTCGTAGCGCCGGCCGTCCTCGAGCACGATGAACCGATCGCCGTTCGCTGCGGTGGTCAGCCGGCCGGTGCGACTGACCATGACGCCCTGCCGCCCCTGCTGCACCGAGCTGACGAACACGTTGCGCACGGCGCTCTCGTCTTCGGCGACCGACTCGACGAAGAACACCCGCTGGCGATTGCTCGATTCGCCGAAAACCCCCGGGGTGACACGGGAAATGTCGTCACGCTCCTCGAGCTGCGCGGCGTACTGCGCGCCCTTTTCGGCCGCCCATGGCGAGACCATCAGCGAAAGCAGCGCGATCAGGCCGACGATCGGCAGCGCGTAGGCGAGCACCGGCCGCAGCCAGGCGGTGAGCGACTGGCCCGCGGCGAGCCAGATCACCATTTCCGCGTCGCGGTAGCTGCGCACCAGGGCGAGCATGATCGCGATGAACAGCGTGACCGTAAGCAATAGCGGCAGCGCCCAGAGCGTGACGAAGCCGAGAATCGCAAGAACGGCATCCGAGGGAATCGCGCCGCCCGCGGCGCGCCCGAGCAGCCGCACGAGCTGCGTGGTGACCATGATCGCGAGCAGCGCGAGGAACACCGCGACCGATATGTTCGCGAATTCCCGGATCAGCGCGCGCCGAAAGATCATCTTGTTATCGAGGCCCCCCGCATCCTGCAGCGTCATCGCAAATCATGCGATCATTCGACCCGTTCGCAACAGTACAACGGGTCCAGCACCCAGTGCACGACACACGACATGCGGCCCGCGGCGCCCGACACCCGATCGGCTTCGCGACGCCGTCCAAGACGGGAGAGTGCTGTGGAATTTAGCATACGGGCGCTTGCGCCCGAGCGCGCGAAGACCGCCTGCCTGGTTCTCGGCGTGTTCAAGGGCAAGACCGCGGCACAGGGCGAGCTCACGCCTGCGGCACGGCGCGTCGATCGTGCCTCGCGGGGCGCGCTGCGCAGCGTGCTGGCGCAAGGCGACCTGTCCGGGCGCGCCGGCTCGACGACGCTGCTGCGGCAACTCGCCGGACTCGCCGCCGAGCGCGTGCTGCTCGTCGGGCTGGGCGAAAAGGACGCGTTCACGGAAAACAGCTACCGCGATGTGATCCGCAGCGTGGCGAATGCGTTGAAGAACCTCGGCGTGCGCGAGGCGACGCTATACCTGATCGATCACAGATTGCCGTCGCGCGACATCGCGTGGAACGTGCGTCAGGCCACGCTCGGGCTGCACGAGGCGCTGTACCTGTTCGACCAGCTGAAGTCGGAGAAAAAGGGCCCGCCGCCGGCGCTCGCGGAAGTCACGCTTGCCCTGCCGGCAGGCAGCGTGGCGGCTCCGGCGAGCCGTGCGCTGCGCGAAGCCGCCGCGACGGCCGAGGGCGCCGCGCTCGCCAAGACGCTCGGCAACCTGCCCTCCAACATCTGCACGCCGGCGTACCTCGCCAGCGAGGCGAAGAAGCTGGCACGCCAGTTCAAACTGCGCCTCGAGGTGCTCGAGCGGCGCGACATGGACCGCCTGGGCATGGGTGCGCTGGTCTCGGTCACCAAGGGCTCTCATCAGCCGCCGAAGCTGATCGTGCTGCACTACAACGGCGGCGCGAAGTCGAAGAAGCCGGTGGTGCTCGTTGGCAAGGGCGTCACCTTCGATACCGGCGGCATCTCGCTCAAGCCGGGCGCCGAGATGGATGAAATGAAGTACGACATGTCCGGTGCGGCGAGCGTGCTCGGCACGCTGCGTGCGCTGGCCGGCATGAAAGCGTCGGTGAACGTGATCGGCGTCATCCCGGCGGTCGAAAACATGCCTGGCGGTGGCGCATCCAAGCCGGGCGACGTGGTCACCACGCTGTCCGGACAGACGGTCGAGATCCTCAACACCGACGCCGAAGGCCGGCTGATCCTGTGCGACGCGCTGACCTACGCCGAGCGTTTCTCGCCCGACGTCATGATCGACATCGCGACGCTCACGGGTGCCTGCGTCATCGCGCTCGGGCACGTCGCCAGCGGCCTGTTTGCGAATGACGACAAGCTCGCCGAGGCCTTGTGCGCGGCCGGTGACGACGCCTGGGACCGCGTCTGGCACATGCCGTTATGGGAGGACTATCAGGAACAGCTGCGTTCGAACTTCGCCGACATGGCGAACATCGGCGGACGTCCGGCGGGCAGCGTGACCGCGGCCAGCTTTCTCGCGCGCTTTACGCGCAAGCAGCGCTGGGCCCACCTCGATATCGCGGGAACCGCATACAAGGGCGGGCGCGACAAGGGCTCGACCGGGCGCCCGGTGCCGCTGCTCGTGCGCTTCGTGCTCCGTCATGCCGGCGGGCGCACGGCCTGAGCGGCGCGTACCCGAGGCCCGTGCAGGCGTGACGACCATCGACTTCTACTTCAATGCAGCCGACCGGCTGCAGGTCGCCTGCCGCCTCGCCGGCAAGGCGCTGGCACAGCGCAAGCGCCTGCTCATCTATGCGCCGCAGGGCGATACCGCGCAGCGCATCGACCGGCTGCTGTGGACCTGGCCCGCGACCGGATTCGTACCGCACTGCTTCGCGCATGACGCCATCGCGCAGGAAACGCCGGTGCTGATCGCGGGCGACGATAGCGCGCCGGACAGCGGCGAGCTGCTACTCAACCTGGACGAGGCCTGCCCGCCGCACTTCGAGCGCTTCGCGCGCCTGCTCGAAGTCGTCGGTGCGGACGACGACGCTCGCCGTCTGGGCCGCGAGCGCTACCGCTACTATCGCGATCGAGGCTATCCGATCCGCAATCACGATCTCGCACAGGAGAAAACCAGTGGCGAATGAGAGCGGCCCCAAGCAGGCCAACCCGCTGATTCGCCAGGTCGACACGCTGCTGCGCAGCCACGACACCGAAAGCGAAGTGCCGGTGCTCACCGACGTGGTCGACGGCGTCGAAGGGCGCGAGCCGATGCTCGATGCCGTCGTGCTGGAAGCACTCGCCCGCCAGCTCGAGCGCGCGGTGCTCGATCACCTCGGCCCCGAATTCAACCGCGTGATCGAGGAGCGGCTGGCGCGCGCGCTGAGCGCCCGGCTCGAGCAGTCGGTCGCGGAGCTGCGCGCCGATCTGGTCGCCGGCCTCGATCAGATGGCACGCGAAGCGGTTGCGAGCGCAATGGCGAATACGTTCAGCGTGAAGGGCGCGGAAAGCGGAACGCCGCCGTCCGGGACACGCGCCGCGCAAACGCCGACGCCGACGCGGACGAAACCGACTTGAACGGGTCGCCGTCGGGCGGCTCAGTATAATTTTCCGCTGGCGCGTCGGATCCGGGCTCGAGCGGGCCGGGACCCGCGCCATCGTGTTTGCCCAACCATGACCCTGCCGAAGAGCTTCGACCCCGCGTCCATCGAGGCGCGCTGGTACGCGCACTGGGAACGCGGCGGCTATTTCGCCGCCGGCCGCGACCCGGCGCGGCCGGCCTTCTGCATCCAGTTGCCGCCGCCCAATGTCACCGGCCTGCTCCACATGGGGCATGCCTTCAACCAGACGATCATGGACGCGCTGACGCGCTATCACCGCATGCGCGGCGACAACGCGCTCTGGCTGCCCGGCACCGACCATGCGGGCATCGCCACGCAGATCGTGGTCGAGCGCCAGCTCGAGCAAACGGGCAGCTCGCGCGAAGCGCTCGGACGCGAGCGCTTCATCGAGAAGGTCTGGCAATGGAAGGGCCAATCGGGCTCGACGATCACCCAGCAGATGCGCCGCCTCGGGGATTCCTGCGACTGGGAGCGCGAGTACTTCACGATGGACGACAAGCTCTCGCCCGTCGTGCTCGAGACCTTCGTGCGGCTGTACGAACAGGGTCTCATCTATCGCGGCAAGCGGCTGGTGAACTGGGATCCGGTACTCCTCACCGCGGTGTCGGACCTGGAGGTCGAGAGCGAGGAGGAAGACGGCCACTTGTGGCACATTCGTTACCCACTGGCGGATGGCTCGGGCCAGCTGACGGTGGCCACGACGCGGCCCGAGACGATGCTCGGCGACACCGCGGTGATGGTGCATCCGGAAGACGAGCGCTACCGATCGCTGATCGGCAAGCAGGTCCGCCTGCCGTTGACCAACCGCAGCATTCCGGTGATCGCCGATGCCTACGTCGACCGCGCGTTCGGCACCGGCTGCGTCAAGGTGACCCCGGCGCACGACTTCAACGACTGGCAAGTCGGACAGCGCCACGGGCTCGAGAGCATCAGCGTGCTAACGCTGGACGCGCGCATCAACGACAACGGGCCCGCGCCCTACCGCGGGCTGGACCGCTACGAGGCGCGTGACCGCATCGTGCACGACCTGAAAGCCGCGGGGCTGCTCGATTCGGTCAAGGCGCACCGCATGGTCATCCCGCGCTGCGGGCGCACGGGGGCGGTCGTCGAACCGATGCTCACCGACCAGTGGTTCGTCGCGATGTCGAAACCGGGCGGCCCGCAGGCTCCGCACCCCGGTCGGTCGATTGCGGAACTCGCGCTGCAGGCCGTCGCACGCGGCGAGGTGCGCTTTTTCCCGGACAACTGGGTCAACGTCTACAACCAGTGGCTGACCAATATCCAGGACTGGTGCATCTCGCGCCAGCTCTGGTGGGGTCACCAGATCCCCGCCTGGTACGACGCCGAGGGCAGGATCTACGTCGCGCGCAGCGAGGCCGAGGCGCGCGCGCAGGCGGGCGGCGCCGCGCTGACGCGCGACCCGGGCGTGCTCGATACCTGGTTCTCATCGGCGCTCGTCTGCCACTCGACGCTGGGCTGGCCCGCACCGCAGGGCGACGACGCCACGGCCTACGACCTGTACCTGCCCTCCTCGGTGCTCGTCACCGGCTTCGACATCATCTTTTTCTGGGTCGCACGCATGATCATGATGACGACCTGGTTTACGGGGCGGGTGCCGTTCCGCGACGTGTACATCCACGGCATCGTCCGCGATCACGACGGCAAGAAGATGTCGAAGTCGGAGGGCAACACGCTGGACCCGGTCGACCTGATCGACGGCATCGGGCTCGAGGCGCTGCTCGCCAAACGCACCAGCGGACTGCGCAAACCCGAGGACGCGCCACGCATCGCGACGAAGACGCGGCGCGAATTTCCCGACGGCATTCCGGCCTTCGGCGCGGACGCGCTGCGCTTCACGATGGCCGCCTACGCCACGCTCGGGCGCAACATCAATTTCGACCTGAAACGCTGCGAGGGCTACCGCAACTTCTGCAACAAGCTGTGGAACGCGACGCGCTTCGTTCTGATGAACACCGAGGGACAGGACTGCGGCGCGGACGACGCCGCGCCGGTCGCCCTCTCGGACTGGGATCGCTGGATCGTCAGCACGCTGCAGCGTGCCGAGGCCGAGGTCGAGCGCGGCTTCGCCGAGTACCGTCTCGACAACGTGGCGAACGCGATCTACCACTTCGTCTGGGACGAGTATTGCGATTGGTATGTCGAAGTGGCGAAGCGCCAGCTCGCGCAGGGCGATGACGCCGCGCAGCGCGGCACGCGGCGCACCCTGGTCCGGGTGCTGGAGGCGGCGCTGCGCCTCGCGCACCCGGTGATTCCGTTCGTCACCGAGGCGCTGTGGCAGAGCGTCGCGCCGCTCGCCGGGAAGACGGGCGACTCGATCATGCTCGCGCCGTATCCGACCTCTCAGCCGGAAAAGATCGACGAGAACGCGGAGCGCGAGATCGCGCTTGCCAAGGAACTGACCATTGCCGGACGCAATCAGAAATCTGAGCTCCAGATTCCCCTGAAACAAAAGGTCCAATACCTGGTGACTGCGAACCCGAGTCCTGCGTCGATGCGTGCGTTCGAAGCACTCGTGCGTCCCTCGGAACTTCACGTGGTCGAAGTCCTCCCCGATTCGGATGCACCGGTTGCGCTCGTGGGTCCGCACAAACTGATGCTCAAGATCGAGGTCGATGTCGGCGCCGAGACCGCGCGCCTCGAAAAGGAAATCGCCCGCCTCGAAGGCGAAACCGCGAAATGCCGCGCCAAGCTCGGCAACGCGTCGTTCGTCGAGCGCGCACCGGCCAAGGTCGTCGAACAGGAACGCGCGCGCCTGGCCGCGTTCGAGGGCAGCCTGCGACAGCTGAGCGAGCAGCTCGAGCGCCTGGCCTCGCGCGCCTGAGGCCATCCCCGGGCGTCGATGCGCCACGCCTTCCGCGCCTTTCGGCACCCCTACTTTCGCCGCTTCTTTATCGGCCAGGGGACCTCGCAGATCGGCACCTGGCTGCAGCTGATCGCGGTCAGCTGGCTCGTGCACCGCCTCACCGAGTCGACGTTCATGCTCGGCCTCGCCGCGTTCGCGCTGCAGCTCCCGTTTCTCCTGCTGACCCCGTTCGCCGGCGTGATCGTCGATCGTCTCGAGCCGCGCCGCGTGCTGATCATCACCAACAGCATTGCCGCCTGCCAGGCGACCGCGCTGTTCGCGCTGGTCGCCAGCGGGCGGATCGAAGCCTGGCAGCTGATCGTCGGCAACCTGATGCTCGGCATATCGAACGCGTTCGACGCGCCCTCGCGCCAGGCGCTGCTCGCGCGGCTGGTCGGCGGGCGCAGCGACCTGCCGAGCGCGATCGCACTGAATTCGAGCATGATGAACGGCGCGCGCTTCATCGGGCCGATGATCGGCGGCACGGTGATCGCGGTGCTCGGCGAGCGCTGGGGCTTCGCGCTGAACAGCCTGTCGTACTTCGCGATGCTGCTCGCGCTCGCCTCGATGCCCCGGATGGCACCCCGCCAGGGCGGCTCGCAGGGATCCCTCTGGCAGCGCCTCGGCACCGGGGTGCGCTTCGTCTACGGCTTCCTGCCCACGCGCAGCGCCATGCTGCTGCTTTCGGCCGTGGGATTCTGCATCTGGCCGTACCAGTCGCTGCTGCCGTGGTTCGCCGACCAGGTCTACGGCGGCAGCTCGCAGACCCTCGGCGTGCTGATCGGCACCGGCGGCCTGGGCGCGGTCAGCGCCCTGCTGTTTCTCGCCTCGCGCCCGACGATCCGCGGTCTGCTGCGCATGATCGCCGCGGCCGCGGCGCTCTCCGGGCTGGCGCTGGCGGCCTTCGGCCTGTGCCAGCTGCTCTGGGTCGGGCTGTTCCTGGTCTACCTGGTCGGCGCCGGTCAGATGTTCGTCGCAGCGTCGACCAACACCGTCCTGCAGAGCATCGTGCCCGACGAACTGCGCGCACGCGTGGCCTCGCTCTACGTCATGTCCTTCATCGGCATTTCGCCGCTCGGCGCCTTCGTCGGCGGCTGGGTCGCCGAGCGCATCGGCCCGCCGCTGACGCTCGTCTGCGGCGGCCTGCTCGCGGTCGTCGCGGCCGGACTCTACGCGCGCCAGCTGCCCGCGATCCGGCGCGACATCGTGCCGCTGTACCGCGAGCTCGGCATTGTGCCCGCAGCCCCCCCGCCCGAGCGCGAAGCTCAGTAAAAGCCCGGCCGGTAGTCTTCGCGCTCGACAAACGGCGGCTCACGGCCGACCAGCGACTCGAGCAGGATGAGCTCGAGGTCCGTGTGGTTGATCACCGGTGCGCGCATGATGCGCGTCGCCGCGCCGGGGGGGTACACATAGCGCGGCTGGTCGTGGTGCTCGGTGAGCACCGTTTCGTGCACCGCGGGATCGTCCGCGGCCGCGATGTCCGCGGTCCCATAGCAGGTGCAGACATAGGCCCGGTCGCGCATGTCCTCGGCGTACACCGCCGTACCGCGGATGCCGATCGTCGCGGTGCCCACGCGGATCGTGCGACGCGCCCCGGGCGAGAACACCGAGAGCACGGCGCCGGTGGCAATGCGCAGGCCCTCGGCCAGCAGCGCACCCGCGCGTCCCGAGACCGCGACGCGCGTATTGCTGTGCACCAGCATCGCGTCCTTGCCGATCACGAAGATCAGCTCGCCGTCGGCCCCGGTCGCAATCACGTCGCCGGCCTTGACGTCCATGCCTTCGCGCGCCGGACGGCCGTTCACGCGCGCGTCGCCGCGCACGCGGTAGACGCCCTTTTCGAGCTTGCCGGCGGCGAGCGCCTCGCGCAGGCGCCCGAGCCGCACAACGAGCGGGACCGCCAATACGAAGCCGACCCAGCGCCTGCGCGTCGTCATGAGCAACGCTCCGGCCCGGTCCTCAAGATTGCACGCCGGGCACTGCCGCGCAGCCGCGCGACTCGCAGATCAGCGGGGGATCGGCTTCGATCGGCGCGCCAAGCTCGAACCTCGCCTCGTCGATCGCCGCCGTTTCCGCCTCGCTCGGCCAGCCGTGCTCGAAATGCCAGCCGTATTGCGCTTCCAGACGCGCGCGAAACGCGTCCTCCAGCGCCCGCTCGGCGGGCCGCGCGCCGTGCGTCGACCACTCCGTCATGGCGAGCGAGAGCCCTTCGCGCAGCCAGCTGCGAAACTCGGGCGACGGGCGCGCGACGCCACCGGTGAAGTACGCCGGCGGAAAGCGCAGCAAGAAGCTCGACGCCACCACGGCGCAGGCGCCGATCGAGGCCGCACCAGCGCCGGCGATCTTGCGCCCGTTGAGCCAGATGTCGTTGCCGTCGAGGTAGGCCGGCAGCCCGAATTGCCGGTAAGTCGCGACCACCGGCGCCAGCGCCCAGCTGAACCAGCGCGACGCGCGGCCCGGCGCGTCACGCCGCGCCGCGATCAGGACGAAAACGTACTGGTCGTCGTCGACCCACGCCAGACCGCCGCCGCAGGGCCGGCGCAATACCGGCCCCGTGCCACCCGCCTCGGGCGCCGCGCGCAGCTGGCGCTGTCCGAGACACAGCGGCCCCTTCGCCCGCGCCCAGACGACGATCGGCGCGCCGTCCGCGGGCTGCGTCGCCGCCAGCCCGGCATAGGTCGCGTGCAGCGCGAGCGGCTCGACCCGGCCGAGGCGAATCCAGCGTGCGTCACGCCCGGCCATCTGCCGGCCTCCCCCGGGCGGAAGAAGTTCGTCGGATCGCAATCGCGCAGCGCCATGCCCGCAGCGCGCCCGCGCCGGTCAGCGGGACGGTCATCGTCATCGCTGGATTATTGCGACTCCCTGCGCCCGGCGCAAACAGAAAGGCCCCGCCTGCGCGGGGCCTTGTCACGGGCCGCGGATGGCGCGCGTCGCGCCGCGATCAGAACTTCCGCGCGTACTGCAGGCCGAAGGAATACTCGTACATCTGGATCTTCTCCTGCGCATTCACCGCACCCGGCGGGTAGAAGCTGTTGAACAGGCTCGCGCCGGTCACATCGTTCTGGAACGCGTACATGAACGCACCGGTGATCTCGTTCTGCTTGTCGGTCCAGGTCGCGCCCAGCGTGACATGGTTCTGGATCACGCCCGGCGCGATGATGTTGAAGGTCACGTCCTGCGACTGGATCGGGTTGTCGCTGTAGTTGTAGCCGGCGCGCACCGTCCATTGCGGGTTGACGACGTACTGCACGCCGAGCTTGAAGACATTGATGCTCTGCCAGCCGAAGCCCGCGCCGTTCGAGCCGCCGAGGCAGTTCGAGGCATTCGTCCCGAAGGGTGGACAGTTGAGGATCAGATTGCTCCGGTTGTTCACCGAGGCCACGTCGCTGTAGTTGATCCGCTCGTAATCGAGCGCGATCAGCCAGTCGTCCGTGGGACGCAAGGCGACGCCGAAGCTCCAGTTCGACGGGATGTCGAAGCCGCCGGACTCCGCGAACAGACCCTTGTACTTGTCGAAGTCCCCCATGCTGATCTTCGATGCGTACGCGGCGCCGATCTGGATCTGCTTCGTGAGATTGCCGTAATAGCCGACGCGCACGCCCCAGCCGGTCGCGCTGTCGTAGCCGTTGTTCGTCAGGTTGTCATTGGAGCCGGTCGCGGGATTGAACGTCGACGAGAGCCCCGCGAACGCCTGCAAGCCTTCCGCGCGGAAGCGCTGATAGGCGAAAAGCGGCGCGACGCCCACCGAATGCCCCTCGTGGAATTTCCACGCCAGGGTGGGCGCGATCACCAGCTGGGAGAGGTCCACGCCGAGGACGCTGTTGCCGCAGAGCAGGTTGTAGCCCGGCCGCGCCGGGGCCAGCCCGCCGGTCTGGAACTGGTTGCAGTTTGCCGTCCCGGACGGCGTATTGATCTGCCCGCCGGGGTAGTTCGTGTTCATGCCGCCGTGACCGTAGACCGTGAGGCCGATCGCGAGGTCCGGCCGCAGCATGTAGTTGACTGCGCCTTCGGGGATGAAAAAGTTCGTGCTGCCGCTTTCGGCCGAGCCGTCCAGATTCGCGAAGGCCGGGCTTCCGCTGCGCTCGGCCTTGCGGTGCGGACTGAACCAGTCGAGCCCGATCGCGAACTGGTTGCCGACGAAGGCCATCGTCGCCGGGTTGTTCGCGCCGCCGAAGGCATCTTGCGCCACCGCCATCGACGCGCCGCCCATCCCCTTGGCCTTCATGCCATAGCCGTGCGGAAAGTAGCCATCGGTGGCCAGCGCAGCCTGCGCCCCGAGAATGCCCGCCGCCACGAAGGCGGTCGCGATCAGGCTCTTCGTCATCTTCGTCTCCCTTGCGCGGCGCCTCATTGGCGCGCCGCTGTTTTCGTGGTCAGATAAACAGGCTCACATCGGCGTCGCGCGCCATCGGCAGGAAGCTCGCGGCGCCGACGTACTCCTTCACCTCCGGCAGAAAATCCTCGTGCTTGAAACCGAACAGGTCCACGGTCATCTGGCAGCCGATCAGATTCACCCCGCCCTCGATGCACAGGCCGCGCAGCTCGCTGATGTCCGCGACACCCTTGTTCTTGATCGTCTGGCGCATCAGCGTCGTCGCCATCGCCTCGAACCCCGGCACCGCCTGGACCGCGCTCGGGATATTCCAGCTGATGCCTTGAAACCAGTCCGGGCCGAACGGCATCTTCATCGGCATCGCCGGATTGCCGAGCGGGCTGACGTGCAGGCCGGAGATGTCCTTCTTGAGCAGCGTCAGACCGTAGAAGGTGAAGAAGATCGAGACGTTCCAGCCGAGCGCCGCCGCGGTCGACGAGAGGATGAATGGCGGGTAGGCCCAGTCGAGCGTGCCCTTGGTCGCGATGATCGTCATCGACGGCGTGCGCTCGGCCTTGCGTTTGTCGAGCGCGGCCTCGAGCTGTTGCGGCAGCAGTTCGTCCAGACGCTGCTTGATCAGGTCATCGATCAGTGCGGTGTTGGGTGCGGCATCCATGGTGGTCTCCTCCGACACGGTCTGCCCGGATTGACAGCCAGCAATAATATTAGAATCTACTGAAATATCCCTTTATTGGCTAGGGCTTACAAGCAAACGTTTTTATACGCGCATCAGCGTTCACCCGGAACCGCGCGCCGGCGGGGCCTGGCGGGGCGATTGATCCCGGTCAACCCCGGTAAGATGGCGCAGCCTAAGGTGAGGGAACTATGAAAGCTCGCGACGTGATGACCCCGAACGTGGTCTCGGTGCCGATCGACATGCCGGTGCCCGAGATCGCCGAACTGTTGCTCGAGCGGCGGATCAGCGCCGTTCCCGTGGTGGACGCAAGCGAGCACGTCGTCGGCGTCATCAGCGAAGGCGACCTCATCCGCCGCCCGGAGCTCGGCACCGACAAGCCGCGCTCGCGCTGGTTGCGCTTTTTCATGTCGGACGAGGACCGTGCGCGCGACTTCATGAAGACGCATGGCCTGCACGCCCGGGACGTCATGTCGCAGCCCGTGGTCAGCGTCTCGCCCGAGGCCACGCTCACCGACGTGGTCAACCTGATGACCACCCGCCGCATCAAGCGCGTCATGGTGCTCGAGCATGGCAAGCTCGCCGGCGTGGTGACCCGCAGCGACCTGCTGCGCACCCTCCATGCGCGCGAAGCCATGCCCACCGAGGGCGTACCGCGGGATGACAGCAGTATTCGCGAGCGCATCCTGAAAACGATCGACGAGCAGGGCTGGGCGGCGAGCGCGATCATCAACGTCCAGGTCACCGACGGCACCGCGTACCTCTGGGGGGTGGTCGATTCGGACGAGCAGCGCAAGGCGATCCTGGTCGCGGTCGAGGGCGTGCCCGGCGTGCGCGCGATCGAGGATCACCTCGGCAAGCTGCTCGCGGGCTGAGCGCCGCGGCAGCCGCGCGCTGCAGGCTATCGCCCGGCCTTGATCTCGCCGCCGGCCATCTGGCGGCGGATTTTCTGCACGTCGCGCTTCGCCGGCGCAAATGGAAACGACAGAATGTCGCTGGGGCGCGAGTCGCCATAGGGCCGGTTGCAGGCCGAGACTGCGCTGTCGTCCCTGCCCGGGCAGCCCGAAGTGCGAAACGGTTTCCCTGTCGCGATGATCGGCTCGAGCGCCTCGCGCGACAGACCGAAGTCGGTCACCCGGCCGGCTGCATCGAAGGTCATCTCATCGATCCGGCCCCCGGCATGGTCGATCAGAAAGCGCGCAAGCTGCACGCGCCGCCACTGTCCGCGGTCCACCGGCGGCCAGTCCTCCATCAGCGAGCCCTGCTCGGGAAAGAAAGCGAACAGGTGGTTGTGTCCGCCCAGGTCGCGGATGCGCTGCGCGACCTCGAGGATCTCGTGCTCGGTCTCGCCCAGACCGCAGATCAGGTGTGCGCCGAAGCGCTCCGGTCCGAACACTTCGGCCGCCCATTCGATCGTGCGCCAATAGCGCGCGTAGTCGTGCGGGCTGTCGACGCCCTTGCCGCGCGTGCGCGCGAAGATCTCGGGCGTCACCGCATCGAGCGCGACCGTGAAGATCTCCGCGCCCATCGCCTTCAGGCGCACCAGGTCGTCGCGCCCGAGCGTCGTCGGATTGGAAAGAATCGAGACCGGCACCTCGGGTATCGCGTGCACCCACTGCTCGAGCAGCACGAACGTGTCGTCGTTCGAGCGCGGGTGGGTGATCATGGAGATGCACATGCGCTGGAACCGGCCGCGGTCACCGCCCGCGCGCACGCGCGCGATCACCTCGTCGGTGCGTGCGCTCGGCCAGTCGACGCGAATGAAGTTCCGGTCGGCGTAGTCGCGCGCCTCCTCGCGGTGGCGCGCGAGCCCGCAGTAGGCGCAGTTCGCACGGCAGCCCTCGGGGTAGGTCACCAGCAGGTTGAGGCAGTGCGTGCAGGCGGTGCGGTGCATCCTGCCCGCGACCAGCCCGAGGGTGATCGCCGCCGCGGTGCTCATCTGCACGTACTCCGGCGAGCGCATCTCCGGCGTGCGCAGATGCGGGTTCGGGCGGTAGAAATTCAGCGCCTGAACCGTCTCGCTGCGGCCGGCGACGGCGCCCGCGCGTTCCACAAGGTCTCCTGCCTAGAACTCGATATCCGTGCGGATCGCCGCAATGCCCGCCGCCGCGCATTTGTCATCTGCCTCGCCGCCGGGCGCGCCCGATACGCCGATCGCACCGAGCAGCGAGCCGCTCGCCTCGACCATCATCCCGCCGCCGATCGCGGCGACCCCGCGCAGATTGCGCACGCCGCTCTGCGGCTTGCCGGCCTGGGTCAGATCCGCGAGTGCGCTGGTGTTGGTGCGAAAGCTCACCGCGCTCCAGGCCTTCGAGCGCGCCGTGCGCGGCGTATGCGCGCCGGCATACCGGTCGCGCAGCAGGACCTGGACCACACCCATCCGGTCGACCACCGCGACGGCGACCTGGTAGCCGCTATCGCGGCAGCTCTTGAGCGCGGCCTGCGCCGCCTTGAGCGCCGTCTCCGGCGTCATGAGCTTCACTTCGAACGTGGCGTCGGCCTGCGCGGCAGCTGCCATGACCATGCCCGCGACTGCGGCGATGCGTCGAATCTTCATGTCGGTCGTCTCCCGGGTTCGTCCATCTGCGGCTCTGTCCTGTCGTAGTACTCGTCGAATGCAATCCAACCCGCGCGGTGCGTCTGGTCGCAGGCGGCGCGCTCGGTATTCCAGGCCTTCGCCATGCGCGCTCGCGCGCCCAGCCCGCGCGCGAGGCTGGGCGCAAATTGCTCGCGCATCTCCGTCGCGTAGGCCGCGAGCGCATCGGCATCGCCCGCGAGATGGCGCGCCGCCGCCTCGCCGGCATGTTCGCCCGAGACCACCGCCGGGGCAATGCCCGCGCCGCTGATCGGGTGGGCAAACCCGGCCGCGTCGCCGACGAACAGGACCGTGCCTTCGACGAGCCGCGCGCGCAGCCCGCCGACCGGGATCGGCCCGCCGGTGCGCAGCAAGATGTCCGCGCCGACCCTGCCCTGCGCGACGAGCGCCGCGTGCAGCGCATCGAGCGGCGCCTTCATGTCGGTCTCGAAAGCCGGATCGAGTCCGAGGCCGAGGTTTGCGACGCTGCCCTTGGGGAAAAGCCAGGCGTAGCCGCCCGGCGTCCGGGGTGAAAGCCAGATGTCCGTATCGCGTCCCGGGCGGCGCAGCGGCACGGTGTATTGCCGCGTCGTCACCAGCGGCAGGCGCGGCAAGCCGAGACAGGCGGCGACCGCCGAGTGCGGGCCGTCGGCTGCGATCAGCAGGCGGAAGCCGATCTCCCGCATGCCGCTGGCCGTGCTGACGCGCGCGCGGCATGCGCCAGCGTCCAGCGCGCGCAACACGCTGTCGGTCCAGAGCACCGCGCCCGCCTCGCGCGCGGCATTCGCCAGTCCCTGATCGAAGCGGTCACGCCGGATCATCAGGCCATGGAAGGCGCGCTGCGCCCGCGCGCCCGAAGGCAGCGACGTATCCATGGCGTCGACCGCCTGCGCGCGCGCCTCGGGCGATGCGTAGCGCGAAAGCGGCAGCGGAATGAACTCCGCGCACTGCACCGGGATGCCGATCACCTTCTTGCGCTCGAGGCACAGCACCGACGCGCCAGCGCGCGCCGCCGTTGCGGCCGCGCTCGAGCCGGCCGGCCCCAGGCCTACGACGAGCACGTCGACGTTGCGTGCCACGGCCTCAGCCCGCCACGACCGCGATGCGCGCGAGCCCGCCGCGGCGCCGGCGCGCGTTCGCGGCGATCAGCGCCGGGTCGATGCGCGGCGCATCCGGATCCTCCATGGCGAGCACGGCCTCGCCGACGGCGATCGAGCAGCAGGCCGAACTGACCTTCACGTCGCGTCCGAGACGCAGCGCGAGCTCGACGACGCCCTCGGCCGGATGCGCAATGCCCGAGAGCCCGGCGAGCACGGCGTAGGCGTCGATCTCCAGCTTGGCGCGCCCCGCCGGGCGAGCGCAGCCGAGCAGCAGCGGAACGTCCGGCAAGGCGCGGCGCGCATCGAGGAAGAAGCGGCCGACCGCCGCCGCGCCCGGCACCACAAAGGGACGCTGCGCCGGCGCGTAAAACGGCATCGCCACGACCAGCACGAGCGCCGCGGGCCGATGGCGGGCGATCATTTCGAGCGCTGCCCATTCGCCCAGCAGGCGCCCGTAGTGCAGGCCGAGGACGATATGCGGCACGACATGCATCGCGGTGCCCACCAGCGCCTCGAGCGAACGCTCGAATTCGGCGACCGGACGGCGCAGGTGGTAGACCTGGGAGACCGTGTCCTGCGCGCCGATCACGTCGAGCATCGCCGCGTCGACGCCTGCCGCCTCGATCGCCTTGGCCATATCGCGCTCGACCAGCGCCGTGTGGATGGCGATGCGAAACCCGGGATGCTGCGCCTTGATCCGCTCGACCGTCGGCAGGAACGGTCCGTACTCGACCTCGTTGCGGTGATTCGAGCCCCCGGTCAACAGCATGCCCTTCGCCCCCGCAGCGATGCGCTCATTGACCACGCGCCACAGCGCCTCGGGCGTGGTCGCGGCAATCATCGGCGCGAGGATCTTCGCCTTGCAGTGATCGCATTGCAGCTTGCACGCCGCGCCCGTGATCGACACCGCGGGCCACGCCGACTGGCCGCAGCCCGAGATCTCGCTCGTCGAATAGGACTTGAAGGTCGGCGTGTAGAAATGAAGCCCGCCGTCGCGCGCCGGCAGCCGCGCGAGACGGTCGACCAGCGCAGGATCGAGCCGCGCCGCCGCCAGCGATTCGATCTCGCCGATCCGTTCTAGCATCCGGCGAAGCCGTCGGCGGCCATCTTCGCCTCGAACGCGGACATCGCCGCGGCCCCCGTAACGAGCGCGGCCGAATCCGCGTCCCAGTCTTCCGGCCTGAGCTTCACCAGCCAGCCGTTGCCATAGGGATCGGCGTTGATCGATTTCGGCTGACCCGCCGCCGCGTCGTTCACCGCGATCACCTCGCCCGCCACCGGAGACTTGACCGGTCCGACCCATTTGCCCGATTCGACCGTGGCCGCCGATTTGTTCAGCTTGACTGAACCGCCCAGCTTCTTCGGCGTACAGGCGACGATCTCGCCGGCGAGCGCGCAGGCGTACGCCGTCATGCCGAGGGTCACCGTGCCGTCGTCTTCCCGACGCACCCAGACATTGTTCTCGACGCTGTAGTGCAGGTCATCGGGAAGGTTGCAGTTCTTGACTGACGCCATGCGCGTCCCCGTACGCCGCTAGGCCACGCTGCCGAAGCCCTTGTCGGTGGCGCCCGCGGGCGCTTTGAGCCCCGCCACCCGACAGCCCTGCGCCACCGGCCCACCGGGAAACAGGAGATAGAGCTGCCTGAGCCCGCCGCTGTGGTGGAATTTCTCGCCGAGCGCATCGTGCAGCGCGCGCAGGTTGACGACCTCCGCCGCATGCCGGGCGTAGTATGCCTGCAGGGCGCGCAGCACGTCCCAGTGCGCGTCGCCGAGCGCCAGGCCTTCCTTGGCCGCCAGCTCGAGCGCGGCCTGCGGCGTCCAGCCGGCCGGCGCATGCGGGAACTGCGGATTCTTGTCCGCGCCCTTCCCGCCGCTGACGATCTCGTCCATCAGGCTTGTCATGTCATGCCCCCTTGATCCCGGATCAGGGTTTGCGGATATGAAAGACGTACTCGCCGGGCGCGTCCTCGCGCGCATCGGCCAGGTCCATGCCGGTCGCCTTGACCCAGCTGCGCACGTCCGCCCGGATGCCCGGGCAGTCGCTGACCAGCTTCAGCACTTCGCCCTTGCGCATGCCGTTGAGCAGCTTCTTCGCCTCGACGATCGGACCGGGACAGCTCGTACCGCGCATGTCGAGCACCGCATTGGGCGAGACGCGCGCGGCGTTTCCCTTGCGGATGTAATAGCCCGTTGCGCTGCGCGGCACCTTCTCGGTCTTGACGATCGCGACGTCGGCGTACTTGGGCCAGGCGTACAGATCGTCCTTGGTCGACGGACAATCGGACAGCAGCAGCATCACCTCACCCGCCAGCAGATCGTCGAGAACGCGTTTGGCACCGAGCATCGGTCCGGGGCAGGCCGAGCCCCGCATGTCGAGGGTGACCTGCGGCTTCGGTTTGGACGTCTTCGCCATGGCCATCGTTTCGCGCCTGCGATGCAATGCTAGACTAAAACTATACTCCGTCAATGATGCGAAATCTCCCGCAGCTCGCGCGCGCCGTCCAGCACAACTGCAACATTTCGGACGCGCGTCACGCCGGTGACTACGGCCTGTGCACCTTCCTGCTCAAGATGCGCGAGTACTACCGCTGGGAGAACGGGTTGCCGTTCTCGCGCACGCTGCCCAAGGACGCGCTGGGCGACTGGCTGAGCACGCGCGAGCAGCACTGGAGCGCGATCGAAGACCAGGCATTCCAGCCGCTGCCGCTGGCCGGCGATGCGGTCGATCCGCTCGCCGCCGAGCGCATCAATCAAGCGCTGCTGCCGCAGGCCCTCGTGTACAGCGCAGGCTACGGACGGCTGCAGAAACCGGTGTTTTTCCTGGGTGAGCTGCTGCGCGTCGAACAGCGCGCCGGCTGCACGATCCTGATCTCGTCCCGCGAGCACGCGCGCGAGCTGGCCGCGCCGCCGGCGATGCTGCAGGGGCGCACCATCTTTGTGCGTCTGGAATCGGTGCGCCGATACCTGTGGGAAAAGATCGAGGAATGGCGCTGGCGTCAGCAGGACAAGCGCATGGCGCGCGCGCTGGCGAGCTACGATTTCGCCGCCGACGGCGAGGCGGCACTGCAGCGCATGGCCGACAACGAATCGGAAACCATGATCCTGCACGAGCTCGGCGAGGCGATGGCGGGCGAATTGCTCGGCGAGGCCTGGGCGGAAATGATTGCGTCGGTGGCGAGTCCGCGCAGCGAGCTGGTCGGGCGCGCGCTGCGCGACCTGCTCGCCGATTGCCTGTCGACCTTGCCCGCCCTGCTGCAGCGCGAAAACCTGCCGGCGCTGCATTTCCATTTCGCCAGCTACGATGCGCCGCGCCGCCAGTTGTTCCCGCAGGCCCTGGAGGCCTACGAGCATTTCGTGAACACCGGCGCCCAGGACCGGCTCTGGCGCGCGGTGCATGAAGGAAAGGATCGCTGGCTCGCGCAAGCCCGGGCGCTGATCGCCCTCGAGCCGGCCGCGCGTGAGGCGGCCCTCAGCGCCCTGCTCGAGGATGACCCGCTGCGCGCCGACGCGGTTGCCGCGCGCTGACGCTTCGACCGCCCCCCCCCCGCTTACGCGCCCTCGCGCGGCGCTGACGCTGCAGAGGCCGCAGGCGCCAGCGTTTGCTCGACGAGCTTTCCGACCAGGCGCACCATCTCCGGCGCCTCGATGTCGATCATCTGCTCGACGACCCATTTGTTGTCGCCGCTCGCCATCGCATCGGACACCTGGGTGGCGAAATAGCGCAGGCAGGGATAGCCCGGCTCACCGTCGGGGTATTCGAAGCCGGCATAGGCTTCGAAGCGGGCGTTCAGCAGGTCGATGAAAGGCTTGCGGTAATCTCCGCTCTCCGCCGGTCCGAACAGGTCGAGCTGATTGTTTTCCATGGTCGCCGCGAGGTGATCGACGACCGCGCGGACGAGCGTTGCGCGGTCGGCTTCGCTCAGCTTGCCGTACACCCTGCGATCGACGAGCTGAACGAGGAACGCGATGAATTCGCCGAGCACGCGGGTCACCAGGCGGTCCGAGCCGAAGCGGAAGCCCTCCTTCTCCATGTGCTTGAAGATCTCGAGCGCGAGCTTCCACAGGTTCGCGCCGATGACCCCGGCGCGCTCGGCGAGCGTGCGCGCGCCCTTCTTGCGCCAGCGCGTCTTGATGAGCGCCACCGACGGGCGGCTGCTGATGATCGCCATGGATGCAGGTCAAACGAGACTTCGGCTGGTTCGTCGATAATAGCCCCGGGAGCAGCGCATGTCAGAACTGGATATGGAATTGTCGAGCGGCATCGCGGCGTTCGAGGCAAAGGACTTCGCCCGGGCGATGCAGCTGCTGCAGCCGCTCGCCGAAAAGGGCGAGGCGCAGGCGCAGTACCGGGTGGCGATCATGGCCCAGGTCGGGCTGGGGATGGTGAAAAACTGCGCGGTCGCGGTGACATGGATGCGCGCGGCCGCCGATCAGGGCTTCCCGCTCGCGCAGCACGGCCTGGGCTTCATGTACTTCCAGGGCGAGTGCACCAGGGCCGATCCCGCCGAGGCGGCCCGCTGGTTCCGCCTGGCCGCCGAGCAGGGCATGGCGGGATCGCAGTCCATGCTCGCGACGATGTACGACAAGGGTATCGGCGTCGGGCGCGACCCCGCCGAGGCGGCGAAATGGCGCGCGCGGGTGGAACAGGACGCCGGCGGCGCGCCGCCTACTTCCTGATCCAGGCCTCGAAGCCGCCGGTATTTTTCTCCATGCCGTGCGCGTAGCCGGCTTCGTAGGCTTCGTTGACGCGCTGTTCCTCGCGTTTCGGGTTATGCAGGAAGCCCGACGCCCAGCCGTTGATGTACTCGGGATCGACGCCCTTTTTCTGCATCTGGTCGACGGTTTGGTAGTAAACGTTGCTCATGGCCTGCGCTCTTGCGGTTGCGGGTCCGCATAGGGTAATGGTTGGCGTGAAACTTTCAATTTCGTCGTATTGAACGTGCGATTCAAAGTCATTATCGGCGACCAGGTCTATGCCGTGGAGGTCCCGGAAACCCTGCTGCGCGAAGCCGCGGATTTCCACGCCAAGCTCGACCGCGACATGGACCGGGGCTGGCAGATGAGCCGTGCGTTCGTCGCGCAGCCGGACCGCCTGCAGCGCTGCCAGATCGTCGCCGACAAGCTGCTCACCAGCATCATGCAGGACAACCAGGCCACCGCCATGCTGATGGCCGGGTACATCGCGCTGCGCATGCCCGGGGCGATCGGCGTGAACATCGACGTCGGCGGCGAGATGCAGAATACCGAGCTGCTGTACGCCTAGGCGATGATGCGCTTCGGCGAGCAGATCCGCGAAGTCAAGCCGCTCAGCTTCATCTACGTGGTCGAGCAGGCGCTGCCGGCCGACGTGTGCCGGGAAGCCATCCGGCGCTTCGAGGCCAACGCCGAGCAGCAGATCGCCGGACGCATCGGCCAGGCAGGCCTCGAGGCGCCCGAGGTCAAGCGCTCGACCGACCTGCGCATCAGCGGGCGCGAGGACTGGCGCGACATCGACCGGACCCTGTCGCAGCAGCTCGTCGCAACGTTCAACGCGTTTGCCCGCGAATTCCCCTTTTTTGCCGCCAATGCATTCAAGGATATCGGCTACAACCTGCAGCGCACGCTGCCGGGCGAGTACTACCACTGGCACGTCGACGCGGGTCCGGGCGCGTTCAGCGACCGCCAGCTGGTCGCGATCTGGTATCTGAACGACGTCCCGGGGCCGGGCGGCGAGACCGAGTTTCCGCTCCAGGGCGTCTCGATCCGGCCGGCGCAGGGCAGCCTGATCCTTTTCCCACCGTTCTGGACCCACGTGCATCGCGGCGTTACCCTTGAAGCGGGCGTCAAGTACATCATCACCACCTGGATTTCATTTGCGTGACCGGTCACGCGTCGAACCGCTGAGGCAGACGAGATGAGCGAATCAACGCCATCGATGGAGGCCCGCATCCTGCAGGCGGTGAAGCTGACCCTGGCCCGCGTCATCAAGGACACCGCGACGCCGCAGGGCATGCGCCACCCGCTGTCGGATGGCACCATCGAGGACCTGCGCCAGTGCCTCGCGCTGATCAGCGCACGCGAGCGCGAGCTGGCTGCGGCCGCCGGGCAGTCGATGGCGGCGCGCCCGCGATTCAGCGACCAACCGACGGCCGGGGATTCAGTGGTTCGCTTTCACAAGAACAGGCCCGCGGATGACGAAGGCTGAGACGCCGGCCATGACGCAGGCCGGGTGCAGCGCGCTCGAACCCTATGCCCTGCGCGTGCTCGGCGACAGCATGGCGCCCGAGTTCCCGGAGGGCTGCGTCATCATCGTCGATCCCGGTCACCTGCCGAAAGACGGCTCGTACGTGGTGGTGGAATACGCCGGCGACGTTTTTTTCCGCCGGCTGCGCTGCGACGGCGAGCGCCGCTTCGCCGAGCCGCTCAATCCGAAATACGGCGGCTTCGAGCTGACGCCGCCCTACACCATCCGCGGCGGCGTGGTGCAGCGGGTGGGCAGGCGACGCGCGCAGCGCAAGCACTACGCCTAGGTCGGCGTGCCGCGGGAGAGCGCTTGCCCTCCGCGGGCCCTCGGGTGCCTTCGTGGATCGCTAACCGGCCGGGCCCGGGACGATGATCTTGGAATCGTCCCTGTTTCCCCATTCGCCCCACGATGACACATAGTTTCGGACGCGCGGATAGCCGAGCGACTTGAGGGCGAGAAATGTGCTGGCCGAACGGTAGCCGCCTTGACAGAACGGAATGATGGTCTTGTCCGGCGTGATGCCTCTCGAGAGGTAGAGATCGCGGATCTCGTCCGCCGGCCGCAGCGCGCCCTGATCGTCCAGATGATCGCGCCAGAAAACATGCACCGCGCCCGGAATGGTCCCGACGCGCCGGGCCCGCTTCTCGCTGCCCCGGTGCTCGGACGCGCGCCGGACATCGACGATGACCGACTGTTGATCATCGATGGCGCGCTGGACATCGAACCGGGTCGCCAGCAGATCGAGATTCGGCGTTCCTTTGAATGGCGGCTGCGTGGGCGGCGCTGTTGCCGGGTCGGGTGGCGGCGGTGCTGCGGTCACGCGCACGAGCGGCCCGCGCCGCGCGGTCCACGCTCGCGTGCCGCCGTCGAGGATTCTGACATCCGGGTGACCGAGCACCGCAAGCAGCCAGACCGCCCGCGCGGCGCGCTCACCGGTCTCGTGGTCGTAGATCACGACCGGCTTGTCCAGCGCTACACCGCGGGCGCCGAACAGCGTTCGAAATATTGCCAGGAAGGCGTTCAACGGGACCTCCGCTGAATCGCTCAAGCTGACGCCGTAGAGGTCGAGATGCCGGCTGCCCTCGATATGGCCAAGCGCAAAATCCTCCGCCGGGCGCAGGTCGATCAGGCTCACCGCGCCGAGTCGCTCGCCCAGCTCGCGCGAGTCGATCAGATATCTTCGGTCCGGAAAATCCTCGATCGGCATGGAGACCGCTCCGACAGTGAACGGGGTTTCGAGCCCGCGGATCCTGGCTTGCTATATTGCCCAACGTCCCACATCGGCGGCGCGCCGCCGGCGCATCTGGAATGGCACGTTATCCATATCGCGTCCGCTGCACGTGGCTGCTAGGCGTCACTCTGCCGTGCGGCACGGTATTCCTCAACGAGCGGAACAATGGCGCGGTATCGAGCCAGGCTTTCCTCGGGCCAGTACTTCTCGCGTTTGTAGTACTGCGCGACGACCGGCACCCCGGCGGGTAAGGCGAGCCACGGCTGTTTGGACTCTGTGAAGATGTGGATATCCGGGGACAGGCGGTCGGGGTTATCCAACGTTCCAACCCTGACGAACTTGATCACGGGGCCTGCGCCGGAATAGTTGCTCCAAACCGCAACGCGGCACTGCGGGCAGCGAGCGATGCGCTGACCGGAACCGCTGTTCGACGGCGTGTCAACGAGTTGCGGACGCTCACCAAGTTCCGTGACGCGATCGGCTTCGATCATGGCATTGAGCGCGAAGGACGCCCCGGACTCACGCTGACACCAGCGACAGTGGCAACAGTGAACGAAAAGCGGTGGGCACTCCATGCGGTAGCGCACCATCCTACAGTCGCATCCACCTTCGATGGGGAACGAAGCCGCCGTGCGCATCCACGACCTCGCCTGTGGCGCCTAACGTTCGCCGCCAGGCGCGCTGAGTGTCGGCGCGTTTGGCGCCGAGCGAAAAGCGGCGCTCTGCGCTGCGGTGTTAGCGGGCACGTGACGCCCAATCGCCTGGTCGGCGCGACTCGTGCACGAGCGCAAACACGGCTATACCATCACGTTCTTCGCGGTAGACCAGAAACAACGGGTAGCCTCGCACGAACACGCGACGGGTTCTCACGAGGTCGGGGCGGTCCTGCCCTAGGGAAAGCGAGAGCGCGGGCGGTTGCAGCCTCCACCGCCTCCCGAAACCGAATCGCGCCGTTTGGCTGCCTT
>Ga0210133_1000182_pt1 | contig 25332 bp, 21 predicted proteins | sample Joice_ThreeSqC_D_2_FD_184874 | JGI IMG/M metagenome (GOLD analysis project Ga0210133, IMG submission 184874) | Wetland microbial communities from San Francisco Bay, California, USA, that impact long-term carbon sequestration - Joice_ThreeSqC_D1... | ecosystem: Environmental > Aquatic > Marine >...
TGACCGTGACCAACGTTGCCGCGGCCACCAACGGGACCCTGGGAGGTGCCTTCACCTACCTGGCGCCACCCGCCATCGCCTCGGTTTCGCCGACCAGCGGTCCGACCGATGGCGGCACGGTCGTCACCGTCACCGGTACGGGCTTCGCCAGCGGGATCAGGCTGCTCCTGGCGGGATCGCAGGTGACCATCACATCGTCTACGGCGACGCAGATCGTCTTCACCACGCCGGCACATGCCGCCGGTTTGGTCGACATCCGCGTCACCAACGTCGACGGCCAGTCGGCGATCAAGACCGGGGCGTTCACCTACTACGTCGCGGGTCCCGATGCCGGTGTCGGTTCGCCCGACGGTGGCGCGGGCACGCCTGACGGTGCTGCGGCTCAGCCGGACGGCGGGGTCGGGGTCGACGTCGGCACGGTCGTGAAGCTCGACGCCCCCGTAAAGCTCGACGCCCCCGTGGCGACGCCCGACTCGGCCGTGGTCGTGAACCCGGATACCGCGATTGGAACGCCCGACGGCGGCGTGGTCGTGAAGCTCGACGCCCCGGTGGTCGCGGATACCCAGCTGCCCGGAGCTGTCGACGCCGCGCCCGCCGGCATTGACGCCGGTGGCGTGGTGACCGTGGACGGCGGCACCACCGCCGATGCTGGCATCAAGAAGGCTGACGACAGCGGCTGTTCCTGCAACATCGGGAGCGGATCCAGCCAGCGAGCCGGTGGGTTCTTCGCCTTCCTGCTCGTAGGCGCGATGCTGTTCGTGCGTCGCCGCCGTCAGACGAAGTAGATCCCAGGCGGATCCACAATAATCGCCCTGCTGCGCACGGAAGCCTCCTCGGCTATCGTGCAATCAGCAGGGCGATTTCTTTTTGTGCCTGCCGAGGGGCTACGCCCGTCGAAGGCGCGCTCGCCAGCGCAGCAAGGGCCGCTCGACCAGGTAGTGGGACGCGGTCGCGCACGCGAATACCAAGAGCAAGCTGAAGGGGAAATAAGTCACGTCCGCGAGGGAGAAGCGGTTCAAAAAGGGTTCCTGCCAAAGATAGAGCGAGTAGCTCAAGACTCCCATCCCGGCCAGCCACCTTGATTCGAGCAGACGGCGCACCCAATCGTCGGACACCCGAACGCAGCGATCGATGGTCAAGGCGATGGCCAGGTTCATGAGGGTCTGGCCGGCGAGGAAATCGATTGCGGGATAGTGTTGAAAGGCGTTGGCGGTGAGGACGACGAACGGCACCAACACGAATCCGGGCGAGCGCAGCAAGCGCAGGTAGCGTTCGCTGCGTCCCAGCCGGTCGCGCGCGCCCGCGAGCAGGCAGCCGGTTGCGATGGCGTCGCCGATGGTACTGAAGGCCTCGCCGATCTCGATGCGGCGAGCTGGCCAGTAGATCCAGATGCCCATGCGGATGCACGGCGCGGCCACGACCAGGGCGAAGGCCAGCCACAGCCCGCGGCGGGCGCCGAACAGCAAGAGCAGGGCCGGCCAGAGCAGGTAGAACTGCTCCTCGACCGAGAGCGACCACAGGTGAGAAACGTACCAAGAACGCAGGTGGTGGTAGTTGACCGTGTAGGTCAGGGCGTGTAGCCGGTCTGCGGGGGCCAGCCTGACGAGGCCGAAGGCGGCGAACGAGAACAGAATCGCCATGTAGAGGTAGGCGGCGGGGAAGATGCGCAGACCGCGTCGCAAATAGAAGCGCGGCAGCGAAATTCGTCCTGTCGTCGCACGCTCTTGCAGCAGCAGCAAGGTGATGAGGTAGCCCGAGATGACGAAGAAGATGCGCACCCCGAGATTGCCGAGCGAGTCGAGATCGGGAAAGCGAGCCCCGGTCGTGATGTCGCGCGTGCCGCTCAAATGGGCGAGCAGCACCAGGCTGATGGAAATTCCGCGCAGGCCGTCGAGCGCCGGGATCTTGTTGCCTGGGGACGCCACGGAAGCACGCTACTTGGCGGCGGACCCAAAATCCATTTGTGTGAGACAATCGGCGTTGAGCTCGCCATGGATCTCGCCATCGAAGTCCACGACATCGAGAAGCGCTACCGCACCTGGCGCAACCGCAAGGGATTCTGTGCCCTCGATGGGGTCACCCTGGAGGTCCCACGCGGCGTTGCCTTCGGGTTGCTCGGTCCCAATGGCGCAGGCAAGACCACCTTCATCAAGGTGCTGCTCACCGTGGTGCGGCCCGAGCGCGGCCGCGTGCGTGTGCTGGGCGGCGACCCCGAGGACCCGCGCGTTCGCGCTCGCATCGGCTATTTACCCGAGCGCCTCGATCTTCCGGCGTACTTCACGCCCATGACATTTCTCTCCTCGGTATCGCGGCTCAAGCACCTGATTCCCGCTCGCGACGGTATCCTGCGCCTGCTCGACCGCGTGGGACTGGCCAACGACGCTGGCCGCAAGATCGGGGGCTTTTCCAAAGGCATGAAGCAACGCCTGGGTCTGGCCGCGGCACTGCTTGGCAAGCCCGACCTTCTGGTGCTCGACGAGCCCACCGACGGCGTGGATCCCATGGGTCGCGTGGAGATACGCAACCTGCTCAGCCTCGAGCTGGCACGCGGTTGCACGGTCTTTCTCAACTCGCACCTCCTGGCAGAGACCGAGCGCGTGTGCAGTCGTGTCGGCATCATCGCCTCCGGCCGTATCGCGCGGCAGGGCAGCCTGGACGATCTTTGCCGCGCGGAGGGCCGCTGGCGGGTCGCGTTCGCCCCGGGGGCCAGCCCGGACAAGCTGGCCGCGGCGGGCTTCCAGGCCGCTGGCAAGGAGTTTCTCTTTGCCGGCCAGGATCTGATGGCGCTCAATCGTGCGCTGGACGCCGCACGTGCCGCCGGTGCGGTCATCGCCGAGGTGTACCCCGACGAAAAGGATCTCGAGCAGGTGATGTCCGAGGTGCTGACCCCCGCGCCGGTCGTCGTCTCGAGCCCGGTCGTGACGCCATGACGGTACTCTCTATCGCCGCGGACCTTTGGCGCCACGCCTTCGCGCGCAAGTGGTTCCTGGTGCTGGGGGTGGCAGTCACCTTGTTCCTGGTCGTCATCGCACTGTCTTTGCGCATGGATGTGGTCGACGGCGCGCTGGCCGGCATGCGCCTGTTCGGCCGGCCCAAGACCATCGAGATCACGGCCGTGGACGTGGCCCTGCGCCCGATCTTCAAAGCCGGAGCCATCGTCATCTACTACCCGTTCACGATCTTCCTCATCGCCCTGTGCGCCGAGTTCGCGCCCAGCCTGCTGGCGCCCGGCCGCATCGAGCACCTGTTGTCCATGCCCGTGCGGCGCTGGGAGCTGGTGCTCGGCACCTACCTCGGCGTGGTCGGCCTGTCGGCGCTCTTCGCCCTGTACGGAGCGGGTGGGTTGTGCCTGATCCTGGGCGCCAAGACCGGGGTTCTGACCCTGCGGCCCGTGCTGGCCGCGCTGCTTGGCACCATCTCGTTCGCTGCCATCTATTCCGCCATGGTCGCCGTGGCGGTGCTCGCGCGTAGTGCGACTTCCTCGGCCGGAGTGGGCATCGCTGTCTACTTCGCAGGGGTGCTGGCCGGTTACCGCACCACGCTCGCGCCCATGATCAGCGAGGGCTTGCCCCGCCACGCGTTCGAGGCGGTGACTGGTCTTCTGCCACGCATCTCATCTCTGGGTAACGTGGCTTCCGAGATGGCCGGCGGCCAGGCGGTGTCTGCCATGCACTTGGCCGGCCTGGTCATGGGCTTTCTCGCCTTTGCCGGTGCGGTTCTGGCGGTCGCGGTGTGGGGATTCGAAAGGAAGGATTTCTAGGTGGACGGCCGAGGCCGCACATCTCGGCGTTGGCCGTGGCTCGTCGGGGCCGTCATCCTTCTCCTCTTCGGAGGCTGGCTGATGTCGCGGAGCGAGCACATGCCCGCGCCTCACGAGGTAAAGGTCAACATGCCTCGCGCGATGAGCGCGGCCGATTTCAATCGTCTCCGCCAGCGCCGCCGGCCTCCCATTCTTGCGATGGCACCGCCGGTCGCCGAGACCGAGACTCCGCCACCGCGCCCGGCACCGCGCGATCCGTTGCTCGTCGCCATGCCGCCGACGGTGAAGAGAGCGGCTATCGTGGTCGAGGCGAACGCGATTCGTCACTCGCCGGTGGGCGAGCTTCTGCTCGACTGCTTCGTGGGCGCACGAGGAAGCGAAGAGATCGGCCGCCTGCGCAGCAAGACCGGACTCGACGTGCTCGAGGACGTGGACCGCGTCGCCATGGCGGATCAAACCATGCTGGTATCGGGCCGATTCACGGATGCCAAGTGGACCGAGATCTTTTCGGGCGCGGAGCCGCAGTCGCTGGGACCGAACACCCGCACGTGGAAGCGCGAGGGTGGTTCGGAATCCGTCCTGGTGTGGAAGGACCAGATGGTCGTTGTCGGCGGCTCGGAATCCGAGATCATGGGTGTTGCCGACCGGCTGGAGGGCAGGGCACCAGCGGGCGAGCCCGTGATCGCCGAGTCCGATAGCTACGGCGACGTCTACGGTGTGGTCAGCTCGTCGGTGATGGCGGGGCTCTTCGAGAGCGATCGGCCCGACCTTGCGGCCCGGCTCAAGGCCATCACCGACCAGGTGAAGGTGCACGTGGACGCCAACTACGACGTCGGCATCGTGGCGGACGCCAACGGCAACGATCCCGCGGGCGCGCTCGACCTGGCCAAGACCCTGGGCGGCGCCCTGGCCCTCGGTCGCGCCGCCGCCCGCGCACAGGGCAAGGACGACCTTGCCTCGTTCCTGGACTACGCCAGCGTTCGCCCCTCCGGCTCCGGCTCGTTCCGAGTCGAGCTGGCCCTACCGCTCGACTACTTGCAGTCCCAGCTCAAGGACTGTCCCGGTCGTCGATCCCGGGCCGCGGGAGCGGCCGAGATGGGGACGGGCAAGTAGTGCCTTTGCTGCGTCGAGGTTCGTCCTCTAACCCTTCGAGCGTGCGTGGCTCGCGGCCGCGCGAAGCCAGCGCCGCACCGCCGTTCGCGGCAGTTCGTCGAGCGACATCAGCTTGAGGTGGCGGCCGCCTTTGCCCGTGCCTTCGAGTCGGCCGCCGGGGTCGGTAAAGGCCTTGGGCGGTCCCACCAGGACCAGGTTCACTTGCGACTTGTGCCCGCCCAGCATGCACATCATGTTGCTCCACAGGGTAAAGCAAGGCATGCCCCACTTCAGCGATGCCTGGGCCTCGGGCGCGACGGCCATCACCTGGCGACGAAGCTCCTCGAGAATGGCTCGCAATTGCCGGGGTTGTTTGGCGATGAAGCCTTCAATGGGGGCGCCAAAATCGGCGCTCCGGGAACGTCCGAGGTCGGGACAGGCCGGTTTGGTCGCAGCGCGCTTCATGGGGCTACCGCGAGGCTCCGCGCGCTACCTTACCGACTTCAGGTATTTGGCGAGCTGGTCGTAGGTTCCTTGCAATCCCTGCGACAACGAGGGGTGGCCGGCCTTGAAGGTTTGGCATTCCTCCTCGGTGGCATGGATGGGGAGGGATCGGCCGAAGAGCACGGTCTTGCCATCGAAGTCCGTGAGGCTGCTGATGGCCAAAAGCTCGAGAGGCCAGGAGGGGCTGAGCGGGTGCCGAGCCGGCTCGAAGTGCGCGTCGGTGAAGGACACCACGTAGGCGAGGCGTTCGGGGCGGGCAAGCTCCCGATACACGAATCTGCCGAACATCTCGCTTTCGCCGACCTTCATCGCGTAGCGGAATTGCCCGCCGGGGCGAAGCTCGGAAGAAACCACGCGCATCTTCATGCCGGCTGGCCCGAACCAGCGCTCGAGGTGCGCGGTCATGGTCATCACTCTCCACACGAGATCCCGGGGTGCTTCGAAGACGCGCGCGAAGACGAAGTCGGTGTCGATGGGAGTCGCCTCGCTGCCTTCGATCACCCAAGAGCCGATTCTCTCCCGCATGGTGCCCAAGTAGCCCTCGAGGCGAGTCAGCGTCTGTCTGCCTCCCTCGATGGCGTATCTCTTTACCTCGTCGGCGCGTGCCGCGCTCTCGTGCGTCTGGCGAAGGGTCACGCGCGTGCCACCGTCTTCCCCGACGAACGTGACTTCCATGTCGAACTCCGGCTCGCCGGGGACTCCCGAGCCGTGTCGATAGGTGAGTCGCTGGGGTGGCACCACCTCACGGTAGTGGATGACGTTGGGGTAGTCCGTTCCATCTGGACCGTGCATGGTGCATCGCCAGACTCCGCCCGGCAGGACGGACATCTCGTGGATGGTGTTCTTGAAGCCGAAGGGGCCCCACCAATGCCTCACGTGATCGCGTTCGGTGAAGGCGCGAAAGAGGACGTCGCGGGGGGCGTCGTAGAAATGGGTGAAGACGATTTCGCGTTGGGACGGCTGTAAGGCGGGGGCGGGAACGACGGGCGCGTTTGCAGGCTGCTCGGACGGGTCACCAATAGGTATGGCATCCATGGCGACCATTGGATGCTCGCGCTCAGCGTTACGATGCAGGCTTGCGGGTGACAATCCTCTTCGGCTTGCGGGCCGCGACCTTCACGCTGGCGACCTTGCCCTGAAGCTTCGGAGCCCAGCGCCTGGCCAGCGCGCCGACCGGGGAGCCGCAGCAGCCGTCCCCAGCCGTCGGCAGCTCGGAACCAATGAACTCGGCGATTTGAACCGTGTCGTAGACTAGTCGGTCCTTGACCTCGACGTCCACCAGACCGACCTTGCGAAGCCCGTCGAGGTAGGCATCCTGGGCGATAGCCCCGGCGAGGCAGGAAGAATAGAGCTGGCGGTTCTTGGCGATAGCGGGGGGAAGCCGCTCGGCCACGATGTCGGACACGAGCATGCGACCGCCCGGTTTGAGCACGCGGGCGATTTCGGCGAACACTTTCGGCTTCTCGGGCGACAGGTTGATCACGCAGTTGGAGATGACCCAGTCGACGCTGCCGTCCTCGACCGGCAGGTCCTCGATGATGCCCTTTCTCACCTCGACGTTGCCGAGCCCCGCGGCCCGGATGTTCTTGCGCGCCTTCGCGATCATCGCGTCGGTCATGTCCACGCCGATGACCTTCCCGGTGCGGCCCACCTTCTTCGCCGCCAACAGAAGGTCGATTCCTGCGCCAGAGCCGAGGTCGAGCACCACGTCGCCCTTCTTGACCGCGGAGAAGGCCAGCGGGTTTCCGCAGCCGAAGGAGTTGACCACGGCCTCGGTCGGCAGCGCGGCAATCTGAGCGTCGGTGTACCCGGCCAGTTTGGCCACCACGCCCTTCGGAACGGGAGAACAGCAGCAGCTCGCCCGGGGCTTGCTCACCGCCCGGGCGTAGTCCTCGGACACGCTGCTTCGCTTCTTGTCGTGCACGCTGGCTGTCGTGGTCATCGCTTGGCTCCTGGTAGTTATGGGTTGCATATAACCGTTTAGCCGGTTATATGCAACAGACTAAAGGACGGTCCATGCGCATTCCCGCCGGTGTATTCAAGGCACTCTCCGATGAAACGCGGCTTTCCATGCTCGGACTTTTGATGCGTGAAGGCGAGCTATGCGTTTGCGATTTCGTCGAAGTTCTCGCCATCACCCAATCCAAGGCGTCGCGACACTTGCGCTACCTGGTCAACGCCGGGTTGCTGCAAGACCGCCGTGACGCAATCTGGGTTCACTTTCGTATCGCCGAGAAGCCGGGGGTCATCCAGCGCTCGGTGCTGGATGGCTTGCGCAGGCTGCTTCCGCGGCAAGTGCCGGCGGAAATTGTCGCCGCGCTCAAGACGTGGCGCAAGCGCAAGGCCAAGGAGGGCGGCATCTGCAAACCAGGGGCGGTCGTGGCACGGAAGGTGCGCACGTGATGAAGGTCAGGGTCGCGGGAAGGCTGTCCTTCCTCGACCGCTACCTGACGCTGTGGATCTTCGTCGCCATGGCAGTGGGCGTGGGCAGTGGATACCTGTTTCCAGATGTTGTGCCCTTCATCAACCAGTTCAACGTCGGAAACACCAACGTTCCCATCGCCATCGGGCTCATCTTGATGATGTACCCGCCTCTGGCGAAAGTGCGCTACGAGGAGATGGGCCCGGTCTTTCGCAACACCAAGGTGCTCGGGCTGTCGCTTCTGCAGAATTGGGTCGTCGGTCCCATCTTGATGTTCGGTCTGGCCGTCCTGTTCCTGCGCGACAAGCCCGAGTACATGGTCGGGCTGATCATGATTGGGCTCGCGCGCTGTATCGCCATGGTTATCGTGTGGAACGACCTGGCCGGCGGGGACGGCGAGTACTGTGCTGGCTTGGTCGCCTTGAACTCGATCTTCCAGGTACTGCTGTACTCTGTCTACGCCTATGTCTTCATCACGGTGGCGCCACGTTGGCTGGGTTTGTCGGGCATGGCGGTGAACGTCACCATGGGCCAGATAGCCAAGAGTGTGTTCATCTATCTTGGCATTCCCTTCGTCGCCGGTGTGGTAACGCGCGTCGTGCTGCTCAAGCTCAAGGGCAAGGCTTGGTACCACGGCGAATTCATCCCGCGCCTAAGCCCGCTCACGCTGGTCGCGCTGCTCTTCACTATCGTGGTCATGTTCTCGCTCAAGGGCGAGAAGATAGTGGAATTGCCCTTCGACGTGGTTCGCGTCGCCGTGCCGCTACTCATCTACTTCGGTGTGATGTTCTTCCTGTCATTCTTCATGTCGAAGAAGGCCGGCGCGAGCTACGGCCAGGCGGCAACGCTGTCCTTCACCGCGTCCTCGAATAACTTCGAGCTGGCTATTGCGGTGGCCGTTGCCACCTTCGGCATCAACCACGGCGGCGCCTTCGCGGCGGTCATCGGTCCCCTGGTCGAGGTGCCGGCACTCATCGCGCTGGTCCACGTGTCGCTCTGGCTCGGACGCAGGTACTACGGCACTCGGGAGGCGACAGCATGAAGGGCATTCTTTTTCTATGCGTGGCCAATTCCGCCCGCAGTCAGATGGCCGAGGGCATTGCGCGGGCGCTCCTGCCTACCGAAGTGAAGGTGTGGTCCGCCGGGTCGCGACCGACCAGCGTACGCCCTGAGGCAATCGCGGTGCTCGCGGAGATCGGCGTGGACATCTCGAAGCATCGGGCGAAAGCAGTGCAAGATGTCCCCGCCGCCGAGGTCGGCACGGTCGTCACCTTGTGCGGGGAGGAGGAGTGCCCGGTCTTCCTAGGTCAGGCCACGCGGTTGCACTGGGGCTTGCCGGATCCCGCCGCTGTCGCCGGCCCTGAGGTCGCGCGCTTGAATGCCTTTCGTTCGGTGCGCGACGAGCTTCGCGCTCGCATCGCGGCCCAGTGGGTCGGGGGATAGAGGTCGCTGCACGAGGTGCCCAGTCTCCGTCGCGTCGAGCGGGCAGGGGCTTGGCTAGCTCAGTGGGGCACGAGCCACGGAACCGTGGGCTTCCCGGTGATGGTGAAACCATGCTGCTTGGCCAGGCCGCGGCACCGCGGGCAGAAATCGCGCTCGCGATCGGTGGTGACGACCTTGCCCATGGCGTCCTCCATCAAACAGCCGCGCGTCGGGCAATGCGGTAGGCCGAGGGTGTGACCGATCTCGTGCACGGCCACCTTGGCCAGGCGCTCGATTGCATGGGCCGTGTTGCGGGCCTTCTTGTGGCAGCGGAACGACGAAATCACGGTGGCGGTTCCGGGCAGTTCACCCAACCCCATCACCCCCCAGTCGGGGAACTGACCCTTGGTCGTCGAGATGTCCGTGTCGGTGAGGCCGAGGATGCGCCAGCCGTCCCTGGGCATGCGCTGGTTGAGGAAGTCCAGCAGCTTCTCGGCGCGGTAGCGGTGGCGCGGGAGATAGTAGGCGGCCTTGGGCAATTCCTGACAGGGCAGGACCCGGACTTCGATGGGGTAGAACGCACGCAGTGCCGCGATCACTTGCCCGACCCCCTGGGTGTGCCCGGCGCAACCGCCCAGCGGCTGCACGTAAAGCACGCGACCGGCCGCACTTGGCGCCGCGCCATCGGGGGCTGCGCCGATCAGCAGGGCACCGAGCGAAAGGATTGCGAGAAGGGACATCGCCCCTACTACAATACACGCCTGCTCCCCGTAGTCGCGGCCCGGCGAACCGCGGTCTATTATCGACTCATCGACACCGCCGACCCCATGCGTGAACCGCGCTCCGACTCACCCGCGCTGCCCGGCGGCCTTTCTCGCCGGTTCATGGGGGCGACCATCGCCATCGTGCTCTTCGTGGCAAGCCTTCTCGTCTACGCGCCATCGCTTGGGTTTGGCTTCATCGGCTACGACGAAGCTGCGGTGTTGCTCGGGCATCCGAACCTGTACAACCAGGACTCGCTCGCCGCCTCGGCCCGCGAGATTCTGGTCGGCTACTATCCACGCGAAGAGCCGCTCATCGTGCGCGACCTGAGCTGGCTTCTCGATGCCCGGCTGTTCGGATTCAACAGCCCGCTCGGCTATCACCTCGGCAACGTGGTCTTCAACGCGCTCAACATCGTCCTGCTCTTTCTCTTCTTGCTGCACGCCAGACGCTCGCTTGCCTTCGCCGGCGTCACCGCGGCGCTCTTCGCGGTGCTGGCTGTCCATGTCGAACCGGTGTGCTGGGTGATGGGGCGCAAGGACCTGCTTGGCGCGTTCTTCACCTTGCTGGCGCTGCTTGCTCAGTCGATGGCCCTGCGCCAGGAATCGCCCGGCAAACGCCGGGCCCTCGTCATCCTCGTCTTCTTGCTCTGCCCGCTGGCCATCCTGTCGAAGTTCAGCGCCATCGTGCTGGTGGCGCTCTTGATCATCCACCGGTTGTACGCGCCATTTCTCGACGGCACACGCGGTAGGGCTGAGGCGCTCGGGCTGCGTACCCGCTGGCGCGAGCTGCTTGTCTACCTTCCCCATCTCTTGGTGACGGTGGCGCTGGTCCGCTGGTACCAGGGTATCCTGCACGCCTTCCAGGTCATCGGGGGGCATGGGCCGTCGCCCTTGTCATGGCAACATCTGAAGACCATGGCGCTGCTGGTTCCGCTTAGCCTTGGGCAGACGATTGGGCACCTCTTCTCGGCTGGACAGCACTCGATTTCCTACCTCCGGCCCAATGTGGCCCTGCCACTGACGTTCGGGGATATCGCGATCATCGTGGCCACGGTCCTGGGCTCGCTACTGCTGCTCTTGATTGCCCTTCGCCGTCGCAAGGATCTCGCGTTCTTCGTTCTCGCATTCTTCGTCCTCATGTTGCCGTACTTCAACGTCGAGTACCTCGGCCTGTGGGTCGCGGATCGCTATGCCTACCTCTCCTCGCTGTGCGTGATGGGCGTTCTCGTCGCGGTCGTGCTCGATGCATGGCAAAGCAGGCGGTCCGGGATTCGGCGGCTGGCCGCCGTGCTTTCGCTGCTGCTGGTGCTTCTTGGTGGCTACAACCTATACGCCGGGCAGAAGCACGAGGAGGCCTTCCGCGATGCGCGCACCTTCTGGAGCTACGAGGTAACGCGCGCGCAGCCCTCGATGCTCGCGTTCGAGTCATACGGCAAGACCGAGCTTGCCGCAGCCGCGGCCGCGAGGGTCGGCTCGCCGGAAAGAGCGCGGGCCATCGCGCGCGTGCGGCAGACGTCAGAGCAAGGGTTGCGCTACTACCAATCGCTTCCCCTCCTACCGGCACCCGGCTATTTCAGCCGGGAGAAGGCGCATGCTGCCGGCCTGTACACAGCCCTCGGGCTCGCTGCTAGGCTCGCGGACGGCCCGCTAGAGGAACAGCTCCGGTATCATCGCGAGGCCTACCGGATGATGTCCTCGCAGCACACTGCTCTCATGCTTGCGCAGGTCCTCCTCGACATCGCTCGGCGTGAACCGGCGAGCGAGCAAGTGGCGCGCGAATCGCTGCGCTACTTCGCACTTTACCTTCGCGAAGCCAAGAGCGATCCGCTGCGGCGTCGGGGACTGGCCCACTTGCTTCGACACTACACACGTGCTTTTCCCGGTCTACAAGACGAGGTGAACCACGTAGCGGCGGAGGCTTTGCGATGAGCGAGCGCAATCCCTATGTCGGTGCGTATCCATGGCTGTCGGGCCGGGCGGGGATCTGGCGCGAAATCGCCCGTTACATTCTGCAGGACGCGCCGGGTGCCCAAGCGGTGCTGGAGCTGGGCGCGGGGTACTGCGATTTCATCAACCACGTCGATGCGAAGACGCGTATCGCCTTCGACATGAATCCCGAGATGAGCCAGTTCGCGGGGCCAGGAGTCGATCTGCACATCGGCGACTGTCGTGGTTTGCCCGGCATCGGTGACGGCACGATGGACGCGGTTTTCGCCAGCAACTTCCTGGAACACTTCACGGTTGCCGATGCCGGGGCGCTGGTCCGCGACATCCACCGCGTTCTGCGGCCGGGGGGGCGGCTGCTTCTGCTCCAACCGAATTACTTGCGCAAGCCGAACCACTACTGGGACGATGCCACGCACAGGACGGCCTTCCATCACCGAAACCTGCCTGACCTGCTCGAAAGGAGCGGCTTTCGTGTGCTGCGCATGCTGCCCGGATTGCTGCCCTTTTCCATGAAAAGCCGTCTGCCCAAGATGCCGCTTCTGGTACGCTTGTACCTTCGTTCTCCCATCCGACCGCTGGCCGCGCAGATGTACGCGGTGGCAGAAAGGGCCTAGGCCATCTGGAAAGGTCAAGTCGTCTCGCTGGTCCTGCCCACCTACAACGAGCGGGATTCCATCCGGCGTTCCATCGAGGAATTCGAGGCAACCGGCCACATTGACGAGATTCTCGTCATCAACAACAACGCCGTGGCCGGCACCAGCGAAGAAGTCGCGGGCACACGGGCGCGCGAGATCCACGAGCCGGTGCAGGGCTACGGCGCGGCCATGCGGCGCGGTTTGCGCGAGGCCAAGGGCGATCTCATCCTGGTCGCCGAGCCCGACGGGACCTTTCGCGGCCACGACACCATCAAGTTGCTGGCCTACTCGGACGACTTCGAGGTGGTCTACGGCACGCGCACGGTGAAGGAGCTGATCTGGAAGGGTGCCAACATGGGACTCTTCCTCAAGTGGGGCAACTACTGGGTGGCAAAGCTCATGGAGTTCCTCTTCAACTCGACCTCGCTGACCGACGTGGGCTGCACCCTGCGTTGCGTGCGCCGCGAGGCCCTACTCGACCTACAACCCCACTTCACCATCGACGGCAGCTTCTTCGGACCGCAGATGATGGTGCTGTCGATCCTCATGAAGATGAAGATGATCCAGATCCCGGTGAACTACACGAAAAGGGTGGGGCACTCGTCGGTCACCGGCAACAAATGGGTCGCTTTTCGCCTGGGCCTGCGCATGATTCGCATGATTCTCGGTTATCGACTGCGCGCGTGGATGTCCCCCAACCGATTTCCGAGAAACCGCGAATAGAGATGCGGCTGCATGCATGAACGGCCCGAGCAAGGGCGCCGAGACTAGCCAGGGGCGTTCCACAGTGCCTTGAGCCTGGCCGCGACGTCGATGCTCACACCCGCCTTTTCGGGAGGTCCGTCGCCCGGGGGCCGGGCCGGATCGTGCACGGTGACTCGTTCGAAGCGGTCGAGAATTTGCTCGGGGAGAAAGCGGGTGAGCGGCGCGATGACGTGGCGATCGCCGTGCCGGGATTGTTGTCGCACGAAGAAGCGCAACGGCCGGATCAGATGCAGACCGGTCTTGGCTCGGGTCATGGCCACGTAGAGCAACCGGCGCTCCTCCTCGATCTCCTCTGGCGTTCCGGTGGCCATGTCCGAGGGGATGCAGCCGTCCACCACGTTGAGCACGAAGACCGCGTCCCACTCCTGGCCCTTGGCCGAGTGGATGGTCGAGAGGATCAGATAGTCTTCATCGAGAAACGGAGGGCCGGCTTCGGCTCCGGTGGCGCTCGGCGGATCGAGGGTAAGCTCGGATAGGAATCGTTCGCGGCTGGGAAAGCCACCGGCGATCTGTTCGAGTTGTTCGAGATCGCCGGTGCGGGAGTGGGCGTCGCCATGTAGGGCTTCCAGGCGCGGCTCGTACCAGCGCCGGACAGCGCCGATCTGCGCCGGCCAGGCAGCACTCTTCTCTTGCAGCGAGCGCACGAGCTGGCAGAACGACGGCCATTCCGACTGCGCGGCCCCGGCCGATGAAAACGTCGCCAGGGCTTGTGGGTCGAAGCCGTGCTCCTCCATCCAGGCCCAGGCGTGTCCTGCGCCAGCCGGGCCCACGCCGGTCAGAAGCTGCAGGCTGCGGAAGGCGGCGATCGAGTCGCGGGGATTCTCCGCCCAGCGCAGAATGCCGAGCACATCCTTGATGTGCGCGGCCTCGAGGAAGCGCAGGCCGCCGTACTTCACGAAGGGAATGTTCCGGCGCGCCAGCTCGACCTCGAGCGCGTCGCTGTGGTGGGCGGCGCGGAAGAGCACGGCCTGCCGTTTGAGGGCCAGGCCGGCCTCGCGTTCGGCGAGCACGCGATCGGCCACGTAGCGCACCTGCTCGGCCTCGTCGTTCACCGTCACCAGCAGCGGCCGCCCACCGTCCTTGCGCGTGGAGAAGAGATCCTTGGTGAAGCGCTGCTTGCTAAGGCCGATGGCGGCGTTGGACGCGTCCAGGATGGGCTGGCTGGAACGGTAGTTCTGCGCCAGCGTGACGATTTCGGCGGGCGGCGAATACTGCTTGGGAAAGTCCAGGATGTTGCGCACGCTGGCGGCGCGAAACGAGTAGATCGATTGCGCGTCGTCGCCCACCACCGTGACGCCGTTGCCGTCGGGCTTGAGCTTGAGCAGAATCTCCGCCTGAAGCTTGTTGGTGTCCTGGTATTCGTCCACCAGCACGTGGTCGAATCGCTCGCCGACGCGCGTCGCGAGCTCCGGCTCGGCCATCATCATCCACCAGTACAGGAGCAGGTCGTCGTAGTCGAGCACGTGCCGCGTCTGCTTGGCCTCGACGTAGGCCGAGAAGAGTTGGCGCAATTGACTTTCCCATTCGACGTACCAGGTGAATGACTGCTTGAGGCAATCGCCGAGCGGCTCTTGCGCATTGACGGTGCGCGAGTAGATGCCGAGGCACGTGGCCTTGCGCGGAAAGCGCCTCTCGGTCTTGGCGAACCCGAGCTGATGTCGAAGCAGGTCGATGAGATCGGCCGAGTCCTCGCGGTCGAGGACGGTGAACGACGGATTGAGCCCGATGGACGAGGCGTGCAAGCGCAACAAGCGGTTGGCGATGGCGTGGAACGTGCCGGCCCAGCTCAAACCACCCGCGCCTGTGTTCGCCGCCGATATTGCCCGTTGCCGGCCGAGGATGGTCTGCGCGCGCCGGATCATCTCGGCGGCCGCCCTGCGGGTGAATGTCAGGAGCAAGATGCGACGTGGGTCCGCGCCCCTGACGATCAACTCCGCTACCCGGTGCGCGAGCGTGGCCGTCTTGCCCGAGCCCGCCCCCGCGATGACGAGCAGCGGCCCGGTCCCGTGTTCCACGGCCGCGCGCTGTGCCGGATTGAGCTGATCGACCTGTTTGTCCATGGTTACGCGATACTAGTCAGATGTTCAGCATCGGGCAAGGAAGCCACCCGGTCGGATTCGATCTTGCTGACGGCGTCCACCGTGAGGGTGAAGGCGCCGTAGTCTTCCTCGACCCTGCCTTCGATGAAGTAGGGGCGTTGGTGGTCGAGCATGTGGCAGAAACGGCGGTAGGTTTCGGGGAAGAAGGTGCATTCCATCAGGCCAGTCTCGTCCTCGAAGGTGATGAACTCCATGGGCTCGCCCTTGAGGGTGGACACGACCTTGCCCGTGACGAGAAAGCCGGCACAGCGCACGCGGCGTCCGGCGTAAAGGGGTAGATCCTTGGCCTTGACGACGCGGCGGAGAGCCACGGCCTCCGGGCAAGACGCGTGAGCACCGCCGGGCTTTGCCTGACGGTGTTCGTCGCGGGAGATTGCAAGAACCCTCCCAGGGTTCTTGTTCAGAAGTTCCATGGGGTGCACGTCGCACAGAAAACCCAGCGCCTGCATTTCCGCCTGCAGGCGGGCGCGTGGGTCGTCGGGCATCAGCGATGGGCGGGGGATGTCAGCACCGCGGTCGAACAGATCGTGCGACTTGCGTCCAGTCGTGGATTTGCGCCAGGCCGCGAGCCGCCAGAGCAGGCTGGCGTGGCTTTCTCCCGGGTGCAACTCGTCGAAGGCGCGGGCGTGCACCAGGACGCGCGCCTCTTCCTCGTCGGGACGCACGCGTTCCATAAAATCGACGAGGTCGCGGTACGGCCGCCCGGCGACGATGCGCTTGCGGGTGTCTTCAGCCAGGTGATGCAAGGTCAGCCACCCGGCGCGCACGGTGGCTTTGTCGCCTCTCCAGCGAATCTCGCTGTGGTTCACGTCGGGCGGCAGCACGCGTACGCCGAGTCGCCGCGTTTCCGACACATAGGCGGAGATGGAATAGAAGCCGCCTTGATTGCTGATCACCGCGGCCATGAGCTCTGCGGGAAAATGCGTCTTGAGATACGCGGCCTGGAACGACACGCGCGCGTACGAGGCGCTGTGCGGTTTGCAGAAGGAATAGCCGTCGAAGGACAGGATCATGTCCCATACCTCCGCGATTTGCTCGGTGGAAACCCCACGGCTGCGCGCGCCCGCGATGAAACGGCGCAGGTAGTCGGGCAGGCGCTTGGCCCGATCTTTCTTGCTCATCACCTTGCGCAGGCCGTCCGCCTCGACGTGGTCGAAGCCGGCCAAGGCCATGGCCGCCTTGGCCACGTCCTCTTGGTAGACCATGATGCCGTAGTTGTCGTCGAGCACGCCGGCGAGCAGGGGGTGGATGGGTTGCCAGGTGCCGCCGTGCAAGCGGCGCAGGTATTCGTGAATCCACTTGTTGGCGGCCGGGCGAATGATGCTGCTGTGGATGACCACGTGCTCGTAGTCGCCTCGCCGCGCCTTCTGTTGCAACTGCCGCGTGGCGGGGCTCTCGATGTAGAAGCACCCCATGGTGCCGCCGGCCGCGATGCAGGCCTGCGTGGCGGGATCGTCCTCGGGCTCCCAGCCGGCCTCGCGAAACGGGATGCCGTTTGCCTGCACGTTGGCCACGGCGTCGCGGATCACGCCCAGGCTGCGGTTGCCGAGCATGTCGATCTTCACCAAGCCCGCGGTCTCGGTGCCGTCCTTTTCCCACTGGATGACCGGCACGCCCTTGGGCGCGATTTCGAGCGGCACGTAGCCGTCGATGGGCTCGGGTGTGATGACCACGCCGCCCGGGTGCACGGAGATGTGGCGCGGAATTCCGATCAGGCGCTGGGCCAATTGCAGGATCTCGGGCCAGGGCTCGGGAAAATCCAGGTCCTTCAATTCCGGGAGATCCCTCAACCGTTCCAACAAATCATCGTCGTCGTTGCCGACCTCGCGCCAGAACCAGGGCAGACGCCGCGATACTTGGCCGATTTCCGCGTCGCCGAGCCCGAAGACCTTGGCGGTCTCGCGGATGGCCATGCGTGGTTGGAAGTTGGCGAAGCACGCGACCATGGCGCTGTGGCCGCGAAATTCGTCGAGCACCGAGGCGATGGCGGCGTCGCGCTCGTCCCAGGCGAAGTCCACGTCGATGTCGGGTGGATCCTTGCGCCCGGGATTCAAGAAACGTTCGAAGTACAGGTTGAACTTCACCGGGCACACGTTGGTGATGCCGAGGCTGTAGGCCACGATGGAGGCGGCGCCGCTGCCGCGACCGCAGATGCGCGGCGAGCGCCTCACGATCTCCTCGACGACGAGAAAGTAGCTGGAAAATCCCATGCGCTCGATGGTCGCGAGCTCGTATTCGATACGGTCGACCACGGTTTCGTGCAGCTCGGCGCCGTAGCGCCGATGGGCACCGGCGTAGCAGCGCTCGCGCAGGATGTCGCGACTTGGCCGGCCCGACGGCTCTTGCCAGGGCGGCATCACCAGCCCGAGCTTGGGACCCGTGAAGATCAGGCGCTCGGCGATGGCGTCGCTGGCCGCCAAGGTCTCCGGCCAGATGTCGAAGCGGCGTTCGTAGTGCTCGGGAGGCGCCAGCCAGGCGTCGTACGGGGCAACGGCATTGGGGCCCAGACGCGACAGGCTGGTGTTGCGGGCGATGGCGCGCAGCAGTCGGTGGATGCCATGGTCGTCGGGGACCAAGAAAAAGCTGGAGGGCACCGCCACCGCAGGCACGCCCATTCGCCGCGCTTCCGAGCGCGCCCTGGCGGCCCCCGGCGACGGCCGGCGTGGCAAGGCGGCTGCCACGGTCACGCGCGCTTCGTGAAGTGGCGCGAGCAACTCTGCGCCCGGCACGAGCACATAAAGCCCGTTGGCCAGGGCAGGGACATCGTGTTCCAGCGCAAAATCCTTCTTGCAGTGACGCCGCGTGATCAGCCGGCACAGGTTGCGATAACCATCGTCGTTCTCGACCAGGCAGACCACGCGCCGGGGTGAGCCTGGCTCGCTCAACTCGGCCCCGACGATGGGTGTGACGTCCTGCTCGCGACAAATCTGCAAGAACGGCCACAGCCCGTACAGATTGTCGGTGTCGGTCATCGCGACGCGACGGTAGCCGTGCTTCCGCGCCACCATCACCACGTCCTCCGGCGCCGACGTACCCCACATCAAAGAACAGTGGGAGCGCGTCATCAGTGGAATCATGGGGGAAGGCCCTCGACGGGCCACCCCCGTCCGTAGCGCACCGCCGCCTCACCGAACTTGCCGCGGATGGCGTCGAGCGACTGCATGAGCCGCTCGTCTTTTTTCGTGGGTTGCGCTCGATCCTCGAACAGATCGAGCTGCGTGGGGGGAAAGGTCAGGCGGTCCAGGCGCAGGCGCAGGTGGCGGATGCGCACGCGGCGGTTCCAGGCTCGATCCAGCACCACCTTGGCCGTCTCGAAGAGTCGCTGGTCGTTGCCCGAGGCGGGCACGGGACTGCCTTGCCGGGCCACGCGCATGCCGTCGGAGTAGTCGAGGACGATGCCGAGCCTCTGCGCGGCCAGGCGGCGCTGGCGCAGCTTGCGTCCGGATTCTTCGATCAGGGCGAAGAGAGCAGCGTGCAATGTCTCGACGTCGTTGCTGTCGTTCCCGAAGTCGTGGTCGGCGCTGATCTCGGGGCGCGCGGCCCCCACCGGTAACACCGGCGAGCCATCGATACCGCGCACCGATTCGTAAAGCAGTTGCCCGCGTCCCGCGAACACCACTTCGAGCTGGGGCAGGCTCCACGCGATCACCTGGCCGACGCGATCGAGGCGGAACTCGCGCAGCCGAACCAGATCGCTTTCGTCGAGCCCGGGCACCAGCCCGACGGGCAACGGAGACAAGAACGCCAGCTCTTGCCCTTCTTCCAAGATGTATTCGCCAGCCGGCTTCACCACGCGCGTGGCCACCTTGGCCAGGAGCTTGTTGTGCGCGACCGACCAGATGGGATCGAGGCCCAGTTCGGCGCGCACGGTCTTGCGGATGCGCCACGCGACGTCGTAGGCCGGGCCGAACAGTCGGCTGGTCCCGGTTGCGTCCACGAAGAGGTGCCCGTTGCTGTCGGTCATCTCGATGAGCGGCGAATAGGGCAGGGCGCGCGCCAGCAGATCGCGCATGGCTTGCTCGTAGCGAACGGCGTGCGGCGCGATGACCACGGTGTCCCGGCACAGGCGCCGCGCGCGCGCCAGCGCCATGCCCTTGCGGATGCCGTGCTGGAAAGCCTCGTCGCTCATGTCGAACACGGCGGCACGGCTGGCGCCCTCGGGCGCGATGACCACCGGGCGGTCGCGCAGGCGCACATCGAGCACGCGCTCCACCGCGACCGCGAAGTCCGCCACGTTGAGGTGGATGATGTCTCGCGAGCGCATGGTCACGCCGCCAGCAAGCCGGCCTTGTGCAGAAGCTCCATCAGCCGGCGAGCGTTGCGTGGCGCCTGGCCGCGGACGTGATTGTTGAAGAAGATCGCGCCGGTCTTCGCGGCCTCGATGAGGCGACGCAGTTTTTCGTCCATCCACGTCGCGAGCTCGTCGTCGGAATAGTCGTAATCGAACTGCGTCGCCATCTTGCCCGAGCGCCAACCGAGCGCATTGCGACCATGGAAGCGGACGTAGAACAGCTCGGGGTTGGTCACCACGTCGAGGGAAGGATACAGGCCGGGCAGATCCGGCTCGTCGACCGTCACCAGGGAAACCCGGCGCCGTTGCAATTCGGCGAAGACCTTGTCGTTCGCCCACGAGGCGTTGCGGAACTCGACCGCGAGCGGCAACCCCTGCAATTCGGACAGCAGCGCCCCGAGATACGACCGGTGCTTGGGTGAGCGATCGAAGCCGGCGCTGAACTGGATCAAGATGGCGAGGAGCTGGCGCGATTGCACGAGCGGGGCGATGCCGCGGCGATATTTTTCGACCTCGCCCGGCCACAGCTTCGCGTCCACCTCGTGGGTCAGGGTGCGGGTCAGCTTGGCGCAGAAGAGAAAATTCGGCGGCACCAGGGCGAGTTGGCGTTCGACCGCCTCGGCGCGGGGCATCTGGTACCAGGTGTAATTGAGCTCGGTGACCGGGAACTCTTTCGCGTACAGCGGCAGCATTTGCCCGGCCTTGGTGCCGGGCGGATAGATCCCCGCCTCGATCCATTCGGGGTAGGAATAGCCGGACGTGCCGACCCGAAGGGCGGCAGGACCCATTTTGAGTGCGGGTGCGTGCGCAATCATGGAGCGTGATCCGAGCGTTGCCTGGACGAATGTTCAGTATCCCCATGCCGCCCGCGCTCGTCAAGCCGATCCGCGGTCATGCTGCGCGTCGTTGCCAAGCGGGAAGGAGGTTCGCAAAATAGGGACTTTGCGGCGGGGTTATGGCTGAAAGATCGGGAACGGAAAGCACGGGGGACGATAGGGGCGACGCACTGCAATCGCTGCGCGAACGGGTGCTTCGAGGGGCGCTGAATGTGCTCGCCTTCGCGGTCCCCAGCATCAGCCTGATCATCATCATCGCGAGCCTCCGGTCGGGGACCTTCGACCCGACCACCATGGTCCTCTCGGCCTACACGCTCGCGTTCCCGCTGCTGCGCCTACTGCACCGCCGACTGGGTTTTCGCGCTTCGGCGATCGCGTTGCTCGTGCTGCTCGCGTTCACCGGCTTCGTCGTGGAGGCACGGGGTGGTGTCGGCACCGGAAATATTCTGGTCAATGCCCTGGTGCTCTTGCTCGGCGCCCTGTTCTTCGGCAAGCGCGGCGCCGCGGGGGGATTGCTCGTCGTCGTGCTCCTGTTCGTACTGGCCGGGTTCTTGGTGGTCACGGGACGGGTTCCTCCGGTCACGGCAGAGATGTGGGATTCGGCGAAGGTGTCGTTCTGGTTTCGCGAGAGCGTGGCGCTCGTGCTCATGGGTGTGGCGATCACGATTGCGCAGGTCTACATCGTGGAACGGCTGGCGACGGAAGCCCGGCGCTTGGAGGGCTTGGTGGCGCATGAGCAACGGCAACGCCTGGCCCTGGAGAGAGCCGAACGCGAGCACAAGCATGAACGCGAGCAGCGCGTGCGCGCGCAGAGGGCGCTGGAGGAGTCGCGACGGATCGAGGCGCTGGCGCGCATGGCTGGCGGGATTGCCCACGATTTCAACAATTCACTGACGGTCATCATGGGCGCGGCTGGTGACATCTACGGGGCATCTTCGTTGGCGGACGCCGGTGAGCATGCACGGGAGATCGTCCAGGCTGCGCGGCACACCGCCGAGCTCACGCGCCAGTTGCTCACGCTCGGGCGCCGTCAGGTCGCGCAACCGCAGCCGGTGCGGTTGGCGGCACTTTTCGAACGATTGCGGACGTCTTTTCGCCGCGTTCTGCCCGACGACATCGTGCTCGACATGGAGCTGCCGGCCGCGGATCTCGTCGCGCACACCGATCCAACCGATCTCGAACGCGCGTTGTTCAATCTCGTGCTCAATGCGCGCGATGCCATGCCCAACGGTGGTCGATTGGGCATCCGCTGTGATGGCAAAGATGTGTCTGATGGGGACATGGGCCTTTCGCCAGGCCGCTACGCGGAGATCAGCGTGGTGGATACCGGCGAGGGAATGTCCCCGGAAACCATCGAGCACGTCTTCGAGCCGTTCTTTACCACCAAGGCCGTGGGCACGGGCGCCGGGCTCGGCCTGGCCACCGTGTATGCCTTCGCCAAGGAATCGGGGGGGATCCTGCGGGTCGAATCCACGCCTGGCGCGGGGGCGACGTTCACGCTGCTGCTGCCCGAATCGGCCAGCGACGCGACGGTCACGACAGCAACGCCAACAGAATCTGGCGATGCAGTGGCGGTGCCGGCGTCCCATCGGGTGGGCGTCAGCGTGCTCGTGGTGGAGGACAACCCCACCGTGCGGGACAACATGGTGAAGGTCCTTCGGCGCGATGGCTTTCAAGTGACCGAGGCCGCCGATGGCGATCAGGCGGTACGGTTGATCGCCGAGCGACTGGAATTCTCGGTGCTGTGCATCGACGGCGTCATGCCGGGTGCATCCACCCGCGAAGTTATCGAGCGCGCCGAGCGGCAATGCTCTTCGCTGAAGGTGTTGCTCTGTTCCGGCTATCTGCAGGAAGAGCTGTTGCGGCGGGGTGTGGCCACTGGCCGCTACGCGTTTCTGCCCAAGCCCTTCTCCGCGCAAGAGCTGGTTGCGGCCGTGCATGGTCTCGCGTCAGGTTGAGCGGGCGCGGCCGTCCCTGCCGGCGTCGTAGCGGGCGATGTCGACGGCACGCCACAAGTACCAGCTCGCTACCGACGCGTACGGGGACCACCTGCCGCTGGCCCTCTCGATGTCCTTGGCCCCCGGCAGAGCACGCGTTCCGTAGGTGATGGCGAATCCCTTGCGCAGGAGGGGATCCGAGGCGGGCAAGATGTTGGGTCGGCCGAGGTAGAACATGAGCAGCATCTGCGCGTTCCAGCGGCCGACGCCGCGGACTTCAGTGAAGCGGGCGATGACATCTTCGTCCGGGATTGAGAGCATCGCTCGTGGCGCTGCGGCTTGTAGGGTGAACGGTCCGGCGCGGTCGATGATCTTGCGCAGGCGCGGGTCGGCGGCGCGCAGGTGGGCGATGGCCGCGCGCTCGTCGAAGGCCACGTTCGAGGTGCGGCCGCGGTAACCCTCGCGCCAGAGCAGGCGCAGCTTGGTGTGCAGGCCGCTGCCGGCGGAATAGTTACCGAACCCCGTGCTTGCAACCACGCGGTGGCAAGGCACGATGATGGGCCACGGGTTGGTCGCCATGGCCCGTCCCACGGCGCGCACGGCACGCGGCACTCCCGCCAGCGCGGCCAGCTCGCCATAGGTCCGGGTCTGTCCGGGGGGGATCGCCCGGGCTGCGCGCCTCGCCTGCAACAGGAACGGCGTCGAGCCTTCGGTGTCGAGCAGGATGTCGGAGAAGTCTTGCGCGTCTCCTGCGATGTGGGCGGCCAGCGCGGCCGCGACCGGGGCGATGTCGCGCGGGGCTCGGGTTTCGCGACGGAGTCCGGCGGCTTTCAGGTCGGCCGGACGCGGCTGCCCCCAATCGTGGGCCGGCAAGAGAATGCGCGTGATGCCGCGCTCGCCGAAGCCGACGGCGAGAGTTCCAAGCTGGGTGCGGACTTCGGTGTAGTTGCTCACGGCGGGAGGGTGAACGCGACGTCGTCGATCCAGATGCTGAAGGTGGCGTTGACCGGGATCTGGAACAGAACCTCGTAGAGGCTCGACGGGTCGAACGACGATCCCTGCAGGCCCCAGCCATCCTGCGTGATCTCCTTGAAGCTGACCGTGTACTTCTGCCAAGTCGTACCGAGCGTCTTGCGCGCCCCGTAGTGGTCGAAGCACTGCGTGGGTCCCGTGACATTGGTCTGGCAGATTCCGCCGTCGGGGAAGGTATCCTTGTCGGGGAAGGCAATGCGGAGCACCGAGGTCGTGCCGGCGTCGACCCTGGCCCAGAAGCTAATGCCGGTGTACTTCGAGGCGTCGTACGGGCTGCCGAGCCCGAACCACAAGTCGGCGCCCCAGTCGGAGAATCCGCCGCCCTTTACGTGGGCCGCGAACTGGCGACACACATCGCCGGTGTCCGTCGGGGTGAATAGGTTGATGGGGTCGGGGTACATCGTTCCACTTGGCGATGCATCGTGACTGTCGGTCCAGGACCCGACCCGGCCCTTGCCGGAAAGGATGTAGCGATCGCCGTCGTCGAGGTTGTCGATCAGATCCTCGTTGGGGGCGGGGCCAGGGCAGGCCGCGCCGCCGGCGCCACTGTTGCCACCACTTGCGATCGTGCCGCCGCTCGGAACAGCCCCGCCACCACCGGCCGCGCCGCCCGCGTTGCCGGCCGCGCCGCCCACGTTGCCGGCCGCGCCGCCCGCGTTGCCGGCCGCGCCGCCCACGTTGCCGGCCGCGCCGCCCGCGTTGCCGGCCGCGCCGCCCGCGTTGCCGGCCGCGCCGCCCGTGTTGCCGGCCGCGCCGCCCGCGTTGCCGGCCGCGCCGCCCGCGTTGCCGGCCGCGCCGCCCGCGTTGCCGGCCGCGCCGCCCGCGTTGCCGGCCGCGCCGCCCACGTTGCCGGCCGCGCCGCCCGCGTTGCCGGCCGCGCCGCCACCCGAGCCCCCTCCGCCGATCATCGCTCCGCCGCCGCCAGCTCCGATGATTCGGCCGCCGCTGCCCGGCGAGCCACCAGGCCCGAGGCCTGCCTGTCCCCCCATGTTGACGCCTGCATTGCCCCCAGCGTTCCCACCCAAGTTGACGATGCCTCCTGCACCAGGACCTTGTCCCCCCGCGCCCCCGAAGCTCATCGTACCGCCCGAGCCCATCATCCCGCCGAAGCCGCGCCCGCCGCTTCCTTGGACGCCGCCACCCGCCTGACCTCCATCACCGCCGCCGCTTTCCCCCGGCAGATCGAGTGGGGTTCGCGCCCCTTCGCAGCCAAGCGCCAGCAGCATTCCGAGGAGCAAGAGCAATCTAGGTGAATATGGCTTCATGGGTGTTACCTCAGGGCAGTCCCCGACAGTATTCCACGGTTCGAGCAATTCAAGCCCCAGCAAGCAAGAGACTTCAGGCCCGATTCCCGTGCGCGGAACGAGAGTGTAGAAATGGTGTGACCCATCACACTCTTTCGGGCTTGGACTTCCCGTTCCAGGGTAAAATGGGGTCTAATAAAGCTATGCGTGCTGTCGCTCTTTGCGCACTGGCAGTTCTCGCGGTCACCTGTGGGCCTTCCCCGGACGCGAAGTTGCCCGGCTGGGCCGGCAGTGCCGGAGGCGCAACGTCGTCCGGTTCGGGCGGCACTATGACTGTCGGGACCGGCGGGCGAATGACGGGGACAGGCGGCGCTACAGTGACAGGAAGTGGCGGGCGGATAACCGGGACCGGTGGGGCGACGGTTGTTGGAACCGGCGGACGGATAACCGGGACAGGCGGCCGGACCACGGTCGGAAGTGGCGGAACCGTGGCGGTGGGAACCGGAGGCGCGACGACCATCAGGCGCGATGCAGGGGCTGGCGGCAACACGGGCGGCACCACCGGTGGCGGCACAGGCGGGG
>Ga0210133_1000183_pt1 | contig 25191 bp, 19 predicted proteins | sample Joice_ThreeSqC_D_2_FD_184874 | JGI IMG/M metagenome (GOLD analysis project Ga0210133, IMG submission 184874) | Wetland microbial communities from San Francisco Bay, California, USA, that impact long-term carbon sequestration - Joice_ThreeSqC_D1... | ecosystem: Environmental > Aquatic > Marine >...
TAGCCAGACCCTGACCATTGGCGACCGTAAAGGATCGTTCGCCGGAATGCTCGCCTCCCGCACCTTCCAGATCGTGCGCGTCGCCGCGGGAAAGGCGGTTGGCTATCCCTTCACCGCGACCGCCGACAAGACCGTCACCTACACGGGCGCCGCGATGACGGTGACCCTGAACTAGTCAGTGCAACGGCCGTACGTCGTCGGGTTCATCCTTCCTGCGCACGCCCGAAGGGCTTCCCGCCAATTGCTTGCGTCATGGGACGTTTTCCGGGCAAGCCACATGAGCCGTCTGCTCGAGGAGTTGCACTGCTTGCCTGAGGCGCCCCGTCATGCCGCAACTCGCACTGCGCAGTCACGAACGTGCAGCAGCCCCATTGGCCGCATCGCACCCAGCGGGCGACACGAAGGTCGGCAGGCACCCTGCTCGCGCGCACGGTGGGACTTACCCAGCCCTTTCCTGTAGAATTTCATTCGTGTCAGAGCGGACAACGGTCAAGCGCGGGTCCGTGCAGAACCTGCATCCCCTCAGGGTAGAAACCGCGGAGTCCCGGCTGGGTCCAGAAGGCGGGCAGGCCGAGCATGAGGTTGACGACACCTCCCTCGCCCGCGCCGGGATGATCGGTCAGCCTTGGGCCCATCGTGAGATCTGGTACCGCTATGCACCCATGGTCTTCGCGCTGCTGCGGCGTTCCCTCGGCGCGCGTTTCGATCAGGAGGATCTCTTGCAGGAGGTCTTCCTGCGTGTCTTCGAGCGTTTGCAGACCCTGCAGAATCCAGGCGCGCTGCGCAGCTTCGTCTACTCGTTCGCCATCCGAATCGTCAGCGAGGAACTGCGCCGCCACCGTATTCGTTCGAGGTTGACTTCGATGTTCCTGGGACCTGCCGCGGAGCCCTCGGTGCCCGCCGTCGATTTCGAATCGCGTGAGCTGCTCGGCCGGATTCAGGCGGCCTTGGATCGGATGCCCGACAGGAAGCGTGCGGTATTCGTGCTCCGCCGCTTCGACGGCATGGAGCTGGCCGAGATTGCCACCAACCTCGACCTGTCCTTGGCCACGGTAAAGCGCGATCTCGAGAAAGCGAACCGACACATCTCCAAGTCGATCCACCGCGATCCGCGTATGCGCGCCGCTCTGGAAGTGGACCAGAGCACCCCGACAACGCTACGGCCAGGGGAGCGTGGATGATGCTCGGGGCCAGCGACGAAAGGCTTGTGCAAGCTCTCGTGGAGAAAGCGCAGTTGGGCGTGGGCTTCATCTCGCGAGATCTGCTCGATGAGGGATGGCGGCGACTGCAAACAACAACCGTCGCAGCAAACGCGCGCCCCGCGCCGGCGAGGCGGGCGGAGAATCGGGCCACCGTCAGGCTGTGGCTGGGTGGTTTCGCGACGGCGAGCGCGTTGGCGGCCCTGGCCTTGATCGTATACCAAGCCCTGCCGCTTCGAGAGGCGCCGCCCTTGGGCTACGCCGTCACTGGAATTGCCGCGACCAGCGAAGGTGTCGTCACTTCCGGGCCCGGGCAACAGGCTCATCTACTCTTCTCCGACGAATCGCGCGTCGATCTGGCCGGGTCCACGAAACTCCAGGTGGAGTCGATGGATGCGCACGGTGCGCGTGTCGTGCTCCTCGATGGCTCCGTGAGCGTGAACGTCAAACATCGCGCGAACGCCTCCTGGGTTTTCGCGGCGGGCCCCTTCCGCGTACGGGTGAAGGGCACCGTTTTCCGACTCGGCTTCGTCGCTGACCAGGGCAATCTGACCTTGCATATGACAAGCGGGCTGGTCGAGGTGTCCGCGCCATCCGACCGAACCATCGCGGTCGGCGCTGGCGAATCCATCGAGCTTGTCGCCACGCCCCCCGAGCGGCAAGCCGTAGCCATGCCAACACCCAAGCCGGCAACCGAGGAACCCACGGCCGGTCCGGCGCCCGTGAGAGCCATTGCCGAGGCTCCCCCGGTGATCGGCAAGATCGAATCGACACGACCAAGCGGTCGACGAACCACCACGCGCGCCGGCCAGCGCGAGCCTGCCATCGAGGCTAGCCCCATTTCCTGGTCCGACTTGCTGGCCAGCGGCAACTTCGCCGGCGTGGTGGCGGACGCCGAGCGCCGTGGCATCGAACCGGTCATCGCGCGGGCTACTGCGACAGAGCTTGCATCGCTGGCGGACTCAGCCCGCTACACCAAACGCTACGCCCTCGCCCGCCAAGTTCTGCTCGCTATCCGAGCCCGCTTTGCCGGAAGCGAGCACGCGCGCGACGCCTCCTTCTTCCTCGGGCGCCTTGCGGAAACCTCGTCCAGCCGTGCCGAGGCAGCGCTTGCCTGGTACGACACCTACCTGGGCGAGGCATCACGTGGCCTCTACGCCAGCGAGGCCCTCGGACGCGAGATGACCCTGCTCGCGCGCAGCGACCCGGATCGCGCCCACAAGGTGGCGCGCGTGTACCTTGAACGCTTTCCCCATGGTCCCCAGGCCGAGCTAGCTCGGTCCCTGTTACAATCAGATCCCGAGTGAATGCCGGACCGCTCATCTTCGCCCTGCTCCATGCGGCCGGCATGGGACCGGGGGGCAACTCGCCCGTAGCACCGCCGTCGACCGTCATCGCGGTGATCCTGCCCAATGCCCCCAACGCGTCCATCCTGGAGGCGCTCAACCGCTTGCGCGGCGAGGCCGATTCGGTCGGCTTCGAGCTTCGTCTCGTCGAGGGCGAGGCCAACGCCGAACCGCTTAGCCAACTCGACTCGGTGGCACGGGGTCTAGCTCCCGCCGCGGTGGTTGCCCTCGTGGGCAAGCAAGCTGGCGAGGGAACCAACCCATCACCGGTTGGATCCATGGATGTGTGGTTCTTCGACCGAACCACATCGAAGACCTCTGTAGGACACCTGACTGTCGACGAGGAGGCCGGGGAACGGACGGATCTGGTGCTCGCGGTGAGGGCGGTGGACTTCATTCGGGCGCGCATGTTCGATTCCCTGGTGCGCACCCTTGCAGAGGCCAAGGCGAAGCGTCGCCCGTTGGTCACGCACGAGCTCGTGGGACGGGAATTCGTGGCCGCCGGGGTCGTGGCCACGGGCAGCTTCTCTGGCTTTCCTGTCGCCTGGCTGCCGAGCATCGAGCTCGGCTACTCCGTCACAACGTGGTTGCGCCTGGGCCTGGGCGCCAGCGGGCTCGGAACGCGCCCGCGCCGAGAGAACGCCTCGGGCAGCGCGACGATCGATCAGAAAGTAGCAAAGGTGAACGCGACGTTCCTCGCACGCACTTGGTGGCGACTGACGCCCTTCGTGGAGGCAGGGGCGTCGGCCTATTTCGTGTCGGTACACGGGGTCGGCAAGAGCGGCAATGTCGGCAACGATCCTTCGGGGTGGTCGCCTGGTGCGATAGCCTCGGCGGGCCTCGGACTTGTGGTCTCTCCTCGAGTATTCGCGCAGCTGACCGGCGGAGGGATGCTGCTCTTCAAGGAGCCGAAGATCCTGATAACCCAAGACGAGGTGGCTCGCACGGGACGTCCGAGCTGGCTGGCTAGCGCGTTACTCGCATTGACCTTCTGAGGCCGCGACGACTTGCCCCGGCGCGGAGCATTTGCTGCGTGCGCCCTGCGGCAGCCGTTCCTTGGCAATGCACACGGAAGGGCGGCACGCTTTGCATGAGCCTTTTCGGCCTCGACGTACACTGATTCCTAAAGCGCCGAGCGGTTTGAGAGACCGTGCAAAATTGCGCAGTTGCGAGCGGCCCAAGGCGCGGGGAGTGAGAATGCTCGACGTATTTGACCGACGAGCAACGAAGGGACAGCACCGAGAACCCCGAAGCGGAGAAGCAACCCGATGAAGCGAAGCGTAGTCAACGCGGTGGCGATTGCGATCTTGACCATCGGCTCGGCCTGCTCCTCGGGAAGCGGCCATCCCCATGACGGAACCGGCGGTAGCAGCTCTGCGACGGGTGGCAGCAGCGCAACAGGAGGCGACACACCGTCGGGCGGTGGCACCGGCGGCACCAGTGGCATGGCCTCCGGCACGGGCGGTGCGACCGCGCGCGGCGGCGCCACCACGACGACTTCAGACGGTGGCATTGTCACCGGCGGGGTCCCGGGCTCGGGTGGAACCGTGGCAGCGGGTGGTACCGTCGGGACCGGGGGGACCACGATCGCAGGCGGTTCGACCGGCAGCGGTGGGGTCACCGGCACCGGCGGCGCGGTGAGCGGAAGTGGCGGCGTCACCGGCGGCACGACCGGCGCTGCTGGAAGCACGGCCCGTAGCGGAGGGGCCTCTGGGAGCACAGGGGGCGCCACTGGCTCCGGCGGCGCTACCGGGTCAGGCGGCGGCACGGGCACATCGTGTTCGGGGCCCGTCGGCACCATCAGCGGCCCGCTCTCGACGGGCGTCGTCTTCATGGACGACCAGGGAAAGCGCGTCAACGCGCACGGCGGAGGAATTATCAAAGAGGGCGACACCTATTACATGCACGGCGAGTACTTCCTCGACACCACGACCGACAACAACTTCAACGGCTTCTCCATGTATTCCTCGAAAGATCTCGCGACGTGGAAGTGGGAAAGGATGATCTTGCCGCAGCAACCGAGCGGCTTGCTTGGACCCAACCGCAAGGGCGAGCGCCCGCACATCATCAAGTGCCCGAGCACGGGGGAGTTCGTCCTTTACGCGCACGCCGCCGACGTGACCTACCAGGCGGACAAGGAAGTCGTCTACGCGACTTCGCCCACGGTCAACGGCACCTACACCTTCGCCGGTGCGTTGACCAACGCCAGCGGGACGACGGCCGCTCACAGCGACATGAGCGCCATCACCGACGGCAATACCGCCTACGTCCTCACCGAGAGCGGCCACGTGTACACCCTGGCCGCCGATTGCCACAGCTGGCTGTCCGACAAGTCCTATTCGGCGGTCAATGGCGATTCCGGCGGCTCGGAATCCCCCACCGTATTCAAGGCGGGAAGCACCTGGTACTGGCTTGGCTCCTACAAGACCGGCTGGCGCGCCAACAATAATTTCTACTCCACGGCACCAGCCGTTACCGGCCCATGGACCTTCCAGGGCTTCATCGCACCGGTCACCGACACCAGCACGGTCACGCCCTCCGGACAGCCCAATCCGCCCAAGTGGATCTCCGATGAGCGCACGTGGCTTTCGCAATGCACGTGGGTCACCCCCGTAGCTGGTTGCAACGGCACGGTCTACGTGTACTGGGGTGACCACTGGGATGGAACCGAGGACACCAGCGCGCCAGGAAAGCACAACAACTTGGCGGGCTACGTCTTTCAACCCCTCGTCTTCACGGGCACGGCCATCTCGATGCCCACTTATCACGCCACTTGGACGCTCGATGTAGGTGCGGGCACGTGGTCGCCCTAGCGGCCGCGAGTGACGCATGCCACATTGACTGCGGGGTCCGCGATCAAGAAAATCCGATCCCCCGCTACTCCAAAAGCTACTATGCTTTGTTGTGTTCACATGAAGCCTAACGCCTGGAAATATTTGCGCGCGGGGCTAGTCGCCGCAGGCCTTGTCGTGGTGCTGGTGAGCTGCAATTCGCACGTGCTGCTCAAGTCGGGAGATCCCCAGGTCGTCGTCATCGACCCACCTCCGGTCCCGCCTCCGCCGCCGGTCCAACTGGACGACGCCGGCCTACCCACCGTGGGCTTTCCCAAGGTGACACTTGGCGATCTCCCCGATGCGGCCGTGCAGGAAGACGCGGCGCCGCCGGTCGATCCCCCATGGGGAGTCGAGCCCGGCGTCGAGCCCGGTCCCGATGCCGCGATAGTCACGCAGCCTGACACCGCTCCCGATCGGCCCGTCGACCTGCCGCCACCGGTCGAGAACCTCAAGTGCCCCGCCGGTCTGGTGCGCGTGCATTTCCGGGACGTGTGGTCGTCCAGCGTCGATCCCACGATGAACACCATGACCGCTCCGCCCATGGGCGTGCAGATGATCGATCCGAGCAGCTGGACCACCTACGGTGCCCGCGTCGACGGGGCCGACTGCACCTACTACTCGGCCTGTTTGCCCAACACCACCACCAAGATCCAGGTCAAGCCCATCGGCGCCGACGGCTGTGCGAATAGCGGTCAGTCGGGGAACTTCAACATCTCGTCGTACACGAAGAACTCCGATGTGTGGATCGAGTACAACGGGCAGTCGAGCACGCTGCAAGCGGACTACAGTGCCTCCGACGTACCGGTGGGCAACGGCAAGTGGAACATCACATCGGACAGCGCTACCCTGACCCATCCCGCCTGCAAGGTAGGCACGCCTCCCGACGAAACCGTCCCGGATGGCTACACCAAGGTTCATTTCCGATGGCCATGGAACGATCCGGCGGATCCGAAGACGCCGTACCCGGGCTCGGGCTGCCCGCTCGATTTCGCCACCAAGATGGGCTTCACGGTTCCGCCCTATCCGTCGAGCCTGAAGGTCACCGGCCTGACCTGCGAGATGGTGGCCGTGCTCGAGTTCCAGGACGGCACCTGCCCCTGGTACTACGTGATGATTCCCAACAGCGCCTGGCCGGCCACCGGCACCGCGCCCAAGATCGTCTTCCGTTACCCGGACGAGTCGAAGAGCCTGTACACCAACGGCATCCAACTCCCGCTGCGCACCGCGAACGAGTATTGGATTGCCTACGCCGGCGCACCCGACAACACCATCGCATCGACCACCAAGTGCATGGACTGGTCGCTGCAGACCAACTCCTATTTCGTGTACGCCTCGAATCCCGGCCCCGGCTACCAGCGCTGCGGTGGCCAGGTGGAACCGGTCGATCCGTGCAGCCCGCCGCAGCCGACCGGCTACCACACGGTGCACTTCCGGTACTTGTGGGCTGGGCAGAAGACTTTCACGTACTTCCCCAAACCGGCGCTCATGCCCAAGTGGATGGAGCTGGAGGTGAACGGTCCGGGCAATGCCCTCAAAGTGATCTGCCAGCGCGAGCAAGATCGCCCGTGGTACGAGTGCCCGGTTCCCGACTCGGCGTTTAGCGCCACCACTACCTGGCGCGCGGTAGACAAGCTGCACAACCCGGAGTGGAACACGGTCAAGCCGTATCTATTACCCGCCGAGCCCAAGGAGTACTGGATCCGCTGGTACTACGGCAAGCCGGATATTCCGCGCGATGTGCCTCCGCCGAATTTCAAGGTCTTCGACTACTATCCCGACGGCACCAACGGCGACTGGTCCGCCACCGGCGTCTGGAACGACGACATGTGCGCGCCCAAGCCACCGGCCACTCCCGTGACGGTGGGCTTCGGCAACGGCGCATGGTTCCCGTACAAGAAGACCAACTATCTGTATCCGTACGGCGGATCGCTGTCGTACATCTATCCCGACCAAACCACGGTCCAGGATCTGTTCAACGGCTTCGTATGGGAGCGCTACCAAATCTGGAAGCAGAACTACATCATCGAGGGCGCCAATGCCTGTGGCGACGGCACCGCGCGGGTGCACACCGACCCGCCCGAGACGGTCAGTGAAGGTCAGGGCTACGGCATCGCCATCGCGGCCGCCATCGGCGACAAGGATCTGTTCGACAAGCTGTGGAACTGGGTGCGCCACTACAGGTCGCAGTCGAGGTACTGCGGGCTCGTGGGCTGGATGTGGCAAGGCACGGGCGATTGCCAACCCCTCGATTCGTTCGCCACCGGCGCAGGCAACCACGATAGCGCCTTCGACGGCGATGTCGACATCGCCATCGGCATGGTCTACGCGGCACTGCAATGGCCCGAATACACCGACGCGGCCACCGACTGGCTGGTCCGCATGGAGTGCGAGATCAACACGAAGTATGGCGACGGCTGGAACTACCCGACCAAGGGCGACACCTGGAACAAGAACTGCCAGAACGCCAATCAATGCGACTACGACGCGAAGACCAGGTCGGAGGTCTTCATGGACTACTATCCCCCCGGCTATTTCCGCGTGTTCGGCGACTTCCTGGCCGCGCACCCGCCGGCGACCGGGGGCACGGCCGCGAACGGGCAGACGCACAAGGAGTTCTGGTACAAGACCGCCGAAACCGTGTGGGAAATGGTCGAGCGCTGCTACGACCAGGCTGGCCTCAACCCAGGGTTGATTGGCATGAGCGGAGATATCATCACACCCTGTGCGGCCGTCGGTGGCGGCGAGCCGTACGAGTGGGGCCGCTCGCTCTGGCGCCTTGGCATCGACGCGGCCTGGTTCGGTAACAACGCGGCCCTGCCCGAAAATGCTCCCAATTCCTCTCCGCACTACGGCGGCAAGACGCGTATCCAGGCCAAGATGGACGCCACCCAGACCTTCTTCAACAACTTCTACAAGAACAACCCGCCCGAGCCGAACGCCAACCGGTTCTCGACCATCTGCCATCAACTCGGACCGTCGGGCACCGTCACAAACTGCGACCCCGCCTACGGGCACAACTCGTACACGGTCAACCTGGCGCTGTGCCCCTACGTCAGCTTCTACGATGCCGGCGGCGAGACCACCAGCGACATCCGGAAAGAGGCGATCGAGGAGTCGATCTCGACCACCGTGCAGAACGACCGATACTTCCAGGAGTCGCTGGGGGTCTACTCGATCCTCTTCATGACCGGCAACTTCCCGAACCCGCTGACCGTGCCGCCGTAGTCACAGCATGTTGACGTGACCGATCTCGCGCTGGCGAGCCTCGGCGACGCTGCTGATGTGCTCGAGCACCTGGGGATGGGTCATGATGACCTCGGTGAAGTCGGTGCGCGGCAGGAAGAGCACGAAACACCGGCCGCGCGCCACCACGGTGGCCGCGGCATTCTGGCCGGCGATGAGCGAGATCTCGCCGAACACGTCGCCGCCACCGAGCCGACGGATGGACCTTCCGCCGGCCACGACCTCGGCCTCGCCCGACAACAGAACGAAGAGGCCCGGCGATCTCTCGCCCTCTTGCACCATGCTGAGCCCCTGGTCGATTTCGAGGAACTGAAAGCGCGCGGCCAGACCGATGCGCTCGAGCGCCGTGAAGGGCGCGAAGATGGGACTGGTTTCGGACAGCGTGGCGATGAGACGCTCGCGCAGGAAGCGCAGCAACACCTTGAGAAGATCGGGCGATGCCGCGACCAGATCGACGAGGAGCGAGCGGTCGAGCTCCAGAACCTGACTATCGACGGTCGCGCGCACCGTGGCGGTGCGCGGCCGATCGGCAAGCAGGGCGATCTCGCCGAAGAAGTCGCCCTCGGACAGCCGCGCGACTTCTTGCGGCACCAGGATCGCGATTTCGCCCCAAGCAACCACGTAGAGCGAGTCGCCCGCATCGCCCTTCGAGAACAGGACCTCGCCCGCGGCAAGGGCGATCAGGCGCACCCGTTCGACCGCCAGGCGAAAGAGATCCGGCGTGAGCACGGAGAAGAAAGGCGTCTTGGGCAGAACGAAGCGAGCCATGGTACTGCGACCGGCGCCCTTGTGCGGATTGGTTGGGGCGGCCAGCAGGTTCGCGAAGCCATCGTCGATGGGGATCGACATCGCGATGCTGCTGCCGACGGCGGGGATCTGCACGGACTGGCGCGATCCCGGAATCAGCGCCGCGAGTCGTAGATGGGGCAACGGTGGGGGCTGCGCGGCTACTTTGGTCGACGGGGCCGGCGGTGGAACCGGCGCAGGCGGCGCGGGAATTTTAGGCCTGACTTGCGGCACCGGTTCTGGCGTCGGCGTTTGCGCCGGCCACCCCGGAGATCTCATCATGGCCCGCTCGCTCGGGATTCGCTTCGCGGGAGGCGGGGCGTCGGGCCGGGGACTCGGCGCGACTGGCTGAGCCGGCCGACCCTGCGCGGCGTACAACGACGCGAGCAATTCTTGCGTGTGGGTATGCTTCGGGTCGATACCGAGGATGATCTTGCAGACGGCCACTGCCTTGAGCAGTACGTCGGCCTTGGCGTAGCCGGCCGCGGCGCGGCTGAAGGCTTTGATGGCCTCGTCGTCGTTGCCCATCTTGCGCAGGCACTCGCCCAACTTGAGTGCCCAGGACGGCTCGGAGGACTCGCCCCTTTCCAGGTTCGCGTAGCAGGTAGCCGCCTTGCGCCAGTTGGCCGCGCTTGCGGCCTCCAGGGCTTCTCGCTTGAGCTTGCGCAAATCAGCCATTCATTCCTCGCCAGGCTCGATCGGCGAGAACTCTAGCACTTTCCGCTTGCGACCGTTTTCATCCCGGGCAAGCGAATTCCCAGGGCGACGAGCTGGCGCCGGACCTGGTCGGCCCAGCCACGGTTGGCCAGTGGGCTGGCAGGGCTGGGATGGAGAATGGTGCCGACCCGGACGTCGGTCGCGGCCAAAGCCTTTCGAGCGCGCGCGGCCGCGAAGGCGCCCACCCCCACCACGTGCCGCGGGCACAGGAGGGCCACGGTCTCACGCAAGGCCTCGTCGCAGATCTCGAACAACGGTCCCTGCTCGGTGGTCGGCAGCTTGTCCGGCGTTAGATTCCGCCCCGAGCCCTCCATGAAGACCAGCGGGCAGTAATTGGCCACGAAGAATCGTGCGAAGAAGCTGTCGGCGGTACCGAAATCTTCCCTCGCCCAGCCCCACAGGCGTGAACCACTCACCTCGCCACGGGGACATGCCATGCCCAGGATCCTCCGCTTGGGATGCTCGCCGGCTGGCCGTGCCACCGGTCCGCCGAGGCCAAGAAATTCCTGCACCATGGCCACGTCGCCGAAGGGAATTCCAGTCTGGGCCATGCCGAACGGGCCGGGGTTCATGCCGAGCAAGAGCACTTCCTTGCGGGCCACGCCGAAGCGCTGGAGATAGGCCTCGTGCAAGCTGCGTGCGTAGGCGAGCGGGTTGTACACGCAAGCAACAGGTGGAGCAAAGGAAAGCCTCCTGACCCCGAGGCAAAGGGCGCGACTCACGTCGACGAGCGTGTACTTCTTCTTCACGGCGGACTTCCTACAACCTCGCGGTGGGGGCCGGCATCCTCCCTGACTCGGCGAGCCAACCTTCCGTCTCGGCCCCCCCCCGCCTCTCGGCAAGTTGTTTGACGGAACCGGTTGCACCTGGCCACGCGGGCGGGATGGCAGCGGCGACGGGGGATGGCCTTTTCTCCCCCCTTCCATCTGGTAGCGACGTGTGGTTAATATGCTTACCGCCATGACGCGAACAAATTTCCTCACCCGTTTGGTTTGCCTCGGGGTCATCACGACGCTCTCCTTGGGAGTCATTCAGCCCGCCTGGGCCGATGACGAGGAGGATTCGGACGATATGGAATTCAAGGATCCGACCATCGTCACGGAGGAGAGCACCTCCACGCCCGACGGCGTGAAAGATCTCGCCAAGAAGTTCGAGAAGAAGCCCATCGTGAATCCGATCTACAACGAGTGGTGGTTCTGGGCCACCGCCATCGGCGTGGCCGGTGCGTGGGTCGCGCTGGCCGTGATTCCGTTCCAGAAGAAGGCGCCGACCTGCGGCCCCGACTATGGCCTCGGTTGCATTGGAGATGGGAGGTAGTCATGCGCTCATTCGCTCGACAGTCGCAGGGGATGTTGGCAACGGCGTTCGTCGTAGCGGCTGGGCTGGGACTGACGGCTTGCGGTAACTACGCCATCTTCGCGGTCCACATCTCGAGTGCAACCCCGCGCGACGACATCGAAGCGTGCCAGATGGATATCGTCGATGAAAATGGCGCTCCCGTGGTCACGAAGTACGCGCTGGAGAAGGTGTATGGCCAGGATTCCACCGGAGCCCTCAATTTGAAGCAAGGCTGCCAGGGTGGTTTGACCAATGCCAACGTGGGCACCTTCAGCTACAGCACCTCACGGACGTCGGGAAGCTTGACCTTCACGGTCAATGCCTTCAAGAACGACGGCACGATCATCGAGACCGCCAGCTCCACCGCGAACGTGTCGACCTATCCGCCCGAAGTGGGTGTCAACCTCGCGATGTCTAGGGTCCCTGGCACCTAGTTTCCTACGGAGACACCGTCGGCACGCCGTCGCGGGCTGACGTGACGAGCATCTCCTGGATTGCGGCGCGTGCGTTGGCATTCTGGGTCGAGACGAAGTGGCCGTCGTAGTCCGGGGTCGGCTGGTACTGAAGCTCGACCGCGGTCAACTTGCCCACCGGGATGAAGTACTCGTTGTTGCTCACCGGCGGAACCGTCGGGTCGAGCCCAAAGTTGTCGAGGATGGGCGTCGCCACCTTGAGACCGGCGGCCAACGCATAGCTCTGCTGGGTCTGGACCACGGAGTAGCTGTCGTTGATTCCGTAGACATGGAGGATGTGGTGGGCGGTCATGCCGGCGAAGGGTTCCTTGAATAGACGGCGACCGAAATTCACGCTGTCGGAGCGTTCGAAGTACATTTGCATGAGATTCAGCACGGGATGGGCGGCATCGACCGCCGTGCTCCCGGTCTCGCCGAGCAGATAGGGCAATACCGCGGGAACGTCGATGGGCTTGGTCTTGCCGAGCAAGGTATAGATGAGCGTGCCACCGGTGCCGGACATGACGATGGTGCCGTAGGCCGATTGCCTGGCCGCGACCAGCGATGCCGCGTTGCCCCCCTGGGAGTGACCGTAGAGCGAGAGACGATTGCCGTCGAGCGCGATGCCCTGGCTGGCGAAGCTGGGGAGGCTGCGCGGAAGGGCGATGAGGTCGGCCGCTGCCTGCAACCCGTTGTCACGAGCCGCGGCGGGATTGAGAAAATTGTAGACCAGCTCGCCCACCGGCTTGGTCGAGCCGCCATTGCGCGTACCGTGAAGAACGCCGTCGAAGCCAAGCACGGCCATCGGAACAGGCGTTGCGGTTGCGCCCCCATCGATGCCGATGCCCAGCCCGGGAGGCGCCGTGCCCAGGGCGTAATCGTCGGACAGGCCAAGGTCCACGACGGACCGATAGGAACCTCCGGTTCCGTGCCCGTAGACCACGAGCGGCCAGCCGGTGGCAGGTGGCGTGCCCCTCGGTACGCTGAGCGAGAAGCAAACCCGCTCGGTGCGCTGAATCGTCGCCACACCCGTCACGTCGTATTCGATGTTGCCGCCGTCGGCCGGGGTCAGGTAGGGCGGGGTACCCTTCTGCAACACGGGAAGCGATACCGTTCCTTGATAGAGGATGGCGTTGGGGTCGGCCGCGTCCGCCGCCAGACAGCCGCGCACGTGGTTGGCGCCCGTCAGACCATCGTCGCACGGCGAAACGGCGGCGGGGTCGTCGCAGCGAACCAGTCCCTCGACGACCGGGGCTGGAGCCGCCTCGACTGCCGTGGCGATGCCCACCATGGGATCTTCGTATCTCTGCACGGTGAACACCGCGGCCGTCGCCAGATCCGCGGCCACCGCCTTGCCCGCGGCGATGTAGTCGCGCAGAGGCTGGTAGGCCGAGTACGCGACGGCGAGCTCGGGCGTGGCAGGAGGGGTCGCGGCGAGCATGGCCGTGAAGTCGCCGTCCGCGCCGAACGGGACGCCCGAGGTATCGAAGATGGTCTTGCGCACCAGCAGCGCGTACGTCGTTCCCGGTCGTAGCGGACCACCAAGGGAGGGCCGCAACCACATATACGGTCCGCAGATGTAACTCGAACTGGTGTTGAAAGCGGCGCAGGTCATGCCTACGTTGATACCGTACATGGTCGACGTTGGTGTGATATCGACGAGGGTCGAGGCGCAGTCACCGGGAAAGGTCGCCGCGTCCAAGGGCTTGGAGAAGCGAACGTACATGGCTTGATTCGCCCCGAATCCGGTGGTCTCGGACTCGATGGCGCCGACGTAGCGGTCCACGAGATCGAACGGCAGGATGGTGGGACCGGGCCGCGGGTGCCCGGTCAGACTGACCTTGCCGCCCTTGATGCGGATGTCGTTGGGAAACGGCAACTGGTAGAAGTCCATGTTGAACGCCGGATCGGTGGCGCGCGGCACGTGGAAGTAGATTTTGGGAGTCAGCTCCTCGACGGCACTGCAGGACAGTTGCGCGGGCGGAGCCAGGTAGCCCTTGGTGCACTGGCCGTGCAGGCAGAGCAACCCGGCCATGCATTCCGCCGTCTGCTGGCAGGTGCGATTCAGGTCGCTGGCACCGGGTGCCTGACAAACCCCGGTCAGACTGGTCTGCGCACAAATCAGACCGGCGGCGCAATCGCCCTCGCCGGAACAGGTGCCGCCCGCCGCAACGATTCCCGAGGCGATGCAATGGCCCGTCTGGTCGCAGTAGTTGCCTGCGGTGCACTCGGCGGACAAAAGGCAGCTTCCGCCCTGAATCATCGATCCGTTCGGCACGCAGATCTGGCTTGCGGGGTCGCAGTTGAGGCCGCCGCGACACTGGTTGGGGCCACTGCATAGCTCGCCCACCCCGAGGCCGGAGGGGATGGGGCCGGCATCGAGCTCGCCGCCCCCCGAGCTCGACTTCTTCGAGCAGGCAAACAGAAGGAATGAAGCGAAGAGGGCATGAAGCCATGGCGCGCGCGTGCCGAGCATGGTGGTGTCTCCTTGGGCCCCAAGGTTACATCAACCTCCGGCGGAACGCCCGAGCGAGGGAGCGCGGATGTGCCCGTCTAGATATCTGCCTCGGCGAGCGAGAACTTGTTGTTCTTCTGGTACAGGACCCTGAAGCTCGCGCGCGACTCCGGGGGAAAGAGCTGCTGCACGTGGCTCTGGCGGCCACGCTCGTAGATGATGAACACGCGACGATGGCGGTGATTCGCGATCCACGCCTTCATCTCCTCGTCGGCTCCCTGCTGATCGAATACGGTGCGCTCTTCCTTGGGGCCTTCGTAGATCTCGTTCTCCGAGTAGAAGGTTTCGCCCCGCCAGTACATGGTGTAGGCGATGAGCTTCTCGTCGGGCGAACGGCGATGCCGATAGTATTCGGCCAGCGTTTCCTTCTGCGACCAGAATGGCGCCACTTCGCGCATGAACACGTCGAGAAGGTAATAGCTCAGCGCCACCGATGCCAGGCACAACCCCACGACGCCATAACGGAGCAACTTGCGCCAGGCCATGGCAAGGGTGGCAAGTCCGATGAGAGCGACGATGACAATCAAACCCACGCGAAAGTCGAGCTCGGCCGGCCAGGGTCGCCCGGTCGGGCTATGCACGTAGTCGTAGCTGAACAGCCACAGGAATTTCTCCGCGGAATGGGGAGCCGCGACCAAGTCTACGAGAATCACGCCGAGCAAAGGCACGCCCACCAAGGCCGCCAGCCAGGCTCGCCGGGTGTCCTTGCGGAGCAGAAGGTCGTCGAGGAAGCAACCAATGACGATGGCCAATCCCGGAATAGCGGGCATGACGTAGTGGTGGAACTTGGTCATGGACAGCGAAACCAGGGCATACCCCGCCACGAACCAGATCCCCCCCAGCCTGTCCACCGCCTGTTTCCGCTCGTCCCAAGCCTTGTCCACCTTGCGCATGATCATGCCGGTCAGCGCCGCCGGGGCCAAGGCCACCCAGGGCAGCACGCCGTAGCCCAGCTCGCGCAGGAAGTACTCGAAGCTGCCACGATCGCCGTGGCGGCCGAGCATCATGCGCCGCCAATGGTTGTCCCCGAATAATTCGTTCCAGAAGGGCCAGCCGTGGCGAATGAGCATGGCGTGATGCCAGGGCGCGGCCACGATGACCATAACCAGGGCCGAAATCGCCACCGCCGGCAGGAGTTGCGCGCGCCGCAGTCGCCGCCAGTTCCAGGTGAAGATCAGGTACGCCAGGAAGATGATGATGGGCAGCCCGGCGCCGGCCAGGCCCTTGGCCAATACCGCCACCCCGCACAGCATGGCGGCGATATAGAGGTACAGCGGCGCCCGGTAGCGCGCGCGGGCGCAGAACCACAAGAAGACGAGCGAGCCCACGTAGTAGGGGATCATGGCGACCGCGCCGTACATGACAATCTCGCGGCCGCCGATGGGGACCTTCACCTTGAGCTGGACCGAATCGATGATGAGCTGGGGAACCATGAGCAGAAGGAAAATGCCCACGGTGGTGAAGAAGGCTGGATGGTGGGGATAGCTCCAGAAGCCCTTTCCGCGGCGGGGTAACACCTCGTCCTTGTCGTCGAGGAGCGCGATGGCGCCCAAGGCCAGGGCCATGGTCATGGGGCCGACGAAGGCCATGTCGGTCATGGCCTGGCGGGCGATGAGGAAGAACATCGGACAGGTCGCCATGACCAACGCGGAGAGGAAGCCGGCGCGCTTGGAGACGAAGCGCGCCACGACCATGTAGATGCCCCACATGGCCAGCACGCCCATGAGGCAGAAGGGAATGCGCACGGCCCACTCGGTGCGCGAGAGCAGCGCCATCTCGCCCGGTGGGTTGCCGGCAAGGCCGATGCGCGCGATGTGCATGCCGATGCTCATGAGCCAGAAGGTCAGCACCGGCTTGGACCAGAACACCTCCGCATCGCGCGGAGAGCCCGGCCACCACAAGCTGATGAAGTCGCCTCGCTTGGTCATCTGGCGAGCGACCTCGGAATAGTGGGTTTCCCAGGGATCCCACAGGCCGTACGTGCCGGCGAGCGGGATGTATAGAAGCAGGCCGACGGCGACGACCAGCAGGGTCATCTGCCGCTCGCTCAGCCGGTCGAAGAAGCTGCCCGCGCTCGGTGGCGCGGGAGCTGGGTCCGGTATTTGTGTTTCCGTGGTGGTCAAGCGGCCGTCCTCCTGAGAAAGAACCCTGGGAGGGTTCTTTCAATCTCCCGCGGTGAGCGACGTCGGGCGATGCCCGCCGACTCTCGCACGACTGTGCGAAGGAGACGACTACGTCTATCACAGGAAGGCGACTCTTGAGGCACCCTGGTACATGCTGTCCGCGTCCGAGGTCGCTGCCCTCTACTCTTCCCCACACGCGCACTCAGGCTAGCGTAGGATGTGACAGGGACATGGTCAGGCCGGTGGTCTTGACATTGCGGAAGGAGCTGAGTCGCGCGCTGCGACAGGGACACCCTTGGGTGTATCGCGAAGCCATCGTGGAAAAGCCGGGGATCCCTCCCGGGGGCATCGTCGCCGTGGCCGACAAGCGCGGCCGCGAGGTCGCTTTCGGCTACTGGGATCCGATCGGCCCCATCGCCGTGCGCGTTCTCGAACTGGCCCCGCTGAAGGACTGGCCCGGACTGGTGCGCGAGAGGTTGAAGACCGCGCTCGCAATGCGGACGGCCCACCTCGACATGACCAGGACCAACGCCTTTCGCTGGGTGCATGGCGAGGCGGATCGCCTGCCGGGGATTCACGTGGACGTCTATGCCGGGGTGGCTTCCGTGCGCTACGACGGCGAAGGAAGCCGCGCCTTCTATCGCGACCTGCCGGCGCGTCTGCGCGAGTGCGGCCGCGCACTATCCGTGCGCAAGGTTGTCGACCGCGAAGCCCGCGAGGGCAAGGCCGAGGAGGTCGAGATCCTGGAAAACGGCGCACGATTCATTGTCGACCTGGGCCGTGGTCAGAAGGGCGGCCTCTTCCTCGACCAGCGCGAGAATCGCCAGGCCATTGCCGCGCGCTCGTCGGGAAAGTCGCTGCTCAACCTGTTCGGATACACCGGTGGATTCTCCGTTCACGCCGCGCTTGCCGGAGCCGCGCGCACCGACACCGTGGACCTCGCGCGACCGGCCATCGCCGCCGCGCGCCGCAATTTCGAGCGCAACGGGCTCGATCCCGACAAGGCGGGTTTTCACGCCGAGGACGTCTTCGCCTTCCTCGAGAAGGCCATCGGCCGCGGACAAACCTGGGACATCGTGGTCTCGGATCCGCCAAGCTTCGCCCCGTCGAAAAACAGCCTGAGCGCCGCCCGGCGCAGCTACCTGCGTCTGCACCGCATGGCCGCCGAGGTCGTGAACAGGGACGGCATCCTCGCCGCGGCGTCGTGCTCGAGCCACCTGGCGCGCGGCGAGTTCTTGACCCTGGTCAAGACGGGCGTCGATCTGGCCGGGCGCAGGTTCGTCCTCGAATCGTACGGCGGCGCCGGCCTCGATCACCCCATCCTTCCCATCTTTCCCGAGGGCGACTATCTCAAGTTCGCCCTCGGCAAAGTCGAGTGAAGCGCACCTTTCGCCACCCCCGGTGTAAGATGGCGCCACCATGAGCGACTCAGGCGCGAGTTTTGGTGGCAAACCGCGGCGCAACTTCGAGGGTGCGGGAGGTACCCCGGGGGGCGTGGGCGAGTTCTTCATCGGCGTCCTCGTGGCCGCCGTCGGGTTCTACCTGCTGTTTTCCCACGTCACCGTGCACTCGTCGTACTGGAGCTTCATGGGCTTCGGTGGCGCCGGGCGCAGCTTCGGCATCAGCCTCATCCCCCTGCTCTTCGGCATCGGCATCCTGTTCGTGAACGTCAAGTCCGTGCTCGGCTGGTTTCTCTCCGTGGGCGGCCTTCTCTTCATCCTGGCCGGCATCCTCATGAACATGGACATCTACTTCCAAAGAACGACGCTCATGAACACGCTGATCATGCTCGCCATGATCGCCGCCGGCCTCGGCCTCATCGTCAAGGGACTGCGGCCGCACCGGCAAAAGAGCCAGCCGTCAGATTAGATCTTTCACCGTCGCCGGGGCCCACGCCGCCCGCACCACGCGCCAGGATCCTTCCTCATCGACCATGGTGAGGTCGAACCGGTACACGTCGGCGGAGAGCTTCTTGAGATCGGGAACGACGCCGGAGGGTACCGAGGCAAGGGCCGCGAACACGACCGCGCGGGCCCGAACGGGCTCGGGACAGGCGACCGAGGATACCTTCGCGACCAGATAGAGATTCGGGTGCAGAAGGAACAGCACGCGCACGTGAGAGACCACCTTCTCCTTGTCGTTGCCTTCCCTGTCCGTGTACTGGTCCGACACCAAGGACGCCAACCCCTTGATGTCTCGCTCGCGCGCAGCCTTGACCGCCACGTCGATGGTCTTGCGCACCTGTTCCTCGGGCGACAGCCGCTTGCTGCGGCAACCCGTCGCCGACAACACGAGGGCGACTAGCCCAACCAACATCGGCATCCGGCGCATGCGTTAAATCTACGCCACGGAGGTGGGACATGGAGGCAAAACAAGGCTTGGGGTGCGCAAATGGCGACCGGCGCATTCCACGTCAGATTTCTGATGGCGCCTGGACAGAATCGTCCGATGCCTGAGACAGCACACACGGGATCTGGCGTGATCGGACGAGTTTCTCGATGGCTGCCCGTCTGGCACGTTGGTTGCTGACAGTGCCGGGCCAAGGAGGACACATGCGGGTACTACTTGTCGGTCCGGATCAGGAAGAGAACCTGTCGCTGCGCTACCTGGTTTCGTCGCTGCGTGGGGCGGGACATGAGGCAAGGATCGTCGCGTTCGACAGCGCAAGCGACGCGCGATCGGTGCTGGCGGCGGCAAGCTCGGCGGACATGGTGGGCCTGTCGATGTGCTACCAGATCCGCGCCGCCGAGTTTCTCGCGCTCGCGCGTTCGATCAAGCAGGCCAACCCCGAGCTTCGCCTGCTCGCCGGGGGCCACTATGCTTCCTGCGCGGCGAGCGATCTCATCGTGCGCCATCCGGAGCTGGACCTCATCGCGGTGCACGAGTGCGAGCAGACCATTGTGGAGTTGGCATCCTTGCCCGCGTGGACCGAGGAGCATCTGGCCAAGGTTCCCGGCCTCGTCTATCGCGCGAAGGACGGGCTGGCCATGACCCAGCCGCGCGAGGCACTGGGGGATCTCGATAGCCTTCCATGGCCCGATCGCTCGGGGCCGGCGCGCCTGATGGCCGGCGTGCCCACGGCGTACATGATGGGCAGCCGTGGTTGCCTGAGCGCCTGCGACTACTGCTGCATCACCACCATGCACCGAATGGTCTCGGGCAAGCGCTTTCGCCAGCGCAGCCCGCAAGACATCGTCGAGGAAATGGCGTTCCTGTACCACCAGCGTGGGGTACGGCAGTTCATCTTCCACGACGACAATTTCCTGGTGCCCCAGGTCGAACGGAACCTGGAACGCATCGAGGCCCTCGACAGGACCATGCGCCGTCATGGCCTGCGCCGGGTCGCGCTCGCGCTCAAGTGCAGGCCCGCCGACGTGAATCGGCAGGTGTTCTTGCGCCTGCGCGAGATGGGGCTTGTGCGCGTGTTCCTCGGCATCGAATCGGGCAGTGGCGCGGGGCTGGCATCCATCGGCCGCCGTCAGACCGTCGCACAGGAGCATGCCGCGCTGGAGATCTGCGAGGAGCTCGGCATATCCACGCAATACACCATCATCATGTTTCACCCCGAGGCCACCCTACAATCGATGCGCGAGGATCTCTCGTTCGTCTCGGAGCACGCCTGCCACCCGCTCAGCTTCTGCCGCGCGGAGATCTACACTGGCACGCCTCTCGAACAGCGCATGCACAGCGAAGGGCGCGCTTACGGCAACTACCTGGCCCGCGAATACGCGTACACGGACCCGATGACCGCGCACGCTTGGAATGCCGCCTGGTCGCTTCTGCCCCAACGCTGCTTCGCCCCGGAACATTTGCTCGGTCAGGTCGTCCGTCTGGATCACCAGGCCGCGATGCTCCGGCATTTCTACGAGGGCCGGGACATCGACCATCTGGTGGCCGACTTTGCGGCCTTCGAGCTGGAGGTGAACCGCGACACCGTAGCGCTCATCGAGGATCTCTTCACGCTGTGCGAGGCCAACCCCGATGCGGATTCCGCCGGCTTCCGCGCACAATTCGCAGATCTGCGCGAGCGCGAGCAAGGCCGCTGCGAGTTTCTCCTGCGTCGCGCCTGTGCCTTCCGCGAAGCCATTCGCGAGCATTCGCTCGGTTTCCTGGGGCTCACACCCAGTGGTCGCGCGAAGATGGCGCAAGCCAGCTTCCTCGACCGGCTGCCACGCCATGCCGCAGCGGTGTTCCTGGCGGTCGGGTTGCTCAACTGCAATTCGAGCAGCGACCCAAAATCCGCCGACGACGGCTCGGTCGCGGACACCAAACCCATCGCCGATACGACGGTCTTCAAGGATCAGGGCGGAATGTTCGAGGCGCCGCCGCCGCCGATGGATGCGTTCGTACCCCAGCCGGTCGACGTGCGGCCGGACGGCCTACCGGATGCGCAGCCGGAAGCGCAATCCGATATGCGATCCGATGTTCGGCCAGATGCGGGCGCAGATTCGCGCAATACCGACGATGGCTCGCCCGACGCCAGCGAAGTGGGCGGCGACACGGTGACCGGCGAGGCAGGCGGTGTCGACGAAGGCACGGCCGACACCAAGACCATCCCCGACACGATTGTCTTCATGGATCAGGGAGGCATGTTCGAGGCGCCGCCACCGCCCATGGATGCCCTGCTTTTGAAGCTGGACAACTCGAGCGACTAGCTACGGCGCCCTGAGGTCGAACGGCACCTTGGCGTCAGGATCGGACTTATCAACTGCAGGCTCGGCGGACACCAGCTCGATCTCGAATATCAGCGTGGCGTGCCCGGGCATGGTCGGCGGCCGGCCGTCGTCGCCGTACGCGAGCTTGGGCGGGCAAACGAGCTTGGCCTTCTCGCCAATCTTCATTTCTTGCAGCGCCTCGGCCCAGCAAGGGATGGTGCCGGCCAGCACGAGCTCGACCGGCTCGCCTTCCATGTCGCTATCGAATAAGGTGCCATTCGGGAAAGTCCCCCGGTAGTGAACCTTGACCTTGTCGGTGTACGCGGGATTCGCGCCGGTACCGGCTTTCAAGGTTCGCAGAACCAGCCCGCTCTTGGTCGTGACTGCGCCCGGCTCCTTGGCCTCCGCCTCGATGGCGGCCTTGCCTTCCGCCTCTCGCTTGGCCACCGTCTCGGTCGCTCGCCGTTTCGCGAACTCCTCGACCTTGGGAGCGTATTTCTCGATGGAAACCTGGGCAGGCCGGCCCGATACTTGATCCTCGATGCCAGCGAGGATGAAGCGCAGCTCGGGCGCGCTGACGTCAAGCGTGGTGGCACTGCGGCCCATGGCGATGCCGACGGTGTAGAGCGTCTTCTCGTCCTCGCTGGCGTGGCCGATATCGGGCGGGCCGACTAGCTTGGTCTCGGTCGGGTTGCGCTGGGCCGCGGGGTTCGGGCAGCACGCAGCCGCGAGAAGGAGGGCGGAAAGTTGCGTCGCTCTTCTGATCATCTTGCTCCCCTATCACGGGCAAGCCACGATGCCAACGAAACCTCGGTCATCCCCGCTCCTTCGGCGAAGCGTCCGGCGGGGGTGGAGGTGGCGGTGGTGGTGGTTCTTGCGGCGGTGTGAGCGCGGGGGTGACCAGCGAGGGTGGCTGGAGGGTCGGCTGCCCGGGATGGGGAGCGGCGGCCTTGGGCGCCCGCGGCCTGACGACCTTGGTCGAGCCGGTCACTGCAACCTCGATTTCGTCCACATCGGCCTTTGCCGCTCCGATCGCCTTCAGCCGCCTGGGGCTGATCCCCCGTGCGAGTAGCAGCTCATACACTACCCGCGCGCGCTCTTTGGCGACTCGCTTGAGCACCCGGGCGGGCTGGTCCTTCGACCTTTCCACGTAGGCTGTGATCCTCAGCCGTGCGCCGGGCCGGTCACGCAGCAGGGTCACGAGCTCGTCGAGTTGCGCGTAGGCTTCCCGTTTCGGCCGGGCCGTGAGGGGAAAGAACGTCACCTGGGACAAGGCGAAGCGATCGCGCAAGAGCGGACAACCAGTCGTGACCTCCACGGGCAGGCCGCGGGTCGTGGTAGGGCACTCGTCCTTGTCGTTCGGCACCCCGTCCTCATCGAGGTCGTCGTTTTCGGGCTGCCCCGTTGCCATGCCCGCCGGCGGCTCGATGGCGTCGGGATTGGCGGCCGGCGCGGAAGGCTTGCCTTGTTCGGGTGTCGGCGCGACAACCTCCGGCGGGTTGGGATCCTTAGCGACCACGGCGTCGGCCGGCTTGGTCTCGCAGCCGTCCTTGGCCACGCGTGCGCCTTTGTCCGTGCCCGGGCACTTGTCCTTCGCATCTTCCACGCCGTCGCCGTCGGCGTCCGAAGGCGCGACCTCCACGGTAACGGGGGCCGGTCGGTAGGGGTGGAGCAACACCACGCCGGCGGAGACGCCGAAGACCAGCGCCTTGACGTCGTGGCCCCAACCCGCAGGCACGAGCACCTGCGTGTAGCGCGAAAAGAGCCCTATACCCAGCCGCCCGTACTGCGCCATGTAACCGAGCCCGCCTGACAGGGCGAGGCAGTTCCGGCCGTGCAGGCGCGCCCAGCCGGATGTGGCTGCGATCCAACCAGAGCCTCCGTCGAAGTCGATGGGCACGTACATTGGACCGGCCCGAACGACGAACAGTTCAGATCGAGTCTGCTCCGCGCCGTAGCGATACGAATCGATGCTGCCGACCAGCTCCAGGTGCAGCGAGCGGTAGATCCTGCCGTCGGCGCTCAACGCCCCATGAAAGCCGGCGTACACGGGAGCATCGGCCGGCGGCTTGTCGAGATACCACTCGAGCCCGCTGTCGAAGCGCGTGTTGACCACGCCAGTGGCGGCACGCGATGGGGGTGCTGCGGCGAGAATCAGTAAGGCCGCTGCCAGCAGCAAAGCGATCCGCATGGGGACTCCATCGTAGCCGTGTGATCAAGCCACCGACGGAAAATCGACACCCGGTGTCGGCAAAGCGCGGACAGTCCTTGTCGGGGATCCCCTACACTGGCTGGCATAAGTATCTGTAATCATGTGTGAATGTACCTCAACAACATCTTCTCAAGAAACCTTTGAGGCAACCGATGCATCTAGTGCTCAGATGTTTTTAGTTGAAAATATGTATGGTACTTCACGTATTATCTGTTAAAAAATGATGACGTTGCGCCCGCCCACCGCCGCCGAGAAGACACGAAGCAAGCCCGCTTGCGCGGCGGCGATCCTGCTGCTTTTCGCCGTCGGATTTCCGACGATCGTGCGGGCCCAGACCATCCAGAGCGGGAGCGCCAACCAGACTCAGGTCCGCCTGGGGTTCATTGGGACGGTGAGTAACTCGGTCGTCATGACCGTCATGGGCATGGGCACCACGACGGTCAACGGCGGCACCGCAGCTATGCCAACCCACGCGCAGGGCACCATCGACTTCGGAACCTTCAGCACCATGTTGCAACCTGCGCCGGCCAACGGCACGGCCTACCGAGTCGCGCTGCCTGCCCCGGGTGCCGTGCTTGTGGCGACAGTCGACGCCGTCATCGACTACAACGGCTACACGACAGGGTCCCTAACCGTAGGACGTCGCTCGGCTGCGGGCGCGGCGCCCGACGTGCCGCTCGCCAATCTGCGCGTGGCCTCACCCTCTCTCGGAAGCTGGACCTCCGGAAACCAGGGCGCACAGGTCCCCGATTTCGGACTGCCTGGGTACGACCTCTGTACTGCCCAAGGTGACGCGACCTGCGCGGCCACCAAGTCCTACGTGCACGACTTAGCGATCTACATTCCCGACACCCAGGCTGCCGGTCCATTCAGCACCGTCATCCTCTACACGGGGACGGTGCCGTGAGCCGCGGCCCCCCTTGCCGTGGTCCGCCCGCTCCCTCGTGAGCCATGCGTCCAGCCATCCACATCATCCGAAAACCGAATAGCCACAGGATCCGGTCAACCAACAGAGAGAAAGAAACAAGGAGTAACACAATGAAACGCACCCAGAAGATTCTATTCGTAGTCGGCACGACGGCACTCGGCCTCGTCCTCAGCCTCGGAACCGCCCACGCGCAGCTAACCAGCACCGCCACCAACGCCACCAGCACTGCTGGCGATCTGACTTTGACGGGTACTGTCCAGAACGCGATTGTGCTCACCGTCGCGGGCGTGGCAACAACGGTGACACCGACCGGCGCAGGAGCGGCAACAGTGAACTTCGGCACCTTCAACACCCAGACCGGCGGCGTCTCGACTGGCGCGTTCTACCGGAACGGTAACGGTGCGTACGTCGTCGCAAGCTTGACCGCGACCGTCGGCCTCAGCGGTGGCAGCCTCGCCAGCATCGATCTTTCCACCGGAGCCGGCCTACTGACCCAGGTGAATAAGGGAGCACCCGTCAGCTGGCTCACAACCCCGGCTTTTGCCCTTGACCTCACTACCACCCGGTCGGTGTGCCCGAACGGCTTTATTGCAACCGACTCCACTCCCGGTGACTGCGCCAATGGCACTCCTTACGCCCACGACATCGGAGTGTACGTTCCCGACACGATGACCAGCGGAACAACCTTCAGCCAGGTCGTTCACTACGCCGCCACAATGAACTAGCCCAGCAGCAACCGCGCTTCCTCTCTAGTTGGATATGCCCGTGCCGGATCGGCGCAATGGTCGCTCTTCGTGGATCGCTGTGTGTGCGGCGGTTCTCGCGGGGCTCCTGCTGCCGGAC
>Ga0210133_1000184_pt1 | contig 25105 bp, 22 predicted proteins | sample Joice_ThreeSqC_D_2_FD_184874 | JGI IMG/M metagenome (GOLD analysis project Ga0210133, IMG submission 184874) | Wetland microbial communities from San Francisco Bay, California, USA, that impact long-term carbon sequestration - Joice_ThreeSqC_D1... | ecosystem: Environmental > Aquatic > Marine >...
GCGCCCACCCGGGAGCTCGCCAATCAGGTGCGCTCCGAGCTCGCCTGGTTGTTGGCCAAGACCCACCTGCGCGTCGCCTCCTTCACGGGCGGCAGCGACATCGGGCCCGACTTCAAGCAATTGCGCCGCGGGCTGGATGTGGTGGTGGGCACGCCCGGCCGCCTGGTCGATCTACTCAAGCGCGAAGCCCTGGTGCTCGACGAGGTGCGAGTCGCGGTACTGGACGAGGCCGACGAGATGCTGGACATGGGGTTCCGCGAGGACCTCGAAACCCTGCTCGGCGTGGCCACCGCGCGCCAACGCACGCACATGTTCTCGGCCACCCTGCCCCGTCCCATTCTCGGGCTGGCGGCCCGCTACCAGCGCGAAGCCGTGCGCGTGGATGCGCGCGTGGAAGGCGACCAAGGCCGCCACACCGACATCGAATACGTCGCCCACGTCATCGCCTTCGGCGACCGCCTGCCCGCGGTGATCAACATCCTGCGCATGCACGCAGACGGCAAGGCCATCGTCTTCGGCACGACCCGAGAGGGCGTGGCAGATCTGCACCAGGCGCTCGTGCGCCAGGGTTTTCGTGCGGTGGTGCTCTCGGGTGATCGAGCACAGGGTGAGCGCAACCGCGCCATCGCGGCGCTGAAGGACAACGAGGCGCAGGTGCTGGTCGCCACCAACGTGGCCGCACGCGGGCTCGATCTGCCCGAGGTGGATTTGGTGCTGCATGCGGATCTACCGCTCAACGCCGAGTCGCTCACCCACCGCAGCGGCCGTACCGGACGCGCAGGGCGCAAAGGCAAAAGCGTGGTGATCGCCGACCCAGCCGAGCGGCGTAAGGCCGAACGCCTGCTGGCAACCGCCAGGGCCAAATTCACTTGGTCGCCCGCGCCCACCGCCGAGGTCATCGCCGAGGCGGGGCGACGACGGCTGGAGGAGACCTTGCTCGCCGCGACCCTTCCCGCCGACGCCGATGAGGTTCGGGGACTCGCACGGCGGTTGCTCAAGGAGCACAAGAAGGAGGAGTTGCTGGAGGTGCTGCTGGCACGGGAGCTCGGCCGCTGCCCGGCCGGCGAGGCGCTCAAACCCGTTGACCCGAAATATCTGGTCCGCGCTCCACGCGGCGAATCGCCCGATCTTCCACCGCGACGCAAGCACGAGGACTTCGAGCGCAACGCGGTCGTCTTCCGCGTGAACCTGGGCGCCGCGAACAAGGCCGAGCCGGGTTGGCTCTTGCCGCTCATCTGCCGCCGCGGCGGGATCACGCGCAACGAGGTGGGCGCCATTCGCGTCGGCCCGACCTGGAGCGAGTTCCAGATCGCCGGCGACGCTGCCCGGGACTTCGCCCTGGCCGCCTCCCGCCCCGATCCGCGAGCGCCTCACGTGTTCATCGAGGGTAGTCGCGACAGGCGCGAGGGTCCGCAGCGCTTTCCCGGCAAGTCCCGCCATCGCGAAAAAAGCGCGCCTGCCACGCAGATCCCCGGCAAACGCAGCGCTAAGCCAGATCCGCGATCTTCACGAGCTGCTTTCCGTGATTCTCGCCGGTGAAGAGACGGCCGAGAGCGACGGGCGCGTTCTCGAAGCCCTCGGTGACGTCGACGCGGTTCTTCAGCTTGCCTTCGCGCAACCAGCCGGACAACACCGTCATGGCCTCGGCCGCGCGGTGGTAGTAGTCGAAGGCCAGAAAGCCCTCCATGCGCCCGCGCCGGAGCAGCAATCGCGTGTAGTTTTTCGGGCCGGGAGCCTGCGCCGTGTCGTTGTAAGTGGAGATGGCCCCGCATATCACCACCCGGCCGTGCAGAGCCAGGAAGATGAGCGCGGTATCGAGGAGGACGCCGCCCACGTTGTCGAAAAAGACGTCGATCCCGTTCGGGCAGTGGGTACGCAGAGAGGTGATCAGGTTGTCGCTCTTGTAGTCGATGGCCCCATCGAAGCCGAGCTCCTGGGTGAGGTAGCGGCACTTCTCGGGACCGCCCGCGATACCGACCACGCGGCAGCCCTTGATCTTCGCGATCTGCCCGACCACGGATCCGGTCGCCCCCGCAGCCCCGGACACCACCACGGTCTCGCCCTGCCTTACCCGCCCGACGTCGAGGAGGCCGAAATAGGCGGTGAGCCCGGTCAAACCGAGTGCGCTCATCCCGTCTGGTATGGAGAAACCGTCGGGGATCGAAATGACGGGCAACGCGTCAGTGTGTTTCGCGACGGCATAGTCCTGCCAGCCGAATAGCCCCTGCACGCGCTGACCGGGCGTGAAGCGCGAGTCGCGCGAGAGCACGACCTCGCCGCCGGCAAAGGCGCGCATGACCTCCCCGATGGGGACCGCGGGCATGTACGTGTCTTGCGCCATCCATCCGCGCTGCGTCGGATCGCACGATAGGTAGGTGTTGCGCACGAGGAACTCGCCTTCGCCCGGCGCCGGTATGTCGGTTTCGACGAAACGAAAATCCTCCGCGCTGACAGCGCCCTTCGGTCGGCGCGCGAGTAGCCACCGACGGTTTCTTCCTTGCGGCATCTTGTTCTTCTCCGAATCCATCAGCGAGGTACCATCATCAAACTTCCGTGCGTTGCACAGTGTAACCAGCGAATCCTCCGCGTGCCACGCTGCGACGACATTCGTCAAGATGCTTTCATAGCCTCGCATGATCTCCTCCCCCGAATCCGACCTGACCCCTGCTCAACGTGAACGCGTCGAGGCCGTGCTGCGTTTCGCCCGCACGCGGCTTTCGCCCGGGGCCCGGCAGCGCGAGGCCGAAGGTCGCTTCGATCGCAAGCTGTGGGACGAGTGTTCCGAATTTGGCCTGACCGGCCTGCCCGTGCCCGAGACCTGGGGCGGCTCCGGGCTCGATGCCGTGGACACCATGCTGGTTGTCGAAGCCCTGGGCAAGGGTTGCGAGGACGGCGGCCTCGCCTTCTCCCTGTGCGCACACATGTTCGCCTCGGCCGTGCCCATCTGGCGTTCCGGCGCCAAGGAAATCCACGAGCGCTACCTGCGCGACATCGCCACCGGCAGGCTCTTGTGCGCGAACGGCACGACCGAGCCGGAGGCCGGCTCGGACATCTACGCCATGAAGGCAACCGCCCGCCGCGACGGCGCAGACTACGTTCTCGACGGCACCAAGTGCTTCATCACCAATGCCCCGATCGCCGACCTGCTCTTGATCTACGCCAAGACCGATCCCTCGGCCGGCTTTCTCGGCATCTCAGCCTTTCTCTTTCCGCGCGACACCAAGGGTCTGCGCATCGTGCCCGAGCACAGCAAGACCGGGCTGCGCACCTCCCCCTGGGGAACAATCTATTTGGAAGATTGCAGGGTGCCCTCCGAGGCGCGCGTGGGGCCGGAAGGCGCAGGCGCCGCCCTCTTCGCCGAATCGATGATCTGGGAGCGATGCTGTCTGTTCGCCTACTACGTGGGCGCCATGGATCGATCGTTGGAGGCTGCGATCGAGCACGCGCGCTCGCGCAAGCAGTTCGGCAAGCGCATCGCTTCGTACCAGTCGGTGCAGAACCGCATCGTGGACATGAAGATGCGCCTGGAAACCAGCAGGCTGCTCCTGTACCGCGCGGGCGAGCTACACCGCCAGGGCAAGCGCACCGACGAAGCCGTGGCCATGTGCAAGCTGTGGATCTCCGAGGCGGCGGTGCAGTCGGGCCTCGATGCCATCCAGATCTTCGGCGGATCGGGCGTGGTGGCCGACACCGGGGTCGATGCGCTGCTACGTGACGCGATTCCGGCTCAGATCTTTTCGGGTACCTCGGAAATGCAGCGAACCATCATTGCTCGCATGCTGGGGCTTTCGTGATACGCATCGATCGAATAGACCGACTCGTCACGGGCTGGGCGTCGCAAGCGCCTGACCAGGTCGCGGTCGAGGGCGGCAGCGAGGACATGACCTACGGCGAGCTGGATGCGCTGGCCAATCGCTTCGCTCACCTGTTCAAGGCCGCGGGAGTCGCGCCCGGCGATCGGGTGGGCGTCCACGTCCCGCGCTCGCCACGCACCATCGCGGCCATGCTGGGCGCGGCCCGCGCAGGTGCGGTCTACGTCCCCCTCGATCCCAGCTCGCCGCCGGCGCGCATGAAGGTCATCGCCGCGGACTGCGGTCTACGCCACGTGGTCATCGCCCCGGAGCTGCTCGCGAATTGGGTCGCGGCTTCGATCGGTGATGAAATCGAACACTTCTTCCTCGCGGCCGATGCCGTGCCACCCGGCCTGTCCGGCAAGGTGCACGCCTGGTCCGAGGTGCAAACGTCGAGCGCCGATCCACTTGCGCCCGCCAGCGACAACCCGGACGACCTCGCCTACCTGCTCTACACCTCGGGCTCCACGGGCACGCCCAAGGGCGTGATGATTTCCCACCGCAACGCCCTGTCCTTTACCTACTGGGCGGCCGACCTCATTTCGCTGTCGCCGAAGGACCGCGTAGCCAGCGTAGCGCCGTTTCACTTCGATCTTTCGGTATTCGATGTGTGGGCTACGCTATCGGTCGGGGCCACCCTGGTCATTGTCGACGAGGCCACGGTGCTGTCCGGTCCACGCATGCTCGACCGCATCCGCGGCAAGCGGATCACGGTGTGGTATTCGGTTCCCTCCGCGCTCGTGCTCATGCTCGACCATGGCGATCTCGCCGCGCGGGGCGCTTCCACACTGCGCGTGGTCTTCTTCGCCGGCGAGGTCTTCGCCATCAAGCACCTGCGCCGGGCCATGGCCGCGCTGCCACAGGCGCGCTTCTTCAATCTCTTCGGGCCTACCGAGACCAACGTCTGCCTGGCCCACGAAGTGTCCTCTCCGCCGGCCGAAGACGCGCTGGCGATTCCCATCGGCCGCCCGAGCTGCGGTGACGAGGTGGCCATCCTCGACGAGCGGGGTCAGCCGGTCGCCGATGGTGAAGTGGGGGAGCTCTTCGTCGACGGCCCCACGGTGATGCTCGGCTACTGGAACGGCGGACAACGCGTCCCGGCGCGCCGTCCCTACCCGACAGGGGACTTCGTGGCCCGGCAATCGGGCGGCGCGGACGGCGAGCTCATGTACCACGGGCGGCGCGACCACATGGTCAAGATCCGGGGATTCCGCGTCGAGCTTGGGGAGGTCGAGGCCGCGCTGGCCGGCCACCCCGGCATCCGCGAAGCGGTCGCCTTCGCGGTCGGGGGACGATTGGCCGCTGCCGTCCTGCCCTCGGATGCGGAGCTCTCGGTGTTGGCCATCAAGCGTCACTGCGCCGGCCGTTTGCCTCCCTACATGATCCCATCCGAGGTAAGAATCTTCACCGAACTGCCACGCACGTCGAGCGGCAAGATCGATCGCGTTCGTGTAGCGTCCATCCTGGCAGACGCCAACCCACAGCCGCCAGCCAATCCAGAGGAAAGATCGAGGGCCTTGTGATGCAGGAAAGAATCCGCGCTTCCATTCACCAGTACATCGTCACCACCTGGTTATCGGGCGACGAGCGGGGTTTCGATGACGACACCGATCTCCTCGCCGCCGGCATTCTCGATTCCTTTTCCACCTTGTCCATCACCGCCTACCTCGACGAGAACTTCCATGTTCAGCTCGATCCGTCGGAGATCAACCCGGCGAATCTGCGAAACGTCAACGCGATCGTGCGCATCGTGCTCGCCAAGCTTCCTGCCAACGGCCAAGGCGCAGCGTCCCCGTCATGATTCACATGCCCCAGCCCTCCAACCCCACACCATCCGAGGAACCATGGACGACAAACTCCGAACGATCGTAGCCAAGATTGCCGAAACCTCGGCGGACTTCCCCCCCGACGCCAACCTCCGTGACGACCTAGGCGTCGACTCCGTGCGCGCCCTCGAGCTCATCTTCGAGGTCGAGCGAGAATTCTCCATCCGGGTACCCGAGCAGCGTTACGGCGAGGTGCGAACCTTCGCGGATCTGTCGAAGGTCGTCAGCTCCATCAAAGCGGCCTGAGCCGGTCTGCGCGCCACCAGGCAAAACCGCGAGATGCCTTCATGAAGCGAAGGGTCGTGATCACGGGATGCGGGGCACTCACGGCCGCCGGGAGCACGCTCGACAGCCTGTGGGCCGCCCTGCTGTCCGGCAAGAGCCTTCTCGGCACCGTGACGAATTTCGCCTGTCCCGAGATCGACGTGCTTTCCGGGGCGGAGGTGCAGATACCGGGGAGTGATCCCCTGCCCGAGAGCGTGGACAGCGACGCCTTCCGCGCGCGTTGCTGCCACATCGCCCTTGTCGCGGCACGGAGCGCCATCGCGCACGCGGGCCTCGCCCCCCATGCCCAAGCACTCGCCGGCGCCGGCGTGGTTCTCGGTAGCACCATGGCCGAGGAGCGGCAGGTCGGCGATCTCAGCGCGCGTTGGGTGAAGCAAGGATCGGACAGCGTCGACGGCGGCTTCCTCGACCGCGTGGACAACCACAAGCTGGCCGCAAGCATCGCGTCCGAGATCGGGCTTTCGGGACCGGTCCTGCTCAACGCCACCGCGTGCAGCTCGGGCAACGCCGCCGTGGCCTGGGCTTTTGACCTCGTCGCCGACGGCACGACGGACGTCATGTTGGCCGGCGGAGCCGACACCTTCACCCACGTTGTCTTCTGCGGCTTCACGCGCATGTCGGCTCTGTCCAAGACCGTATGCAAGCCTTTCGACAAGAATCGCGACGGCGTCTCCTTCGGCGAGGGCGCAGGCATCGTTGTGCTGGAAGAGCTCGAACACGCCAAGGCGCGCGGGGCACACATCCTGGCCGAAGTGGTGGGCTACGGTCTTTCCAACGACGCCTACCACGTGACCGCGCCCGAGCCCAATGGCGCTGGTTTCGTACGCGCCATGGAGCAAGCGTTGGCAACCTCGGACACCTCGCCGGGCGACATCGGCTACGTATGCGCGCACGGCACCGGCACCCTGTACAACGATCAGGGCGAGGTGCGCGCGATGAAGGCGGTGTTCGGCGACGCCGCGGCGACCATCCCTATCAGCTCGATCAAGTCGACCATCGGGCACACCAACGGCGCCGCCGGCGCCATCGCGACCATCGCTTGTGTGTTGGCCCTCGCACACCAGGTCGTCCCACCCACCGCGAATCTGGTCGAGCCCGACCCGGAGTTCGGCATGAGCTTCGTCACCGGGGAAGGTCGCAAGGTTGCGTTGTCTGCATGTCTCAACATGTCTGCCGGCTTCGGCGGCTCCAACGTCTGCGTGCTGATCGCAAGGGCGCCATGAGCGCACATCCGGCCCAGAATTCTGCCGTGGCCGTGACCGGGGTGGGCATCCTGACCCCGCTCGGCGACACCTTGGCGGCGGTTTGCGACGCCTTGACCGCTGGCCGTACCTCGATCGCACCCGAAGAAAGCCCCGTGCCCTTCGTCGGCTCGCGCTTCGCCGACTTCGATGCCACCCGTTACGCCAACGTGCGCGGCATGCGCGTCTACAACCGCACCACCCGCCTGGGCATCTGCGCGACACGCCTCGCCCTGGTGGACGCCGGGCTCATCGACAGTGGATTTCCCGGCGAGCGACTGGGCGTGATCATGGCTTCGACCTTCGGCCACCTGGACACGCTCATCGAATACGACCGCAGTCTGGTGGCAAACGGTCCATCCCGCACCAATCCCGCGCTCATGCCGCTGGCCATTCCCAGCGCCCCTGGCGCGGCCATCGCGCTGTCCTTTGGCGCCAAGGCCTGCTCGATAACCCTGGCGGATGGCGGGGCCAGCTCGCTCGACGCTCTCGGTTTGGGGGTCCGGCTAGTGCGCGACGGTCGGGTCTCGGCGTGCGTGGTGGTCGCGGCCTACGGGCTCATCGACGAGCTTATTCTTTCGGCAAAGCGCGCGGGGCAGCTTGCCGGCGCGGGCGAGTTCCTGGTGTTTGACGAGCGCAGCCGCGGAACCGCCTTCGGCGAGGCTACCGTCGCCCTGGTACTGGAACGCGCCGGCGACGCGCGCGAACGCGGCGCCAGATCCAAGGCATTCGTCGGCGGCCAAGCCTCGACCTTCTCCTCCAGCCACGAGGGTATGATCGAAGCATTGACGAGCGCCTGCCGGCAGGCGCTCAGACTTTCCGCAACGACTCCGGACGAGCTGGGACTCGTCCTGAGCGGAGCCAATGGCACGCAGGCCACGGACACCATCGAGGCGCGCGCACTACTGTCGTTGCTCGGCGGCGTGTCCAGGCAGCCCGCGGTCGCCGCGATCAAGTCGTCGCTCGGGGAAAGCGAGGATGCAAGCGGCCTGCTGTCCGCGGCGAGCGCGATCGCCACCCTGACCGGGGGACTGGCCCCACCCATCGTCGGCCTCGGTCAGCCGCTCGTGACCGGCCTTCGCTACCTGACCCAAGCCGAGCCCGTCGAGCGCGGCCACGCCCTCATCACCGCCACATCGAGGACCGGTGCCTGTTCCGCGCTCGTGGTATCGCGAGAAGCCCATGTCGACTGACTCCCCCGATTCACCCAAGGTCGCCATCGTGACCGGAGGATCGCGCGGTATCGGGCGCGCGGTGGTCGAACGGCTGGCTCGTGCCGGTGTCGACGTGACCTTCACCTTCGTATCCAACGAGAGCGCTGCACAAGCCGTCGTCCGTGAAATCGGCGAGGCCGGATTTCCCGTGCGTGCACTGCGCGTTGATGCTCGCGACGCGGCAGCGTGCAAGGCCATGGTCGAAGCCGTGATCGCCGAGCGCGGTCGTGTCGACGTGCTGGTGAACAATGCCGCGGTGGTTGCCGACAAGCTGCTGGCCGCGATGACCGATGACGAGTGGAACAGGGTGGTGGACACCAGCCTGCACGGTCTTTTCGGCACCACCCAGCCCACGGCCAAGCAGATGATGCGCCAGCGGAGCGGCCGCATCGTCAACCTGACCTCCGTTTCGGGCGTGAGCGGCATCCCCGGGCAGACCAACTACTCGACGGCCAAGGCCGGCATCGTCGGCTTCACCCGCTCGCTGGCCATAGAGCTTGCGCCTCTCGGCATCTGCGTGAATGCGGTCGCCCCGGGTTTTGTGGACACCGACATGCTCTCGGGATTCTCACCGGAAAAGCGGGAGAGCGCCAAGGCCAGCGTGCCCATGCGTCGCTTCGCCCAGCCCGACGAGATCGCCGCGCTGGTGGCCTACCTGGCCCTCGAAGCGCCCTCGTACCTGACCGGGCAAACCCTCGTGATCGACGGAGGACTCACGGCTTAGGGGTCGGTGTCGCACCACCCAGCTCGGCCTGGCTCACGACACGCAGGGGAATGCCAAGTACCGTCGCGTTGGGCGGCAGGTTTCTGTTCACGACGGTGTTGGGCCCGACGAAGCACCCGTCCCCGATCTGGATGTCGCCCACGACACACACACCAGGACCGATCTCGACTCCGTTTCCGATCTTGGGAACCTTGGTCTCGTTCCGGCGCGACAGCCCGATGGTGATGTTGTGCCGGACGCTAACGTCATCACCGATCTCGCCGGCACCAAGAACCATGCAACCGTGGTGCCCCAGGCGAAGCCGGCGTCCAATCTTCACGTTGTAGGGCAGGTCGATGCCCCAAAGGGCGACCACGCCGTAGTAGGCGGCCCGGTAGGCCAGGGTCAGGGGAGCGCGCAAGGGTTTGGCCTTGACCGACATACGCCAGTTGCCGAATCGGTGAACCGCGACCGCCCAGAACCCCGGTGACAAGATGTCCCTTCCGTGCGTGCGAAAGTCCTCGGCCAAGAGCGGCAGAAGGTCGATCCCGCCGGGATTGGCATTTCTGTCGCCGATTGGCGCGTCTACGGGTGGGCGCGGTGCCGGGATGGCGTCGATCATGTCGGGATGATCCTTGCGGGCACGCCGAATACGGTTGCGCCGGGGGGGACCTCCTGAAGCACGACGCTGTTGGCGCCCACGAAAGCTCCCTGGCCAAGTCGCACGTCGCCGAGGACACACGCGCCCGACCCGATGTCGACCCCGTTCTCGAGCACCGGCAATTTTGCAGCACAGCCGTCATCCGCCATGCGCACGGCCCCCAGCGTCGTGTCGTGCCGGATGTGCACGTCATCGCCGATGGAGCGCGCGTTGAGCACAATCGAACCGTGGTGCCAGATGCGCAATCGCCGTCCGACACGCGTGGTTGCCGGCAGCTTGATTCCCCACACCCAATCCACCGACGTTGAGAGAAGCCTGCAGGTCAATTCGAGGGGCCGGCGCAAAAGCGCCGGCTTCACCCCCTCGACCCGTGTCCCAAGGCGGTGGGCGGCCACCGCCCAGAAACCTGGCTCCACCCAGCGTCGATCGTGCGTGACAAAATCTTCGGCCAGCAGCTCACGGAGCGGCAGCTCCTCCGCGCTGCGTGCATCCTTGCTGCTCGGGATCTTCGTTTGAGTCGTTGACGGGTTCATGTCTGGCCCAAGGGTACGCTATCGACCCACGCCCTTGTACTCGATGATGGTGCTGCGGTTGCCGAAGAGACTTCCCACCCAGTAGGAAAGTTGTCCGTAGGCCGAGGGGATCTTGCCAAGCACACAGAACAGGGCGTACATCCGGGCGCCGGCCGCCGGTTGACCAGCGCGACGGCTGGCGGCAAAGATGCGAAAGCCCAGGACCGCATAGCCACAGAGTAGCAGAAGACTCATGCCGCCTGTCGGCACGGCCAAGCCGAGCGCGGTGATTGGTAGGGCCGCGCCCCAGACAAAATTGCTGATCATCTGTTTGCGGTAGTAAGCGCCGGGCTCTTTGCGGTGGAGCGTGAAGGCCTCGGCACAAGCATACCCACTGCGCAGAGTTCGCCGCACCCACTGTCCCAAACGCGTGATGTTCGCGTCGTGAAGAGTCATCTCCGTGTCCAGGCGCCAAATACGATGACCACGTTGGCGCAGGCGCAGACAGAGGTCCGGCTCCTCCCCGGCGATGAGACTCGGGTTGAACCCGCCGACATCCACCAGGGGCTGCGCGCGCATCAGGGCGTCGCCGCCGCACGCGGTTGCCTCGCCCACCGGCGTGTTCCACTCGAGGTCACACAACCGGTTGTAGACGCTCACGTCGGGATGCCGTTCGCGCCGCCGGCCACACACCACCGCCACGCCGGAGTCGGCCCGTAGCTTGGCCAGCGAATGTTCCAACCACCCCGGCACGACCTCGCAATCGCCATCGACGAACTGGACGAGCTCGATGTCTGGTCGGATCTCGCGCAACTTCGCAAAGCCGACGTTGCGAGCGCGGGCGGCGGTGAACGGCAAGGTGCGGTCCAGTTCCACCACCACGGCGCCAAGCGTGCCCGCCAGGTCGACACTGCCGTCGCTCGACCCGGAGTCGACGTAGATGATGGGGGAGCAAAGGCCTTTCAACGAGTCCAGGCAACGACGCAGACGCTCGCCTTCGTTGCGACCAATCACCACCCCGCCGACTTGCGCGGCGCCTTGCTCAAGCGACGGGGCCGGCTCGTTCACGCGATCGCACCCCAATCGGTGGCTGTGTAGCAAGCAGTGCAAACACCACGGGTGCCGTTCCTTCCGGCCACCATCGGGTCAGACTCTCCGGCAACTTCCTTCATGGCAATTGGCATTCCCCTGGCGACCTGTCGGATAGTACTTCACCCCTTGAAATCTATCAGGCCACGAATCAAGACGTGGGTGGAATGTGCAACTCCTTCACTGCCTCGCGGAAGCGTAGCTCCAATTCCTTGATCTGCATGTCGGCCTGAATCAGTCGCTTGATGACTTGATCGAGCCGCGCGGAGGACTTGGCCAGGCGCGTGGTCAGGGTCTTGCGCAGATCCTCGGCCGCCTTGTTCTTCTCGATGGCGCGCAGGTTGTTTCGCGTTTCCTCGCTCGATCGTTCGAGATCCTGCTGCTCGGCACGCAAGCGGGCCGACTCGTCGGCCAGCTTCTTCCAATCGCTGCGCACGGCCCAGGCCGCCTTCAGCGAGGCCACCGCCGCGGGATTGGCACCTTGCGTGCCCGGGTATCCCTTCACCGCTTCCTCGGCCAGGTCGCTCAGCCAGTCCACGTTCTGCTGCTGGCCTTGGCGCTCGTTCAACACCACTTCGACGGTCGACAGCCCGCCGACGTTGGCGGGGACGAGCGCGCTGGCGGTGCCCAGGTTGTCTTCCGTGTTGCGCGGCGGATCGATGAGCTTGCTGCCGGCTTGGCGTGGGTGTTTGAGCCAGAGCTTGCGCGCCTCCTTGCCGCCGTTGCGGATCTTGTACTTCGTGCGCGGCCCCACCTGACGCTGGATGACGAGCTGTCCGCCGTCGACCATGAAGAGCTTCGATCCCTCGGCGATGTAGTCGGTGGAGCGTTCGATGGCCAGGCTCTGCTCCAGCGCGAAGGGGACGGTGGCGCTGGCTGCCGCGGGTAGCGACTCGATCACGCCCTGACCGAGAAATCCACCGTCACCGAAGAACGCCAGAGGGCCGCGTTCGAGCAGGCCGCCCGTGTTGTTGGTGAAGCGGGCAACGCGGAAGGGATGCGCCGCCGACTCGGGCACCCCCGGATCGGGCGCGAAGAGAAAGGCGGATTCACCCGGGACTTCCCTGTCGAGCAACAACAGCATGGTCGCGCTCCCGTCGGGCACCGTGACGGGATTGGGTAACTCGTACCGGGTGGCGCCACCGGTCACCGCCACCGCGGCGAGCGCGGCCAGGTTGCGCGTGCGCGAGGGAGCGACGGCTCTCAATCCCGCCTGCACCCCAACCGCCGCTGGCGCCATCTTTGCCTTGTCCCTCATGCCGCGTGACTTGGAAGACCTTCCAGCGCGAGAGACTTCCTTCGTCATGAGCCGCGCGGGCGCCTCCTCCGCTTGCTCCATTGGCGCGGCCATCTCCTCGTCGGCGACCACGACGGATGCCGGCGGCGGTGCGGGCGCGTTGGCCAGGCTGGTCTCGGACTGCGGCACCACCATCATCACTTCATTGCCCTCGGCGAGCACGGGCCGGCTGGGGATCACGGCGTTCTCCAGCCCGGTCTGCAAAGCCAGGGGAGCATCCGCGATGACAGTCAGGCGCGCGTTGGTCCAGTCCTCGCCCGAGAGGTTCTGCACGATGCCCCAAACCTGCAGATGCACCTTGTCCTTGTTCAGAACCAGGCGGTACGAGGGCCGCCACACCGGAGCTTCCGCAATGTAGCCGACCGCCAGATCGTGCTCGCTGCCGTCGAGCTCCATGACGACGTTCTCGAGCTTGCGCTTGGGATCGACCGGCGGCGCGGGTGGGGACTTGTCCCGGTTCGCGATGGGAAGCGGCGCGACCTCTTCCCGGTGCATGGGGAATGACGCCGCCCGTACCGAGCCGCCGTCCTTCTCCATCACGGCGAAGCTGGCCAGAAAATCCCCCACCTCGTCGCGGCGCACACGAAAGCTGACTTTGCTGCCTGTGACCTTGCCCTCGCGTTCGAAATAGGCGACACCGTTGCGATAGATGACCACGCGTTTGAGCGCGAGTCCCTCGGACGTGACGGGTGGACTGCTGGCGCAAGAGCCGTACAAAAGAAGGCAGAAACCCGCAACAACGATGAAGGCTTTATTCATGGTTCGTCCTGGCCGGAAGCATCGGCCAAGCGGGCGACCCGCGCAAGTGGCTGCGGCTCAGCTCGACGGGGGCGCCGAGTCCTTCTTCCCCTTGGATTTCGATCTCCGACGCAAAAGCGCGAAGACGAGCAAACCCGCAGTCAGCAACACCAAGACCAAAGCCAAGGGCGTGCCACGCACCCAATGCGTGCTCTCGAAGACGAGGCGCACCAGCGCGACCAGCGCGCGAACCGCGTAGCTGCCGTAGCGAAGCAGCAGGGGCAACACCAGGAGGATGCCGATGATCTTGACCAGCCGACTGCTCGGCCGTCTGCCGACGCCGAAGCCGGAGCCGGGCCGGGCACCGGGCGCGCTGCGGAAGCCTCCGCGATCATAGGCGGCTCGGCGCTCGGGGTCCGACAGGATCTCGTACGCGCGATTGATCTCCGCCATCTTGGCCGCCGCCAGCTCCTCCAAAGGATTGCCGCTGTGCCGGTCGGGGTGATACTTCGCCACCTGTTCGCGATAGGCGGCCTTGATTTCGGCCTCGCTCGCGCTGCGAGACACGCCGAGAACGGCGTAGGGATCGAATTCAGCGCTTGCCGACATCAGCGGGCGGGTATCCTCCCGACGGCGCCGGCCGCGGCAGGCGATTGCAGATAGCGGTAGAGATCCGCGTTGGTGGAAAGCACCAGCCAGGAATCCTTGTCGACGGTTCCGCGGTAGGTTTCCATGGTCTTGACGAACCGGTAAAGCTCACGGTTTCGATTGTAGGCGTCGGCGTAGATGGCCGTCGCTTCGGCGTCGCCGCGACCCATGATTTCCTGGGTCTTGCGATAGGCCTCGGACTCGATGACCTTGAGCTCGCGCTCCTTCTTGCCGCGGATCTCGGCGCTCTTGCCCTGCCCCTCGGAACGATGCCGATCGGCGATGCGCTTGCGCTCGGAAATCATGCGCTCGAACACCTTGGCTTGCACGCTGTCGATGTAGTTGACCCGCTGGACCTGTACGTCGACCAGCTCGATGCCGTAGTCGGGCACCACCTTCTCGGACCTGGCGAGAATCATGCGAGTCAGCTTGTCCCGCCCCAGCTCCACCTGACGCATGGCCTCGGCCTCCATCACGTCCTCGGCCTCCTCGCCCTTGTCGAAGGCGCGGTTGGATATGCGCACGATCTCGATGAGGTTGTTGTTGGCGATGACGTTGCGGGTTTCGCCGTCGATGATGTCGTCGAGTCGCGACTGGGCGCCGCGCTCGTCGCGCAAGCGCTGGAAGAACAACAGGGGGTTGGCGATGCGCCAGCGCGCGTAGGTCTCGACCCAGATGTATTTCTTGTCGCGGGTCGGAACCTGATTGGGATTACCGTTCCATTCCAGCCAGCGCTTGTCGAAGACGTTCGCTTCCTGGGCGAAGGGCATCTTCACGTGAAGCCCGGGCTGGGTGATAGCCTGCCCGATCGGCTCGCCGAATTGCGTGATGACGACCTGCTCGGTCTCGGACACCGTGTAAAGCGCCGAAGACAGCGTTACGATGACGAGCACCGCCAGCCCGAGGAGGATCCACCAAGACCGGCCCTTCATGGCTTCACCTCCTGGATCGTGCCGAGGGGAAACATGGGCAGGATACCCTTGGCCTTCTCGTCGAAGATCAGCTTCTTGCCCGCGTTGGGCAAGACCGCCGCGAGGGTTTCGAGGTAGATGCGTGAGCGTGTCACTTCGGGGGCCTTGCGGTATTCCGCCTCGAGCGCGATGAACCGCTGCGCGTCGCCCTTGGCGCGATTCACCCGGTCCACCGCGTAGCCCTCGGCCGCCTCAACCTTTTGTTCGGCCAGACCTCGGGCGCGCGGGATCTCCTGGTTGTACTCGGCCCATGCCTCGTTGATGGCGCGTTCGCGCTCCTGGATGGCCTGGTTCACGGCGTTGAAGGACGGCTTGACCGACTCGGGGGGATCGACGTCCTGCAAGACCAGCTGCTGGACCGCGATGCCGTTGTCGTAGCGCTTGCACATGTTCGAGAGCAATTCCTTGGCCTTGGCCGCGATGGCCTCGCGTCCGACGGTCAGAAGCTCGGTCACGCTATGATCCCCGACCACCGTGCGCATGGAGGCCTCCGCCATGAGACGGAAGGTGTCCTCGACGTCGCGCAGCTTGAACAAGTACTTGTAGGGATCCGAGATCTTGTACTGGACGATCCACTGGACCGTCGCGACGTTGAGATCCCCGGTCAGCATCAGCGCCTCGTCCACCGTCTTCTCGTCCTTGCGGTAGGTGCTCTGGATGCCGGCCCGGACGGTGCGGAAGCCGAACTCCTGCTTCAGCTGCTGCTGCACCGGAACCTTCTGCACGCGCTCGATGCCGAAGGGAATCTTGACGTGCGGACCTGGGTTGGTGGTGCGCACGAACCGCCCAAAGCGCGTCACCAGCGCCACCTCGTCCGGCTCGACCTGGTAGTACGAGCTGATCAAACCGAAGACGACGATGGCGACACCGATGATCATCAAGACGAGCCGACGCGACGACCGCAGCCGTTCCCGCATCTCCCGCGCAAGGCGATAGAAATCCTCTGGGTTAAGGTCATATCCGCCGTTGGCCATGTCCCCTTCTTGCAGACTCCACCACAAAGTTCAATGCTGGGCTGTGCTGCTTGTCGGCAAGAGCCGTGCCCACCGAACGCGTGCCCACCGAACGCGTGCCCACCGAAACCAGCGTGCAGTAGACTCCTTCGTGCAACAGGCCGAGGCCCTTCGGAGGAAGCATGATCGAGTATCCAATGTTCATCGATGGTCAGGCCGTGGTTGGCGGTACGAAGTTGACCGTGGTCGACAAGTACACTGGCGAGCCGTTGGCGCTCGTCTCGGTGGCGGACAAGGCGAACGTGGAACACGCCATCGCGGCGGCGCGCCGGGGAGCCGCAACCATGGCTGCCATGCCGGCGCATCGGCGCGCAGAGATTCTGGGGCGAGCGGCGGCGCTGCTGCGCGAACGGCGCGAGGAGTTTGCGCGGACCATCGTGGCCGAAGCGGGCAAGGCATTGAAGTTCGCGCGAGCCGAGGCCGATCGCGGCGCGCAAACCTTCACCATCGCCAGCGAAGAGGCCAAGCGCATCCACGGCGAAACGGTTTCACTCGACGCCGTTCCCGCGGGAGAAGGCTACTTCGGCTTCTACCTGCGCCGGCCGGTCGGCGTGGTCGCCGCCATCGCGCCCTTCAACTTTCCCCTCAACCTGGTGGCGCACAAGGTGGCGCCTGCCCTGGCCGCGGGCAACTCCGTCGTGCTCAAGCCGGCATCGACCACCCCCATGACCGCGATGAAGCTGGCCGAGGTGCTAACGGCCGCGGGATTGCCTGCGGGTGCGCTCAACGTGGTGGTCGGTGCGGGCGGCACTGTGGGCGAGTGGCTGGTGACCGATCCGCGCGTCGACAAGATCAGCTTCACCGGCAGCCCTGCGGTCGGCCGCCGCATCACCGAGGTGGCGGGCATCAAGAAGATCACGCTCGAGCTCGGCAATACCTCGCCGGTGGTGATCGCTGAGGACGCCGACCTCGACGTTGCTGCGAAACGGTGTGCCGTAGGCGCGTACTACAACTCGGGGCAAGTCTGTCTCTCGGTGCAGCGAATCTACTGCCAGCGCCTGGTCTACCCGGCCTTTCGCGATCGCTTTGTCGCAGCCTGCAACGCAATGGTCGTCGGAAATCCCCACGAGGAAAACGTGGACGTGGGGCCCATGATCGACGAGAGAGAGGCGGTTCGTATCGAGGGCTGGGTCGAGGAGGCGCGTAGCGCGGGCGCCAAGGTACTGGCGGGTGGGCGTCGGCAGGGAGCTACCTACTGGCCCACGGTCCTTGCCGGGACCGATCCAACGATGAAGGTCGTGAGTGAAGAGGCGTTCGCCCCCGTGGCCTCGGTCTTCGCCAGCGAAGATTTCGAGGGCGCGCTTGCCGCCGCCGATGCGACCTCGTACGGACTCCAGTCGGCCGTCTTCACCCGTGACATCGACCGCGTGCTGCGAGCGGTGCGGCGGCTGGACTTCGGCGGCATCGTGATCAACGATGCGCCCATCTTCCGCGCCGACCACATGCCCTACGGCGGCAACCGGCAAAGCGGCATCGGTCGCGAGGGGGTCCGCCACGCCATCGAGGAAATGACCAACATCCAGATGGTGTCGATCCGGACGAACGGGTAACTTTCGTCGGGCAAAGTACGCCGCGCTGATGTAGACAGGCCGAACAGGAGTTCACATGCGCTTCTCTTGCTCCATCGCAGTCGCTGCCTTTCTCTTGCCTGCCCTCGCCCATGCGCAGGGCCCAGACGTACCCGCCGGCCTGCCCCTGGTGGTGGACATGCAGAAGGTCGAAGTCGGCTCCTGGGCCGAGTACGCCATGTCCATGGGGGACATGTCGCTGTCGTCGCGCTGGGCGCTCGTCGCTCGCAACGCCAAGTCGAACACCCTGGAGATGACCACCAAGGGGGGCCCGGTGGCCAAGCCCGTCGTGCTTCGATTGGTTCTGCCCGCGGATCCAACGAGCGACGCCAAGCCGCCCAAGCCGATGGCGATGCAATTCGGCAACAACCCACCCATGCTCGCGCCGAAAGACACGCCGATGCAGAAGTTCCAGCACCCGGACGACAAGAACCTGGTGGGCAAGGAAGACCTCAAGGTCGCCGCCGGAACCTTCAAGACCTCGCATTACCGCGAGAAGAACACCATGGGCACGGTCGATATCTGGGTGAGCGAGACCGTGCCTCCACTCGGGATCGTGAAGGTGATCACCACCCCAGATGTAGACAAGAAGGCGCCCGCCGCCATGCAGGTCCCGTCGGCCACCATGGAATTGTCCTCGACGGGCAAGGGCGCCAAGCCCGTGATTACCAGAAAGCCCCGGCCCTTCGACGAGAAGAAAATGGCCGGCCTGGTCGGCGGCGGCAAGTAGCGGCCTCGCGCCCCGAATTCCGCTTCCAATCTGCGGGGTTGCATTCGCGGGCGGGCGGTGACAGAAACCTGTCGCTCCGGTGTTATTTAGGTTCGTCGCTCCACTGGTAGCAGGAATACCCCATGAACACGAACGCTGCTGAAGGTCTCGTCCAACGTCTGCTCTCCTTGCCCGTTTTCCGCTCGGAGTGGGTGCTCTGGCTCCTGCTCGGGCTGTCGCTGCTTTCCGTGGCGGTGATGGTCGAGCGCTGGTTCTTCTATCGCAGGCACAAGGTGAATTTCGATGCCGTCAAGGACGAGTTCGCCAAGGCCCTCGACAAGGGTGACTTCGACGCCGCGGCCAAGATCTTGGCCAAGCACGACAGCATGGAAACCAATGTCACGCTGGCTGGGCTGCGCGGCTACGAAAAAGGCCCCGAGTCGGTCGAGGAACTGATCGCGGGGGCCATGGGGCGCGGCAAGGCCGAGTACGAGCGCCGTCTGTCCATCCTGGCGACGCTGGCCTCGAACTGCCCCTTCATCGGCCTCTTCGGTACGGTGCTCGGCATCGTGCGTTCGTTCAAGGAGATGTCGAAGGACATCGCCAACGCCAGCTCGGGCGTCATGGCCGGTATCGCCGAGGCACTCATCGCGACCGCGGTCGGCCTGCTGGTCGCCATCCCGGCGGTGGTGGCCTACAACGTGTTCAAGGGCATGGTGAAGGACGCCGCCACCAACACCGATTCGCTCACCCGCGTGCTCATGGCCGAGCTGAAGTCGGCAGGCAAGAACCAATAGGTGAATCATGGCCGGGCAAACCAACAACGGCGAGGACGAGGGGCTACTCGCCAACATCAACATCATCCCCTTCGTCGACATCGTGCTCGTGTTGCTCATCATCTTCATGCTGACCTCCATCGCCATCGTCCGGGCCAGCATGGTGGTCAATCTGCCCAAGGCCGCCACTGGGGGCGCACGCGTCGAGTCCACGGTGAACATCGTGTGCAACAAGAACGGCACCCTCATGCTCAACGGCGCGAGCTCGACCATCGAACAGATCGGCAGCTTCGTGAAACGCGAGAGCGCGGCTAACCCGAAGCTCCAGGCCGTGATTGCGGCCGACAAGGGTGTCGAGTACGGCAAGGTCGTGGATCTGATCGATCTGGTCAAGCGGAACGGAGTGTCCGCCTTCGCCCTCGACGTGGAACGCCAAACCGCGCCCAGCACTCCCTGACGAAGGTCTTTCGCCATGGACGCCACGCCTTCTTCGCGCAAGCCGAACGAGGAGCCCGGCCGGGCCAAGCGATTGGCCAGGGTCAACCCCTACGTCGACAGGCGAGCGAAGCGGCGGCATGCCTCGCGGGCGCGGGCGATGACCCACGTGCGCGTGCCCATCCACGCGGAGTTCCACAAGCACATCGAGCAGCGACGCATGCCGGGCTGGCTGCGCGCGGCCATCGGAGTCCTGGTGCTGCTCGCTTCCGTTGCCATGCACGTGGGCTTCGTCATCATGGCGTTCGAGGTGGGGCGCCTGGGCACGGCACGAGAGCAGGAACGCGAGCGGCTGGACATCGAGATGCGCGAGCACGAGGCGGAAAAGCCCAAGCCAGCGGAGCCCGAGAAGCCGCCCGAGCCGGAGCCGGAGCGCGCCGAGGTGGTGAAGGCGCCCCCAGCGCCGAAGATCGAGGAGCCGCCCAAGGAGCCGGAGAAGAAGCCCCCGCCGCGTATCGTGGGGTTGAGCTTCGAATCGACCGTGGGCGAGGGCAGCGGCGAGGGTCCCGCCTTTGCCGTGGGCAACACGCGCCTGGGAGAGACCGACAAGATTGCGGCAGACAAGGATGACGTGCCCAAGGAACGTCCCGCGCCGGTGCAGGGGACCGAGAAACCGACGACGGCGAACCAAGCGGCCACGCGCATCCCGCGCAAAGGCGTGACCTTTGTCCAGGCCAAGTACCGCGGCGAATCGCTGAAGCCCAAGTATCCGCAAACCCTTAAGGCGCAAGGGATCGAGAGTGACGTCGAGGTGCTGGTCTTCATCGACGCCACGGGCAAGGTGACGAAGGTGAAGATCCTGCACGAGTCGCCCTATCCCGAATTCAACGAGGCCGCGAAGGAGACCGCCTTGGCCCAGACGTGGGAACCGGCAACCCGCAACGGCGAGCCCGTCTCTTGGACCCAGAAGTACGCGTACCACTTCAGACTCACGGACGACTGACCATGCCAAGACATCTTGTCCTCATCGGTGCTCTCGCGCTTTTCGGTTGCAGCAACCGCCACTTCAACACGCCGCAGGCGCTCGACGTCCCGCGCGTGCTGGCCATCCAGGCCGAGCCGCCGCAGCCAAGGCTGGGCACGGCCACGACGCTGCAAGCCCTGGTCTTCATCCCCGCCGGCGACCTGGGCGAAAGCGCCAGCTATTCGTGGAGGTGGTGTCCCCTGCCCACCAATTCCAACAACAACTACGAATGTCCCATCACCGAAGCGGAGTTCGGTCAGCTCTACGCCTCGCTGGGCCTCGGCGTGGCGCCCTCCTTCGATTTGGGAACCGGCAAGACCGCGACCCTTGTTAACCCCTTCCCGGCCGCGGTACTCATGAGCCTTTGCCAGAATCCCGGCATCCTCTTTCCTTCCACCGGGCCCGTGAGCGACCTCGACGGTGGTACACCGTCCATCTGCGCGTACGCCGGTCTCGAGGGCTTCCCCATCACCATCTACCTTTCCATCGCCCCCACGTCGCTGGGCACCCTCGATGCGGTCTACACGGTGTACCTGCCCACCGACGACAGCGTTCCCGGCAACCAGAACCCGGTCCTGGGTGGCATTCAGGCCACCTGGAAGGGCGCCCCAGACGCCGGCACGACGGCCGTCGAGACGCAACCCTACGATGCCTCGCCCTCCGAGATCGACGCCGGCGAGGCCACGCCGGATGGGGGAGAATCACTGGATGGCGCGGCTGTCTCAACGCCCATCGATGCGGCCGGCGTGTACGTCGGTCCGGTGAAAGACAGCGATGGCGTGCTGCTCGACAACGCTTTCACGACCACGCTTCCTCGCCAGAAGGAAATCCAGTTGCACCTGCAAATCCCAGTGGCTTCCTCGGAGCCCTTCTCCCCTGCCCTGGCCGACGCCATCGACCAGGAGAGAAATCCCAAGCTGTTGAAGGATGGCACGAGGAGCCTGGCCAAGCGCGACACCGAGGCGCTGGACGCGTACTGGTTCACCGAGGCGGGTGAATTCGGCGACGGCGATCCGCGATCCAACATCGGCGGCTTTCTGGGCTTTCCCGACGACATCGACTCCCTGTTCTCTCGCGCGACCGACATCAAATGGACCTTGCCGCTGTCCGAGGACTACAAGGCGTCCACCACGCGCGTAATCGTTGTTGTGCGTGACAGACGGGGCGGCGTGGGGTGGACCTTCGCCTCGGCCAGCCTGGAGCCGACGCCGTGAGGTTGCTTCGACTTCTTCCCTGCTTCGTCGCCTTTGCGCTTCCCATGACTGCGAGAGCAGCCGAGGAGAGTGGCAATGAGGAAAACAAAGCCGCTGCCGCCCGCCTCGGCGAGGCAGGCCTTTCGGGCAAGGATAGCGGCGGAACCATCGACGCGGATCAACTGAGCAAGCCACCCAAGCTCATCCGGCAAGCCAAGGTCGAGTATCCCGAGCAGGCCAAGGGCAAGATCACCGAGGACGTCAAGGTGGTGCTACTGGTGGATCTCGACGACAAGGGACAGGTCAAGGGCGCGGCGGTGATCGAGCCCAAGACCCCCACCGGACTTGGCTTCGAGGAGGCCGCCTTGACCGCCGCCTACGATCTCGGGTTCGAGCCGGCCGAGCTGGCGGGCAAGCCCACCGAGGTGCAAATCAACTACACCTTCACGTTTCCCGCGCCCAAGCCACCGGCGCCTGAGCCACCCCCGCCTGCCCCGACACCCGTCGAGGCCAAACCCGCGCCGCCGCCGGTCGAGAACTTTGCCGGCACGCTGGTCGAGCGCGGCACGCGCCTGCCCATGGCCGGCATCCTGGTCACCGTCTATCGCACCGAGGGGGACAAGCCGGTCGGCTTCGAGAACATCACCGACGCCAAGGGCGCCTTCCATTTCTTCGACCTGGCGCCCGGCGAGTGGAAGGTGCGCATCGAGCCGCCAAATTACTACCCCTTCCGCACCACCGAGGAGATCCACCCGGGCGAGCGCACCGATGCCAAGTACTACGTCGAGAAGGGCTCGTACAACCCCTTCGACGTCACCGTCGAGGCCAAGCGCGAACGCAAGGAGGTGAGCCGCGTGGTCATCGAGAGCGCAGTCATCGAGAAGATGCCCGGCGCCGCCGGCGATCCCCTGACGGTGATCCAGAACTTCGCCGGCGTGGCGCGCGCCCAGGCCTTCTCGGGCGAGATCATCGTGCGTGGCTCGGCGCCGCTCGACACCAAGTTCTTCTTCGACGGCACGCAGGTGCCCATCGTGTACCACTTCGGCGGCCTGCGCAGCGTGCTGCCGGTGGGCATGATCGACAACCTGGAATTCTATCCGGGCAACTTCTCGCCTTACTACAGCGACGCCACCGGCGGCATCGTGGACGTGGGCGTGAAGAAACTGAAGCCCAAGAAGCTGGGCGGCTACGCCGACATCAACCTCTTCGACTCGGGCGTGTACCTGGAAGCGCCCATCGGCGAGAAGTTCGCGATCGCGGTCGCGGCCCGGCGCAGCTACGTCGACTACCTGCTCGAACGGGCCATCCCCGCCGACGCCCCCGTATCCGGGTTGCAGCTACCGCGCTACTACGACTACCAGTTGCTGGCCAACTACCGTCCCGCGCCAGCTCACGATCTGCGCTTCTTCCTCTTCGGTTCGGACGACGCCTTCCACGTCATCTTACGCAATGCCGCCCAGGTCGGCTCCCAGCTTTCGGGCAACGAGATCACCGACGCCACTTCGTTCTACCGCGGGCTGGCGACCTACAAATACATCCCGAACGACCACTTCGAGAACACCATTCGCTTGTCGTACGGCAAGGACAAGTTCGACATCCAGTTCTTCAACTGGATCCTCAACTACACCCTCACCTTCACGCACTTTCGCGACACCGCTCGCTACGAATGGTCGAAGGGGCTGGCGCTCACGGGGGGCCTCGACATCCAGTACGGGAGCATCACCGGCGTGTTCAACCTGCCCCATCCCCCGCAGGAGGGGCAAACCATCAGCTTCGATTCCCTGGGCCAGGTCTTGCACCAAGAGGTGAACAACAAGGGCTACTTCTGGCCGGCGGGCGCCTTCACCGAATTGGAATGGAGGCCCATCAAGCAACTCCTGCTCTTGCCCGGCCTTCGCTTCGACTACTTCCCCTCCGTCTCGCAATCCACCCTGGCGCCGCGCTTCACTACCCGCTTCGAGCTCACCGGCCAGCTCACGCTCAAAGGTGGGGTCGGAATCTTCTACCAGCAACCGAGCTTCGACCAGACCGACCCGGTTTTCGGAAATCCCGCCCTGAAGTGCGAACGCGCGATTCACTACTCGGCCGGCGCCGAGTGGAAACCGCGCAAGCACCTCATCCTGGACGTGACGGGCTTTTACAAGGACCTGAGCAGCATGGTCAGCGTCACCCAGGACTCACTCAACGGAGTTCCCGGCGCTCTTCGCTACGACAACACCGGCCTCGGCAGGGTGTACGGGATGGAGCTCGTAGGCAAGCACGAGCTGACCAAGAAGTTCGTGGGCTGGCTCGCCTACACTCTCATGCGCTCCGAGCGCCGCGATTCCGGCGCAACGTCCTACCGGCTCTTCCAATACGATCAGACCCACATTCTGACCCTGTTCGGTTCGTACTCGTTGCCCCGCAACTGGCACTTCGGTTCACGCTTCCGCTATGTCACGGGAAACCCCGAAACGCCGGTGACACACGGAACTTTCAACGCCGAGACCAACGACTACACCCCCGTCTACGGGGCCAAGTATTCCGACCGCGTCCCTGCCTTCTACCAGCTCGACATTCGCGTGGACAAGACGTGGATCCACAACACCTGGATCCTCACGGCCTACCTCGATCTGCAGAACGTCACCAACCACGCCAACCCCGAACGAGCGTCCTACAATTTCAACTTCGAGAACAAGCAGTACAGCCAGGGACTGCCCATCTACCCCATCCTCGGGGTGAAGGGAGAATTCTGATGAGCCGGCTCCTACCTCTTCCTGGCAAAGGCATCATCAAGGGCGCCACCGCGCGAATGCTTCTGGGTGTCCTCGCGCTCGTGCTCACCACGGGAATCGGCCGCATGGCACTGGCGCAAGACACAGCCGACGCGAACCCGTTGCTCGAGATACCTCGCGCGCGCCAGGGCTATTGGATCGGATTTGGCCTTTACGGCATCGCGTCCACCTTGGTCGAGGAAGGGCACAACCACGGCATCTACAGCGGCTGGGGTTATACCTTCCGCATCGGCCAGCTCATCACCGAGCGGCTCGGCCTGGGGCTGCTCTACGAAAGTGCCGGCAGCGTGATGGGTTCCATCAAGAAGAACAACGACAAGGGTGGCCTCGGAGGTCTCATTCTCGAAGGCAATGCCACCCTGTGGCGCAACCTCTCGGTGCACGGAGGCTTCGGGGTAGGCTACGTCTACGTCAGCGACAAGACCGCGCTCGACACCTCCCTGCGGGGCGGCGCGGGCTCGTACATGACCCTTGGACTGATGTACGACTTCTTTCCCTGGCGCAAGCGCCTGACCGGCGGCTGGGCCATCACCCCTACCCTCGACTTCCGGGTCATGCCCGACGGCAACATCCACGC
>Ga0210133_1000185_pt1 | contig 25016 bp, 20 predicted proteins | sample Joice_ThreeSqC_D_2_FD_184874 | JGI IMG/M metagenome (GOLD analysis project Ga0210133, IMG submission 184874) | Wetland microbial communities from San Francisco Bay, California, USA, that impact long-term carbon sequestration - Joice_ThreeSqC_D1... | ecosystem: Environmental > Aquatic > Marine >...
AAAAAAGGGCCAGAGCTGTTAAACTCTGACCCAGCAGGGGGAGACATGAACTGGAAACATTATTTCACAACTGTGAATCTCGCACTCTGTGTAGAATATTCTCCTCCCTTACTATTTAACCTAATCAGAGCATTACTTGTCGTTACATTTGGTATCGTTCTCCAAACAAAGGAGTTTTCTTTGTTGGGTTTTACAGCAATATTATCTGTTATAATCCTCATGTTTTTATCTAAAAAATATTTTCTTGATTTCGTTATCGTTTGAATCAATCCATTTTTATGGTTTAGCTATTAAAAATTTTGTTGAATTTTATTTCATTTATTAAATTATCCTCAATCCTTAAGGCGTAGGAACGTTCAAATTGAATGGTGCATCGCTCTGATCACGGAATGAAGGATTAGATACATCGTAAATTCTGATTCTTGCAAGTGAAGATGCTACTGTCGGAAGATCCCAAACATAGGCACCATTGGATGGATAGCTTGATGATAGTGTGGTCCAGGTAACACCGTTATTTAAAGTGTATTCAATTCCAACATTTGCAATTCCTGTACTCGTCCATATAATAGTTTCTGTTGGATCTTCAGGGGTCTTAATCACATATTCACCACCATTAGGATAGATAACTCTTAGCTGTGGTCCACCGTGAATCGTAAAGAAATCATTAGATACATCTGACGGTGCTCCATCACTTGCATCACTGATTCTTAAAAGGCAGTTGTCACTTGTATCTGCCATCGTTGGTGCCCATTGTTCATAGATTCCATCACTCGGTGTATTCTCAACAATTGTATTCCAACTAAAACCACCGTTTGTTGAGTATTCAATTTTAACAAATTCAATATTATTCGACTGCCAATTAATTTCATAGGTTTCACCGACTAGCCAGAATTCACCGCCGTTTGGAGTTGTAACACTTATTTGTGGTTGACCGAGAACGGAGAATGTTCCATTACTTTGATCCATCGGTGAAAAATCTTCAGCATCGCTAATTCTTATCCGGTATTGTTCTGAAGGTATTGAAAATCCTGTCACGTAGTGACCATCGCTTGGAGTACTGGCAACTAATGTAAACCAATCCTGTTCAAGAATTCCGTTATTTACAGTGTATTCTATTTTTATATTTTCAACTCCCTGCGATTGCCATGTAATCTCAACCGGATCGCCTGCAACATAAACCTCCCCGCCGTTTGGTGAAGTTATGGTTAAATCCTGAACCGGATGAATAGTGAATACGGCATTACTTTCATCTGAGGGAGAACCATCTTCATGATCTTTTATCCTAACCCTGCATTGAGTTGAATTAACATCAGGGATTGGTGTCCATTCATACGAACCGGAACCGGGGGCTGAAGTAACAATTGTAGTCCAGCTTAAACCGTTATCAGTTGAGTATTCTATATCAACGAGCGGAACACCTGTTGCATTCCATGTAATATTTTGTGTTGTACCTGCTAACCAGGACTCTCCACCGTTTGGTACAGTAACTTCAAGAATTTTAACCGTTTGATCAGAAATTGTAAAATTTTCGTCGGATATGTCTGCAGGTAGTCCATCCGATGCATCACTGACCCTAATTCTGCATAAAGTTGAATTAAGTACAGGCACAGGAGACCAGATATATTGCCCATCGCTTGCAGTACTTGCAATTATTAGATTCCAGCTTGCGCCTCCGTTTGTAGAATACTCAATTTTTACATCAGCGATATTTACAGAACTCCAGTTTATATTTAAGCTTGCGCTTGATTGAATTGTCTCTCCACCGTTTGGAGCTAATACAATAATATCTGGTTCCGGCAAGATTGTAAAGAAATTTTCACTCATGTCTGAAGGAAAACCGCCATCAGCATTGCTTATTCTTATCCGGCTGTTTGTAGATGGTGTATTCGGTATCGGATCCCAATTATAGAAACCACTACTTGGAGTTGATTCGACGATGGTTGACCAATTGACGCCATTGTTATTAGTATATTCTATCTTAACGTTTGAAACGGAGGTCGAATGCCATTTGATTGTCTGGTTCGTTCCGGCTTCCCATTCCTCGCCGCCGTCCGGCGCTGTTACAATAATTTCTTCAGTTGAATTTGTAGTAATGATAAAATTAGCATCTGAAACATCCGCCGGAGTTCCATCTACCGCATCGCTTATTTTAACTTTGCATAATGATGAATTAACTTCGGGTAATTGTGTCCAAACAAACGAACCAACATTTGGTGTCGACTCAGAAATGGTCTGCCACGTTGCACCGGCATCGGTTGAAAACTGGAGCTTCACATCTGTAATGCCACTGTTAATAATGGAGGGTTTATAGATTAACGGTTTGCTTTTCTTGTTAAAGAATAATTCAGGTTCGTTACCAGGTCCCGGTATGGGACTATTTCCACCTGTCGAATTCCATGTAATTAATTGTGAAGAACCAACCGGCCAGTTTTCTCCGCCGTTCGGTGAAATAATAACCAATTCTTGTTCGCTTGAAATTGTAAAGTTAGCATCGCTGATATCAGATGGAGTACTGTTTATTGCGTCCGTTATTTTAATCCTTGCTGAAGTTGTTGGATTGTTCGACACCGGATTCCATGTGTAAATTCCATCACTTGCTGTATTCTCAGTAAGGACAATCCATGTATCTCCGTTATTAATAGAGTATTCAATGTTAACCTCATCAACATTTTCACTCGTCCAGGTTATTACTTGTGAAGTTCCCGCAGCCCAGTTTTCTCCGCCATTTGGACTTGTAACCACTAACGAACGTGTTGCAGTAATTGTAAAAACGTTAGCGCTTTCAGATACTATCGAATCTGCTTCAACAGCTGTCAATTTTATCAGGCATTGATCCGATGGTTGATCAGGAACAGTCCATAAATAAGTACTGTCTACAGGATAACTGCTTGAAATTATTACCCAGGAAGTTCCATCATTTATCGAATATTGAATTTTAACATTTTGAATTCCTTCCGAAGTCCATTCTATATTATAACTCTGTCCTACGAATAATTCTTCACCGCCGCTCGGCGAAGTTAAGTCTAAAGATTTAGTAGTGCTGGTAATAATCCCGAAAGCACGGTCGGTCTGATCTGTGAATTGATTATCCGAGGTACTGACTTTAATTAAACATTCATTGGACACAACATTGGGTACCTTCTTCCACAAATAACTTCCTGCATTTACATAGTTGACTACTATTGTATCCCAGCTTGAGCCGTTATCTGCCGAATATTCTATAACCACGGTTCCATTACCGCCGCTGTTCCATTTAATTTCGAACTGGGATCCGGCAATTATCGATTCTCCACCATTCGGAGAAATGATCGTTATCTCATCTCCACTACCGGAACTAACCGGATTGCTTCCCTCTACTTTTTGTTCTGATTGACAGCTAAGTAAAAGAATTGATAATATAAGAGTGAAAACGGGGATAATTAAAAATCTAAAAGTATTTGTAATTTTCATGGCTGCGACCAATGTATAATTTTTATTTAATATCTTTTTGAAAAAACTATTCTGATTTTATATTCTATAGCGAAGTCCCGAAAGGCAAGTTTCATACCCACAATGTCAATTGAAAATGTCGGTTTCTAAGTATTTATGTGTGTTTAGGGTGTAATTTATTACCAATTGCCGGTAAAATTGTAAATACTGCTTAGCTTGAAGAAACTTGATAAATTTTTGAATAATCTGCTTATTTTTGGAGAGCTTTGTAATGGAAACGATTTTAGCTAAATGATGAATTAAATATAGAAGAACCAGATGTTATAAATTCTACAATCCCCCGGTTTTTCCCCAAAGTAAATTCCAGACGGTAATTAGTATTATTTGAAAGTCTAATGTTATTGACCAGTTTTCAATGTACCAGAGATCATATTCTATTCTTTTAGTAATGAGTTTTTTATTTTCATCGTCATCTATAACATCGCCTCTTAAACCATGAATTTGTGCCCAACCTGTTATACCGGGTTTAACATTATGACGCAGCTTTATATCTTCAAATATTTTACCGTACCTGTTATCATAAGGTCTCGGGTAAGGACGGGGACCAACTATCGACATCTCTCCTTTAAGAACATTTATGAATTGAGGAAGTTCATCTATGTTTGAGCTTCTGAGGAATTTTCCGAATGACGTTATTCTCGGATCATTTTCCGTGACGGGCTCAAATGAAACATCCGGCGTATTATTAATGTGCAGTGTTCTGAATTTGTAGCATCTGAATGACTTATTCTTTGCACCGATTCTATCCTGTATATAAAAAATAGGACCGGGAGAAGTCAATTTAGTAATCAATGAAATTACAGGGAAAAGAATCGAAAGTAACAAAACTACAACCAATAACGAAAAAATGAAGTCGAAAATTCTTTTAACAATACGCCATTGAATTTCTTCGAGGGGTTCATTCCTTGAGGTAATTATTGGAAAATTGCCAACCATACTTACCTGGAAACGCTGCGATACAAACCTGAAATAATCAGGAATGATATGGGTTTTTACGGCATTCCTGTTGCAGATTCTGAACATCTCATCCATTAATGCATTGTCATTCTGTGGTAATGCGAGAACGACCTCATCTATACTTCGGGAGAAGATAACTTCTTCAAGCTGGTTATAATTGCCGATTACTTCGGTATCGCTTTGTACAAAATCTTTACTAAGGAATCCGGTAAACTTGTACCCGAAATCCGGATTTTCAGTTATCAATTTTCTGAATTTTCTTGCCACATCGCCTGCGCCGATAATTAACAGGTTTCGTATGTTGATTCCTTTTTTTCTCAGCTTTTTTAAAATTTTCCTGAATAATATTAATCGAAGAATAACCAGCACAAAAAGGAATAATGAATAATAAAGAATAAAATTTCTTGTAAATAAATCTTCTTTAAGAATAAAGATGAAGATTATGGAAATGAGTGCCTGGATGAAAATATTCTTGGTAATACCGATTAACTGGAAAACAAAAATCCTTCGTGCAAAGTCATCATAAAAACTTATTGCATTTCCTAAAAAATACCATGCAAAGTTTAACACAGCTTCCAGGATGAACATATGATTACGTTCCATCAAAGTGTCGAACGATTGGGCAGCAATTGCTGCAATAAAAAATGCAGCATTAAGCATTAATAAATCGCTGAATAAGCGCAGGTAATAGATGGATTTCCTGTTTACGATCATAATAAATTAAGAATCTGTTTTTTCTTCACCAAAGAAACTTAAAGATTTATCCCGAACGTACTCTCTAATATTATTTTCAAAAATTTCCCTGCTGAATTGTTTTGCATGATCTGAAATTTTCTGCGGATTGAAAATATCGATTTTAGTTTCGAAATCAAGTACAGCATTTTTTATACTTTCAGCGTCCTGCGAATTAAATAGAATCCCTGTTTTGGAATCTATAACTGTTTCGGCAGCCCCGCCTTTATTCAATGCAATTACAGGTGTACCGCAAGCCATTGCCTCCACAACTGTAATTCCAAAATCTTCTTCTGCAGCAAATACAAATGCCTTGGCATTTTGCATCAGGGCTTTCAATTCCGAATCGTTTTTATAACCAAGCAGTTCGATATTTGGCGAAGCATTATTTTTTATCCGTTTGAATTCGGGACCCTGACCAACCACCTTTAATTTTAGTTCTTTTAAATTAGAAAAGGCTTCCACTATAAGATCGACTCTTTTATAAGGAACCATTCTTGAAGCAGTTAAGAAATAATCGTCTTTTTCCTTTACGCAATTAAATTTGTCAACATCAACAGGTGGATAAATTACATCGGCATCCCGGTTATAAATTCTTTTAATTTTTCCGGCAATGAACCGGGAATTTGCAATAAGATAATCCGGTCTGGAAGCCGTTTTCAAATCCCATTTTCTCAGGTAATTAAGTATTCTTTTTGCAGCGAATCCTCTTATTCCTTTGGATATGTTTGCCTGATTAAGATACAGCCCGGCATTATCCCATGCATACCTCATCGGTGAATGGCAGTAACTGATATGAAGCTGGTCGGGATTTTTTTTTAATCCTTTGGCAACCGCATGAGAGCTTGAAATAATAATATCATATCCCGTAAAATCAAAACTCTCCATTGCATAAGGAAACAGCGGTAAATAATATCGATGTTTTGCTTTTGCAAAAGGCAGTTTCTGAATAAAGGATGTTTTTGGTTTTATCGATTTAAGGACAATTTGTCTTTCTTCATCGCTAAGTAAGTCTACAAGTGCAAATACATCTGCATTATGCCAGATATTTGTAAATGATTCTACTACCCGTTCGGAGCCTGCATATTCGGCAAACCATTCGTGAACGATTGCAGTTTTTAGTTTTTCCTTCATCATTGTCTATTCGATTGATTTAATTCGAAAGGCGTCATTAATTTCGGAGATAAGTTTTTGTTTAAAAGTTTCGCGGCTAAATCTCCGAATATTTTCTTTCCCTTTTTTTATCAACTCCAGACGTAAAATTTTATTATTAATAATTAATTCAATTTTATCTGCAAGTTCATTAACATTATTAGGATCAAAATACAACGCAGCATCGCCGCAAACTTCCGGGATGGAAGCCGACGAAGATGCGATTACCGGGCAACCGTATGTCATTGCTTCAACCGGCGGTAATCCGGATCCCTCATAAAAAGATGGAAAAATCAAGCCCAGCGAAAGATTATAAATTGATTTTAATTCGGAGCTTTCAACGAAGTTAGTGAACAGAACGGTTTTTTGTAATGTTTCATCATTTTCTATAAGGTTCATCGATTCATTATCTTTTGTAATCAAGCCGTCAATCTTTCCAACAATTACTAATTTAATATCGGGAAAATTTGAGACTACCGTCTTAAATGCAAACAAAAGATTTTTCAGATTTTTATGTGGTTTTATATTTCCCACATAAAGAAAATACTTATCGGGCAGAAGATATTTTTGCTTTACGAAGTTAGTAGATTTTTCATCTATTGATTTTTCATTTTCAGAAATATCCATTCCAAAATAGATTATGTGAATTCTTTGTTCTGAAATTCCTGTATACTTAACAATTTCAGACTTTGAGAATGCAGATACGGTGATCACCTGCCCGGATAATCTTACCGCAGAATTTATCATTAGTTTGGCATAAACTTTTTGATGAACGAGTAAATCTTTTAAATATGCAAGATGATAAACATCGTGTATTATAACAATTCTTTGCTTTGCTTTTATTGGCAACAGCGGGATGTTATAATGAGGTGATAAAAACAGATCGCATCGTGGAATTTTACGAGGCAGTTCCAGCTGCTCTGCTATAGAGTATATTTTACTTTTACAGGTGATTATTTTTAAGTCTTCAAACCGGGGAAATGGTTTGAACAAGTTTTTATTACCAAGCAAAGTTAAATTGAACTCACTGGTTAAAGCATCTAAAACACTTCTGAGGTATGTGCCGATACCGGAATGGTTTATCATCCTGGCATCTATAACTATATTTTTCATATCCCGTTCAGGAGATCAGGAACAGGTGAATGAATTTTTAGGAGGTTATTATTTAACATCAATAATATCTATTTTTATCGGTAGCTTAATGCAAAAAATATCTATTGAGATTATTACTTTATTTATAAAAATATAAACTCTTTAGTTGAAAAACTATTTGAAATATTTTTCAATCCGGTAAAACAAAAATACCCTAAGTAAACTTCAGATGTTAATTTCAATAATCACTCCCGTTTATAACTCAGTTAACAATATTGAAGCGAATGTAAAATCGATTCTGGCTCAAACATACAGGAATTTTAATCATATAATTGTAGACAATCTTAGCAAAGACAATTCAGTCGAAATTGTAAAAAATTTGTATAACGAAGCGGGTATTACTGAAAAATTGAAAATAATAAGCGAAAAAGATAACGGGATTTCAGATGCTTTTAATAAAGGAATTAATGCAGCGGAAGGAGAAATCATTGGCATTTTGAATAGTGATGATTACTATTACGATCATACGGTGTTTGAACGTGCGATAGAATCCTTCCGGCGCGATGACATTTTATTTGTACATGGTAATGTTTTGTTCATTGATCCGGTTTATGGAACAAATATAAGAAGACCATTGCTATGCCCTTTGACTACTGCAATGCCGTACAATCATCCGACTATGTTTTTAAGAAAGTCGGTGTATGATAGGTACGGGCTCTTCGATCTATCCTTCAGGTATGCGATGGATTTTGAATTTGTTTGCAGATTGGAACAGCGAATAACCGGTTTCAGAAAAAGCGGCTGGTATATTCAAGGCGATCCTCTTACCGTAATGAGAGCCGGTGGAACTTCCTGGGAAAATGAAACCGATAGTATAAAGGAGGTTAAATCGGCTTTAATAATGCATGGGAGGTGGAATAACAAAGCGAAGAGCTCTTATCTTATGAGAAGAAGCAGGGTTCTTTTAAAAAAATATCTTCAGCTTTTAAAGCTGAATATTGTTACTAAAAAATGGAGAAACATAAAGTGGAATTAAAATCGGACGAATATTTATTTTTTGAAAAAGCCACTCTTATAATCTTCAATATTTATTAACGTTAAAAACCAAAACTTTATTGAAATTAATAAACTTAACTACACTGCTAAAGAGACGGGAATTTAGTAATTCTGCATGGAATATTGCCGATGTAGTTGTTCTTCCTTTTATGATGCTTGTTGTTACTCCGTATTTTATAGATAAACTTGGCGCCGAACAATACGGTGTATGGATGCTTGTAAATTCAATAATAGTAAGTATTGGTGTTGTTAACTTTGGGATAGGTGATGCAACAATTAAATTTGTTTCCAAATATAAAACGCTTAACAGTACCACCGATATAGGACGAATTGTAAATGCGGGATTCACGCTGGCACTGCTTTTACTTGTTGCTGTTGTATTACTTGGTTCAAGTGCCGCAGTTTTTATAAATCTTGTTAATCCTTTTAATCTTAATAATTCATACAGAAATTTAGCAGTAGTTTCGGTTTTTCTCGGTGCAATTGTCTTCGGATTAAAACAGCTTGAACAACTTGCTCTTTCACTTTTCAAGGGATATGAACGGTACGATACCTCCTCGAAAATTTCGATGATTTCAAAAACAGTTTTACTGGCTTCTCAGGTAACAGTTGTTATTGCAGGTTATCATCTTATGGAAATTTTTATCGCAAGCGTTATTGTTTCCTTTATTGTTGTAACCGGAGAATTTGTTGTTATCAAAAAAAAGTTCAGGTTTGTTTCGTTTAAGCCGCAATTTACAAAGCAAACTATAAAAGAAATATTCAGCTTTAGCACTTGGTCATGGATTCAATCGGTTCTAGGAATAATAGCGGGACAGGTGGACAGGTTTGTTGTGATTACACTTGCCGGTCCGGTATTCCTGGCTTACTATTCACTTGCATCGACAATCGGCTCACAAGTACACACGGTTTTTACAGCGGCTGTTAGCTGGGTTTTTCCAAAAGTTTCGGCAAAAACAGAACGTAGTGAAAGTGTTGCCGGTCTCTACTACAAAATGCAGTTACTTATTTTGTTAGGTGAAGTTTTTGTTATTTCCTGTCTCTTTCTTTTTGGAGATGTATTGTTCAAAGCATGGCTTGGTGCGGAAACGTACTCACATTCTATTCTCCTTATAAAAATATTTCTATTCTACATATTGTTTACGCTTTTATCAATAATACCACACTTTACTCTACTTGGCGCAAACCTGATTAGAATCGCCACATTTTTCATGTCACTGACTGTCGTTCTTACAATTTGTTTTATGATTCTCGGGTATCATTTTTATGGAGTGGTTGGAGTGGCATACGGTAAGATGGTTTCGGCAATGATATCGATACCCATTATGCTGGTCATTCTGCACAAGATAGCAATTGAAAAGAAATCTTTTTATTCCGGTTTGATAATTTATCTTCCTGCTGTTTGTTTTGCAGCAGCACTTTATTTTCAGAACCTGGTTTCTGTTCCTTTTGCAATTCTTGTTGTGTTGCAGCTATTTTATATTTATAAAAAGAAGATCAAAGAGATATAAGTTGTCGATTTATTATAAGAAACTTTTACTGTAACGAATGCAAAAATATTTTTGGTGATTCACAACGATATTGAAATTATTTACAAACATATTTTAAGGGACTATGATCTGTAAAATCTGCGGCAGCGGAGCAGAAAAGAAATTCGATGTTAAGATAATGCACAAATACAATGCAGAATATTTTTACTGGCGTAAGTGTGGATTTTTATTTGCCGGTAATCCTGTTTGGCTCGATGAATCATATAAGAATGCGATTAACATTTCCGATACAGGTATTATGGACAGAAATTTACATTATTCACGAATTGTTTCTGTACTCATTTATTTTATGTTTAAAAAGAGTAAAAAATTTGTTGACTATGCGGGTGGTTACGGTATTTTCACAAGACTGATGAGAGATATAGGATTTGATTTTTACCGGCAGGATATCTACTGCGAAAATCTTCTTGCCCGTGGATTTGAATTTAAGCCCGAAATACACAAAGACGTTGAACTTGTTACAGCTTTTGAAGTTTTTGAGCACCTTGTCGATCCGATGAACGAAATTAAAAAAATGAACGATATTACCGGTAATTTAATTTTTTCAACGCTTTTATTGCCCGACCCTATACCTGAGCCGGGCAAATGGTGGTATTACGGTTTTGAACATGGACAACATGTTTCATTTTTCTCTTCAAGAACATTGAATTATATCGCCGAAAAATCAGGATTGTATTTTTATAGTTATAAAGATTTGCACCTATTCTCTGAGAAAAAATTAAATCTTAATATTTTTAAAGCTCTCATCCTCTTTTCTAAATTTGGTTTGTCATTATATGTTAAGAAAAAGTTGAAGAGTAAAATATGGGAAGATCATATTCTTTTGGAAAAAAAATGAATAAAAAAGGTGTTTTTTTAAATTAGTCTATGAATGCCATTCTCCTTATTAAAATTAAAAATATTATAAACTATTTTATTACCGGTATAATTATCTTTCTGATAAAGATTCACCATGGTAATAAAAATAACAGCACTCTTCTATTAATAAGACTCGATTCAATCGGCGATTATATTCTTCTTAGAAATTTCCTTAAAGTTGTCCGTGAAAGCGAAAAACACAAGAAATATAAAATTACTCTTTGCGGAAATAGTATCTGGAAAGACATAGCCGAAGAATTTGACAAAGAGGTAATCGATGAATTTTTGTGGATCGATAGAAACAAATTTTACAATAGCTTTATTTATAAGTACCGGTTCTTAAGAAATATTTATAACAAAGGATTTGAAGTTGCTGTAGATACCACTTTTACGAGGGAGATTTTGTATGGAGATTCTATAGTTAAAGCCAGTAATGCAAAAGTAACTATTGGTTCGGAAGGATCGCCGGAAAAGCATGCCGGTTGGAAGAGAAGACTTCTGACCGATAAATATTATACTCGGCTAATTCCGGCATCGGAAAATAATTTGTTTGAATTCTTTCGCAATAAAAACTTTTTCGAAGCACTTCTTGGTGAAAAAATAGAACTTAAGAAACCGGATTTTCCTAAACTAAAAAAGGAAAATTTTTATTCTTTCGATAAGCCTTATGTTGTTATCTTTCCCGGAGCGGCAGAATCATCAAGAAGATGGGACACGGCTAATTTTTCTGAAATAGTAAAGTTTGTAATTAAGCGGTACGATCTGATAGTTGTTATTGCCGGTGGTAATAGAGAAACTGAAATTGCGAATAGTGTAATTACCGGTTTAGATGTTCGCGGTATCGCTAACCTTTCAGGCACAACATCTTTATTGCAATTAATTGGTCTTATTCAAAATGCTGAAGTTTTAATTTCCAATGAAACAGGCGCTGTTCATATTTCTGCCGCAGTTAATACCCCATTCGTTTGTATTTCGAATGGAAATCATTTTGGCAGGTTTAATCCTTATCCTGATGAAATATTTGATAAGGGATATTATGTCTATCCGCCGGCAATAATTAATCAGATGGATGATCGTGAACATCTATCCCGGTTATACCGGTTCGGTTCGAATCTCGATATAAATTCTGTTGATGTTTCTTCTGTTAATTCAATCCTGGGAAAACTTCTGAATAAAAACGATCGCATAAAAAATAATTTTTAATAAAAGTTAGACAGATATTAACTAATCAATGAAAACACCGATTATCTGTGTTCACACCGGAAAGCATAGATATTTATATTATGTTTTGAGACAGGCAAAGCTCTTTAATGAAAACGTCATTCTTTTAGGCGATGATGTAAGCACATCCTGTAAAAAGACTGCCAAATATTTTGCATTGGAACAATTTTCAGGATCCAATTTACAGAAACAATTTATTTCATCTTATTTTCATCTTTCTACAAACAATGAGGAGTTTGAGAGAGCTTGTTTCCTTCGCTGGTTCCAGATACTCGAATTTATGAAGCAGAATGAAATTGCGAGTGTGATACACATTGATTCGGATAATCTTATCTATAAAAACCTGGTGTACACAATTGAAGATAAAATCTCTCTATATGACGCCGGGTATAACATTGCAGCGCAGAATTATGATGATATGATCTGGGCAGCCTCTCCACATATTTCTTTCTGGAAAGATAATAAGCTGCGAGATTTTTGCTTATTCGTTTTAGAACAATATCGAAATGGTAAAAATGAATTATTAAAAAAATGGAACTATACCAGGGACAACAGGCTTGCCGGGGGAGTAAGCGATATGACGTTATTGTATCTCTATTATTTAAAGAATAGTAGCACAATTGCCAACTTATTATTACCGGTGAATGACAGTTTATATGTTGATCAGAATATTAATATAGCTCAAAATTACTTTGTAGATGAATTCAGGATGAGAGTAATCGGGAAAGGTATTTCGGTAAAGGATATTAGAATTAAAAATGGAATCCCTCTTTGCCTTAATGAACGCAGGAAAAATGAAATTGAATTTGTTAGTTTGCATTTTCAAGGATTCGCGAAATATTTTCTTTATTTATTTATTAATTGGAAGCCCCGCTTCCCGGAGAGGTTATGGAATCCAATACTTTTTCGAATTCAACAGTATAAAAGGAAGCTAAAGTACTTCATCGGCAAATCAGTTTAATTTGATAATGAGTTGGATATCTATAGTCTTTTCCTGAATGTAATATTAAATGAAATGTTGTAAGTTTTGAATGATAATTTGAAAAAGGTAGAAAAAAAAGAAAGTTAATAATGCTTATCGGTATAATAGCCAATATTACAAAAGAAAATGTATTCGAAGTTGTTTCAACTTTAACCAAACAGTTGAAAGCAAACGGACTCGATTATCTGCTGACCAAAACACTTTTGGAAGAAAAGAAAAAAATAAATATAGAATTGGATGAAGATTTTCTAAGCGACGACTCGGAGATTTATGAAAAAAGCGATATGATAATTTCAATCGGCGGCGATGGCACTATGCTTTCAACTGCATACCATGCTCAGTTACACGATAAACCTGTCCTCGGTGTGAATCTGGGGAAATTGGGATTTCTTGCTGAAGCAGATATATCGCAGATTGATGAAATTATTAACGATATTAAAAATGGAAATTATAAAATTCAAAAACGGATGGTGCTTACTGCGGATTGCGATACATATCCAAAAGAAAAACTTTATGCGATAAACGATATTGTAATTGACAAAGGCGGCTGGCCTAAAATGATCGAACTGACTGCATGGGTCGATGGTGAATATGTCGCTTCGTTCAATGCTGATGGAGTTATAGTTGCTACTCCAATCGGGTCTACCGGGTATTCACTTTCAACCGGCGGACCGGTAGTAAGTCCTTTGGTTGGTGCGATTACACTATGCCCGATTTCTGCTCACAGTTTAACGATGCGACCGTTGGTTCTTTCAAGTGAACAGGAAATAATTATTAAGATTGATTCCCTTCACGATGAAATCCAGATAAGCTGCGATGGTCAGCGTGTGTATCATTTCCCCCCACCGCTCGAAGTTAAAATTAAAAAGAGTGAAAAACCGCTTAAGCTCGTTCATACATCTTTAACTACTTATTTTGAAACATTAAGGAACAAGCTTCTTTGGGGAATTGATATTCGTAATAAACCCGGAACTTGAAAAGTGACATTTAAATTTTGTTTTCTGCTGCCTCTTCTTTTTTTTGTTGCAAACATTTATGCTCAGGAGTACAACACTTTTATAACAGATGAAGAAACGGGTGAGCCAATGCTCATCGGTACAACTACAAGAGAAGCTTTCGATGATACGAGTTTCAGTACGTGGTGGTACCCGGCTTATGATGATTATGATATCGATATATCAACTGCAGATAGTCTTAAAGATGCTTTACAAGGTATCGATATTACAGTTGTGATGGGAACTTGGTGCAGCGATAGCCGGTACGAAATTCCGGAACTCTACAAAATTTTCGATTATGTAAGCTATTCAACAGATAAAATAAATTTAATATGCGTCGATAGAGATAAAAATGGTAAAACAGATGAAGTCGATGCCTTAGATATCGAGCTGGTTCCGACAATTATTTTTTATGAAGATGAAAATGAATTAGGCAGGATAGTTGAGATGCCGAAAGACACGATGGAAAAAGATATGCTGAAAATATTAGTGAGAGACGATGATTAGGAGTAACGTTTCCGCAAATTGATTTTTACGATACTCCCGATCATCAAATTATTTTTTAATAACTACACTTCTTCGTAAACCCGGACAGGGATTTTCTTTCTACCAACTCTCTTTTTAACAACCGTCGCTTTTTTCTTGTGATTGAACTTGAAACCATCCGGGTTGTTTTTATCTGCGTAGTTCTGATAAGAGAAAACTTTATTCTGGAAGTTACGAAGTATAATTTTATCTTCATCCATATGCAGTACGTAGTTTGGAAGCAATGGAATCTTACCGCCTCCTCCCGGTGCATCGATTACAAAATGCGGTACGGCAAGCCCGCTTGTATGACCGCGTAAAGCTTCGGTAATTTTTAATCCGGTTTCTATTGACGTTCTGAAATGATTAGCGCCTTTTGTTTCATCTGCCATATACATATAATACGGACGCACCCTAATCTTTAGAAGTTTCTGCATTAATTCTTTCACAACTGCGGGATCATCATTAACGCCTTTCATAATTACCATCTGGTTTCCAACAGGTACGCCGGAGTTAGCAAGCATCTCGCATGCTTTTGAACTTTCGGGTGTCACTTCCCACGGATGATTAAAATGAGTATTAACATAAATAGGGTGATATTTTTTTATTATGTTACAAAGTTTATCGGTTATTCTCTGCGGGAGTACAACCGGCATTCTTGTTCCAAGACGGATAATTTCGATGTGCTTAATTTCTCTCAGCCGTATTAATATTTTTTCCAGCATTATATCGGTAAGCATCAAAGGATCGCCCCCGGAAAGAATAACATCTCTTATTTCCGTATGCTCTTCAAGATATTTGAACGCGGTTTCCAAACCCTTCATCGAAATCTTTTCATAGTCGCCGACTTTTCTTTTTCTCGTACAGAAACGGCAATAAATTCCGCATTGACTTGTAACAAGAAATAAAGCACGATCGGGATAACGATGAGTGATGTTTGGGACCGGACTCATTGCTTCTTCCATTAAAGGATCATCCAGTGCATCGAAGTCTTCAAGTTCGACTTTATCCGGTATGCATTGAAGCCAGATTGGATCGCCCGGATAACGAATGAGACTCAGGTAGTATGGATTAATACGAGCCTGGAAAAACTCATCCAGATCTTCAGCGTCTTTTCTTTCAATATTAAACTTTTCCACTAACTCGTCTATTGAGTGAACACTTTCCCTTACCATATTCTGCCACTGTTCCATTGTGGTTTCCTTAGATTTTCTTATTGTTAAAGTATTTACCAAAAACAATCAAATTATCCCCAAGAGAATAAAAATCATTTATTTCGGAAATTATACTATAATTATTTCGCAGGTAAAAATTTCTTGTAGTCTGGTAAACATCTCTGGAAGAGGTTTCAACAAGAAGCCACCTTCCTTTATTTTCCATTACAAAATTTTCTGCGTGCACTATCAAACTTTTACCTACACCTTTATTTTTGTAATCAGGATCAGTAACAATCCAGTAAAGATCATAAACCGCATCAGTCAGAGGTCTTCTGCCTGTGCAATGATAACCAAGTATTTTTCCGTTCTCTTCATAAACAAAAAGATGATAATCGTTTTGGTCTGAATCCGATGCTGCAATTTTTACAAGCTCCATTGCAACAGTAATATCTTCTTCTTTAAAGTTTTCTGTCTTCCTTAGTATATTCTCTATACCCGTTACATCATCCGGCTTTATTTTGCGTATCATGTTTTCTTTTTCTTTCCAATGCAAAGTTAGCAATAGTATACAGCAAATTACCATGATTGATGCCGGAAACTTTCGATGCTCTTGCAAATCCGGAGTCGTTAGAAATATCGGGGTTAGGATTTACTTCAATTACATGAGGAACACCCTTGCTGTCTAATCTTATATCAACGCGTGCATAATCACGACACTTAAGAGCTTCGAATGCTGCGACTGCAATTTTATTAATTCTATTTAATGTTTTGTCTTTTAACGGAGCCGGACAAACGGGCTTTGTATGGTTGTAGTAAACGCTGTCTGCAATCCATTTACCATCGTATGTAACTATACGCGGAAACTTTGCAGGCAGTCCTTCAAAACTAATCTCGGATACGGGAAGCGGATTGCCTCCTAATATTCCAACGTTTAATTCCCTGCCTTTTATATATTCTTCAAGAATGATTTCTTGTTTATAAGTGGTTGATAAAAACAAAAACTGTTTTCTTAATTCGGTGTAATTTTTTACAACTGAAAATTCAGAAATTCCAATACTTGCATCTTCCTTTAATAACTTTAGAATGACGGGATACTTAAGAGGTATTTCTTTTTGTGTAAAACGTGCACCCGGTTTAAGAATAAGCGATGCGGGAGTATTAATATTAAATGAACGAAGAATATCTTTTGTTCGTTCTTTGTTTAAACAATTACCTAAAGAGGTCGGTCTGCAGCCGGTATATTCGAAGCCAAGCAATTCAAACAATCCTGCTAAACAATATTCGTAAGATGCAATTCCCTCTACGGCTTCAACAAAGTTGAAAATAATATCCGGTGCAAAGGAATTAATTCCATCGATAGTTTTTCTAATGTTCCTGTCGATTGCTAACGACTCGACCCTGGTAAAATATTTTTGTAATGAACCTATGGTGTGATTCAGTTCGTTTGAAAAACTTTTTTCGGAAAGATCATCGTCCGTTTTCTTATCCGGAACGGGTTTACCGTTATAAACAGAGAAGATGCTCACGGGTGCATTGTAGCAGATCAGTATTTTAGCATCGGTTTTCATAACAGGTTGTACCTTTTACAAGCTGCGTATAATGCGCTTTGAATTATTTCGTTATATGTCATTCCCGCGGCTCTGGCGGCTTTTGGAAAGCTTGAATTTTCGGTCGGATCGGGCATAATTCCCGGTAAAGGGTTTATTTCTATAATGTTAGGGACACCGTTTTTATCTAATCTTACATCAACCCTGCTCCAATCTTTACATCTTAAAATCTCATATGTCTTTAGCACAATATCTGTTATGCGGGTTTTTAGTTCTTCATCAAGATTAGCCGGGCATTCAAACACATCAAAATCTTTTTCTTTTGTATCGAGTATCCATTTTGCTTCGTAAGAATATAAATGTTCAACACCGGAAGGAAAGTCTTCATAAACGATTTCTATTATTGGAAGTACTTCAGCCTCTTTGCCGTTACCAAGCACAGCTACAGTAAATTCTCTTCCGGGTAAATACTCCTCAATTAATGCCGGTTGATTGTATTCGTTTAATACTCTCTGTATTTCGCCATTTAATTCCCGGTAATTTTTAACAAGCGATGAATTGAATATACCTTTACTCGATCCTTCAGAAATTGGTTTAACCATTAATGGAAATTCAAATTGGTGATTTGATAATGGTTGGTAGTTATCAACGACTAAAAATTTTGCGTTGGGAATTTTATAATAGGAAAGTATTTCTTTGGTCCTTGCTTTATCCAAACAAATTCCCAAAGTCAATGCATCTGAACCGGAGTAAGGTATCTTTAACAGTTCCAGCATCGCAGGAATTTGTGACTCACGGCTCGAACCATTCATTCCTTCAGCGATATTAAAAACGATATCCGGTTTTGCGTCTTTGAATTTTTCAAACGCTTCATCATTTGCTTCAATAAGAGTTACATCATGATAAACTGCTATTGCTTCTTTTAATGCGTCAATTGTTTCCCAGGTATCCCACTCGGCAAACGTATCTACCGCTGGTTGAGTCTTAACGTTTTCATCTGATTGTATCGGGGATAATTCTTCGGCGAAAGATGAACTTTCCGGTTTCACATTGTAGGTTAGAGCGACATTCAAACGACGTTTAAATGTTTGAATTAAAATTTTCTCTCCTTTAAAATTTTTTTTTAACAAATATAAACATTATAAGTTCTAAGTCAACGAGTTTTAAAACAGTTTTAAAATTTTTTTTTCGAGTCGATTTTAAAAATATTTTGTCGAACGACGATGTTCATGAATTAATTTCATGATTTTAAAAGGTTTTTAAAGAAAGTTGAGGATTAAATTTTATTAATACTTAATGATGGTGATGCTAATAATTAATTTTTTGGAGTGATGAAAACCCTCATGCAATCTTTGCATAGTTAAGATTTTCTGAATAGTGAGTAAATAAATTCTCTTTTATTATTTTATTTTCAGAAAAAGATAGTGACGGATCATTTTTAATTAATTCGAATGCAATTTTTTTTGTTTGTGAAATTAATTCATGATCTTCAACAATGTTGACATACTTTAATTCGGGAACACCGCTTTGTTTTGTCCCGAAGATATCACCCGGACCTCTTAGTTTTAAATCAACTTCAGCAATTTTAAAACCATCCGTTGTTTGAACCATTGTTTGCAGCCTTACCAGTGATTTGTATTTTTCAATTTGTACAGACGATAAGTAATATAAATCCAGTCCTTTTTGATTTTGTCTTCTTGCTATATTGTCTTTTGTAACAAGGATGCAAAAAGCCTGTTCATTACTTCTTCCAACTCTTCCTCTCAATTGGTGAAGCTGTGAAAGTCCGAAACGGTGTGCGTCGTTTATTAAAATAATATTTGCATCGGGAATGTCGATACCAACTTCAATCACAGTTGTTGAAATCAAAACATCAAATTCTTTTTTCAAAAAGAGAAGCATAACTTCTTCTTTTTCCTGCCATTTCATTTTCCCGTGAATCAAACCGACATTTACATTTTTCAGATAAGTTTGCTTCAGCATCTGGTAATAATCGGTTGCTGCTTTCAGTTCAAGCTTCTCCGATTCTTCAACCAAAGGATAAACAATGAAAGATTGAATCCCATCCTTTTGCTTGTCGGTTATGAACTTGTAAATTTCAGGCAGTTTGTTATCTCCGCGTAAAACTGTTTTGATTGGTTTTCTGCTTTTCGGCATTTCATCGATTACGGATAAATCCAGATCGCCGTAAACCGTCATCGTAAGTGTTCTTGGAATCGGTGTTGCACTCATTACCAGAACGTCAGGTGTTTTTCCTTTGTGCTGAAGCATTGCCCGCTGCCTTACACCAAAACGATGCTGCTCATCTATAATAACTAATCCAAGTTTGTTGAACTTAACCTTCTCTTCAAACAATGCATGCGTTCCGATAACAATATCAGCTTCCTTCATTTCGATATCCGATAACTTTTTTTCTCTTTCGGATTTTTTCTGTCCGCCGATTATAAGACTTACTTTTACTTCCCTCTCTTTGTGAATTGTAAAAAGTTTTTTCATCATTGCTGAAATATTTTTTGCATGCTGATCGGCAAGAATCTCTGTAGGCGCCATAAGAGAAACCTGGAAACCGTTATCAATAGCGATTAGTGCAGCAATTAATGAAACAATTGTTTTCCCGCAGCCAACATCACCCTGAAGTAAACGGTTCATCGGTTTGGTGGATAACATATCATTTTTAATCTCACTAAGAACTTTTAACTGAGCTTTGGTTAACTCGAAAGAAAGAGTTTTAAGAAAATCGGAAACGAGATTGGTTTTGATCATCATCTTGTTGCCGGCCAACTCAGATTGATAATTATGCTTTCTCAACGCAACAAGAATTTCAAGGTAAAACAGCTCTTCAAATTTGAATCTATGTTTGGCAGCATCAAATTTTTCTTTACTTTCAGGAAAATGATAATATTTTACCGAGTCTCTTATATTCATCAAATTGTTTTGTTCAATAATTGATGAAGGAAGACTTTCCTTCAAATGGTCGGCGTAATTTTCAACTGCGTGAAAAATTATTTTTCTTAAACTTAGGTCGCCGATAGAACCTTGTTTTAATTCTTTCGGTATCCGGTAAAAAGGAATGATTTTTCCCGTATTCAAAAAGCTGTTCGATTCTTCTTCGGTTATCCTGTCAAAATCTGGATGAATGAATTGAAGCTTCTGATATTTCCCGAGCTCCGGTTTTGAAGAGATTGCAAATATATCTCCTTGGTTAAAAACGGAGGAAAAATATTTTACACCCTGGAACCAAACGCATTCAAAAAATCCTGATGAATCGCGAAACTGAACTTTTAAAATTTCCTTTCTTCCGTAACGCCGCTTTTCAGTTTCGGTAACTCTGGCGATGATCGTAACTTCTCCATCGTAACCGTTCATCACATAGCCCAATGCTTTGGAAGCTGTAAGCATTGTCGTCCTGTCGAGATGTCTTGTTGGAAAATAAAAAAGCAAATCGCGTATAGTACTTATTCCAATTTTCTTAAAGGATTCTGCACGTTTAGGACCAACGGATTTTAAATATTGAACGGATTGTTCAAGTTGTTTGTCATTTGCTGTATTCATCTGATGCAAATTAAATTAAGTGGAAGGTAAACTCAACAGATTTGTTCAAAAGATTGATGACCAAATTGTAGAGCGAAATTCATTTCGCTCCTAAGGATTGCTAAAAATATTAAATTGCATCAAAAGCGAGATAAATCTCGCTCTACATTTTTGCTTTTCACACTAAAATATTTTGTAAAAAAACTCGACAAGATTTGCAGGTTTATTTATTAATTTTAACAAGGATTAACTTTATATTAGAATCCTGTTACAAATGGATTATTAATATTTTATGAACTGGGAACAACTTTTAAATAGTAATAGACTTGGAATAGATGCATCGCACTCGCAAAAAACCGATGGTCGAAGTCAATTCCAAAAAGATTTTGACCGGATTGTTTTTTCTCCGGCGTTCAGAAGATTGCAGGATAAAACACAGGTATTTCCTCTGCCGGAAAGTGATTTTGTTCATACACGGCTAACTCACAGTCTTGAAGTTTCTGTTGTTGGCAGATCGCTTGGTAATCTTGTCGGAGAAAGAATACTTGAAAGGGACCAGAAATTAAAAAACAGTTTTACGAAATTTCACTTCGGCGAAATTGTTGCAGCTGCGTGTCTTGCACACGATATCGGTAACCCGCCGTTCGGTCATTCAGGTGAAGATGCAATTGCGGAATATTTTAAAAACGGCAGTGGGAAAAAATTTGAAGATCAGGTGAACGATGTTAAAAAGTGGAACGACCTTATAAAGTATGAAGGCAATGCACAAGGCTTTAGAATTTTAACAACACTTCAAAATCCCGATGTTAAAGGAGGACTGCAGCTTACTTATGCAACTCTTGCCGCATTTACAAAATATCCAAGGGAATCTTATGATGAGCCTGAGCTTGGTGAAATTATAAAGAAAAAAGCGTACAAAAAATTTGGATTCTTCCAGTTGGAAAAAGATTTGTTCAAAGAAGCGGCAGATGCTACGGGATTAAACAGAAGAAAAAGCAGCGGGGATTTTTGGTGGTGCCGTCATCCTGTTGCATTTCTTGTAGAAGCTGCTGATGATATCTGCTACAGGATAATGGATCTGGAAGATGGATTTCGTCTTGGATTAATTTCTTTTAAAGAAACCGAAGAGTTGTTAATGCCTTTAGTTAACAAGGATGACATTCAGAATTATTTGGGAAGAGATGAAAAGGAACGTATCGGGTATTTGCGTGCAAAGTCAATCAGTGAATTGGTAAATGAATTAGCCGATCTGTTTATAGCCGAGGAAAAAAATATTCTATCCGGTAAACTTGAAGAAGATTTGCTCTCATTGATTCCCCGGAATGAATATCTGAACACAATAACAGAAGTATCAAGGAAAAAAATCTATCGTTCAAGAAGTGTTGTTGAAAGAGAAGTAGCAGGTTACGAAGTCTTAGGCGGATTGCTGGAAACATTTATTTCAGCTTACAATGAAGCTTATGAAGGACATCTATCGCCAAAGAACAGGGCGATCATTAATCTTTTACCAGGAAGAATAAAAGAAAATACACCCGATGAACTTTATTACAGGTTGATGGCTGTGATCGATTTTGTTTCAGGAATGACAGATTCGTATGCCGTTTCACTTTTCAGAAAGATAAGAGGAATTTCTTTGCCGGGTGGAAGAGTGACAGAATAGAATTTTATACGAATTTATAGCAATTATGTAATGCGAAATAAATTTTTCATTATAGTGTTAAATCTTTTTAATAAAAATTTATTTATGCTTTCTTTGTATAAATGTGTTGGCATCTCGTTAGTGTAATTCTTTTGAATTTTTCTTTTTCCATGAATTGTTAAGATATCGGATACGGCATATTCAACGAGTCTTTCTTTCCATTTAGTTTTTATATCTGATATTATTTTACCACGATCAATTAATTTATCACTCTCGATATGTAATTCTACATGCCAATAGTTCAATATGATAGGTTTATGTTTAATTTTTGTTTCGCCTGTTAATTCAAAATTATCAATCTGATTAATATCAATATTTAACTTTTCTAAAATCTTTTGCTTTTCCTTCTTTGCAAAATTCTTTTTATAGGGAATTTTTTTTCTGTCAATATCATTTAGATTAAAATAGATCGGGCAATAAGGGGTAATTATTTCAAAGTATTTACTATAGTCGGAAAATTTTACTGTTACTCCTTCATTCCAGTATTTGGATGCTGAATTGAAAGTTCTAAACTTAATAAAATTATCGTTGTGAATTTTTGTAACAAAATACATAGATAATCCAATTGCATCACTTAGTTTATTAACTAAGGCGTCTCTTCTGAGATATCCTAAGTTATCGAAGGTATTGTTGTGATCTTTTAATGATCTCCTTGCTAAAATAAAATTTAAAGGTGGGCTATTAATTTGAGATATGTCAATCTCCCTCTTATATGTTACCTTCGGGATTATTTGTTGGGGATAATTTTCATTATTCGGTATCATGAGTTAAGAGTTAAAATTCCCTCAATCAATTCATTGAACTCTTTTTTAAATGTTATGAGAAGTTCATTTGCATGGAAAAGACTGAAAAAAACTTGGTTATCTCTAAAGAATTCTGGTTCGCTAATCGGGATATTCACAATTAATAAGTAATAGCTATCCAATTGGATACGGACACTAAAATTCAAGTCTGATGATAAATCAAAGGAAATAGCACAATAATTCAGTTTCGAAATAGTCTGTGCAATTTTGGAAAGTATATTTTCACTTATTTTAAATTCTGAACTTATAAATCTTTTAAACCTAAAAACTTCATCTTGAATTTGTTTATATAAAACGTCAAATTTATTATATACAATTAAGTCAACGGAAGATGTACCAATGAATGCTTCATGTAAACCCAATTCCATATTCTTTGAAATACTACCAGATGCGGATACATAACTTCCATATTGGAGATTTTGTATGTAAAGCAAAGAATCAATTATGCTTAAATAAGATTTTTTTTCATCATTTGGATCAAAATCAAATTCAATGTATTCTGAATTAGTGGGAGATATCAAATTTTTATTCATTTATTTCTCAATATTCTGGATTTAATGATTTTATAAACTCCTCATTAAGAACTGAAAAAAATAATTCTTTCTCTTTTGAATGAAGATAATCTATAACTTTATATAGAGGATCATTTATTTCTTGGACTAAGTTTTGTGTTTGTGAGGCATCTATGTCAATGAGTAATCCTGTATATGGTTTGTTTTGTTTATTCGCGGATGCATCTTCATGGATTCTTAATAAGAGAGAAATGTCATCCTTACTAAGTGTTGAATGAACTACATTTTTTCCATGGTTGAAATCAATGGGGATGTTAAATTTGAATTGAATTCTACAAACATCTCTTATTGATTTAGCATTAGGGAAAATGCTAATATATCTGACGCCAACCCTATTAATTGAATTTACGTTAACTAATGAAGCAATTTTTTTTAAATCCTCTTTAATGTTTGAGAAATAGGCGCCCCAAAGTGGGTACTCTCCTAAATTTTCAAATAGAATTACGTCTTCACTAAATGAAAGTGAAAACTTGTCATTACTCATTTGATAATCAGGTTTATGAAAAATCTTTCCTTGCGTTTTTAATTCGGGTGGAAGGCCAATATATCTAAAATCTTTATATTTTTCTGCAAATAATGGATATATAGTGTTTAGTACTTTATCTCTATCTAAGCCAAAGTTTAACCTAATTTCAACTATTGAACTTAGTAATGGATCCGGGCTTATTTTATTGGGTAGTTTCATAAATAAAACAAATGATTCTTCAACAATATCTTCAATCTAATGAAAATTGGGGATATAATTTTAATTTAAGTGAAAAATATTAGACTGAATATGTATTTAAAAGTTTCATCAATAATTTTGCAAAAATCAATATAATAGCTTATTCCGTTTTCATATCCCTGGTCATAAGATCCGTTGTGGCTTTAACCGGATCTTTGTCTTCAAATAAAATTTTGTAAACTTCTTTTGTGATAGGTGTTTCCACTTCAAACTGATCTGCAAGCTGTGAAGCCGAACGGCTTGTTTCAACACCTTCAGCAACCATGTCCATCGACTTTAAAACCTGCTTAAGTTTTCTTCCTTTCCCGATCTGTTCGCCAACGTACCTGTTACGGCTGTGTTTACTCATACAGGTAACAATAAGGTCACCCATA
>Ga0210133_1000186_pt1 | contig 24983 bp, 18 predicted proteins | sample Joice_ThreeSqC_D_2_FD_184874 | JGI IMG/M metagenome (GOLD analysis project Ga0210133, IMG submission 184874) | Wetland microbial communities from San Francisco Bay, California, USA, that impact long-term carbon sequestration - Joice_ThreeSqC_D1... | ecosystem: Environmental > Aquatic > Marine >...
GTCAAGGGGGTCAAGACTGCGGTCATTGTCGCCGTGGTGTTCAGCCTGCTCAACTTCGCGCTTGGATGGGTCATTCACGCCGTGCTCTTCGTGCCCGCCCTGCTCACCTTGGGACTGCTTTTCTTCTTCGTGCCCTTCATCGTCAATACCGTGATGTTGTGGCTCACCGACAAATTGATCGGTGACTTCGAGATCAAGAACCTACGCGCGCTGCTGATTTCGTCAGGGGCGATCACGGCGGTGAACTTTGTCTTGCACGCGCTCGTGCACCAGCATCGCCTGCCGCGCTTCTAGGGCAGGGCCCTTCACTTCTGCGACACGCTCGGGTTCGGGCGCTGGAGCACCATGAGGGTCTGCACCGACTGCACCTCGTTGGCTTCACGCGCGAAGACCTGGATCAAGTTGCTCCCCGGCCACAGGGGTACGTCGGTCTCGAATGCCAGATGCGTCTTTACCCCCTTGTTGGGAAGGTAGAAGACCTTCTTGGGCGGCATCTTGGATTCGCGATTCCACACCCGAACGTAGATGTCCTTGACCTCGGTGTTGTCGGTCGCGTTGCCCTTGATGTGCACGACACTGCCGGGCACCACGGTGGGCGCGTTGACCGTGAGCAGGGGCGGTGTCGCGTCCCACTTCTCCCGGTAGGACGGGCTGCCAGTGCCACCGCGAGAAACGTCGGCTGCCGCCACGAAGGCCTGTCGTCCGCTTTCGATGTCGATGCGATGGAAGTCGCCGATCTTCTCCGTGCCGTGGAAGACGCTGCCGGGGTTGGCGTAACCCAAGACCAGGGCGTCGGACTCCGGCGCCTCGCGCAGGGGCACATCGGGGCGTTTGGTCGCAAGCTGAACGTCTTCCGAGGTCGAAGGGGTGGCCGCCGGCGGCGCGATCTTGACCTTGATTTTGTCGGAGATGGACTCGCCGAGCACGGTGTCGGCCACCATCAGCTCGAGCTGGTACTCGTCGCCCTGGAAGTCCTTGCCCACTTCGTAGACGAACGAGAAGTCGTGGGTCGCGCCCGGCGCGAGCTTCTTGGCCTCGAAACGTCCGGCGCTGATGAGAATGCCTTCCTGCCCGGCCCCGTTGCGCACGATGCCCTCGGTGTGCAGCGAGGCTCCCGCACCGATGTTCTTGACCCGCACCAGCGTGCGCACGCGCTCTCCTTTCTGGACGCGGCCGTCGCGGTTGCCGGCCACGTCGTCGAGCGTCTGGTAGGCGTAGGCGAATAGCGGCCGCGGCTTGCCCTCGATATTGAGGGTCATTTCGGGGCTGTTGGCGCGCAGCTTGCCCTGCCCGGAAAACTCCGCACGGATGACGTCCGTTCGCGTGAGGCTGTTGCGCGGAACCTTCACCGCCAGGTCGTAGGTCTTGGTGGCGCCCGGGGCGATCTTGCCGAACACCATTTCGTTCTCGTCGAAGAGCAAGTTGTCGCTGCGCAAGACCGCGCGCACGCGGTACACCGTCGTCCCGCTCACGTTCTTGACCGTGCCGCGGATCTTGATGGTCTGCCCCGCAGCGGCCTTGCTCCCGGCATCCGTGAGCGCGAGAGCCGCCTCGATGGCGCCCTCGGAATTCGCCGGGCCAGAGCTCCAGTCGACCCCGAGCTTTTCCAGGGCGGCCGAGAGCTTGCGATCTTGTTCCGCGCGCGCCTTGTCGAGGAACGGCTTGGCCAAGGCGACCAGATCCTGACGTCGCGCGGACTTGGCCTGCGCGACGAGGTCGCGAGCGAATTCGATGGGATAGTCGATGCGGTTCTCGTCGGGACCGTCGTCGGCCTCTTCGGCGTCTTCATCGGCCGCATCGAGGTCCGGCTCGTCCTCGTCGTCCACGTGGCGTTGGTCCTTACCAGGCGGCGCGACAAAGAGGTACGCCAGCTTGGCCAGCGGTCGGCTCCCCTTCTGGACATTGGGGTTTTCCAGGTGCCACTCGTAGTCCGACTCCTGCCGGCGGCGCGTGGAGGGCTGCAGGCTGATCCACGCCTCGTCGCGCTTCTTCTCGACGCGCATCCGGTCGAGCTCGATGTCCGGGGTGACACCCACGCCTTGGATGGAGACATCGCCAGGCGTGAGGTACTGGGCGGTGGTCAGCTTCAGGCCCAGCTTGTCGTCCGAGCTGTGCTTGCCGAACGACACGGGCGATGGAATGTCGAAGAGCATCTGCACGGAGCCCTTGCCGAAGGTGGTTTCGCCGATGATGACACCGCGGTCGAGGTTCTTGAGAGCGCCGGCGACGATCTCGGAGGCGCTGGCCGAGGTCTGGCTGACCAGAACGGCCAGCGGCACCCTCGTGTCGCCGCCCCGGGTGGCGTGCTCGTCCTTGCGCTGGGCCCCCCCCGGCCCGACCATGGACACCAACACGCCCGAATCGATGAAGGCATCCGCGACCTTCTGCGCCTGGTCGTAGAGCCCGCCCGGGTTGCCGCGCAGGTCCATCACGATGCCCTTGACCCTTTCCTTGTCGAAGTAGCTGAGCGCCTTGCCGAGGTCGGACTCGGTGTTGGCGGAGAAACTGACGATGCGGAAGTAGCCGACCTTGGCCGGCGGCTGCCCTCCCCCGCCCGGAACGTTCAAGATCCTGGGCGGTGGGTCGATGGCCGGCGGTCGAATGTAATCGCGCACGATGGTGAACTTCTTGGGCTTGGCCAACCCGGCGCGGTCGATGTACACGTCGACCGGCGAACCCACATCGCCGCGCAGCCTGTCCACCGCTTCCTGCAGCGTCATGTTCATGGTGGATTCATTGTTGATGCGCGCGATGTGGTCCCTGGCCTTGATGCCGATACGGATGGCCGGCGTGTCCGGCATGGGCTTCTTCACCGTGATACGCCCCTTGCGATCCATCTCGATGACGATGCCCAGGCCACCGAACTTGCCCTGGGTGGTGGTGCGCATGTCCTTGAAGCTATCGACGTCGAGCAGGACGGAGTGCGGATCGAGGGTGTAGAGCATGCCGTTGGTGGCGGTCATCTCGATATCGACCAGATGGCGCGCGCGATCCTTGTCCGGCACGGGGCGCAGGCGGGGTTCGATGAAGGCGAAGATCTCCTTGATGGTGGTGCGCAGGGTCCAGGGTGAATCCACGCGATCGACGGGGAAGACCTTCTTATCGCCGTTGACCCGCACGGTGACCTGCTTGGGGTCGCGTTCGGGGAATCGGTCGACCAGGACCTCGGGCACGTCGCGCTGGAGGAAATCGAGGGCACCCACCAGCATGCGCTTGGGGTCGGGGCGCGTGCGGTCGAAGTACTGGCTGTTCACGTAGTACAGGGCCTTGCTGAAGATCTGCGCCTGCGACAGCTCGTAGCTAGATCCATCCCCGCGCACGGCCGCGCTGAGCGACGGCTCGGTGGTGAGGCGGACGTCCTGACCGCGGTGTTCGATGGTGAGCAGCAGGGCGAGGGCGACAGCGCCCACGAAGACGATGAGCTTGCGAAAGCGGTACATGAAGGACTCCGAACTCTCGGCCGAAGGCAGGTTAGGACCGTCGATGAGATCCATGGGTGAAGTAGTGATGATAGCAAGAGGCGCAGCCCGCGTCGCTCGCGACTTCAACGCGGGGGTTACCTCCTTCGCATTGCTTGCCGTGAAGTGCAATCCATGCGATCCACTCACCCGTGGCCCATCCTCCCGCCGGCACGCTCTACGTCGTCGCATCCTCCATCGGCAACCCCGCCGACCTCTCCCCGCGCGCCATCGAAACCTTGCGCGTGGCGGACGTGGTGCTGGCCGAGGACACCCGCTCGGCGCGCAAGCTGTTGCTCTCCCACGGTATCGATCGTCGGACACAGTCCTGCTTCGACGCCAACGAGCCCGAGCGCGCCGGGGAAGCGGCGGCCTGGCTGCGCGCGGGGCAGAACGTGGCATTGATCTCGGAGGCGGGGACGCCAGCGGTTTCCGATCCCGGCTACCGCGTGGTGCGCGCCGCGATCGAGGCCGGGGCGCGCGTGGTGCCGGTGCCCGGTGCCTCCGCTGTGCTTTCCGCCCTGGTGGCCTCGGGGCTTCCCACCGACAGCTTCTTCTTCGCCGGATTTCCCCCGCGCAAGACCGGTGCGCGCCGCCTGCTCTTCTCGCGGCTGGGGCAGCTCGGCGCGACCCTGGTGTTCTACGAATCCCCGCACCGGGTCGGCGGCACGCTGGCCGAGCTGGTGGCGGTGCTGGGGCCGTCACGTCCGGCCTGCCTGGCGCGCGAGCTGACCAAGACGCACGAGGAATTCGTGCGCGGCAGCTTGGGCGAGCTGGCGGAGCGCTACGCGACCGTCCGCCCCCTCGGTGAAGTCACCCTGGTGGTCGGTGGTGTGGGCAACGACGAAGAGGCCGGCGAGGAGGACGAGGATGCGCTGGTAGCGCGAGCGCAGGCGCTGCTCGGCACGGGCCTGTCCGCGCGCGACGTCGCCGACGCGCTGGCGGCCGAGAGCAACCGCCCGCGGCGGGACATCTATCAGCTCGTGCTTGCGGTCAGAAGGTAGCGGTCGCCAGCACGAAGATGTGCCAGGCGTAGGCGCCCTCGACGTGGAAGCGGCGGCCGGGGATGTCGTAGACGCTGTTGCCCGAGGCGCCATCGGTGAGGAAGTGGCTCTCGTTGAAATCCATGCCGAAGAGTCCGCGCAGACGAGCGTAGCGGCCGAAATGGGCGGAGAACCCGGCATCGCCGCCGAAGAGGCCGTAGGAAGGGCTGCGCACCACACCCGAGTTCGGCGCGGCCGTGCCGCTGGCGTTCACGTCGATGCCGGCTCGGCAGCGGCTGGCATCGGTGGCGCAGCGCGAGTCGCCCGACAGGACCTCCCATAGCTCGCTCTGGGCCAGGCCTTCCAGGCGGTACTCGATACGCCCGGCCGCCTCGAGAGCGAAGCGCGCGCGCAAAACAGGATCCTCCCACACCGTGGCCTCGATGCCGATGTCGCCACCGGTGCGGCGTTGCGCCGAGGCGTAGGTCCCGCTGCTCACATTCTTGTACACGCTTGACGAAGTGAGCAGGGGTTGCATGAACCAGCCGCCCATGTACGGCTCGAAGTTGCCAAATCGCTTTGAGAAGATCGAAGACAGGATGATCTGGTGGTAGCCGAGGCCGACGCCGCGGTTGGAGGTGGGGCTGGCGGGATCGAAGCGCTGGTCGGTCCCGACCGAGAAGCGGGATTCGAGTCCGAGAATCCAGGTTGGTTTGGTCAGGTCGCGGGCCTGGTTCATGGCGGCCCAGCGCAACCCGAGCGCAAGGTATTCGAACCCGCTGCGGCTGGGGCCTTTGAAGACCTGATTCGAGGGTGCCTGGAAGGGCTGACCGCTGCCCGCGTCGAGTCCCCAGCTGGTGCTCTGGTCGCCGGGAAGGATGCCGTCGCGCAGCAGCGTCTCCAGGCAAGGCGCGGCCGCGCAGTCGCCGCCGCGATCGAAATCCAGCCCCCGGTTGTCGGCGACGACGAGGGATGCGCCGGCAAAGAAGCTGAGATCGCGTATCAGCCCCACCTCCGCGCGTAACTGCAAGGAGTCGCGAGATTGGTGGTACACGACGTCGTTGATGAGTAGCGTACCCGTCGTCTGCACGTACTCGCGCCGGAGCGCGGCCGTGCTCTGCTGGTGCTGCCAGCCCAGTGACACGCGAATGTCCCGATCCTTGAGATTGCGCGTCGCCAGCACCGGGGTGACCTCGGCCGCGAACGCGGGGAACGCGGACGCGAGCGCGCAGAATCCAGCCAGAACGACGAGGGACGAGCGGACTGCCATCACGGTAGGGCTAGGACGATACCACAACCCCAGTCCTACCCCGTCTCCTTGTCGCGCAGCCCTAGCTCCTTCATCTTGGTCTGCAGGCTCTTGCGCGAGATCTGCAGCTTGCGCGCGGCCTTGGTCACGTTTCCGCCGGTTTCGTCGAGGGCGCGCTGGATGAGCTCGCGCTCGACGCGCTCGGTTTCTGCCCGCACCGCTTCTTTGAGCGATCCGACCTCTTCCCCGACGGGGGGTGCCGTCACCGCGGGCGGCGGCGGCACCGAGGGGGGGACCGCCGGAAGGCCACCGCTCGAGGTGGAGGTGGCCGCCGGCCGCTCCTCCGGGGCCGGGGGTGGGGACATCGCCTGGTGGGGCGTGCCACCGAGCTCTCCGGGCAAGTCCGCCACGCGGATGAGCGGCCCCTCGGAGAAGAGCAGAGTGCGCTCGATGACGTTCTCCAGCTCGCGGATGTTGCCTGGCCAGCTGTGCGCGATCAGTCGCTCGACGGCCTCTTGTTCGGCGCCGGAGATCTGCTTCTTCAGACGTTCGTTGAAGCGCGTGATGAAATGGTCGACGAGCAGCGGGATGTCTTCCCTGCGTTCGCGCAGGGGCGGCAGGTGGATGGGCACGACGTTGAGTCGATAGTAAAGATCGTCGCGGAATCCGCCCGTGGCGATCTCGGCCGCCAGATCACGGTTGGTGGCGGTGATGAGGCGGACGTCGACCTTGATGGTCTTGATGCCGCCGACCCGTTCGAATTCGGATTCCTGCAACACGCGCAACAGCTTGACCTGCATTTCCACCGGGATCTCGCCGATCTCGTCGAGGAAGAGGCTGCCGCCGTGGGCCAGCTCGAAGCGCCCGGGCTTGGACCCGACCGCGCCCGTGAACGCGCCCTTCTCGTAGCCGAAGAGCTCCGATTCCATCAGCGTCTTGGGGATCGCGGCACAGTTGATCTTGATGAAGGGGCCGCTCGAACGCGAGGAATAGTCGTGCAAGGCGCGCGCGACCAGCTCCTTGCCCGTGCCCGACTCGCCGGTGATGAGCACGGTGGAGGGCGTGTCGGCGACCTTGTCGACCACCTGGTAAACCTGGCGGATGGCCGAGGATTCGCCCACCAGCCGGAAGCGGCCCCGCGCGGAGACGTCCTCGGGCCGGGCATCGCGCCGCGAGAGCATGTGGGTGCGCAGGGCCTTGGCCACGATCTGGCGGATCTGTTCCTGATCGAAGGGCTTCTCCACGTAGTCGAAGGCGCCCAGCTTGACCGCCTCGACCGCGCTCTCGACCGAGCCGTGCGCGGTGATCATCACCACCGGCACATCGGGAAATTCCACCGTCAGCTTCTTGAGCAGGCCCATGCCGTCGAGACCGGGCATCTTCAGATCGGTGATGACGGTGTTGATGCCGCGATTCATGCCCGCCAGGGCCTCGTCGCCGTTGGCCGCGGTGACGACTTCGTAGCCGTCGCGGCGCAAGATGGCCTCGAGGACGCGACGGATGTTGATCTCGTCGTCCGCGATGAGGACGCGCTTGATGTCGGGTTCGCTGATGGCCACGGCGGGGACGTTAGCCGATTTTCCGCGCCACGCACATCCTGCGCTGCCGGGTGGGCGAACTGCGGGTACAATCCCGCCATGGAACTTCGTGAAAGTCTGCAGGCCGCGCGTGTCGCCGCTCGGCGGTTGGCCTCTCTTACCGGCCCCGAGCGCAGCGCGCTCCTGTCCGATTTCGCGGCGGCGCTCGCCGAGCCCGCGACGAAACGGGCGGTTCTCGATGCCAATGCCAAGGACATGGCGGCCGCGCGGCTGGAGGAGAAAGCGGGCCGTCTTGGCTCTGCCCTGGTCAAGCGCCTCTCGCTCGACGACAAGAAGCTCGCCACCACGGTCGATGGCATCCTGCAGCTCGCGCGCATGCCGGAGCTGGTGGGGCGCACCCTCAGCCACCGCGTGCTCGATCACGGGTTGATCTTGAAGCGCGTGAGCGCGCCGCTTGGGGTGCTCGGCGTGGTCTTCGAGGCGCGGCCGGACGCGCTCGTCCAGATCACCAGCCTGGCGTGGAAGAGTGGCAACGCCGTGGCGCTCAAGGGCGGCCGGGAAGCCGCCGAGAGCAATCGCGCCCTGACCGCGGTGGCGCAGGGCGTGCTGGCCAAGCACGGCATCGACACTGCCGCCATGGTGTTGCTCGAAGATCGTGCCGAGGTGGACAGCCTGCTCGGTATGCCCGACCTGGTGGAGATGATCATCGCGCGCGGGTCATCCGCCTTCATTCGCCACGTGCGCAGCCATTCCCGCATCCCCGTGATGGCGCACGCCGACGGCATCTGTCACCTCTACCTGCACGCCTCGGCCGATCCGGCCATCGCGGCGCGGGTCGCGGTCGACGCCAAGTGCAGCTACCCGGCGGCGTGCAATGCCGCCGAGACGTTGCTGTGGGACGCGGGCGCGGGCGGCGCGCTCGACGCCTGCGTGAAGGCCCTCTCCGAGAACAAGGTCGAGCTGCGCGGCTGCGCCGAGACGCGCAAGCGCCATCCCCAGATGAAGGTCGCGACCGACGAGGACTGGAACACCGAGTATGGTGCCCTCATCCTGTCGATCCGACAGGTGCACGGCATGGACGACGCGCTGGCTCACATTGCAGCGCACGGCTCGCGTCACACCGAGGCCATCGTCGCCCAGGACGTCGAAGCGGCGGCCCGTTTTCTGGCCGACGTGGATGCCGCGTGCGTGTTCCACAACGCGAGCACGCGATTCTCCGACGGCTACCGCTTCGGGTTGGGCGCCGAAGTCGGCATCAGCACCGACAAGTTGCACGCCCGAGGCCCGGTCGGCGTCGACGGGCTGCTCACCTACCGCTGGCTGCTCCACGGCCGTGGCCAGTGCACGACCGACTACACGCCGGAGGGGCGCCACTACATCCACCGGGATCTGCCCGTGGATTAGATCGACACGGTCCCCAGGGTCTGCAACTTCGACTCGGGCGAAAGTTCCTGGTAGGCCAGCACCGCGACCTCGGGTTGCTCGTTCTCCACCAGGCCGCGCAGGTGGCGGCGGATGTCCGCGGCGGTGACGATGACAGGCTTGGTGGCGCCTGTGACGGTGCGCTCGACGGCCTTCACGATATCGCTCGCGAGTTGCGGCTCGAGCGCCAGGTGGCTGCCCGTGCCGGTCTTGCGGATCGCCTCGCGGACGGTTTCCTCGATCATGGAATCGACGAAGAACACGCCCACGCTTCCATCGGGGCCGGTGTATTGGTAGGTGATCTGCCGCCGCAAGGAAGCGCGCGCCAATTCCGCCAGGGCGGCGGGGTCATCGGCGCCCGGCGGCCGCCTGGCCAGCGCGGAGAGAATCTCGCCGAGATGGCGCAGCGAGATCCCTTCCTTCGCCAGCCGTTCGAGCACGTCGGCGAGCAGGACGGGACTTATCAACCTGGGCACCACCTCGCGCACCAAAGCGGGATGCGTGCGCTGCAAGCTTTCGAGCAGCTTGTGTGTCTCCTGGACGTCGACGAAGCGGTGGCCGTGTCGGCGCAGCAACGCGTGGAGGTGCGCCACGATGGCCTCGCCCGCCGGCCGTGCGCTCGCGCGATCGGCGATGGTCGTGCCGTGGGCCACCGGGATCTCGTGCACGAGCAAGGTGTAAGCGTCTTCCGCCAGCTCCGCCACAGGGCCACGCACCTGGATGTCGGGAAGCGCGATTCCAGTTTCGGCAAACAGCCGTTCGCGCAAGGCGGGGAGCAATTCCGTCACCAGCGGCGAAGGCTCGCGCTCCGGCAGCAGGACCCGCGCAAGGGCGGACGAGAGATCGATCGCGATGGGCACGAGCAAGGGCGAGGGAACCGCAGGGGCGGCCGCGCCGGCTGATCGGGCCGTGGCCGCTTGGCCGTCGATCAGTTTGTAGGCAACCAAGCCCAGCGCGGCGCCGAGCACGACGAAGGGCAGGGCGGGCAGCCCGGGGACGACGGCGAGCAGGACGAGCAAGGCGGCCGTGACGGCGAGGGCCTTGGGCTGGGCCAGAATCTGTCGGCCGATGTCGCCGCCGAGGTGGCCACCTTCCTCCTCGGAGGATACGCGCGTGACCAGGATGCCCGCCGCGGTCGAGATGACCAGGGCGGGAATTTGGGCGACCAAGCCTTCGCCGATGGTGAGCAGCGTGTACGTGCGCAGCGCGGGCACGAGGTCCATCCCCCTTTGCAGCACTCCGATGACCAGGCCCCCCACGATGTTGACCAGCAGCACCAGGATGCCCGCCACGGCGTCCCCCTTGACGAACTTCATCGCGCCGTCCATCGAGCCGAAGAATTGCGATTCGCGGGCCAGCAACAGCCGGCGCTGGTGGGCCTCCCGTTGATCGATGTGGCCGGAGCGCAATTCGGCATCGATGGACATCTGTTTGCCCGGCATGGCATCCAGCGTGAAGCGGGCGCCGACCTCGGCAACGCGCGCGGCGCCCTTGGCAATCACGATGTACTGAATCGCCGTCAGTATCAGGAAGACGACCACGCCCACGACGAGGTTGCCGGCGACCACGAAGCCGCCAAAGGCCGCAATGACCTGGCCGGCATTGGCCTTGAGCAAGATGAGACGCGTGGCCGAGACTTCCAGGGCCAGACGAAACAAGGTCGTGAGCAGCAGCAAACTTGGGAACGTGGCGATCTTGAGCGCATCGCCCACGTAGAGCGCGACCAGGAGAAGGACGACGGCGCAGGCGATGTTGAGCGTGATGGACAGATCGAGGACGAAGGCCGGCAAAGGCACGATCATCATGCCAATGCTCAACACAACCAGAAGCGCCAGCACGAGGTCCGAGTGGCGCGTCAGCAAGGCTCGTACATCGCCAGAACGCAACGATGAAAGGAATCCTTCCGCCTTCGACTGTACCGGCCCGGACATGACGCAGCCATGATTTCCAGGGGATCGATTTGGGTCAAGTGTAATTGTGGGTGGAGTCTCTGCATTAATTCCGCGGACTTTGTTAATTGCCCGTCCAATTCATTGCGGCCACCTGGCAATGAAGCAGCAGAATACCCTTGCCTTTTGCCTTTCCCGGGGCATCATTGCGCGCGTTTTCCACAGGAAAAGGGACAAATGGCAACAGACATCCGCTCAATCGTCGAAGAGTTCGTGAATCAAATCGTGGCCGCGGTCGAGGCCGACAGTGTTCGCCGCGTGCAACAGGCCGTCGTCGCCGCGTTCGGTGGTGATGCGCTTGCGCCCAACCGCGGCCGCGCGCCCCGCGCCGCCTCTCCCTTGAAGAAACATCGTCCCAAGCAGTTCTGCCCCGTGCCCGGTTGCACGGGCGTCGCCGCCCCGGTCTTCGGCATGGTCTGCGCCAAGCACAAGGATGTGTCCAAGGCGAAGATCAAGGAGTACCGCGCACAGCGGCGCGCGGCCAAGAAGTAAGATCCCGCTCGTTGCCACCGCGCAGCCGTCGCAAGTCGTGACAGTGGCGCGCCTGCTCATCGAACGGTAGGGTGGTGGGCATGTTGCGTACGATCATCGAGGGCGAGCCGGATTTCGCGGCCGAGCTGAAGACACTGGCCAATCGGTCGGGGTCCGTGCCGGAGTCGATCGAAGACGGCGCGCGCGCCATCGTTGCGGAGGTGCGCCGTCGTGGCGACGTGGCCGTGCGCGAGCTCACCTCCCGCTTCGAAGGTCGCGAACTTTCTGCCCTCGAGCTTTCGCCCGCTGACTGGAACGCCGCCGTCGCGAAGGTTCCCGGCAACGTGCGGCAGGCGCTGGCCGAGGCCGCCTCGCGCATTCGCGGCTACCACGAGCGCGAGCGCTACGCGTCCTACGAGACCGTCGAGCAAGGCATCCGTCTGTCCTGTCGATTTACCCCGCTTGCCCGCGTCGGCATCTACGTTCCCGGCGGCACGGCCCGCTATCCCTCGAGCGTGCTCATGACCGCGGTGCCGGCCAAGGTTGCCGGGGTCGCCGAGATCTTCATGACCACCCCCGGACCGTCGCCCGAGACGCTGGCCGCCGCCCGCGAAGCCGGCGTCGACCGGGTCTTCGTCATCGGCGGGGCGCAGGCCGTGGCGGCCCTGGCCTATGGAACCGAGAGCATTCCGCGCGTCGACAAGATCGTGGGTCCGGGCAACGCCTACGTCGCCGCGGCCAAGCGCCTGGTGTTCGGCGACGTGGGCATCGATATGGTGGCCGGTCCGACCGAGGTGGTGATCGCGGCGGACGCTTCCGCCAATCCCGCGTGGGTGGCCTCCGATCTGCTCGCGCAGGCGGAGCACGACGTGCTGGCGGTTCCCATCCTGGTTGCCGTGGGTCAAGAGGTGGCGGAACGCATCGGGCTCGAAGTCGAGCGGCAGCTCGCGCAGTTACCACGGCGGGCCATCGCTGAAAAGGCCATCGCCGATCGGGGCGTGGCCATCGTCGTCGCGGACGTCGCCAAGGCCATCGAGCTGGTCAACCTGTTGGCGCCCGAGCATGCGGGTCTGGCTCTCGCCGACGCACGCAAGTTGGCAGCGTCGGTCACCGCCGCGGGCGCGGTCTTCGTGGGCCACGAGGCTTGCGAGGCGCTGGGCGACTACTTCGCGGGGCCGAGTCACGTGCTGCCTACCGGCGGCAGCGCGCGCTTCTCGTCGCCGCTCGGGGTGGGCGATTTCCTCAAGCGCACGTCCTTCATCGACTACGACCTGGCCGCCGTGCGCAGCCAGGCCGCGTCCATCGCCTGCCTCGCCGAGGTCGAGGGCCTGGCCGGGCACGGCCGTTCGGTGCTCCTGCGGGCAGGGAAAAGCGGCTCCTGATCCCCGATCGGACCCGCTTCCCCCTTGACAGCACGCCAATCTCCTCTAAATTACGCGCCTCGCTCTGGAGCCCAACCCATGTACGCCGTGATTCAAACCGGAGGCAAGCAATACCGTGTCGCGGAGGGGGAAACTCTGCGCGTGGAGAAGCTGGCCGCGACCCCGGGAGACAAGCTTTCTTTCTCGCCTCTGCTCTTCGCCGACGACGGCGGAAACGTCCAAGTCGGCAAACCCGAGGTTTCCGGCGTCAAGGTCGAAGCCGAGGTGTTGGGCGACGGCAAGGGCGAGAAGATCGTCATCTTCAAGTACAAGCGGCGCAAGTCGTACCGGCGCAAGACGGGACACCGTCAGCCCTTTACGGCGCTCAAGATCGTCTCCTTCAAAGTGGGAGCCTAGACGCCATGGCACACAAAAAGGGTCAAGGCAGCTCGCGCAATGGTCGGGATTCGCAATCGCAGCGGCGCGGCGTGAAGCGCTTCGCCGGCGAGCAGGTGCTCGCGGGCAACATCCTGGTTCGCCAGGTCGGAACCCTGTTTCATCCCGGCAATAACGTCGGCATGGGGCGTGACTTCACCCTCTTCGCCCTCAAGACCGGCAAGGTGAAGTACAGCCAGTCGGGCAACCGCAAGCTCGTCAGCATCGAGGCCGTCTAGCCTCGTCTCGCGTCGAGCGCGTGCTGCGGCGGAAGTATGAACACCTGCGAAGCCTGCCGGCCAAGCCGGCAGCGAAGAGTCGCGGTAGAAGATGCCTTCCTTCATCGATCAAGCGCGCATCAGCGTTCACGGCGGTGACGGGGGCGACGGCATCGTGGCGTGGCGCCGCGAGAAGTTCGTGCCCAAGGGTGGTCCGGCGGGCGGCGACGGCGGTGATGGCGGCAGCGTGATCCTGGAAGTCGACGAGGGGCTGTCCACCTTGCTCGACTTTCGCTATCGCCACGAGCACCGCGCCCAGTCCGGCGTGCGCGGTGGCAACAAGGACATGTACGGCAAGCGAGGCGCGGACACCGTGTTGCGCGTGCCCGCCGGAACCATGGTGTACGACGACGCCAGCTCCACCTTGCTGGCGGATCTGCGCCATCACGGCGAACGATGCATTGTGGCCAAGGGGGGCAGGGGTGGGCGCGGCAACATCCACTTCGCGACTCCGACGGACCGGGCCCCGAGGCGTTTCGAGCGGGGGCGGCCGGGGCAAGAGCGCGTGGTCCGGCTGGAGCTCAAGCTCCTGGCCGACGTCGGGCTGGTCGGCTTCCCCAACGTGGGCAAGTCGTCCTTCATCACCCGCGTCTCGGCGGCGCGCCCCAAAATTGCCGACTATCCCTTCACCACCCTGGTTCCCAACCTGGGCGTGGTGCAACTTTCCGGCGAGCGCTCGCTCGTGCTTGCGGACGTACCCGGCCTCATCGCGGGTGCTCACGAAGGCGCCGGGCTCGGGCACCAGTTCCTTCGCCACCTCGAGCGAACGCGCGTGCTGGTGCACATCCTTGAGGTGAGCGAGGTTCCGGGACGCACGCCGCTGCGCGACTATCTCGCGCTTCGCCGCGAGCTCGAGCTGTACGACCCGAAGCTCGCCTCCCGGCCCGAGATCGTCGCGATCAACAAGATCGATCTGCCCACCACGCGCAAGCGCCTGCCAGCCCTCCATCGGCTGTTTTCCCGCCGGGGGCTAAAACTCCACCCGATCAGCGCGGCGACCGGTCAGGGGCTAGCCCCGGTCCTGGAGGCCGCTTTCGCGGTACAGCTCAAGGTCAGGCTGGCCGACCAAGAATCGGACAATCGCCTCCGCAGAAAAGATCAATAGGGGCGCCGACCTGCGTCTAACAGCCGCGGGCGAATCTTGTGGACTTCTGCTAGGATGCGCCAGCGCATCAGGGGGGCGCAACGGCGCGTTTCTGATGAGGAAGGTGCTTTTGACTGGACTCGCAATCCCCTGCTATAGATCGACACCCTCTGCACGAATCTGGGGGTGCCCCCAACATCGATGCCTGGGGCGGGCCACGCCGGATCCGTTTCTGGATGCTCAGAAGGAGCTGTGAGATGACGACGCGACGAACTTGGTGGGTCCTGAGCTTTCTGCTCACTGCCGGCCTGTGCCTGCCGCAGGCCAAGGCGGCGAACGAGGCATCGCCCGAGGCGGCGGCTCCAGCGGCGATTGCGGCGCCCTCGTCCACGCCCGCGCCAGCGCCAGCCGCGGCCGCGGCCGATGGCAGCGCCTCCGCGGTCCGGCTGAAGGCGCTCGAGCGCAACGTCAACGATCTGAAGGAGCAGGTCTTCCGCACCCGCGCCCGCCTGAACCTGCTCAAGGAAACCGTCCTCGGCGGCGTGATCGGTGCATCCCGTTGCGTCATCAAGCACAAGAACGAGATGGGCTCGACCTTCCGCCTCATCAAGGTGGTGTACGCCCTCGATGGTGTCCAGATCATGAACAAGGTCGACGACACCGGCCGCCTGGCGGACATGCCCGAGTTCGACGTGTACAACGGCGCCATCCAGCCGGGGAATCACACCCTCTCGGTGCAGCTCGTCTACCAGGGCAGCGGATTCGGCGTGTTCAGCTACCTCAAAGGTTACAAGTTCAAGGCCAGCTCCAGCAGCACGTTCATCGCGGCCGACGGCAAGGCCACCGTGGTCACCGTGGTGGGCTATGAGAAGGGTGGCATGACCACCAACATGGAAGACAAGCCCGCGGTCGAGTTCAAGGTGAACATGCTCGCTCCCGAGGGCAGCCCCGCACCGGCGGCGAAGAAGTAGCTTCGATACGCCGGAGGCACTCGATGCACGCGCCCACAGGGACCCACGCTCACAGGCCTAGCGGTAAGCCGCAGGCCTGTGCTTCTGCGCTGGTGCTGGGTGCCGTGCTTTGGGCCAGCGGGCCCGCGCGCGCCGGCGAGATCGAGGAGGCGGGCGGCAAGCTCACCGAACTGGAGGAACGGGTCAGGACGATCTCCAGCGACTTCAAGGGCGAGGCAGTCGTCGACCCCCACATCGTCATGCGGCGGGTGGTCGACGCAGAGCTACTCTTCAAGTTGAAGAACTACAACGAGGCCGCCACCATCCTGCTCGACGTCGTGGAGAAGTATCCCAATGCGCAGGGATACGACGACGCCGTGGTGCTCCTCGGGGAATCCTTGTTCCAGGAACGGGACTACAACTCTGCCCGCCACTACTTCACCCTGGAGGCCAAGAAGCGCACCGGCACCCGCCTCGAACAGCGGGCGCTGCAGCGTCTCATCGAGATCGGGATGCACACCGGGAACTACGAGAACGTCGACGACTACCTGAAGCGGCTGGAGAGCGTTCCCCCGGCGGAGCTTGCCCCCGAGGTGCCCTACGTGCGCGGGAAATACGACTATTTCCGCTCACGGCTCGACGAGGCCATGGCCGTTTTCGCCAGCATCCCCGCGACCAGCCCCTACTACCTGCAGTCCCGCTACTTCGCGGCCACGGTGCTGGTGCGCAAGGCCGACTTCGCCGGCGCGCTCGCCGGGTTCGACGCCATCGCGAAGACCCAACCGCGCAACGACGCGGACAGGGAAGTTCAGGACATGGCCCGCCTGGCCGTCGGGCGCCTTACCTACGAGCAGGACGAATTCCTCAAGGCGCGCGACGCGTACAACAGCATCCCCCGCCAGTCGCGGCACTTCGAGGAAGCCATGGACGAATTGGCCTGGACTTCGATCAAGGCCAAGGACTTCCAGTCGGCCTACCGGGCCCTGGACCTCATGCTGCTGCAGGCCCCGGACAGCCCGCGGGCGCCTGAGCTGCGCTTGCTCATGGGGAACCTGCACGTGCGCCTGGGCAACTTCGCGCTGGCCAACGATGCCTTCATGCAGGCGCGTGACCAGTTCGAACCCATCCACGCGCAGCTCAAGGAGACGCTGACCAAGTGCCAGGCCGACCCCAAGTACTTCGAAACGCTCATCGGCAAGGGCATGGAGAAGTTCGACATCGCGGCGATCATTCCCCGTGCCGCGGTGAAGTGGGTGAAGGCCGATCCCGAGGTGGCCCGGGTGGTGGCGCTGACCGAGGATGTGGGCGAGCTCGATCGCGGGATCAAGGACTCCGAGCAGATCCTGTCCCGGCTGGAGATGGCCATGGCCGGGCAACTCAAGGTCGGCATCTTCCCCGACCTCGCGGTGGTGCGCACGCGAACCTCCGAGGTGCTAAATCAGATCTTCGAGCTGCGGCGGCGCTTCGTGGACAAGATGCGCTCGCTGACCGCGAGCGCGCTTGCCGGTGACGAGAAGGCCAAGCTCGATCAGATCTACGTCGACCGCGCCGCCGCCGAGCAGGAGCTGCACGGGCTGCCACTCACCGCGGCCGCCCTGCACGAACGCGAGAAACGCGCGCGCGCCGCGCTTGACCAGCTCGACGCCCAGGCCTCCGAGTTGAACGTCATGGTGCAGGGCATGGACGCGGAGCTGGTCGCCATCGAGCAGTACTTCATCAAGTCGCGCGCCGATCAAAAGATCCGGCCCGAGGATTTGATCCAACCGGTTGCCGGGCTTCGCGCGGCCATCGTCGAGCTGCGCGCCTCCAACGATCGCATTCGCAACCGCATCGCCGAGGCCGCGCGCGAGGCCACGGTGGCCGTCGCCACGGGCGACGCCGAGCGCGGGATCATCGGCATCCTGGTTGCCAGCATGGCCAAGGAGCGTGCCCTGTACCAGTCGGCGCGGCCGCGGCTCTCCGGCGGCGCCCAGCGCGACTTCGACGCCGTCGCCAACATCTTGCAACGCGCCGACGGCGTGCAAGCCAACCTGGCCGAGCTCGACTCCAAGATCGAAGCCGCCGCGCAAAAGCGGCTGGGCGAGCTCAAGCAACAGCTCGCCGCCGAGAAGACCAACCTGCAAGACGCCAATGCCAAGCTCGCCGGCATCATCGCCGAATCGCACAGCCTGGGCGGTGGCCTTGCCTTCGCCATGCTGGGCAAGGTCACCGATCGCTTCTATGACCTGGTCGTGCAGTCCGACGTCGGGCTGGTCGACGTGGCATGGGGCCTCAAGGATGCCCGAACTTCCAAGGTTTCCAAGCTCATCAACCAGCAGAAGCTGGAGCTGAAGACCGTCGAGGAAGACTTCCGTCAACTGCTCGAGGAGGAGCAATAAGCGTGACCTCCCGAGGCGTTGCCAGCTTCATTTCGGCCCGCGCTTTCATGCTCGTGGTCGCGGCGGTGGTCGTGGTCACGCCCACCCTGGCGGCCGCCGAGCCGTCCAAGCTCAGGGGGCTGGTCCCTGTCGATCCCAAGATGGTCGACGAGATGGCCGCGGATCTCATCCTGTACGCGCGGGAGGTCGTCAGCTACCGCAAGGCCGCCTCCGCCATCATCAAGCGCACGTACTACGAGAAGCTCAAGGCGATCCGCGACAAGTACGAGCCGGAGATCGTCGCCAACGAGAAGGAAGAAAGGCAGCGGCGCATGGATGCCATCGCCGTGCTCGAGGGCTTCTTGCGCAAGTACCCGGCGGACAGGAAATGGACGCCCGACGTGATGTTCCGCCTGGCCGAGCTTTACTACGAAAAAGCCTCCGACGAGTTCCTCACCGCACAGGACAACTACCAAAAGGCGCTCGATTCGGACAACCCGCCCACCGGAGAGCCGCCGAAGGTCGATTACAACCAGACGGTCGCGCTCTATCGCCGGCTGCTCAACGAATTCCCGAACTACCGGCTGCTCGACGCCACCTACTACCTGCTCGGCTTCTGCCTGGGCGAGATGGGACAGGAGCCCGAGGCGCGGCAGGCGCTGCTTGCCCTGGTTTGCGCCAATCACTACAAGCCCCTCGATACTCCGGAGGCGCGCAAGCCCTCCACCGGCATGGGCACGGGGGAGCTGGTGGACTACTACAAGGACTGCACGCCCATCAAGAAGGACTCGAAATTCTTGCCCGAGTCGTGGACCCGCGTCGGTGAAATGCACTTCGACGCCGCCGAGCTGGGCTGGGCCATCTCGGCCTACAGTCGCGTGCTCGCATTCAAGGATTCACCCTACTACGACAAGGCCATCTACAAGCTGGCCTGGTCGTACTACCGGGACAACCGCTTCCTCGACGCCATCAACGAGTTCGACGGCCTGGTCAAGTGGGCCGACAGCAAGAAGGCGGCGGGCGACAAGTTCGGCTCCGAGCTGCGGCCCGAGGCGGTGCAGTACCTCGGCATCAGCTTCTCCGAGTCCGATTGGGACGGCGACACCCTGCCGGATCCGGAGACTGGCCTACAGCGCGCGCAGAATTTCTACCGCAACCGCGAGGGCGAACCGCACGTCAAGGAGGTCTTCCAGCGCCTCGGCGACATCTACTTCGACTCGACGAAATACGCCGAGGCCATTGAGGTCTACAAGTACATCTTGCAGATGTGGCCGTTCTTCGCCGACGCGCCCAAGCTGCAAGAGAAGATCGTCAAGGCCTACGAGCGCGATCGTAACCTCATCGCGGCGGCCAAGGAGCGCGAGACGCTGGGCCGCAACTACAGCAAGGGCAGCGAGTGGTACAAGCAGAACGTCAACAATCCCGAAGCGCTGGCCGCCGCCGCGCAACTGGCCGAGGACGCCTTGCTGACCGCTGCGACCAACGTGCACGCGGCGGCCCAGGCCTGCCGGGCCAAGGCCCAGGACGACAGCGCCAAGCTGGCGGAATGCCAGGCCACCTACCGCACTGCCGCCGAGCTTTACGAAAAGTACCTGAACGCCTATCCCAACTCGAAGCGCGCCTACGAGTTCTCGGCCTTCTACGCCGACGCGCTCTACTACGGCGGCCAGACCGAGCAAGCCATTCGTGCCTACATGGTGGTGCGCGACTCGAACGTCGACAACAAGTACCAGAAGGACGCCGCGCTGCAGGTCATCAAGGGTTACGAACAGATCATCGACCAGCTCAAGCAGGAAAAGCGCATCGAGGATCCGCCCATCCCCGACGAGAAGAACACGCAACCGCCGGTGGCCCCGCTGCCCATGCACGACCTGTACAAGAAGTACATGGACGCGCTCGACTGGTACGTGGCCAACCTGCCCGATGAGCGCGTGCCGGATCTGCGCTACGCCTCGGCCGTGCTCATGCTCAAGCACCGCATGTGGCCCGAGGCGCGGGCGCGCCTTTTCGAGATCGCGGACGCCTACTGCGCCGACAAGCCCGAGATTGGCTTCAAGGCCTACGACGCCGTCCTGACCACCTACTTCATCGACTTCAACATCGAAGACGAGGAGGCCAAGGACTGCGCCCTCGGCCGGCTGCTCTCGGTGGTCGACAAGTTCAGCGACTCGCCGTGCAGCAAGTCGCCCCTGGCCAAGCCGTACCTCACGCGCATCGCGGAGATCAAGGCCTCGGTCAAGACCACCGTCATCAAGAAGCGCCTCGACATCGCGCTGGAGAACGAGGAGAAGGGCACCGACAAGCAGCTCGTGCAGTGCCGCGACGGAGCCGGCGGCATCGCGGTTGTCACCGGCACCGCCGCCGCCCCGACGCTGGCGGCGGGCAAGACCGCGGCCCCCGGCCAGGCGCGCAGCAAGACCGGCACCGATCTCGACGAGGGCCTGGCGCTCGACCTGCTCGATCTCATCGCGGCCAATCCCAAGGATCAGGACGCGCCCTCGAACCTCAACAATGCCTGCGTGATCTACGAGAAGATCTTCAAGTACGGCGAAGCCACCAAGTGCTACGAGCGCCTGGCGCACGACTACCCCGAAACCCCACTGGCCCAGGACGCGGTGTGGAACGCGGCTCGCAACCAGTACCGCTTCTTCGAGTTCGACAAGGCGGTCAGCGGCTACCTCAAGGTCGCCACCGATCCCAAGTTCGCCAACTACGACCATCGCAAGGAAGCCCTCGGCATCGCGGCGCAGCTCCTCGACAACGATCAGCAGTACCCGCGCGCGGCCGAGCTGTACAAGAAGTACGCGGACGCCATCGAGGACAAGCCGTCCGATTCGGCCCAGGCCTACGCCTTCGCCTGCACGGCCATGGAGAAGTCACACGAGACCGCCAAGGAGACCACCTGCCTGCGTACGCTCATCAAGCGCTACGGCAAGCAGCCGGCCGCCGGAGAATTCGTGGTCAAGGCCTACCTGCAGCTGGCCCATCTGGCCGAGCAGGGCAGGGACAAGCGCGCCGTGCTCGTGGCCTACAAGCACGTGCGCGACGAGTTCATCGCGCGCAAGCTACCGCCTGCCACACCCGCCGCCGCCGCCGCCGCCAAGGCCGACTTCCTCATCCTCGAGGAGAAGTTCAAGGCCTTCCAGGCCAAGACCCTGAAGTTCACCAGCAACCCCAAGCAGGTGCGCAAGGTCTTCGATGCGTTCACGGCCGAGGCCAAGGATCTGCAGGAGCAGTACGCCGCCATCTGGCAGTACAAGGATGCCAACTGGACGCTGGCCTCGTTCCTCCGCCGCGGCGACATTTTCTATGAATTCGCCCAGAAGCTGATCAAGGCCGCGGACAACCCGCCCGACGAGGTCAAGCGCCTGTCCAAGAAGGCGTGCAAGGCCGACCCCGAATTGTGCGGCGTGGCCGAGACCCAGTACAAGGACGCCATTTACCAGTTCGTCACGCCGGTCGAGGAAGAGGCCAAGAAGCAGTGGAAGGCCACGCTGGTGCGCGCCGCGGATCTGGGCGTGACCAACGACTACGTGAAGAAGGCGCGCGAGAACCTCTCGAAGTACCTGCCTGACGAGTTCCCCTTCATCAAGGACGAGCGCATCGGAGTGGAGTACCCATGATGATGGCGATGAAACGGTTTGCTGCGTTGGCGTTGTTCCTCGCCGGCGTCTTGGCTTGGCCGGCGGTCGCCGCGGCCGCCGACGCGCCGGCCGGCGGTCACAAGCGCCGCCAGCCACCCCCGGCCGTGATCCCCGCCGCCGAGGTCGCCACCGCGCAGAAGTCGTACGACGCGCGCAACTACCAGGCCGCGGTGGTGCAGGCCAAGGCCGCGCTCAACAAGAACGAGCGTTACGCGCCGGCCATGCTGGTCATGGCCAAGGCCTACTTCAAGCTGGGCAAGTACGAGTGGGTGAAGACCCTGGGCGACATGATGAAGAACGCCGGCGCCAGCGAGGCCGAGCGCTCGGACATCTACGAGATGCAAGGTTTCATGGAGGTGGAGAAGAAGAATTCCGCCGGCGCCATCCAGCAGTTCAAGAAGGCCGCCGAGGCCAGGCCGGACAATGCCATCCTGTGGAACAACCTCGGTGCCCAGTACCTGGTGGTCAAGAACTACCGCGACGCCATGCCCGTCCTCGAGCGCGCCGTGCAACTTCAGCCGACCTTCACCAAGGCCCACCTCAACCTGGGCAGCGCCTACCGCGGGCTCAAGTACTTCGATCGCGCCGAGGCCGAATACAAGCAGTCTCTCGCGCTCTTCCCCCGCTACGCCGACGCCGTGTTCAACCTGGGCATCCTGTACCTCGACGCGGACAGGATGCCGAACATGGACATGATTGCGAAGCTCAACGCCGCTATCGCCTACCTCGACCGGTACAAGAAGATGCTCACCGGCGCGGGTCAATCCATCCCGCCCGAGGCCGATGCCTACATCAAGGAAGCCCAGGACAGCATCACCAAGGAACAGAAGCGCATCGAGCGGCAGAAGAAGAAGGAGGAACGCGATCGTCAGCGTGCGATGAAGAAGGCCGCGGACGACGTGAAGAAGGCCGGTCAGACCCCGGCGCCGCTGCCCGCGGGCGCAACCCCGCTTCCGCCGGGATCGGCTCCCTTGCCGCCGCCGGCTGCCGGGCCGGCGACCTACTCGCCAACACGGAGGCAGCCATGAAAGCTCTCCACGGCCCATTCCTCTTCGCCCTGGTGGCCTTGCTCGCCGCATTCCTCGCGGCGCCGGCTTCGTCGCTGGCGAAGGGAAAGCAGAAGGCGGCGGCCCCTGCCGCCAAGGCGGCGCCTGCCCCGGAGGCGGACAGCGACGCGGCGGCCGCGGACGCCGACAAGGATCAGACCAAGGTCAAGATCGAGCGCGGGGCGGGGGGCAAGAAGATCTACAAGATAGAGGGCGAGATCGTGATCGAGGGCAGGATCCAGAAGCCCGAAGCATTCTACGTGCTTCAAAAGTCCAGCATCAATTACGACTGGCACGAGCTGAAGCAGGACTTCGTGCCCAAGATTCTCGAGAGTGTGACGAAGTCACCGTTCTAGTCGGACCAACAAGAGGCAACGCATGGCGACCCAGAAACCAGCCCAGGCATCGAGAGCGCGCGGCTCATCCGCCGCGAAGCCTCGTATCATGCGCATCGGGATCGTTCAGGGTGGACGCATCATCGAGGAGCGTCTCATACGCAAGCGGGAGAACATCAGCATCGGGTGGTCTTCGAAATCCACCTTTGCCGTTCCCTCCGAGTCGCTGCCCAAGCAGTGGTTGCTCTTCGAGGCCCACCCCAAGGGCTACGTCGCGCACTTCGCCGAAGCCATGGACGCCCGCATCGCCGTGGGCAACGAGGTCATCTCCCTGGCCCAGCTCAAGCAGGCCGGTCGCTTGCGCAAGCAGGGGCCAAGCTCGCGCTACCTGCTCGACGAGCGCTCGCGCGGCAAGGTCACGGTCGGTGACCTCAGCGTGCTCTTTCAGTTTGTCACGCCGCCGCCGCCCCAGCCGCGGCCGCAGTTGCCCGCCTCGGTGCGCGGTTCCTTCTTCACCGGCATGGACTGGCTGTACACCGGCATCGCCGGTGGCTCGTTCGTGGCTCACTTGATCTTCGTGCTGTACCTGCGCAGCGTCGACTGGCCGCGCAAGCCGGACATCGAGGAGATCCCCGACCGCTTCGTGCAGATGGTGGTCAAACAGACACCACCGGAGAAGCCCAAGGAGAACGCCAACCCGGACGAGACCAAGAAGGACGAGCCCAAGGTCAAGAAGGTGGCGGCCAACACCTCGGCCAACAAGGCCCCGAAGAAGGAGATCTCCGCCGAGGAGAAGGCACGCCTCGACGCCGAGCGCCGCGCCCGGCTCGCCGAGCAGGTGCGCAACACCGGTATCCTCAAGCTCCTCGGTGCCAAGGCGGACGGGTCCGGCTCCATCGCCGACGTGCTGGGCAAGGGCGACGTGGATCGCGACCAAGAAAAGGCGTTCCAGGGGGTCGGGGGGCTCACCGTGGCTACCAGCGACGCGTCCTTGCGCGGCGTGAAGTCGGGCACGGGCGGCTCCGGCAAGGTCGCCAACATCTCCGGCCTGCGCGGCGCCGGATCGATTGCCGGCGGGGACACCGGCGCCGGTTCGACCGAGAAGCGCGTCAAGGGGATCGTCAAGAGCGAGGCTCCCGCCGTGGACGGCGAGCTGGATCCCTCGCTGGTGTCCAAGGAAGTGCGCGCCAGGCTCGGCGCCATCAAGGGCTGCTACGAGCGCTCGCTCAAGCGCAATCCCAACTTGAGCGGCAAGATCAAGATTCGCTGGACCATCACGGCCGCCGGCACCGTGTCGGAGGTCGAGATCGAAGAGGACAGCATGGGCGACGCCGAGGTGACGTCATGCATCAGGGGACTGGTCAAGCGCTGGCGCTTCCCGGCTCCGTCGGGCGGCTCGGTCGACGTGGTCTATCCATTTGTGTTCCAGTCGTCACAGTGATGGGGGGCAGGTCGTGTTGACACGCCGTTTATCTGAGCCATATATTTGCTTGGTTTTTCGCCAGGACCGTACTAACGCGTTAGGGGGATCGCGCGTCTAAATAGCTGCGAGGTCGAACATGTTCAAGGTGTCTCAAGTCATGTGGTTGTTCCTGCTGGTTGCGCCGGTGGCGTCAGCTCAGTCGGCGGGTGCGGGAGCGCCTGTTCCCGGCCCCGCGCCTGCCGCCCCCATCGTTCCGCAGCCCGAGCAGAAGCTGACTATCAGCGGTCCCCAGATGCTCGAACAGGGGCAGGAGTACCGCAAGGAAATCGAGGCCATCCGGCAGCAGATACAGACCCAGGTGCAGCAGGCCAAGAGCGACCAGGACGTGATTCGCCTGAACTGCGTGCTCGACAAGCTGACCCAGGTCAACGTCAACGCCAACATCATGGACCAGTCCCTGCAGATCCTTCGGGAATCGATCACCCGCCGGGACGAGAACGGGCAACTGCACCAGTACACCCGCATCACCATCGTCTACCAGAAGGTCCAGGTCCTGAAGACCGAGGCCGACGCTTGCGTGGGCGCGGAAACCAACTACGTCGGCCCGACCAAGGTGGTGGTGGAGGTCCCGGCCGGGCTAAACGACGACGTGGATCAGCAATCGCCGCCGGCCCCGCCAGTTTCCATTGTCGAGCGCCCCCCGCCGTCGAGTCCGTTCCAGTAGGTCGCCACGCTCACTTGAAACCGACTACCACGGATCGCACGGTACGACTCACACCTGAACCAAGATCATGAGACTACGGCCACTCGCACTTGCCTTCGTCGCCGCGTTCGCGGCGAGCCCACGGGCATGGGCGCAGTTGCAGCTCACCAGCTCGACGGGAAGTGCGTCCCTCGAGTCGTTGTCCATCGGCGCGGGCCGGCAGTTGAGCACGCAGGGCATAGCCTCTGGCCTCAAGCTGGGCGAAGAGGCCATCCTGCACGCGTCGTTATTCGCGGA
>Ga0210133_1000187_pt1 | contig 24968 bp, 20 predicted proteins | sample Joice_ThreeSqC_D_2_FD_184874 | JGI IMG/M metagenome (GOLD analysis project Ga0210133, IMG submission 184874) | Wetland microbial communities from San Francisco Bay, California, USA, that impact long-term carbon sequestration - Joice_ThreeSqC_D1... | ecosystem: Environmental > Aquatic > Marine >...
ACAGCCCGGCGCTGTAGTCGTATTGCATGACCCCGGCGGCGTTGCTGAGACTCTTGGCATAGATGTTCATCTTGTAGTAGGTGCCGCTGTTCTCCGTGATGGATAGCCCCGGCGAACGCCAGCACCATTCCTCGACGTAACACTGATACGCCGACTCCAGGAGATTCAGGGCGGCATCTGCGGAAGATCCGGCATTGAAAACGATGAAGTGATCGGACTCCTGGTACGACGAGCCGCCTCCGCCGACAGACATGTTGGGCTTGAACACGCTCGGGTCGGCAACGGTGCACACGGGGGCCGCGCCCGCGTCTTGCCCGGTGCCCCCCGTTCCTGTCACGCCACCCGTTGCGCCTGCACCATCGGCGCGCGTGTCCGCGCCAGCGTCCCGACCGGCGCCGCCCGTGCCCGTCGCGCCACCCGTGGCGCCCGCACCGTCGGCGCGTGCGTCGGCACCGGCGTCCAGACTGGCGCCACCCATGCCGGTCGCGCCACCCGTGGCACCCCCGCTACCGGCGCGCGTATCGGCGCCCGCGTCTTGGCCAGCCCCAGCGAAACCCGTCGAGCCTCCTGCCCCGCTCGTTCCGCCCGTAGCCGTCACGCCGCCGGTCGTGCCCGGCCCCGTCGTCGTCGTCCCGCCGCTGCCGGTCGCGCCGCCCGCTGCCGTGCCTCCGCCCGAGGCTAGCGTGCCACCGGTTGCAATCGTGCCACCCGCGGATGGGGATGTGCCGGAGGACGAGCCCGGACCCGAGCACGCCGCCGGGACGATCGCGCCCAGGACTACGAGCAAGGTACCCATCCACCTGGACAGGGTCGGGGTCGCGTTGGCCTTGCAATGGGCGTCGCTCGCGTCTTTCATGGGGTGCGTCTCCGGTCGGTCAGGTCAGGTGAATGGCCGGAGATGATGTTTCCCGTGGAGACAATAGGCGCTGAGAGCAGGCGATCTCTTCCGCTCAGTTGGCGACGCATTCGCCCTTCTGATTGCAGGTCATCGTGCCGGCGCACTCGGGCACGTCGTCGGTCCGCCTGACGGCCTGGCACATACCCGCGCCGCACGACTCGCAGGGAGCCGTGCACGCGGTGTTGCAACACACGCCATCCTTGCAGAACCCCGACAGACACTGGCCGGCCGAGCTGCAAAGTTGGCCATTCGGAAGATTCGGGGGCGGGGTGGGGCCGCAGGCGCCCACGCCGTTGCAGGTACTGCTGTTCAGGCACTCCAGCTCGGGATCGGTTCCCTGGGGATAGCCTTGGCAGGTGCCGGTGGCGCTCGGCTGATTGCAGGAACGGCAGGGGCCCAGGCAGGCGTTGGTGCAGCACACTCCGTCGGCGCAAGCGCCGGATGCGCATTCCGAGTCGGCCGCGCAAGGCGCGCCTTGCTTGAGATCACACACGCCACCGTCCACGCACGAAGCAAGGTCCACCCCGTCCGTACCGGCGTCCGCGGTGTCACCGCCACCCCCGGCGTCCACCTTGTTCGCGCCATCGCCGCCCGCGTCGACTATCCCGCTGGTAGCATCGACCCCGCCGGCCTCCATGGCCGGGCCTGTCTCGACCGCGGGAGCATCGACGTCGTTGGGGGCAGGCACATCCGGCACAGCATCCACGACCAAGTCGTCGGCAACGTTCGTATCACCTGGGGTGGCCGGCGCGCCATCGGGGCCTTCCTGACCGTTCTCGTCGACCCCGATGCGCAAGTCCGGTACCGCCAAAGGCAAGTCGTCCGCAGCGTCCACCTGTGCCGATTCGTCCGGCATCGCGTCGGTACCGGCATCGGCGGCCTGTTCGGGACACCCGCCTTGCATCGGATTGGCGATGGATGGGCAGTCGTCGATGGCATCGGGAACGCCGTCATCGTCGGTGTCGTCAAGCACGACGGGAGACAGCAGGATGTCGAAGGTTCTGTTACCACTTTCGATCGAGTCGACGGTCAGCGTGCCATCGAGGATGCGCGCGCCGCTCGCCAGGCCTTGCAGGTGAATGCGCAACTTTCCTTGGAAAGCTCCCGCTTGTATCAGAACGGTTCCGAGATTCTGCGCGCTCTCGACGGCCAGCGACCCGGTCGGAGGTATCCGAACGCCGTCCCACAGGATGGCAAGATCGTCGTAGACCCAGGCGCGCAACTCATCGGGGGTGGGCGCGCCGGCCACACACTTCACGTGCAACAGGATCGCGCCGGGCTCGGGCACGGGCTTGGGCGATCGGCAACCAAGCACGATGGCGAGAAGCAGCAGGAGGATGGGTCGGAAGCCGCGCATGGCACCATCTTACCTTCGCAAGGTGCCGAGCGAGCCATCGTGCAGTGTGGTCGTCCCGGGCGACTTCAGCGCGTACAGCGTCACCACCGAAGCCGCCACCACCGCGACGCCGACGCTCCCCCACAGCCACCAGCGTGTCTTCGCCTCGTCTTGCGGCGCCGGGGTCGCCGGAACGCTCACCAGGTTGTTGGCCGCCATCGCCGCGCCGGGCGCGCTCGGAGCCTTGGGGGGTGGTTCGGCCGCGCGTACCTCGCGAGCCTGTTGCCGGCTGGCGTCCCCGGTTCCCGCCGCAGCCTCGGAGCCCGACGGCGACTCCTCGGACGCCTCGATCACCTTGTCCAATTCGGCAATGAGTGACTTCACCTCGCCGACATAAGGCGAGTCGGGGGCCACCAGGATGAACTTCTGATAGGTTGCCCGAGCCTGGGCGAGATCGCCCAGCCGTCGCTGACACTGGGCGATGTTGATGAGAAATCCCGGCAGCGGTAGTTGTTCGTACCCGTCCCGGTACTCGGCCAGGGCCTCGGCGAACAGACCCGCTTTGAAATGCGCCTCGGCGCGCTCGAACGAGCGGTGGGCCTGTTGCTCCGACTCCGAGGGGGCCGCATTCGCATAGCCCGGGCCAAGCAAGGCCCAAAAGGCCACGGCCAAAGCGAACCGCCGACCTGTCATCGTTGCCCCCGGATCGCCGCCTCGGCGAACGGATCGATCGATCGCCCACCTGCGATGGCGTTGTCGTGTACCCCGGCTCGCGCTTTCCTGGATCTTCGGCGCGTCACCGGCTTCACCGGTTCGGCCGCGGGAGGCTCGGCTTGGACTTGCGCCACGGGAGGAGGCACGGCCGGCACGAGTGGCGGCTCCTCGGCCGGGATCTTCGTCGGGACCGGTGCGCTCGTCGCCGCGGGGACGCGCGGGCTCGCGGGGGACGAGGAGCCCCCGAAGACATACAAGCCGAACGCTGTCACCAGGGTTGCCACGGAAAGACCCACGCCAGCCACAATACCCCATCGCCTGCGGGAGCGTATCCCACCGCCGGTGATCGGCAGCGGAGCTTCCGGCGCCGAGCCGGCACTTCCCTCCGCGGAATATTCGTCGCGAATGCTGTCCAGCAGCTCGGCAGAAACGGCGTCGATGGCAATCTGGCTCGAATGACTGCTCGAGCCGAAGAGATCGACCAGCAGCCGAGGCAGGTGACGCGACTTGAACTTGGTCTCGCGCACCACCTCCTCGAGTTCTTCCGCCAACTCGTGTCCGGTCTGGTACCGCCTGGTGGGGTCCCGCTCCAGCATGCGCATCACGATGGCGTCGAGGCTCGCGGGCACTTCCGGACGCAGCGAAGACGGCGTGCGAACCGGAAGCTCGAGAACGTTCTTCACCGTTTCGGCATCGCTGTCACCGCGAAAGAGGCGCTTTCGGGTGAGCATCTCCCAGAGCATCACCCCGAGCGAATAGAGATCGGAGCGGCCGTCGAAGGGCTCGTTGCGCAGTCGCTCGGGAGCCATGTAGGGGATCTTGCCCCTGAAGCTCGACTGATCGGTCTGCTCGGGGCCAAAGTCGCCGACCCCGCTGGCAATGCCGAAGTCCAGCAACTTGACCCCCCCTTCCCGCAGGCACATGACATTCGACGGGCTTACGTCGCGGTGGACGATATCGAGCGAACGGCCGTCGGCGCCGGTGAGCTCGTGCGCATAGGCCAGGCACCCCGCAACTTCGTGCGCAATGAATGCGGCGACGGGGATGGGGAACATCCGCTTCATGTCGCGCAGGCGGCGGATGACGGCCAACACGTCGTGGCCGCGCAGATACTCCATGGCGAGAAAGTACTGGCCATCCACGCTGCCGAAGTCGAAAACCTGCACGATGTTCGGATGGTTGAGCAACGCGATGGTGCGCGCCTCGCGCACGAACATCTCGACGAAATCCGTGGATTGGTTGAGCTGCGCAAGGATCTTCTTGATGACGAAGGTTCGCTTGAATCCCTCGGCGCCGGGCATGACCGCCCGATACACCTCCGCCATGCCCCCTTCGCCAATGCGATCGAGGAGAACGTAGCGTCCGAAGCGTTCCGGGCTGACGGTGGGCACCGGTCGTATCACCGTTCCACCGTATCGGCAGATGTGCAGGGCGGGTTGAGAACCGTGGCAGGGGATGTCTGCATCCACGCCGACATCGGGGGCGATGTGGGGAAGCGATCGTCGGAATGGGCCTTTCCGCGCCATCCAGCCAGCGACTTTGCCCTTTCCCGAGACCGAGGTCGCGCAATGGGGTCACTGGCATGCGGCCATTCACGATGGTGTAAACTCTTTCCGAGCGTGGCAGCACGCCGCAGGAGGTTCCGATGAGATTAGCGTTCGCAGGCCCTCGGAGGAAACGGTTGGTTGGCGCAATGTTGGCCCTGGGCCTGTTTGCGCCGGCCTGCGACCGCTCGGGTGGTGGCGAGGCCCGGATGGACGCCGCGCCCGGGCAGCAAGACGCCGCCCCCGGGCAGCAGGACGCAGCCGCCGGGCAGCAGGACGCAGCTCCCGATCGCGGTGCAGACGTGCAAGCTGCGACTTCGGATCTGCGGTCGGGCGACGACGTGTCCGCAGCCGCAGACACCTCCGCCCCGAACACGCCGGACGCGCTGGTTCCGGATCTACGCCCGGCCGATCTCGCGGTGACCCCGAGCCCCGACGCCTCCGGGGACGTGGGCACGACCCCCAACAACGGCAGCGTGACGGGGTTGACGATCGTGGCCGCCAACACCACGGTCGGCCTCGACTGGCCGCGCGTGGCCGACGCCATCTCGTACCACATCTACTGGGCCACCGCCCCAGGGGTGGACACGAGCTCGCAGATGTTGGAGAGCAGCGAACCGACGTTCGTCCACCGCGGGCTCGACAACGGGACCGCCTACCACTACGCGGTGGCCGCGGTGACCGCGGCGGGAGAAGGCGAGCTATCGACCGAGGCCAGCGCCACGCCGGGCGGCGAATGGGTGCTGGAAGAGCTGGGCGCGGGCGACTTCGACGACGTGGTGACCGGCGGCCGGGTCAGCCGCCTGGCCGTGGCAGACCGCATCCACATCGTGCTCTTCGGCGAGGGGTACCTGGAAAGTGAACTGACCAAGCTGCACGACCTGGCCACACACAATGGCACGCGCGGCAACGACGTGGATCGCTGGATCGACGAGGTCTTCGCCATCGATCCCTACCGGCAGTTCCGCGGCGCCTTCGTGATCTGGTACTTGCCGCGCGCCTCGGCGGCCCATCTCGGCGAGGGCACGACGGCGTTTGGCGTAACCATCGCCAGCGGCGCGGTCAGCACCGTCACCGATGCGGCGGCGCCCTTGTTCTCGGCGCTCGACAGCAGCGGCAGCGACGCCTTCGCCTTCCCACCTGCCTCGCCCGTGGTCAACCACGTGGCCGCATTCCTGCTCTACGATTCGGCGCGCGGACGCGCCGGCATCAGCGGGTTGACCACCAGTTTGACCAGCCCGAGCGACCGCAACCAGCGCATCAGCGCCGCATTCGGCATTGGGCACGCACACGAGTTCACCCACGCCTTCACCGGCCTGCGCGACGAGTACCTGGAAACCAGCAACAGCGCCCCGCGCACGGCGAGCGAGACCAGCAACGTCGCGCCCACGAATACGTGCGGCACGCTGCCCTGGGCGCACCTGCTGGCGGGTGCAGGCATCAACACCACCGACGATCTGGTCGGCGCCTTCGGCACGCCCGAGATCGGCTATCACCCCGAACTCAAGTGTTTGCTCAACGGCACGCACGACAACGGCCAGTTCTTCTGCGAGGCGAGCGCGTCGGGCAGCTATCCGAGTCTCACCCTGCGCACCGACGATCGCCTGTGCAACTTCTGTCGCGAGATCACCGCCTACCGCGTCTTCGACCGGACGCGCATCTTGCCCGGCACGAGCGGCTTCACCACGTGGAAGAGCGACTACCGCGATCCATTCTTCCGGCGCTTCGGCTTCACGGTGCCGGATCCGGTGCCGCAGACGCTGAAGTGCCCCGAGGACCCGGCCGCGCGCCCCGTCTTCGAGGCCTGCGTTCCCTGACCCAAGCCGATCGGACTTTGGGAGCGGATGCCCGCCTAGTCGGAGCCGGCGGGGGCTGGCTTGGCCAGCAGAGCCGGGACGTCCACGAAGAATCCGAAGATGAAGTCGGCCCACCCCGAAGGCTTGACCAGCCTGCACGGCGGGTGCCGGAAGGGTTGGGTCGATTTCAAGGCCTCGACGGCCGATTCGTCCAGCCAGTCCAGGCCCGACGACCGCGCGACGGAGACATCGGCCAGGGTACCGCTTTTACGCAGGCGCACCCGAACCTCGATGTAGCGATCTTGCTTGCCGAATCTCGCACCCGCGGGATCGTGCCGCCGAAAGATCTCGGCCGGTTTCCAATGCCCAGCCACCTGCGCCTTCATTTGGGCGAAGTAGGGCGAGGCCTTCCATTCCTCCTCGTCAGGGGGCGACGAACCGTCCTCGCAGTCTGGCGCGGCCTCGGAGGTTGGCACGGACACGGCGGCAATGCTGGTAGACACTGCGGACGGCGAACCCGCCACGGGAGCTGGCGCGGTGGCACACGTCCCACTCAACAGCACGGCTGTTAGTAAGAACGAAACGCGGTTCCCATCCATTGGTTATCAGCCTTCCCGTCCATGTCGTGCCCGAAGGCACTCGCATGGCAAACCAGCCGCTGTCCGGCCGGCGACGCCCCCGGCGACAGAGCCGGCCCGCCGCGAATTCGGGGGCCGTTCGCGCCTAGCAGCTCGGAGCTACTTCCTGCCCTTCTTCCTGTGCTTGGCCTTTCGACCCTTGCCCTTGGTCTTGCCCTTCGCGTCCGCAGCCTCTGCCTTTGCCTTGAGCTCCTCGTTTTCCTTGGTCAGGTTTTCGACCTTCGCCTGCGCGCTGGCCAGTTGCGATTTGATCTCGCTGATCGTCGCCATCTGAGCCGCGGCTTCCTTCCGTTGAGCGGTGGAATCCTTCTTACAGGTCAGCAGGGCATCCTGGCAGACCTTGTCTTCGCAACCGGTGCTCGTGAGCAACCAAGCACAGAAAACGCCCATCGTCATCAACTTGAATGTTCGAGTCATCGCATCTCCTTCACGTTCGTTGACTGATACCTAAGCCCAGAGTGATTGATGGACACGCCTTCAGCGCGGCGCCGGGATCGGGAGCACGATCGTGCCGCATTTCATGCGGGTTGGCCACTGCTCCTTGGGAAACGAGTAGATCAAGCGTCGCACGCTCTCCTGCCCCGGTTGAATGGCCTCGGCTCTGTCGGCGGTCGCGTTCACGTCCAAGTTCCGATCGACCGCCATGGGTTGGCGACTTACACCCTTGCCGTCCAGCGTGCAGGTATCGTAGGAAAACGTCTCTTCCTGGCCAAGCTCGTTCTTCACGGTCACGACTGTCCAGATGAACTTCTCACCGTCCTGCGCAAACAGGCCGACCTCAGGACCCACGTACTCGTCAGGACCTGCCCTGACTTCGCCAAGGGTAACGCCCCACCCCTCGGCGCTCTTGGACGCCTGGACGTTCACCAGGACCGGGGAACAGGCGGACAGTCCACCAAGCCAGATGCCTGCAAGAAGTAAGGTGCTGACAGGATGCATAGACCTCATGTTCTTTCCTCCAAGTCTCCGCAACTGCCTCTCACCTGAAAGTTGTAGGACAGCTGTCAGCCAAAGACAAGCATTGCGCGAGACGACTTCACCCGGGGCTATTCCCCGAGCGATGGCGGAACTTCTCGAGAGCTCGAAAGGACGGTCGGCCCAACCCAAGCCGGGGCTACACCAGTTCCGAAAATTCCATCGGCAAGTACACCGAGAAACAGCTGCCCTTCCCGGCCTCGCTCTTCACCTCGATCCAGCCACCGTGCTCTCGCACCATGCCGTAGGCCACGGACAGTCCCAGACCCGTGCCTTCGCCGATGCCCTTGGTGGTGAAGAAGGGCTCGAAGATGCGCGGCAGCACCTCGGGGGGAATGCCGACGCCCTCGTCCTTGACCGAGATCACGGCGTATTGAGGCTCCGCGCTCCCACCCCATACCACCGGCGTGACGTCGGCCGGGGGCCGCATCTCGGTGGCGCCGAGGTGGATGCTCACCTTTGCGGCTCCCTGGGAGGCATGGATGGCGTTGACCAGCAGGTTCACCAGCACTTGCTCGATCTGCTCCTCGTTGGCGGGAGGCTCGGGCGGGTTCTCGACGGAAATGACTTCGATGGTCACGCCGCGTTTGGCGGCCAGTGGCTGCAGCATCACGGCCGAGCGCTGGGCCACGGCAAGCAGGTTGGCGGGCTCTCGCCAAGGAAGCCCGCGGGTGGACGAGACAGCACTGCCGCGCGCAAAGTCGAGAAGCTGGCGCACGATGTGCGTGATCCGGTCGATCTGCTCGCCGACGATGCGGGCCGCGTCGCGCACGTCGCGCCCCACTGCCGGATTCGACGCGATCATGTTCGCCCGCATCAGCGCCACGCCGAGCGGGGTGCCTAGCTCGTGGGCCATGCCCGAGGCGAGCTTGCCCACGGTGGCGAGCCGATCGGCGTGACGAAGCTGGTCTTGCGTGCGCAGCAGCTCCGTGGTTTCGGCATCGAGCGCCGATCTGGCTTCGGCCAGGCGCGCACACATGGCATTCATCTCCGTGGCGAGCACCCCGATCTCGTCGCGCTGCCGGATGACCAGTGGGCCCTCCACGTCGCCCCCCCCGATTCGCCTGGCCTTGTCGACCAGCTTCTCGATGGGCTTGCCCACGAACCAAACGCCGATCACGAAGGAAATGACTCCCGTGCTGGCCACTGCGAGAAATGTGAGCACGAGGCTGCGAATGAGCGTGGTACGGACATAGACCTGTTGAAAATGCCGCGACTCGGAGATCTCGATGTAGCCCTTGAACTCTCCGGCCACCGAGATGGGGACATCGGTGAACACCCGATCGTTTCGCGGCACCCTCCGGTGCAGCTCCGGCTCGTCGATCCAGCGCACCAGCAATATGCCAGTCGTCGGCGTGGCATTGGCGAGGATGCTCATGGCACCGGCCTGGCCGAAACGCTCCCACACGGCGGTGACCGAGCGGGCGAGAATGCGTCCCAGCACCTGGTGATCCTGCTTCATGTCCGCATCGAAGGCTTCCAGCTCGCGATGCACCCGGTAGTAGGCGTTCGCGGCCTGCACCAAGGTCAGACCGATGACCAGGGCGAGGATGAGCTTGTGCGCCAGCCTCATGGCTGCAAATCGGGAGGGGCCTGGGAGGGGGCAAGGCGCGCGCGAACCAACGAGAGCAGCTCCTCCGGCCGGAACGGCTTGGCCAAAAGAACGGCGGACCCGAGCTTCTCGACCTGGGCGGCGAGCACGTCGTCGGGAAACGCAGTCACGATGATGACGGGAATGGTAAGCCCGGAATTGCGCGCGGACAGCGCCACGTTGTAGCCGGTCATCCAGGGCATGCGCACATCGGTGACGATGAGATCCACCCGCTGATCGTCGGTCAAGAGCTTGACCAGCTCGCTGCCGCTCGCGGCCAAGGCGACCTCCACCCCCAGCCCGGAAACAAGCTCGTCGAGCACAGCCCGCATCTCATCGTCGTCCTCGGCAATCACGACGCGCGGCAGTCGGTCATTCGCATCCATGGCTACTCCCTTTGTAAAGATCCTATGCCCCATTTTCCGGGAGCACGCCACGACAGGTTTCGCATGCCCCTGCAAGGCGGCGGGACGGAACCCCGTTTCCGCGGAAGCAGCGACGAGCCGGTGGCATTTACCTAACTTTACATCCGCGCAATACGCCCGCAGCAAAGGGATTCCATTGTGAATGACGACGGCACATACCACCGTCGCCACAAGGAGGAAGATCATGAACTCGACACAGAACACGAAGGAACCGGCTCGTCAGCATCATTCCAAGAAGCGCGCGCTGTGGCTGCTCTTGGCCATCCCGGTGGCCCTGGCAGCGGGGTTCGCCACGTCCCATGCGAACGCCATGGGCGGTGGCTTCGGATTCGGTGGAGGGGCATTCGGGCCGGACGGCTCCCCCGAACGGCACAAGGCCTTCATGGAACGCAGGGTGGAAAAGGCGCTCGACGCGGTCGACGCGACCGAATCACAGCGCACGGCCATCCAAGCCATCTTCGAGCGCATGTTCGCGGAGATGGGTCCCGTCCTTCGCCAGCACAGGCAGCTGCACGACAAGATCACCACCGCCTTCGCGGCCCCCACCCTCGACCGCGCGGCCATCGAACAGTTGCGCGTACAGGTCACGGCCCTGGTCGACCAGCGTTCGCAGATCTTCAGCAAGGCGCTGCTCGACGCCGCCGAGGTGCTGACCGCCGAACAACGCCAGGCCATGGTTCAGCACCTGCAGGACATGCCCCGCCGGCGCCATCGCCGGTTCCAGTGATTCGCCCAACGCCAGTGGACCGGCTATGCTCACGCAAGCCGGCCCACCCCGCGACCACCATGCCGACACGCGTGCTCCTCATCGACGATGATCTGCGTCTCGTGGAGATGCTGGGTGAATATCTGCGTTCGCGCGGCTACGAGGTCGACGTCCAGGGTGACGGCCAATCGGGACTCGCGCAGCAAGCGCGTGCCGACTACGACGCTGTCATCCTGGACGTGATGATGCCCGGCATCGATGGGCTGGAAGTCTGCCGCCGGCTGCGCGCTCGCTCGCAGGTTCCCATCCTCATGCTGACCGCGCGCGGGGACGACATGGATCGCATCATCGGTCTCGAGATTGGCGCCGACGACTACCTGCCCAAGCCCTTCAACCCGCGCGAGCTGTTGGCCCGCCTGACCGCGATTCTTCGTCGCTCGCGCGGTGGCAGCGACAAGGCCAGCGACGTGTTGCGCTTCGGCTCGCTGGAAATCGACCGGGGGGCGCGCGAAGTTCGCGTGGCCGGGCAACGCCGGGAGCTGACCGGGCGGCAATTCGACTTGCTGTTGCTCCTCGCAGAACGCGCCGGTCGCGTGCAAACCCGCGAACACCTGATGGATGCCTTGAAAGGCGAGGAGTGGGACAGCGTGGACCGAAGCATCGACGTACACATCTCGCGCATTCGACAGCTCATCGAGAACGACGCCCGGCACCCACGCTTCGTGCAAACCGTGCGCGGCGTGGGCTACGTGCTCACCCCGCCGCCGTCGCGTGACGATTCATGAATCGCCGCCTCTACCTGCGCCTGTACCTGGCCTTCCTCGGCATCACGGCGCTCTCACTGGTGATGACGTCCGTGCTAGCCCGTGCCTTCCACGAGCCGGACCGACTGGTCGAGCGCAGTATCGAGCCGCTGGCACGCTCGCTCGTCTGCAGCGCGCCAACGGTTTGTCAGGGCGAATCCGCCCAGCGACTGACGGAATCTGCACGCGAGCTGGGCCTCGACATCGCCGTGTGGGACGACCATGGCCGGCCATTGTTCGAGTCCGTGCACTCGCCCCTTACGCTGCCTGCCCGTCCCACGCCCGGCTGGCATCGCACCCCACGTGGCAGGCTCTGGCTGACCTCGCTCGGAGATGGCCGCATGCTCGGTTTGCGCGAGCGCCGGCCGTTCGGCTCGCGCGGTCGCTTCTTTCTTCCGATGGTGGGCGGCCTCGCCATGCTCATGGCGCTGGGGCTTTACCCCTTGAGCCGCGGCATCACTCGCCGCATCGAGGAGCTCGCCGAGGGAGCGCGGCGCTGGGGCGCAGGCGATCTCGGCCATCGCGTGCCCGTGCGTGGCAAGGACGAGATTGCAGCTCTGGCGGCACGCTTCAACCAAACCGCGTCGGCCATCGAGAGCCTGCTAGCGCAGGAGCGCCAGATGCTCGCCGCAGCCTCGCATGAGCTTCGCTCACCCCTGGCGCGCATTCGCATGGCCCTCGAGCTCATGGCCGAGGAGTCCGATCCAGCTCTCCGCGCCGATCTTGCCCGTCGAGGGAGCGAGGACATCGCGGAGCTCGATGGGCTGGTGGAAGAGCTGCTGCTCGCCGCCCGCACCCAGCCGGGGGTGCCGCGCCGACCGCTCGTTCCAACCGACGTGTTCGCGCTGGTGCGAACGGAGGCCGAGGCCTTCTCCGCGCAGGTCACGGGCGAGTCCCAGACTCTCGCCTGCGAAGCCATGATGATGAAACGCATGGTGCGCAACCTGCTTGCCAACGCACGCTTGCACGGCCAGGGGACCGCGGTCCGCGCCGAGGTCCGCCGCGAGGCTGGCCACCTGCTGATCGCGGTCGAGGACGACGGCCCGGGTGTTCCCGAGGCGGAGCGCGAGCGGATCTTCGCCCCTTTCTACCGCGCACCTGGCCCGCGGCCGGCCGGTGACACGGGCCTCGGACTCGGCCTTGCCCTGTGCCGCCAGATCGCGCGCTACCACGGTGGCGACATCAGCTACGTGGCTCGCCAGCCAAGGGGCAGCCGCTTCGAGGTGCGCCTGCCCCTGCAAATGGTTGGGTGAATACCGAGCAAGAGCTACGAGGCCAGCGCCAGCGTGGCGAGGTAGCGAGCCGTCTGCCCGACCGACGTGCGCATGAGCCTAGTCAACACCTTCACGGACGGGGATGTCAGGCCGGTGTGCTGCTCGATGGCTTCGTGCAAGCGCAGCCACAACGCCACGGTGTGGTTCACGTCGGCCACCGCGCGGTGAAAGTGCGATGCGCCGGGAAGTTGCAGATCGAGGGACTGAACGAGGGCCGACAGGCGATAGCTCGGCAGCCCGGGCAGGAGCCGGCGTGCCAACCGCATGGTGCACAGGAATTCGTTGTCCGCGACAAGGCCAGCACGCGCGAGCTCGGCGAGGAGAAAGCGACGATCAAAGGATGCGTTGTGCGCCACGATGGGCCGGGCCCCCATGAAGCGACGCAGCTCGTGCATGACCTGCTCGGGTCGCGGCTTTCCGCGCAGCATGTGATCGGTGATACCGGTCAGCGCTGTGATGAAGCCGGGAAGTGGCCGACCGGGATGCATGAGCTGGCTGAAAGTCTCCACCGGCCGACGATCCACCAGCAGTGTCGCCGCAACCTCGATGGTGCGATCGCTGCCCGGCTGAAGACCGGTGGTCTCGAAGTCGAGAATGATGATCTCGCGGGTGGTGTCCAAGCGGATGGCCGCATCTTAGCTCGCCCGCCGACGCGCGCGCTCGGCAACCTTCGCTCGGTGGAGGGTCCAGGGACCGGTTTGGGCTGTGAAACACTGGGCTTTGTCCGCTACAATCGCCAATCCACCATGAAGCAGCCAACAGCCAAACCGGGGATTTCGTCAGACCACGACGTGCACTTCGGGCTCGACGCCGAATCCATCAAGCACGACTTCCTGGAAAAGCTCTTCACCCACCAGGCGAAGTTCCGCGAAGTCGCCACGCCCAACGACAATTACCTGGCGCTTTCCTACACCGTCCGCGATCGACTGCTCCACCGCTACATCCACACTTCGCACACGTATTTCGCGCAGGCCAGTCGCACCGTGGCGTACCTGTCGGCTGAGTTTCTCATCGGACCGCAGCTCGGCAACAACCTGGTCAGCCTCGGCATCTGGGAGCCGACCAAGAAGGCCATGGAAGATCTCGGTCTGTCGCTCGACGAGTTGCTCGAGCAGGAGGAGGAGCCGGGCCTCGGCAACGGTGGTCTCGGCCGGCTCGCGGCCTGCTATCTCGATTCGTTGGCCACGCTGGAGATCCCGGCGACGGGCTACGGCATCCGCTATGAATTCGGCATTTTCGACCAAGCCATCAAGGACGGCTGGCAAGTCGAAGTACTGGACCACTGGTTGCACCTGGGATTTCCGTGGGAGATCCCGCATCCCGAGCTTGCCTTCAAGGTCGGCTTTGGCGGGCGCACCGAGCCCTTCACCGACAACAAGGGCCACTTCCGCGTTCGCTGGCTGCCCGGGCAGATCCTGAAGGGCTTCCCCAACGACACGCCCATCCTCGGCCACCGCACCAACACCGCCAACATGCTGCGCTTGTGGCAGGCGCAAGCCTACACCTCGCTCGACCTGCAGGCCTTCAACGTGGGCGACTACCGCCGTGCCGTCGAGGAGAAGGCGCTGTCGGAGAACATCACCAAGGTCCTTTACCCCAACGACGATTCCGAGGCGGGCAAGCTCCTGCGCCTGCAACAGCAGTATTTCTTCATCTCCTGCTCGCTGCAGGACATGATCCGCATCTACGAGCAGCACGAGACCACCATGGATCGCTTCCACGAGAAGTACGCGGTCCAGCTCAATGACACGCACCCTTCTTTGACCGTGGCGGAGCTGATGCGCATCTTGGTCGACGAAAGGCAGATGCCCTGGGAAACGGCGTGGGACATCACCACGCGAACCTTGAGCTACACCAATCACACCCTCATGCCCGAGGCGCTGGAGACCTGGCCGCTGCGCCTGATGCAGAAGTTGCTGCCCCGGCACGTGGAGATCATCTTCGAGATCAACCGCCGGTTCTTGAATGAGATTCACCTGCGCTATCCTTCCGACAAGGATCGACTGGCGCGCATGTCGCTCATCGACGAGCGGGGCGAGCGCCGCGTGCGCATGGCCAACCTGGCCACCGTGGGCAGCCATGCCGTCAACGGCGTTGCCAAGCTGCACTCCGATCTCTTGCGCACGACGGTGTTGCGCGACTTCGCCGAGCTGTGGCCGGAGAAATTCAGCAACAAGACCAACGGCATTACCCCGCGCCGCTTTCTCATGTTGGCCAATCCCGCGCTGACCTCGCTCATCACCGAGGCCATCGGCGAGAAGTGGATCTCCGATCTCACGCGCCTGCGCGACCTGGAGAAGTTCGCGGGCGACGCCGCCTTCGCCGAGAAGTGGCGCAAGGTCAAGCTGGACAACAAGCGCGCCCTGGCCGAGAGCGCCTGGAACAAGAACCAACTGCGCTTCGACCCCGAGTCCATGCTCGACGTCCAGGTCAAGCGCATCCACGAGTACAAGCGCCAGCACCTCAACGTCCTGCACGCCATTGCGCTCTACCGGAGGATCAAGCTCGATCCCAAGCGCGACGAAACCCCGCGTACCATCATCTTTGGCGGCAAGGCCGCGCCCGGCTACATCACCGCCAAGCTCATGATCAAGCTCATCCACAGCGTGGGCGAGGTCATCAACAACGACCGTGACATGCGGGACCGTCTGCGCATCGTGTTTCTGCCCGATCTCAACGTGAAGAACGCCCAGCGCATCTACCCCGCCGCCGATTTGTCCGAACAGATCTCCACCGCGGGCAAGGAGGCCTCCGGCACAGGCAACATGAAGTTCGCCCTCAACGGCGCATTGACCATCGGCACCCTCGACGGCGCCAACATCGAGATTCGCCAGGAGGTCGGCGAGGACAACTTCTTCCTCTTCGGTCTCACCGCCGAGGAGGTTCTCGAAAGGCAGGCCGAGGGCTACCGTCCGCGCGACATCTACGAGAACAACGAGGAGTTGCGCGAGGCCATCGACCTCCTGCGGTCCGGCTTCTTCTCGCGCGGCGACAGCACGCTCTTCGAGGGGCTGGTCAAGAGCCTGATCGAGCGAGACGACTTCATGCTGTTCGCCGATTTTGCCTCCTACGTGGACTGCCAGAGTCGGGTTTCGGCCGCATTCAGAAACACCAAACAGTGGACGAAGATGTCGATCCTCAACACCGCGCGCATGGGCAAGTTCTCGTCGGATCGAGCCATCCGCGAGTACTGCGAGGATATTTGGAAGGTGAAGCCGGTCCGCGTGCTCATGAACGGCGCGGAGAAGAAGTAGCCTGCCGTCGCCTGGTGGCTAGATTCCGAGGTAAGAGGCCAGACAGAGCAGTCCGACGATGCCACCCGCGATCGCGAACGACGCCACGACGCCCGGCACGAAATACGGGTAGACCATCATGAGAACGCCGGCGGCCAAGTGGGGCCCACGCCGCTGCTTCTTGCCGTAGATGAAGAACCCCATCCCGACGGATCCGATGACCATCGAGGCGAGGAGTGTGTTCATGTTCACACCCTCAAGTCTAGCACCCCATCCGCGTGCATGCCCTTCGTGATATGGAGCGGGGGTGACCGAAGTGGCGCAGGCGCGTAAATCACGGCTGAGAAAGTTCGAGTACTGGACAGCGGCCCTTCTCGCGGCCGCATGGCTTTTCGGGCTGGCATCGTTCGTGGCCGCGGACGGCCACTTCGAGGCCACGCTGCCACGGCTCCGCCCACCAGCGCCCGGGCTGCAAAACCTGGCACTGTGGGATTTGGGCCCCACGGTCCGGGCCAGCTCGTTCTACGGCGATTGGCTGTCACACCACCATCCCCTCTTTGTCGTCGATGGACGCGAGCATCCCGACCTAGTCGAGAAATGGGCATGCGGCGAGCACGATCTCCATCCCTTCATCGAAATCACCTGGCGCGAGCTGCACGACATCGAACGCGTGGTGATACGACACGCCGGCTGGATTGAATCGGCGGCACTCACCGCCCGCCGCTACACCATCCGAACCTTGACGGCGACCGGCTACGGACCGTCGCAAGATGTGGATTCGAACCAGGAAGCCGTGGCCAGCTATGATCTGACCTGCCGGGGATCGCGCGGCATCCGCATCGAATTCAAGCGCAACAAGGGCGACGACATCGTTCGGGTCTACGAGGTGGAGGCCTGGGGACGGTGAGCCGACGCAGGGTAACTCTCGCACTGGCGACCATCTTCTTGGTTGGGCTCGTGGTGCGCCTGTTGGCACTGCGGTTCGAGCCGCCCCACCATCCCGACGAGTTCTTCCAGTACCTCGAACCGGCCTGGCGGCGCCTGACCGGCGCGGGCGTGGAAACCTGGGAGTGGCGGAACGGCGTTCGCTCGTGGGTCTTGCCCGGCTATCACGGCGCATGGATGGCGCTGCTCATGCGGCTGGGCGTACGCGATGGCATCAAGCTGGCCACGGTGCTGCGCTGTCATTGGGCGCTGCTCAGTCTGACCCTGGTGTGGGCGGGCTGGCGTGGAGGCGCCCTGCTCGCGCGACGCCAGTCCAAGGAAAGCGACGGCACGGGATCCCCGCGGCAAGCCACCGACGTGCAAGCGCCGCCGGCGGGCTGGCAGGGTGGGTTGCTGGGGGCCCTGTTCTGTGCGGCCTTTCCCCTGCTGGTGAGGTTCTCGGTGCACACCCTGAGCGAGCTGGCCTCGATGTTGTGCCTGGTCTGGGCGCTGGTTCTGTCCGGAGAGCTCGCCGAAAACGCGGGGCCCGGGTGCCGCAAGAAGGCGCTGTGGATCGGCACGTTACTGGGATTTGGGGTTTGGCTGCGCATCCAGCACGCCCCCGTGGCGCTGCTACCCGTGCTGTGGCTGCTCGTCGCACGGCGATCCCGACTGCTCGCGTGGGTCGCCGTCGCCGCCTTGATCCCCACCCTCCTGTTCGGCGTGGTCGACAAGCTGACCTGGGGAGGCTTCTTCTCGTCCTACATCGACTACGTCAGATTCAATCTCCTCGAAAGCGGCGCCGACATCTTCGGGAAGAAGCCGCCCGGCTGGTACGCGCAGCAATTCTTCCACCGTCTCCCCGTCGGGCTTCCGCTCCTCGGGGTTCTATGCCTGTTCGGGCTGCGCGCGAGCTGGCCGTTCGTTTCGGCGGCGCTCGCGCTGGTCGTCCTGCTCAGCACGCAGGCACACAAGGAAGAGCGATTCGCGATGCTCCTGTGGCCGCTGGTGCTCATTTCTGCCGCTGGATACGCGGGCGCGTGGCTGGCAGCGAGGACTTCCAAGACGTCCAAGACGTCCGCCTTCGAGGCCACCGCGGATGCGCCACCGTCGCGATACCGCGTCTGGCTCGCTCGCGTCGCGGTCGGCATCCTCGCCACCATCATTCTTGCCGACGGTGCCCTCCATGCTCGCGGCAATGATTTTCCCGGCCTGTCGCGCTCGCGCTTCGAGGCACAGGCCTGGGTGGGGGCGCAGCAAGACGTTACCGGGTTGCTCTACGACGAGCCGCTCTTCACCGGTGGCTACCTGTGGTTCGGACGTTCTTTTCCCCAGCTTCTGTTCAAACCGGGCTTGCTTGCCAATCCATTGGTCAGCCACGTCATGGTGCCGCGCGATTCGTCCGAGATGCGCACCGCACAAGGGTCCGGCTTCGCCACGGTCTTCTCGTCAGGTAACATCGTCGTGCTTCGGCGCAAGGCTGGCGTCCGCTGACGGCGCGCGCGACCCCTCAGAATCGCCCGTGCGAGAGCAGGCCGGGCAGGATCTCGGCCGTGCCGGCGGTGGACTCGACCGGCAGGGCGCCGGGCAGCGGAAGGAACGAGAGCGGAGGCAATTCGGACCGCTGCTGGGTCCCTTGATCGTAGTTCATGGTCAGCAGCCATCCGGTGAAGATGCCCAGGCTGGCGCCGATGAGCGCGAAGCGAGCCGTGCGCTCATTGAGGGTGGTCTGTTGGTCGCTGGCACAATGGCCACCCGCCTCGCGCGTGCACAGCTCTATCGCACTCGCGAAGATGGTGCCGGCAATCGCCGCGAGGTCGACCATGATCACACGCTGCCAGGACGGCCCGTAGTTGTGCTGATCGGGCAGGTAGGCCATGGCCAGACCGGCGGCCAGCCCAACGTTGAGGCCCGCGAACATGCCCCAGGCCAGCCGCTGCTTGATCTGGTTGCGGTTTTGATTGTAGGCATCGGCGTAGGCCTTCACCTGCGGATCGTCGGACGGAAGGTCGGGGTCTTGCAAGGTGGGATCTTGCAGGGTGAATGCGGGAAACATGCCGAGGGCCGAAACGGAGATGGCTCCAGCGACGGTGCCCATGAGCGCAGCGCTCTGGATGAGCGCAACACGGCCATAGTTGGGCGCCTTGTCGTCGAGCCACCAGCCCGCGAGAGCTCCGCCGGTCAGTCCGACGACGCCGCCCAAAAATGTTGGGGTCCAGTCTTGCGTCAACGCCATGGCCAACGTGGCGCCTTCCAGGTCGCCGACCCACATGGCTCCGATGCGATAGAGCGCCAAGTTGTCGCGGAGGTAGCTCGGGACAAGCGGCGTGGTCGACGCCACGACACCCAAACCGAGCCCGCCGGCGAGGATACCGGCGCTGAAGAGCGGAACCGCCAGACTTTGCTTCTTCGGGTTGCCCTGCGTGAGCACCGCCAGCCCTCCGCCGACCGCGCCGATACCGGTCCAGAATCCGATCAACTCGGGACGCCCCGAACGCTGCACGTAGGTAAGCGGGATCTCGACGACGCGTTTCTCGCCGGGGGTCAGGGTGATGGTCTCCCGCTTCGACTGGTAGTACGCAGCCTCTGCATAGATCTCGTACATGCCGGGAGGGACGTCTTGCGTGTATGGATTCTGCGCGCGGTTGCCACGAACGAAAAGCGCGGCGCTCGAAGGTGTCGTACGCACGGTCAGATGCGCGGGAATGGGTTCCAGCTTGAAGAAGAGCGGTTTGGTCTCCGCGACATCGATGGATAGCTCGCGCGTCTCGCTCCCGAAGTTCGGCTTGCTGATCGTCACACGGTAGCTGCCGCGCGGAACGGGAAATTCGTTGGGCGCCTGGCCGGTGATGACCTTGCCGCCGCCCTCGATGCGCACGTCAACCTCGTCGGGCACGGTGTTGATGGCGAAGACGCCGGGCCGGCGTTTGATGGCTTCGATACGCAGGCGACAGAGATCGGCCAAATCACCCGTGGCCTGCTCGGCGAGGTATTGCTTGTAGTGCGCTCGCGCCTTCACGAGCTGGCCCAGGTGGTACTCGCACTGGGCGATCATGAAGACGTTCTCACGCTTGGGCGCGATCTCGTTGGCCAGCTCGAACTCGACCAGCGCCTGTTCCTTGTTGCCCGCCTCGAAGAGGCTCACCCCGGCGTCGTAGTGTTTGTGCGCGCGCTCGATGTCGCTGGCACCCTCGGCCCGCGACGCGGGACAAGGCAGCAAGACAAGCAGGAGCAGCGAACCGGGCAGCCAACGCACTAGGGAACCTGGGGCGAATTATAAGGAGAAGGCGCAATCTTGTCGTCGGCCTTGGTCTTCTTCACGGGCGGGGGTGCGGGCGTGGGCGTGTGCTCGGCACGGGGAGCCGCCGGACGCGCAACATGGGCTCGGCCCGTTCGCCTCGCGTGCTCGGCAGGCACGCTCGCCGGCTTCTCCCGGACCGGCGGGGTCGGGACGGGAATCCTGGCAGGCGGCGCGGTCACCCGCGGAGCCGGCTTGACGACTGCGGGCACGATCGGAACGCTGGCCTCATGACTCGTGCGCGCAAGTAACATCGCGGTGCCGATTCCCACCGCGAAGATGGCAGCCACGCCGACGTGCACGGGCCATCGGCCGCGTTTCCGGCTGGGTGGATCCGACGCAAAAGCCGCGTTCTCGTCGAAACCGGCGTCCATGTCGCCGGCCAGCAAGCGGTCCATGTCGCGCTCGAAATCGGCCATGCGCTGGTAGCGCCGCGTGCGATCCTTCTCGAGCCCGCGCATGAGCACGCGGTCGACCGCCGGAGGAATGCCCAGCTCCGGCCGCAGCGCGGATGGCGGCTGCACTTCCTTGTTCTGGATCTGCGCGACCACGCCAAGGTAGTTGTTGCCGCGGAAGGGCAGCTCTCCGGTCAAGCATTCGTAGAGGATGAGCGCAGTAGCCCATATGTCGGCGCGCTCGTCGACGTCCTCACTGCCGCCCGCCTGCTCGGGGGACATGAAGAGCGGCGTGCCCAGCACGGCGCCTGTGCGCGTGAGACGCTGCCACTCGCTGCCCGCCTCCTCGCGCGAGCGCACGGCCTTCGACACGCCGAAATCCACCACCTTGACGAAATCGAGGTCGCCCCGCCGAACGAGGTAAACGTTCTCGGGTTTCACGTCGCGGTGGACGATGCCCTTGGCGTGGGCCGCGGCAAGCGCGCTCGCCGCCTGCTTGACGATGGCCAGGCTTCGCTCGACGGGCAAGGGCGCGTCGCGCATGATGAGCTCGGAGAGCGGCTCACCCTCGAGGAACTCCATGACCACGAAGGCGCGGCCATCGCGCGTGGTGCCGAAGTCGGTGACGTCCACGATGTTCTGGTGGCCGATGGAGCTGGCCAGCCGCGCCTCTTGCAGCAACCGCGCGATGAGCTCCTCGTTCTCCAGGAACTTCTCCAGCAACACCTTGATGGCCACGCGCTTGCCGATGATGCTGTGGCGGGCCTCGTAGACCGCGCCCATACCGCCCTCGCCGATGCGGCGAATGATCTCGTAGCGTTCGGCCAGCAAGGCGCCCACCAGGGGATCGAACTTGGCCGTGCCGGGCGCACTCTTCCTCTCCGCCTCGGATTGCGGAACGGTTTGCGTCAGGGAGAGGTCGTTGTCGCCCACGGTGCGGGGCATTGTAGCGCCGATTCAGGGCTGGGGCACGGCGGCCTGACATAGGCGCCAGCCGCTTGATTGGACAGGCCGCCGTGGTAGGAAACCGCCATGCCTGCCTACCGTTCACGCACCTCGACCTTCGGCCGCAACATGGCCGGCGCCCGCGCCCTCTGGCGCGCCACCGGCATGAAGGATGGCGACTTCGGCAAGCCCATCATCGCCGTGGTCAACAGCTTCACCCAGTTCGTTCCCGGCCACGTCCATCTGAAGGATCTCGGGCAAATGGTCGCCCGCGAGATCGAGGCCGCCGGCGGCGTGGCCAAGGAGTTCGACACCATCGCCATCGACGACGGCATCGCCATGGGCCACGACGGCATGCTGTACTCGTTGCCATCGCGCGAGCTCATTGCCGACAGCGTCGAGTACATGGTGAACGCCCACTGCGCCGACGCGATGGTCTGCATCTCCAACTGCGACAAGATCACGCCGGGCATGCTCATGGCGGCCATGCGCCTCAACATCCCGGCTGTGTTCGTGTCAGGTGGCCCCATGGAGGCGGGCAAGGTCAAGCTGCCGAGCCAGGCCGGAAAAGGCGCCGGCAAGGAGGTCCACGTGGATCTCATCGACGCCATGGTTCAGGCCGGAGACGACAAGGTCTCCGACGCCGATGTCGCCGAATACGAGCGTTCGGCCTGCCCCACGTGCGGCTCGTGCTCGGGCATGTTCACCGCCAACTCGATGAACTGCCTGACCGAGGCCCTCGGCCTGTCTCTGCCCGGCAACGGCACCCTGGTCGCCACCCACGCCGATCGCAAGGCGCTCTTTCTTCGCGCCGGCCGCATCGCGGTGGAGATCGCCAAGCGCTACTACGAAAAGGACGACGTCTCGGTGCTGCCGCGCTCGATTGCGACCTTCGAGGCGTTCCAAAATGCCATGTCACTCGACGTGGCCATGGGCGGCTCGACCAACACCGTGCTGCACCTGCTGGCCTGCGCGCAAGAGGCCGAGGTCAAGTTCACCATGGACGACATCGACAAGGTCTCGCGCAGGGTGCCCTGCCTGTGCAAGGTCGCCCCTTCGACGACCAAGTACCACGTCGAGGACGTGCACCGCGCCGGTGGTGTGCTCGGCATCCTGGCCGAGCTCGACCGCGCCGGGCTCATCCATCGCGACGTGCCCACCGTGCACAGCAAGACCATCGGCGCGGCCATCGTCGAGTGGGATGCCGCCACCAGCAAGGATCTCTCCGTGCGAACCTTCTATTCGGCCTCCCCGGGCGGCGTGCCCACGCAGGAGGCGTTCAGCCAGGATCGCCGCTTCGACTCGCTCGACCTCGATCGCACGGAAGGCTGCATCCGCGACAAGAAGCACGCCTATTCCAAGGACGGCGGGCTGGCCGTGCTCTACGGAAACGTCGCCGAGAAGGGCTGCATCGTGAAGACCGCCGGCGTCGACGAATCGATCTGGAAATTCTCGGGCACGGCACGCGTCTTCGAGAGCCAGGAGGACGCGGTGGCGGGGATCCTGGGCGGTAAAATCGTCGCGGGCGACGTGGTGGTGATTCGCTACGAAGGCCCCAAGGGCGGCCCCGGCATGCAGGAAATGCTTTACCCCACGAGCTACCTGAAATCGCGCGGCCTCGGCAAGGTCTGCGCCCTGCTCACCGACGGGCGCTTCTCCGGCGGCACCGCCGGTCTTTCCATCGGCCACGTCTCGCCCGAGGCGGCTTGCGGCGGCGCCATCGCCCTTATCAACGAAGCTGACACCATCGAGATCGACATCCCCAACCGGCGCATCCACCTGGCCGTGAGCGACGCCGAGCTGGCCAAGCGCCGGACCGCCATGGAGGCGCGCGAAGCTCTGGCGTGGAAGCCGGCGAATCGCAAGCGTCAGGTCTCGGCCGCGCTGAAAGCCTACGCCGCCATGACCACCAGCGCCGACACCGGCGCGGTGAGGGACATCGGCCAGCTCAAGAGCTAGCCGAGCGGCGCCGGGCGCGTGTACCCGCGAACAGCTTCGACGATGTGAGCTTGGGGTATGAAGACGCCGGTCCGGATGAAAGCCTCGTTTGAATACGCCATAAGGCTGCTGTTCTTCGCCTCGGGTTTCTGCGGCCTGGTGTACGAGGTCATCTGGGCCAAATCCCTGCACAGGATGGTGGGGAGCTCTTTGCACGCCGTCACCCTGGTGATGGCCGCCTTCATGTCGGGCCTGGCACTCGGCAGCCTCTTCGGGGGCCGGCTCACTCGCCCAGGGACGAACGGCCTCAAGGTCTACGCCTATCTGGAGGCGGGCGTCGGCCTTTTCGCCCTCTTGTCCCCGCTGGTGTTCGCGGGCCTGATTCCCGTTTACGTGGGGCTCCATGGTTGGCTCGAGGCTTCGGTCTACGCGGCCCACGCCCTGAGGTTCGCACTTTGCTTCTTGGTGCTGGTCGTGCCCGCGGCCTTGATGGGCGCCACCCTTCCGGTTCTGACCCAATACCTTGACCGGCAGAGGCCCGGGCTGGGCCGCAACTTGGGCTATCTGTACGGCTTCAACACCTTGGGTGCGATGCTCGGATGTTTCTGTGCGGGCTTTGTCCTCATCCCGACCCTTGGCATCGTCTGGACGGGGCGGGGCGCGGCCCTCGTCAACCTGGTGGCCGCGGCCCTTGCCCTGTGGTTGAGCAGATCCGCGCCGGCCTTGGCGCCGGCGGCCAGTCCGGACGTGCCCACGCCCACCGTGGATGAAGGCAAGCCCGCCAATTCCGCGGCGCTGCTGCTGGCGGCCTTCGCGCTGTCCGGGTTCTTCTCGCTGGGCTACGAGGTGCTCTGGACCAAAGCCATCGCTTTCTTCATCAGCAATACCGCATATGCCTTCAGCGCCATGCTCACCACCTTCCTATTCGGTCTAGGTCTGGGAGGGGTGTTGGTTGCGAGGTTCGCCGACCGGATCAAGCGACTCTTCATCGGGTTCGCGCTGATCGAAATCCTCATCGGATGTAGCGCCCTGGCCAGCATCGTCATCTTCGCCAAGTTCTCCTACCCGGCCCGGTTCGACAACAGCTCCGCCTCGCCCGTGTGGTTCAAGTTCGCGTATTCGTTTCTGGTGATGTTCGTGCCCACCGTGCTCATGGGGCTCCTGCTGCCGGTAGCCGGCAAGATCCTCGCGCGCGGCACGGCAACGGCCGGCAGAAGCGTGGGCAGCCTCTATGCCCTGAATACCCTGGGCTGCATGGCCGGCGCCGCGGTGGCCGGCTTCGCGCTCATCCCGCTCATGGGCATCCAAAAGAGCATTCTGCTGCTTTGCGGTCTGCAGGTGTTCCTGGGCCTGGTCCTGATTATGACCGCCCCGGACCTGCCGTTTCGGCGCAGGTTTGCCTGGGCGGCACCCGTGGCCGTGCTGGTCGTGACGTCCGCGTGGGCGTTGCCGACAAAGGGGAAGATCTACAGCAGCGCCAACCGCACGGGCATGCCCAAGTCCGAATCCGTCTACTACCGAGAGGGGGCGTCCAG
>Ga0210133_1000188_pt1 | contig 24947 bp, 20 predicted proteins | sample Joice_ThreeSqC_D_2_FD_184874 | JGI IMG/M metagenome (GOLD analysis project Ga0210133, IMG submission 184874) | Wetland microbial communities from San Francisco Bay, California, USA, that impact long-term carbon sequestration - Joice_ThreeSqC_D1... | ecosystem: Environmental > Aquatic > Marine >...
GGTTCGAGCTTGCAGTCGGACGAGCAGCCATCGCCCGATTTCTGGTTGCCGTCGTCACACTCCTCCGTGGGCAGCTTGAGGCCGTCGCCGCAGGGCGAGGTGCAGCCATCGCTGCCCGTGCACTCCGGTTCGGCCAAGCAGTCCACGGTGCAGCCATCGCCCGGGACGGTGTTGCCGTCGTCGCAGGATTCGCTTCCCTCCTGGTTGCCGTCACCGCAGACGGTCTCGTGACAGGGCTGGCCCGGATCCGGACAGGCGAAACCCGGCTCGACCGTGCAGGCGGTGCTGCAGCCGTCGCCCGCATCGGTGTTGCCGTCGTCGCATTGTTCGCCGCCGACCAGGAGGCCATCGCCGCACTTGGGTTGACAATGCACGCCGGGGGCGAGGCAGACCCAGCCCGGGGTAATCGAGCTGCAATCCGCGGAGCAGCCATCGTCCTCGATGGTGTTGCCGTCGTCGCAAACCTCGGCCCCGGAGATGCGACGATCCCCGCAGACCACCGTCGAGACGCACGGCGAACCTGGCGTGGGGCAGGCCCAATCCGCCTCCAGCTTGCACTCGGAGGTGCAGCCTTCACCCGAGACCGTGTTGCCGTCGTCGCATTCCTCCCTTCCCTCGAGCAAGCCGTTGCCACAAACCGACTGCACGGCATCGCTCATCGGTGGGGCGTCCGGGACAACCACCACGATGACGGTGGTATCAGGAGGGCTGTCGCGTCGAACCTCCGGCCCGTTGGTAGAAGCGTCAGCCCCGAGATTCAGGGCGACACCGCCGTCATTACAACCACCGAGCACAAAAGCCACCCAAAGGATCGCGGCAGATCCTGCCAAGCTACTTCGCATCATCGAATCCCCCTGCGCTGGGCCCGGCCCCCACAGCTCAGGACGAAACCCAGCAAGAGTAGTTCTGGCACAAATCGAGCCCGGTGCAAAGCACACCGTGGTCTTCGACGCGAAGCGTGATGGGTTTTCTGGGTTTCATGCCGGTGCCACGAGGCGCCAACCATGAGATCGCCCCTGCTGTGGTCTTGTTTGCCACCGTGCTGTCCAGAGTTCCGATCTCGCTTCGAAGTCCCTTCCTGGGGCCGGAGACTGATGGCGAAGATCTAGAGGAACCGTTCGAGGTAGGTCGTTGCCGAGGCAGGGGTCAGTCCGACCTGTTCGGACAACTCCTGCAGGAACGGTGGCATTTGCCGGATTCCCGGCATCACGATCTCCAGCTGGCGATGGCGAGAGGCGGTGAGCCATGCATGCACGATCTCGTTGACCTCCGCGTCGCCCATACCGTGGCCAATCGCCACCAGGCGCTCCACCTGGGCCAGGCTGCCGCGGAAGTATTCCAGCCGCCGCCGTTGCATGAGCTGGGGAAAGGGATCGGTGAGACGGGCCGCGCTCGCGCGCAGGGTGCGACCGAGGACCTGCGGTTGGTTGTTGGCGTCGATAAACGGGATCTTGTTGATGCTCGCCAGGGCATCGGGGGCCAGCGTGGCGGCCAGGGTGGCATCGAGTAGCCCCTCGTTGGCGATCTGGAGGGCATCGATGATGGCGTCGAAGGTCTGGTCGACCGGCTTGAGGCGAATCAGATCGCGGGTCTCCCCGAGCACGAAGGTGTCGAGGCCGCCATAGAGCTTGAGCAGATTGATGCCTGGCCAGCCGGGCACGTAGAAGGGCAGCTTTCCACTCGCCATCTCGGCGTCGCTGAGCACCTCGGCAGTCAGCGTGGCGATGGCCTCGCCCGCGGCGTTGCGGCAGGGCAGGGACACCGTGCGCTGCGAGAAACCGCAATTGACCTCGATGCCGAAGAGCGCCGCGATGCACTCGACGAGCACGTCGTGGTTGAGCGAGAAGATCCACAGCGGCCGGTTGTCTCGCGCGAGCCGCACGATGCCTTCGAAGTACTGCAGGCCCTCTCGGTACGAGTCGCGTCGCTCGACCTGCCGTCGGTAGAGCAGGAGGTATACCACCTGCGCCAACCACGCGTAGAGTGCGTGGTAAGCTTCGGCAAAGCCCTCGCGGGCATCGTCGAGGTAGCGCGCCTCGAGATGGCCGAGCAAGGCCTCGTAGTCGAACGCGGACTCCGTGAGGTAGCGCGCAACGTCCTCAATGACCCCGGCGGGGTGGCCAAAACCGCGAGCCGTCCAGGTTTCGTTGAGACGGCGCAACGACGCTGGCGACAGCCAGGCCAAGATCTCGGCGTTGATGTCCGCGCGCAGGGGCATGCCCAGCTCCCGAGATGCGCCGGCGCCGAGAAGGAGTGCCGTCAACACGCTGGCAGGCTAGCAGATTCAGCTCGTTCGCCGGAGCTTGTTTGGTGGATCTTGGGGCCGGCAGGCAGCGCACGCGGTGTTTAGCCCGCGCCGGACAGAGTCCGGTCTGTTTCGTGACTCACGTAGGCTAGGCGGTCGGCACGCCTGTGCTCAGGTAATTGTGGATACCGACTGCGGCCTTCTTGCCGTCGCCCATGGCCAGGATGACCGTGGCCCCGCCGCGCACGATGTCGCCGCCAGCGAACACGCCCGGGATGCTGGTCATGCCCTTGTCGTCGATGATGATGTTGCCCCACTTGTTCAGCTTCAGATCCGGCGTGGCCTGGGTGAGCAAGGGATTCGACTTGGTGCCCACGGCCTCGATGAAGACCTGGCACTCGACCTCGAATTCACTGCCCTCGATGGGCACGGGACGGCGGCGGCCCGAGGCGTCCGGCTCTCCGAGTCCCATGCGTTGGCAGCGCACGGCGCGCACCCAGCCGGCCTCGTCGCCGAGGACCGCGACGGGATTGGTCAACATCTCGAAGCGCACGCCCTCCTCCTTGGCGTGGTGGACCTCTTCCACGCGCGCGGGCATTTCCTTTTCCGACCGGCGGTACACCAGGCAAGCCGGGTCCGCGCCCAGGCGGCGCGCGGTGCGCACGGCGTCCATGGCGGTGTTGCCACCGCCGACCACCACCACGCCTTGGCCGCGCAACACAGGTGTGTCGGCTTGCAGGCCCATGTACGCGCTCATGAGGTTCACGCGCGTGAGGTACTCGTTGGCCGAGTACACGCCCTTCAGGTTCTCGCCGGGGATGTTCTGGAATACGGGGAGTCCTGCCCCGTTGCCCACGAACACCGCGTGGAATCCCTCCTGCTGCATCAGATCGCTGACGGTCATGGTGGCGCCGATGACCACGTTGCACTCGATCTTCACGCCCATGTCCTGCAGGGTCTTGACCTCCTGGTCGACGATGACCTTGGGCAGGCGGAACTCGGGGATGCCGTACACCAGCACCCCGCCCGGGCGGTGCAGCGCCTCGAACACGGTCACGTCATGCCCCATCTTGGCCAGCTCGCCCGCGCAGGTCAGGCCCGCCGGGCCACTGCCCACGACAGCCACCTTCTTGCCCGTGCTCGGAGCGATCTCAATGGTGCGCTTCAAGTTGGCGCGCGCCCAGTCGGCCACGTAGCGTTCGAGATAGCCGATGGCCACGGGCTTGCCCTTCTTGCCCACCAGACAGAGCTCCTCGCACTGGGTTTCTTGCGGGCACACGCGGCCGGTGATGCCGGGCAAGACGTTCGCGGCATAGAGGATGTTCGCGGCGCGTTCCAAGTCACCCTGCTCGACGGCGCCGATGAAGCCGGGGATGTCGATGCCGACCGGGCAGCCGGCCACGCACTCGTGGTTCTTGCAAGCCAGGCAGCGCTTCGCCTCCATGGATGCGATCTCCGGCGGCAGGCCCAGGTTGACCTCGCGAAAATGCTTGTTGCGCTCGTCAGGCGGGCTCTCGGGCATGGCCTGACGCTGTATCTTCATTCGTTCGGAAGCCTTCAGGGGCATGGAAACCTCAAATCATAAGGATGGATCGACGTGGACTACTTGGCCTGGGCTTCCGCCATGGCTTCTTGCAGCTTGCACTTGTGCGCTTCGTCAGACTGCAGGCGCGCCCAGATGCTACGCTCGTGATCGCGGTAGGCGGTCAGGCGGTCGGTGAGCGAGGCGAAATCGACATCGTGTGCGTTGAACTCTGGGCCGTCGACGCACGCGAAGAGGTTCTTGCCGCCCACGGTGACGCGGCAGCCGCCGCACATCCCGGTGCCGTCCACCATGATGGGGTTGAGCGATGCGATGGTCAGGATGCCCTTGTCGCGCGTGACGTTCGCGACGGCTTTCATCATGGGCACGGGCCCTGCGGTGATGACCGCGTTGACCGGCAGCGCCGCGTCCGCGATGAGCTCGCCCAGCTTGCCGGTGACGAACCCGTTGTACCCGTAGCTGCCGTCGTCGGTGCAGGGATAGACCGCGTCGCAGATCGCCGCCAGCTCCTTTTCGAGGATGACGAACTCCTTCGAGCGCCCGCCCATCACCGCGGTCACGCGGTTGCCCTTGGCCTTGAGCGCGGAGGCCTGAGGGTAGATCACCGCGGTGCCCACGCCTCCGCCCACCAGAACGACGTGGCCGAAGTTCTCGATCTCGGTGGCCTTGCCGAGCGGGCCGACGACGTCGGGCAGGCTGTCGCCCTGCTTGAGCAGGCACATACGTTCGGTGGTTGCGCCAATGGCCTGGATCACCAGCGTGATGGTGCCGAGCTTGCTATCGCTATCGGCGATGGTGAGCGGGATGCGCTCGCCGCCCGAGTAGGCGCGAACGATGACGAAGTGGCCGGGGCGGTGTCGGGTAGCCACGCGCGGCGCCTCGACCACCAGCTGCCGGACCTTGGGAGCGAGCCATTGGGACTTCAAAATGGGGAACATCTCGATACCTTTTGCTGGTTCTGAAAGTGCGCGAACTTTACTCCTCATGCCCCGCCGCTTTCACCGAAAATCGCGACGTTCGGCGCGTGGCGCAGACGCTCATCAAGCATGCCTTTGGGTGCCTGCTTGCGCCAGGCCGCGCTGCGGGCTATGAATCCCGTTCACCGGGCGCGTAGCTCATCTGGATAGAGTATCGGCCTCCGAAGCCGAGGGTAGTGGGTTCGAGTCCCGCCGCGCCCACAACATTCGATCGCAGGACCGCTCCGGAGGTGTGCGCCGGGCGGTAGCTCCCCGGGGTACCGAAACCGGGTGAGAGCAACGGTCTAGAACAGAAGACCGAAGTCCAGGTTGGCTGATCCGTAGAGCGTGCTGTAGTCCTTTGCCTCGAAGCTGCCGGCTCCGGTCCCGCCTTCGATGTTCTGTACGCTGCTCGCAACCTGGAGCACGTAGCCGAGGCCCAGCGTCCCCCCGATGAAGAGACTGCCATACGTGTGGCGGTAACCGACCTCGGCTTCGGGCACCAACACCAGGTTGTTGGTTGCGACGAGGTCGGCATGGTTTTCGGTTCGCGTCTTCAGCAGCTCGATCGCCACGCCGACGTGGGCGCCCACCAACCGCTCTGTGAGGTAGTAGCGTCCCTTGAGCCCGGCGCCGGGACTGAAAGCGAATTTGTCGGTATCACTTTGGAACAAGGCGCGCGCAAGCAAACCGCCATCCAGCCATCGACCGTAGGCCACCACCGAGTATTGACTGAAGCCCAGCTCCGCCCCGAGCGTCGGACCAAACAGCAGGAAGCCCAAGGGATCGACGAAGACGGCTCCCCGGTGCGCCCCCGTGTCAGCCGTCGGGGCCGGGGGTGGCGCCATTTCTGCTGCACCGGCGGGCCCCGTGAGTAGCAAGTATGCGATGTTCGCTACCAAGAGCGATGTCTTGAGCCGGCTGAAACCCATGGATAGACCTCCCTATCAATGCGGCCATCATACCTTCGCTCTCGTCCGGGCAATCGCCACAATCGCAACGAACGCCCGCGGATCGTCCCCGGCAGTCGGTCGTGATGCGGGGCGCGAGCATCCCCGTAAAGCCATCCTCCAGGCGCGCTCGGGTCGACCAGCGCGGCGGTTGCGGGCCACCAGCCGTCGTGTTGGCGCGGACGGCGGCACCATGTCGTCGAGACGGCACTTCTTTCGATCACCAACCCGCACTTCCGCCTGAACGTTTCCGATTTCGTCTTGCGGGGCGCATGCAGGTCGTGATCTCGGTTGCCAAAGTGACATTGGCGTTCGGTGAAGGTGTGTCAGCTACCGGGCAAGTCGTCTGGAGTCGAGCGTCGATCCCGTGGTCCGCTTGGTGTTTGGGGCCGCAAACCGACTGGCATGGTTCGTGAAGCGCTGGTGGTTGTCTCTCGAAACCAACGAAAGGAGGAACGAACCGCTTTCGCAGCCAAGCACATCGAGGAAAGGAGGTAGATAGCACCCACACCTTAGCCCCGTCTTCTTCGGGCGGCCCGAGCTTCACCCATGGGAGCCTCGAGGCCGCCCGGTCTTTCATGGCGTTCATGGAATGTGTCCGCATCGAGATCGGTTAACCAGGTAGCAGCGGTGCACCTGCGAAATGCGACTTGCAAGTCGAGTCGATCGAACCAACTTGCCGGGGCGCAGGACGCCCGGGAGGGAAAGGATGGGAACAGCTATGGAAAACGAAATTCATGAAAGCCAGGAGGTCGAACAATCGAAGGAAGTCGCACAACCCGAGGCAACCACACGGCTCAAAGGGTTCGCGAAGACCAGGTCGAAGCTGATACTCGGTGGCGCGGCAGTCTTGGTCGCCGGGATGTTCTTGGGATTCCTAGCGACGAGGTACGGCGCGGGGGAGGCCACTGCTGCTGCTGCCGCGATGAAGGCCGCGAAAGCCTGGCCAGCGGCCAAGGCTTCTGCCGGAACACATGCCGACAACGCGACGGCCTGGAATCCGTTCCAGGAGATACGCGACATGCAGCTGCAGATGGATCAGATGTTCAATCAGATGACGACCCAGTTCCGCATGGAGCCCAGCTTGAATGTCTTCGCGGACAGTCCGGGCTACTCCCTGTCGCTTCGTGTGCGTGACATGAAGGACCACTACGAGGTTCGCGCCTATCTCCCCAATGCCGAGGCCTCCAACGTCAAGACGAGCCTGCTTGACAAACAGACGTTGAAGGTCGAGGTCAGCAACCAGACCTCGGAGGTCGCCAATCCCAAGGGAGCCAAGGAGACCGTCAGTGAGTGGGGACGGTACGCGCAGATCATCCATCTTCCTGGCCCCGTGAAGAACGAGGATGTCAGGATCGACCAAGCCAACCACCAGCTGACGATTACCTTGCCCAAAGCCTAGGTAGCGGAGCGGTCCGCTTCATGCGGCCGGACTGTCACTTGGCGAAGAACGGGCCGGCCCAAGCCCTCCAGGGGGCGTTCTGGCTCTGCCGGACGAAGTTCGGCGCCGGCGCCCCCTCTAGGGCTTCTTGCCTTCCTCCTTGGCCCTGGCTTTCTTGGCCGCCTCTAGACGGGATTCGAGAGCCTTCTTTCTGGCCCTGTAGAAACTGACGTCCTTGACCGGCGCCCAGCGCAGCCCCACCTCGGGCGCGGCCGATCCACTGTTCTTCAAGCACTCGTCGAGCACGGCGTAGCGGCTCCCTTCGGTCTTCATGGCGGGCAGGGTCTTCCTGCACAGCGCTTCGCGCTCGGCAGTCTGTTTGTGGTCCCCGAGGTATTTGACCAGGGGCTTGAAGGCCAGCATGTTCGGACGGTCGGCGATGGACTTGTTGAGGACGGCCACGCCAGCTTCGTCCTTATCGGCGGCCAGCAGCATCTCGCCCTGGCGCGCCAGAAGATCGGCGGCGTCGTCGGGATTGGCCTCCTTGGCCTGGTCCAGACACTTGACGGCCTCCTCGAGGAGCGTCGGCGAGATGTTCCGTCGCTTGGCGACACCCTTCTTGTACAGCAGGGTCACGTGAAAGGCGAAATCCGAGGCCTCGGTGGAGCCGCCCGGTGCGGCGAGGGCACGCGCGCGCATCGCTTTCATGCCGTCGACAATCCGCTGGTCGTTGGCTGCGGCGGGATCCTGATCTGGACCCGCCTTGGCGTCAGGGCCCGGCTTGGCGTGGCACGCCGCCAGTGCAAGCCCGGCGAGCAGGGCCGCGGCGAAGGTGACTTCAACGGCAAGGCGGGGAGGGCGATTGGTCATCACGATGCTCCTGGGCAAAGGGCTCGGGCCTTGGGATCTCGAATGGTGGCGTTGGCGCCCACGGCAAGCACACCCTAGCAGAAGCGCTTGCGGGTATGAAGGGCACGTCTGGCCCTCTAGCGCGCCGTCGCGCGAAAATCCAGGAGCTTGGCGAGGAGGTCATCGACATCGGGTTGGGCGGCAAGAAAATACCCTGCCTGCGAGCAACGCGAGCGGCCGACCCGGATGCCGAGCAGGCGACCTTGCTTGGCCAGGGCGAATGCGTCCTCGTCGTTGTCATCGTCGCCGACGTAGATGGTGGATTCGCAACGCAGGCGCTTGCGCAGGCGGACCACGGCTGTGCCCTTGTTGGGCGCGTTGGCGGGTAGCAAGTTCACGACCATCTTGCCCTCGACGATGCGTGTGCCTTCGAGGAGGGCCACCAGCGCGAGGACGAGACGGCGGACTTCCGCACGCGCGCGCGCCCGGCGGTAGTGGATGGCGAGGCTCACGCCCTTGTCTTCGAGGATCAAGCCAGGAACCGGCGGCAACAGAGCCGCGAGCTGGCGGCGCCACAACTTCGTCAGCCGGCGTGCCGCGTGCAGCTCGGGCGACGGTTCCATGCCGTGGTTGCCTACGACGGCGCGCAATGGGATGGCCGAAACCTTGTTCGCCGCGTCGGCGCGCGAGCGGCCGGAGATGACCACACAGGGGTATTGCTTTGCCACCTTGGCCAACAGCTTGGCGGTGCTCGGCCGCATGGCCGCCTTGGCGGGATCGCGGACGATGGGCGCGAGCGTACCGTCGAAGTCGAAGGCGAGTAGCACGCGCTGTTGGGCGAATTCTCGCAGGATGCGAAGCTGTCCGCGCCCCAGGATGTCCTTCATGCCGACCGATCTCGAATGGGGGCGGAGTCTTCTGCCATGCGCCCGAGCACGCTCGCCTTCTTGCGCAGACGAGCGGCGTCGCCCAGCATGGCGCCAGCCCAGCGGTACACGTTGAACTCGGCCAGAAAGGCCCGCATGGCGCGAATGCGATCGCTTTGCTCGTCCTTCGGCATGTTGAGCGCCGATGCGAGTGCAGAGCTGGCCTCTTCGAGGTCGTAGGGATTGACCACCAAGGCCTCGGTCAGCTCGCGCGAGGCGCCGGTGAACTGGCTCAGCACCAGCACGCCGTGTTCGTCGTCGCGGCCCGCCACGAATTCCTTGGCCACCAGGTTCATACCGTCGTCCAGGCTGCTCACGTAGCACAGGTCGGCGGCGCGGTAGTAGCGGTACACTGTCGGCGGCTCGTGGTGCGTGCGCTGGAGCTGGATCGGCTTGTAACCTTCGCGTCCGAAGCGCGCATTGATGCGGTCAGCGGTCTTTCCCACGGTTTGTTCGAGCTGGCGGTAGTGTTCGATGAGGCTGCGGCTGGGCGCCGCGAGCTGCACGAAGGTGAAGCGACCGACGAATTCCGGAAAGCGGTCGAGCAGGCGTTCGACGGCGAGGAAGCGCTCTTCGATGCCCTTGGTGTAGTCGAGGCGATCCACGCCCACGCCGAGCAGAGCGTTGTCGGGCAGCCCCAGCTCGGCGAAGACGCTGCGCCGGCATTCCTCGACCGGGGGCGCCTGGCTGGCCCAGTCCATGGGCCATGCGATGGAAATGGGGTAGGGGCGGACACGGGTGGCACGGGCGTGCTGGACGACGGCGCTCTGCTCGCGATCGATGCGCGCTTCCAGGTAGCGATCGACCGAGTCGAAGAAGTTGTTGCAGTAGAGCTGCGTCTGGAAGCCGATGATGCTACTGCCGAGCAACCCCTCGACGAGCTCCGCGCGCCAGGGACAGATTCCAAGGCGCTCCGCGTTGGGCCAGGGGATGTGCCAGAAGGTCATGATGGTGGCGCGGGGCAGACGCTCGCGAATGAGGCGCGGGGCCAGCGCGAAGTGGTAGTCCTGCACCAGCACCACGGGATCGTCGGATTCTGCTTCCTTGCACACGGCATCGGCGAACTTGAGGTTGACGGCCTGGTAGGCCGCCCAGTCCTGGGCGCGGAAGAGCGGTCGCATGTGCGCCAGGTGGCACAGGGGCCACAGGCCCTCGTTGGCCAAGCCGTAGTAGTAGCCCTTCTCCTCCTCGGGGGTCAGCCAGACCCGGCGCAGCGAGTACGATTCCTCGCCGGGAGGCACGCGCACGTGGTCCTGGCGATCTACCGAGTCGCGATCCGCGGAGCCTGTCCCGTGCGCGACCCAAACCCCCGAACAGGCGCGCAGCACCGGTTCGACCGCGGTGACGAGGCCGCTCGCCGGGTGCTGGACCTGGATGCTGCCGTCCTCGGCCCGGTGGTGGATGTAGGGTTCCCGATTGGCGAGCACGACGACCTTCTCGCCGGGAAAGTGGCGGACCAGCGTCTGTTTGAGCCGCTGCGGACTCCACGCGCCGCTCTGACCCTCGAGCTCGCGCTCGGCGGCGATGCGCTCGACCAGCTCGCGCACGTCGCGGATGATGGGCAAGAATTCCTTGCGATGCGACTCGCCTTGGATGAAACGGAGCAGTTCCTTGCGGAACCCTCGCCACGACAGGCGCGCCGACACGACGGTGATAATCGAGGCCACCAGGATGAGCACCCCGAAGGCGACGAGCAGGAAGCTGCGGGTCTTGGCCTCGCGGCGCTCGACGAACGCAAGATCGTGAACGAGCAGCAGCAGGCCCGACGGCTGCGCCGCCTGCGCCGTCTGCACCAGCGGGATCGCGGTCACGTGGACTTTGCCGCCGGGCAGCCCCCACACCGATCCCCAGATCTGTCGCGAGATGTCGCCGTCATCGTTCTTGGCGACGTCCTCGGCCACGCGCTTGGCGACGGCGGCGCAGGTGATTTGTGGCGGCAGAAGGGGCGTGCGTGCCAGCAATTGACCGCCCTCCGCGCACGCCTCCGCGCCCAGGATGCGCTCGCTGCGGACGATGTTGGTCAGGCTCGCTGCAAGCGCCTCCCCCTGGCCTGGCGTCCAGTGCGCCAACAGCTCCCCGCGCGCGCCGTCGGCCACCAGCCCGGCGCGCTGGAGGATGTCCTCCTCGAACCAGTGTCGCGTCGTGCGCTCTACGACGGTCGCCGCGCCCCAGGTCAGCAGGCTTCCGGAGGCCAGCAGAAGGAGCAGGAAGCGCGCGACTCGTTTCATCAGTATCTCCACTTCGATCGATGCCAGCCCCTGGCAGGCGGCGGTACATGCGCGTCAGAGAGGAACAGCCATGCTACGCGGGCCGGCTACCTCGTTCAAGCACATGTGCTCCCGCTTCAACGCTGGATCTTTTCCCCGGGATGGGGCAGATGAAGGCAGTCATGAGCACAACACGCGAACGTTACGATGCCTTGCGCGCTCTTTCCCTCAAGCTGGACTTGACCCGGGGGCAGCCCGGCGACGACAACTTCGATATCTCGAACGCGATGCTGACCATCGTGGACGACAAGTGCCTGGTCACGCCGAGCGGCGTGGCCTTGCGCAACTATCCTGGCGGCATCGCGGGCATCAAGGAGGCGCGCGAGTTGTTTGCCCCCATGCTCGGGGTGGCGCCGGACGAGATCATCGTGGGCAACAACGCCAGCCTGAGCTTGCTCGGCCAGGCGCTCATGTGGGCGCTGCTCAAGGGCGTGCCCGGCAGCGCGGCGCCGTGGTGCAAGTCCCAGGCGAAGATCATCGTGACCGTGCCTGGCTACGACCGGCACTTCCTCATGCTCGAGCGCTTGGGTTTCGAGATGATCACCGTGGGCATGAAGTCCGACGGCCCCGACATCGCGGCCATCGAGAAGTTGGTCGCCTCCGACGCCAGCATCAAGGGCCTGCTCTACGTCCCCACCTACAGCAACCCGACCGGCGACACGACTTCGCAGGCGGTCGCCGGGCGCCTGGGCAAGATGAAGACCGCGGCGCCCGATTTCACCATCTTCGCCGACGACGCGTACGCCGTGCATCACCTCGACGACTCGCCGCCATCCCACCCCGACCTGCTCGGCGCGGCCAAGCATGCGGGCAATACCACGCGTGTGATTCTCTTCGGCTCCACCTCGAAGATCACTTTCGCCGGTGCCGGCATCAGCTTCCTCGCAGGTGCCAAGCAGACCATCGCCTGGATCAGCGAGCTGATGGGCACGCAGATGATCACACCCAACAAGGTCGAGCAGTACCGGCACGTGCTCTTCCTTTCCCGCTTCCCCGGCGGCATCGCCGGTGTGATGAAGGCCCACGCCAAGCTGCTCGCCCCCAAGTTCGCCGCCGTCGACGAGGTGCTGTCGCGTGAGCTTGGCGGCAAGGGCCTCGCGCGCTGGACCAAGCCCAAGGGTGGCTACTTCGTCAGCCTCGACACGGAAAGACCGGTGGCCAGCAAGGTCGTGCAGCTCGCCAAGGAGGCGGGTGTCGCGCTCACGCCGGCGGGCGCGACCTATCCCTTCGGCAAGGATCCGAACGACTGCAACATCCGCATCTCGCCCACGCGGCCGCCGCTCGACCAGGTCCGCAAGGCCATGGAGGTCGTGGCGGTTTGCGTGCAACTGGCTTCTGAGTAGACCGCGCTCGCGGGACTACCTGCTGTGCCCCCTCAGGTGCAAGGGCAGAACCTTGCCGCTCGCCGTCGCCTTCGGCTCCGCGTGGGTGACTCGGAAAGTTTCCGCCTGGCGCCAGATCGCTCTGGTCAGGTCGGAGCCATCGCTGCCCCGGCCGAGCTCGGCCAGAACCACGGCGATGAGCTGGGCATCGTCGTCGATGTGAATCCTCGGCGCTACATTCAGCCTGAGTCGTGGCAGTCCCTTGTGATCTTCCTCTTCCACGATCTGGTAGTCGACTGGATTTCCTCCGAAGCGGGCTGGCAGGACCTCTTCGAGGATGCGGATCATCTCCCGGCCGATCACGGTCATTCCCTCGCTGGTCAGCTTTTGAAAGCTGTGGATGTCGCGCATGTGCTCCATGTATCCATGCGTCTCGAAGGGACAGCCGCACGCGCGGGTTTCCAGCACGCCGTAGTCGTCGCTTTCCACGTTCAGCATCAGCTTGGGAACCGCGGGCAGAAGGCTGGTGAAGTTGAACGCCTGCACGATGGTGGCCGAGCCGGGAACCCGACGCGGGTGCTGGATGACGGCGAATGCGCCTCGGTACAGATGCACGTCACTGCCATCGACGGGATGAGCACAGCCGAGTCCGACCTGTCCTGCCTCGGAGAACGCGTAGATGGGGAAGCACCGCGCGCCCGAGCTGGTGATGGCGGCGAGGCGGGCCGGCGTGGTCGGTTCACCGGCCACGGCGAAGATCGCACCTGTCAAGTCCAGGCCCTCTTCCTTGGCCGCGGAGCAAACCCTGACCGCCAGGCTGACCATGGTCCGCACCAGACACGCACCGTGCCGCCGGACCTCCTCGGCCACGGCATGGGCAACGACGCCGCTCTGCTCGACCCCCGCGCGCTCGGGCCAGGGCATCGCCAGACCGCACATTCGCCCCATGAGGATCGAGTAGTTGGTGGCCAACCGATTCTTGAGCGAGGGACGAAGCTCGTCCTGGGCCACCGGCGTGAACCACTTGGCCAGGGTCTGCCCCGCCTTGGCGGCCCGAAAGAATCCGCCCATGCCGGCCACGGAGGGAAGGATCCCGAACCAGTGGATGCGGGGGATACCCAGGGCACCGTGGGCGTGGTAGCCGACCATCTCGAAGGGGGTCTGCGCGGCGAAGTGGTCGATGTCGATGACGACGCGTGAGCCTTTGCCCGTGGAGCCGCTGGTCTTCCCGAACAGGCCTCGCGTGGCGCAGGGGTTATCGAAGTCAGCGGGGCGCACGTCCATGCTGAGACTGCCTCGCACCAGGGGCTTCATGCCTCTGAATTCTTCGTAGTCCACGAAGACTCCGGCGTGCCGCAGCTCCCGCAAGGTCTCTTCCAGACCCTGCTTGGCCACGCGTTGCTCGATGTCTGCCAGATCGCACCCCACGTGCTTGAGCAAGGCCAGGTAGGGGCTGTCGGGCTGTGCATAGATGCCGCGCCGGAGCAGATCGAGAAAGTTCCGCTCACGATCCGCGAGCTGACGTTGGACCGTCGTTTGTGCGTCGCCCAGGGAAAGTGGGCGGCGGTAGAAGCGCGGCAGCCCGAGGGCGAAATGCGCATAGCTAGCGAGGCGACCGAGTGGATCCATCAAGAGTCGTAGGGGGCCGAGTTTCCATCGATTCGTCATGCTCGTCCAGGATCACCCCCCACGGATCTGTGGGACATGGGGTAAGATGCGGGTCCCTCGTGAGGAGGCCCGACGATCTCACCTGGAGGAAAGTAGGGGAATCCGAGGAAGTGCAGCGTGGCTGATACAGATCTCTCTGCTTCGTCGCCGTTGTGGACCGTCCTGGATATGGCCAGCGACGCGATGGCGTTGGTGCGCGTCGAGCCTGGTCGGGTGTTTCGCTTTGTCGCGGTCAACCAGCCTTACCTGCGCATGATTCGAGGCCATCGGGTCGACGTGTCCGTCCGGGATATCGTCGATCACACGCTGGTCGAGGTCGCGACGTGTTGCAACCTCTCGGCCGCCGACGTCGAAGAAATACGCAAGCGGTACGAGCGTGTAATCGACGGGGGTGTTGCCTTCGAGCAAGAGGTGGTCTTTCCGGCTCCGGGCGGAAGACGTCGCGGTCACGTCCGTCTCGCGCCGGTCCTGGATGGCGAGGGTTGCTGTCAGTACATCGTGTGCTCGACGAGCGAATCGATGGATCGCCTGCGTGCGCTGATGATGCTCGACCAGAGCGAGGAGAAGTTCGCCCGGGCATTTCGCTCGACGCCCGCGCCCATGTCCATCTCGCGTTTGAGCGACGGTCGCTTCATCGACGTCAACGATGCTTGCTGCAAGCTGTGGGGCTACGCGCGCGATGAATTCATCGGCCACACGGCTTCTCAGATGAATCTTTGGCACGACCCGGCCGATCGCCAACGATTCTTCGAGAAGTTTCACGCCTCGGGCTCGGTACGCGATCTGGAAATCATCATTCGGACGCGCCAAGACGCGCATCGCATCGTGCTGTTCAGCGCCGAGCGCGTGGAGGTCGCGGGAGAGCCGTGCATGGTGGCTTCGATCCATGACGTCACTGCGACACGAGAGGCGGAACGCGTTCAGCGCCAGGTCGAAACGCAGCTGCGCCAGGCTCAGAAGCTCGAAGCGCTGGGAACGTTGGCGGGTGGGATTGCCCACGATTTCAACAACATCTTGACGGTGATCGTGGCGGTCACGGAGCTGGTGGGGATGGACTGTGAATCCCCCAATCGCATTCGCGGGCATGTCGCCGAGCTCACCGCCGCCAGCGACAGGGCACGCGCGTTGGTGGGGCAGATTCTCACCTTCAGCCGGCATCGCGATCAGGAGCGCAACGCCGTCGACCTGCGTGACATCGTCGTCGATGCTTTCCATCTACTGCTCCGAGGACTCCCGCCGAATCTCAGCATCGAGACGCGAGTCGATGATCATCCGGTCGTGGTCCGCGCGGATGCCAATCAACTACATCAGGTTCTGATGAACCTGGGAACCAACGCTGCCCATGCGATGCGCTCGAGGACCGGTCCGTTGACGGTGACTGTCGACAAACTTCAGATCGAGGAGCCGAGGACGTTGACCGTGTCTCGCCTGGAGCCGGGCTGGTACGCTCGCATCGTCGTGGAGGACGAGGGCGAGGGCATGGACGAGAAGACGATCGCGCACGCCTTCGAACCCTTCTACACGACCAAGATGCCGGGGGAAGGCACTGGTCTCGGGTTGGCCGTGGTGCACGGGATTGTGCGCGAGCACAACGGCGGGCTCGACATCGTCAGCAGCCGAGGGGAGGGTACCCGGGTCTCGGTCTATCTTCCACTGCACGAGGGCACCACCGATGCTCGCACGACTCCCGAGCGCGCAGCGGCGACGGAAGGGCAAGGCCAACATGTCTTGTTCGTCGATGACGAGCGAGCGGTGGGCATGGTGTGTGCAAGCCTGCTCACGCGTAACGGGTACAAGGTCACGGTCTTCCAGTCCCCGGTGGATGCCTTGGCACGCTTTTCACAACGGCCCGAAGAGTTCGATCTCGTGGTTACCGATTTGTCCATGCCGTTCATGACTGGCGACCAACTCGTCCGGGCCCTTCTCGCGCTTCGTCCCACGATTCCCGTCCTCATGATCACCGGTTTCTCGGCAGGTCTGACGCGGCACAAGGTGCGCGAGATGGGAGTCGTCGATTTGCTGCAGAAGCCGATTGCCGGCCAAACGCTCATGGAGGCGGTACGCCGTGCGCTCTCGGCTGCATCTGCTTGATTTCGCAGGCGAACATCCACGGATTTTGTCCGCCCTATCCCCCATCGTCATCGTGGCAGAGTCGTGGCAGGTTAGCGCCGATGTCTAGCGTCGAGGTCATCAACTCGCTTTCCGCCATGAGCGCGTGGTCGGAGGCCGCGCGCAAGCGTGGCGAGCGCATCGCCTTCGTGCCGACCATGGGCGCCTTGCACGCGGGGCACCTGTCGTTGCTCTCGGCTGCGCGCGAGCACGGGGATCGCTTGGTGCTCTCCATCTTCGTCAATCCGACCCAGTTTGGACCGAACGAGGACTTGGCGCGCTACCCGCGCGATCTCGACGGCGACCTGGCGAAGGCGGGAGGCGTGGGGACCGACATCGCCTTCGTACCCGAGGCCAAGGACATGTACCCGCCCGAGGCGCAGACCTTCGTTGAGGTGCGCCAGGTCTCTCGGGGGCTGTGCGGCGAGCGCCGGCCGGGGCACTTCGTGGGCGTGGCCACCGTGGTGTGCAAGCTCTTCGGCATCGTGCGGCCGCACGCCGCGCTCTTTGGCGAAAAGGACTTTCAGCAGCTCGCGGTGATCCGGCGCATGGTCGCGGATCTGAGCTTGCCCGTGGAAGTGGTGGGGCGGCCGACCCTGCGCGAGCAGGACGGCCTCGCGATGTCTTCGCGCAACGCCTACCTGTCGACTGCGGACCGCCAGCGGGCGCTGGCCATCTTCCAGGGGCTTTCAGCCGCGCGCGAGCGCTTCCTCGCGGGAACGAGAGCCTCGGCCAGCCTGGCGGAGACCGCCCTGGCCAAGATGCAGGGCCAGATGGACAGCATCGACTACGTCGAGATCCGGGACGCCGATTCGCTTGCCCCGGTGAAGATCGTGGACCGGGCTGCAGTCATCCTGGCCGCAGCCCACGTTGGCGCAACAAGACTTATCGACAATCTTCGCCTTGGCTGAAAATCGACCTCCTGCGGGTTGACTTGCCCAAGTTCGTGCATAGATTGGCGGCCTGCGATTGGCAGTCACTAGGTAGGACTGCCAGAAGATCCCACAACGGAGGCAAGATTCGATGAAAGTTCGCCCACTTCATGACCGCATTCTGGTTCGCCGCGTCGCCGAGGAAGAGAAGACGAAGGGCGGCATCATCATTCCCGACACCGCCAAGGAGAAGCCCGCGGAGGGTGAGGTCATCGCGGTCGGTGGTGGCAAGCCAAACGACAAGGGTGGCGTGCGCGCCCTCGAGGTCAAGAAGGGCGACCGCGTGCTCTTCGGCAAGTACAGCGGCAACGAGATCAAGATCGACGGCACCGAGCACATCATCCTGCGCGAGGAAGAAGTGCTGGGCGTGATCGAAAAGTAACCATTCACAGAGCGAAAGACATCAAGGAGATTCCATCATGGCTGCCAAAGACATTCATTTCAGCGAGCACGGCCGATCCGAGATCCTGGTCGGCGTGAACATTCTTGCCGACGCGGTGAAGGCCACCCTCGGCCCCCGCGGGCGCAACGTCGTCATCGAGAAGTCGTGGGGTGCTCCCACGGTGACCAAGGACGGCGTGACTGTCGCCAAGGAGATCGAGCTCGAAGACAAGTTCCAGAACCTGGGCGCGCAGATGGTGCGCGAGGTCGCCTCGAAGACGTCCGACGTCGCCGGCGACGGAACCACCACCGCGACCGTACTGGCGCAGGCCATCTTTCGCGAGGGTGCCAAGATGGTGGCGGCCGGCCACAGCCCGATGGAGCTCAAGCGCGGCATCGACCTCGCCGTGGGCAAGATCGTCGAGGCCCTGAAGAAGCAGTCCAAGGCGACCAAGGGTCAGAAGGACATCGCCCAGGTGGGCACCATCAGCGCCAACGGCGACGAGTACATCGGCAAGCTCATCGCCGAGGCCATGGAGAAGGTAGGCAAGGAAGGCGTCATCACCATCGAGGAAGCCAAGTCGATGGAGACCACGCTCGACGTGGTCGAGGGCATGCAGTTCGACCGCGGCTACCTGTCGCCCTACTTCGTGACCGACGCCGAGCGCATGGAGGTCAAGCTCGAGGATCCGTCCATCCTCATCTACGAAAAGAAGCTGTCCAACATGAAGGATGTCCTGCCCCTGTTGGAGCAGGTTGCCCGTTCGGGCAAGCCGCTGCTCATCGTGGCCGAGGACATCGAGGGCGAGGCCCTGGCGACCCTGGTCGTCAACAAGCTGCGTGGCACTTTGCAGGTGTGCGCGGTCAAGGCACCCGGCTTCGGCGACCGTCGCAAGGAGATGTTGAAGGATCTGGCGGTGCTTACCGGCGGGCAGGCCATCACCGAGGATCTCGGGCTCAAGCTCGAGAACGTCACGCTCAAGGATCTCGGCCGTGCCAAGCTCGTCACCATCGACAAGGACAACACCACTGTCGTCGACGGTGCCGGTAAGAAGGTCGAGATCGAGGCACGGGTGAAGCAGCTGCGCGCCCAGATCGAGGACACCAAGAGCGACTACGACCGCGAGAAGCTGCAAGAGCGGTTGGCCAAGCTGGTCGGCGGCGTCGCCGTGATCAAGGTGGGTGCCTACACCGAAACCGAGATGAAAGAGAAGAAAGCGCGCGTCGAGGACGCCTTGCACGCGACCCGAGCGGCGGTGGAAGAGGGCATCGTTCCTGGCGGTGGCGTGGCGCTCATCCGCGCCGTGGCCTCCATCGAGAAGATCGAGAAGCTGTCCGAGGAGCAGACCGTGGGCGTGGCCATCATCAAGCGCGCTTGCGAGGAGCCTTGCCGTCAGATCGCCGCGAACGCGGGCAAGGAAGGCTCGATCATCGTGCAGGGTGTGCGCGAGGGCAAGGGTGGCTACGGCTACAACGCCCAGACCGACACCTTCGAGGATCTCTTCGAGTCTGGCGTCATCGACCCGACCAAGGTCGTGCGCTCGGCCTTGCAGAACGCCGCGTCCGTGGCGTCACTGCTCATCACCACCGAGGCCATGGTGGTCGAGAGGCCCAAAGAGGAGAAGCCGGCCGGCGGTCACGGTGGTGGCGGCATGGGTGGCATGGGCGGCATGGGCGGCATGGGTGGTATGGGCGGCATGATGTAGAAAGACGGAGCGCCAGCTCTACATCGCAAAGCCCGTCGTCGGTCGGCCCTCGGGCCCGCCCTCGGCGGGCTTTCCCGTTTGGACGCTACCAGTCCGCCTCGACCGTGCCACCGGTGAACTGCATGCTCTTGCCGGTGTACTGATGCACCTCGAAGGGGTTGCCGTCGGGATCCTTTAGCCAGATCTGCCAGGTATTGTCACAGCCGAGCTTCTTGTCGGAATAGTCGACCCCGCGTTCCCGCAAGTCGGCCATCAGTTGGTCCAGATCCTCGGTCTCCAGGCAGAAGTGTACAAGGCCGGTGTTGACCGGCGTTTCCAGCTTGTCGTCCTCGAAGATCTCGATGAAGCTCGCCTCGGCCAGCTTGAGGTAGACGCCGAAGGGCTTGCCCTTGCGGGTGAAGCGGAACACGGGCTCAAGGCCCAGGCGGGTGTAGAAGTCGAGCGAGCGCTCGAGATTCTTCACGTTCAGGCACAGGTGAGCGATGCGTTTGAACATGGCGTTGCGCGCATTATGCATGTTCTGCTGCGGGAAACCTGCCGATACTTGGCCATTCGCTCGCGGACGCGATAGCCTGGATGGCCCATGACGGAACGACTCGACTGCGCGGTCATCGGCGGTGGGGTAGTGGGACTCGCCATCGCTCGCAAGCTGGCCGTGCTCGGCCGGCAGGTGGTGATCTTCGAGGCCGAGAAGACCACCGGTCAACACACGAGCTCGCGCAATTCCGAGGTCATCCACGCAGGCATTTACTACCCGACCGGATCGTTGAAGGCGCGGCTGTGCGTACGCGGTCGCCGCATGCTGGAAGCCTACTGCACCCAACGCGGTATTGCCTGGCGGCGCATCGGCAAGCTGGTGGTCGCAGTTCGCGATGAGGAGATCCCCCAGCTCGAACGCCACAAGGCCCAGGGCGAAGCCAACGGGGTGGACGACTTGGTCTGGCTCGAACCCGAAGAGGTACGCAGGCTCGAACCCGCGGTGCGCTGTGCGCGTGTCCTGTCTTCGCCATCGACCGGTCTTCTCGACAGTCACGGCCTCATGCGCGCCCTGGCGGCCGACGCACGGGCCGCCGGTGCCGATATCGTTCTCGCCAGTCCCATCATGGGCGGTGAGCTGGCCAGCGATGGAATCGACCTCGACATCGGTGGCCGCGAGCCCGGGCGGTTTCGATTCTCCACAGTCGTGAACAGCGCGGGCTTTTCCGCGCCGGCAGTCGCGCGTTCACTGCGCGGTCTCGATGGCAGGACCGTTCCCCTGCCGTACTTCGCCAAAGGACACTATTTCACCGTGACTGGCGCCTCGCCATTCCGGCATCTCATCTACCCGGTGCCCGGACCCGATGGCCTCGGCATCCACGTCGCCCTCGATCTCGGCGGCGCCCTTCGCTTTGGGCCGGACGTGTGTTTCGTCCCGTCGGCGGACTACAGCTTCGATGAGGGGCGCGCCGAGTACTTCTATCGGGCCATCCGCACCTACTACCCTGGCTTGCCCGACTGCGCGCTTGCGCCGGGCTTCGTGGGCGTGCGGCCGAAGCTCGCCCCACCCGGATCTGGCTTCCACGACTTCGTGATTCAGGACCGCGCCGTGCATGGCGTGGATGGCCTGCTCAACCTCTACGGCATCGATTCGCCGGGCCTCACCTCGTGCCTGGCCATCGCCGATGAGGTGGCGCGACACCTGCAAGGCTAGCCCGCACAACACGGATTGTCGCCGGACGAGGCGCGGGGTAGACATTGGGCCGATGGTACAGTTTCAGTGTTTCTCTCGCCGACCTCTGCTGTGCGTCGCTTGCGTTTCGATGGTCATCGGGTGTGCATCGGGCCCGCGTGTCGTGGTGGTGCCGGCCACGGTGGCCACCGTCCCGCCGGTGGATAAATACGGAAGGCTGCAGGTCATCGGCAAGCACCTGTGTGACAGCAAGGGCACGCCCGTCCAGTTGCGGGGCATGAGCACGATGGGGTTGCAGTGGGCTGGCGATATCGTCAATGACAAGGCATTCACCGCGCTCGCCAGGGACTGGAAAGCAGACGTCATTCGACTGGCGCTCTACGTCGGCGAAGGTGGCTACGCTACCCATCCCGATCTCAAGCAACTGGTATGGCAGGGCATCGATCTCGCCATCGCGCACGGGTTGTACGTCATCGTGGACTGGCACGTGCTCACCCCGGGCAACCCGAACGACCCCGTCTATGCCGGCGCCAAGGCGTTCTTCGACGAGGTTTCGCGGAAGTACGGCAAGGCCCCCAACATCCTGTACGAAATCATGAACGAGCCCAACGGGCAGGTGGACTGGTCCGCCGATCTAAAGCCTTACGCCGAAAGGATGGTTGCCACCATCCGGGCCAACGATCCCGAAGGCATCATTCTCATCGGATCGGGAAACTGGAGTAAGGACATCGACGTCGCCGCCGCGGATCCCGTGCAGGGCAAGAACCTGATGTACACCTTCCATTTCTACGCCGGCAGTCATGGCGAGAGCCTGCGCAGCAAGGTGAGAACCGCTCTCGACCGCGGCGCGGCCGTGTTTTGCAGCGAGTGGGGAACCAGCGAGGCGTCTGGCACCGGCGGTCCCTACCTGCGGGCGGCGGAGGAATGGCTGAGATTCCTCGATCTCAACATCATCGGATGGACCAACTGGTCGCTGTGTGACAAGAGCGAGACTTCCGCCGCATTGAAGAGTCTCGCCGATGCCCTGAAGCAGGGCAACAAGGCGCTGATCGAGCGGGATTCACTCCTCGTGCCCGAGACGTTGGGGCCGGAAGGTTACCCGATCTGGGGGCCGGACGAGCTGTCGGCCAGCGGCAGCTTTGTTCGTGCCCAGCTACGCGCTCGAGCCGCGCCCGCTCAGGGCGTCGGCAAGAAATGACCGCTATTTTCTGGCGAGCACGGCGACGAAATTGCCCGTGGTGAAATGGGTGGGGAGCCTGCCCAGTCCCTCCAGCCACAGGAGCAGAGAAAGCAGCTTGCCGCGTGAAGGCTCGTCGCCGAACCTTTGGATCAGCCGGCACAGGGGAACGGTCAGCACGCGCAAGCAATGCAGAATGGACGTGGTTTCGACCACGGTGAAGCCTGCTTCGCGCAGCATGGCTTGGATCCCACGCGGGCCGGCGGTGACACCGACGAAGTAGGGAACGACGCCCAGCCGATTGAGCAGGGCATAGGGCAAGGCGTTGCGCAGACCAATCAGGGGGTTCCTCGGATTGTCCATGGTCAGAACGAGCGTTCCGCCTCCGCGAAGGATTCTGCCGAGCTCGCGCAGACTGGTCTTGAGCTCGTCCCTAGTGCGGAAGTGGTCGAGCGTCGAAAGCGAGACCACGGTGTCGAAGGCGCGGTCGGCGAACGGAAGTTGGCGCGCGTCTGCGCGGATGCTGAGAATGTCCGGGCAGCGTGCAGCCGCCTCGCGCGCGATGGCCAGCGACAGGTCCATGCCTACGATCGTCTTTGCACTGCCGCGCAGCCGGGACGCAAGTCCGCCCGTGAGGGCTTCGTCGAAGAGGTCGGTCTTGAGCAGGCAGGCCGTGGAAGCGTGGGGCAACCAACGCGATAGCAGACGCGAGTTGACGGCGTCGCAGTGACGGCGCCACAGCACGTCGCGCCCGGCGCCCACCCATCGCTGGCCCACGTCGTGCCAGTACCGCACATCCGCCGGGCTCAAGGCATGCTCCCGTGCGCCAGGCGCATGATCACAGTGAGGGCGGCGGCTACCCCGACGTACCAGACGAGCGCGCCGCGATCGCCCTGTTCGGGCGCGCGCCCGCCGAACGCGCGCAGCGAGCCAGCGATGGCGAGGATGAAGAAGAGGCCGTCGCCTGCAAGTATCGCCAGCAGCCACAAGGCCGCGGAAGCCCACGCGCGTTCGCGCCGGGAAAGCGCGTTCCACGCCCGGCCGCCATCGAGTTGCCAAACCGGCAGCAGATTGAAGATGTTGATCCATGCCCCGACCGAGGCGATGGCGAGCCAGGCCGGCCACCCAGCGGCACGGCCCACGACCAAAAATCCCATGGCGGCCATCAATCCCCACAGCGGGCCCGCCATGCCGATGCGAGCGTCCTGGGCGGGCGACTTCGGTGCCTGGCGCAGTCGCACGAACGCGCCCACACCAGGGATGAACATGGGCGCGGTGGCAGCGATGCCGTAGCGCCTCAGCCAGGCCACGTGCCCCATTTCGTGGATGTAGATGGAAAGGACCAGGCCGGCCGCGAATTTCCATCCCCACGCCATCATGTAAACCCACAGGGCCAGGCCCATGGAAAGGAAGGTTTTGGCCTTGAGCAGGCCGAAGAGCAGGAGCTTGCCCTTGCCGAGCAGGAAGACCAGTGCCCACTTGAATTTGAGCAGCAAGACACCGATAGCGCCGAGCCCAACGAGCCATCCGGATTTCTTCTTCAGGCCCGACCTAGCCGACGTGGGCTTGGGCGCCGCGGATCCTCCGGGGGTGGCGGCAAGGCGCGCCTGCCCGTCGGCCAACATCCGGCTGATCTGGTCGCGCTGGAGGGAACCGGCCGGCAAGAGATCGACCATGGTGGTCCAGACCTCGACCGTGGCTGCCGTGTCGCCAGCGCGCTCGGCCTGGCTGGCCTCGGCGGCGAGGCTCTTGAGACGGGCGGCATGGACCAGGGCGTGGCAGGCGGGGCAAGCGAGAAACCTGGCCGGCAACTCGGCGCCGCACGACGCGCAGGTGTGGCCCGGATCGGCGCCGTCGGGTGGCGCGGGTGAGTTCACGGGGAGGCAGTCCCGCCGGGGGCTGCGGGCACGACGGGTGCGAGCTTGAACGGTCCGCTCACCTTCATGCGTCGATTGTATTTCCACGCCTCGTACAGGCCGATACCAATGATGATGATGCCCATGATGTTGCTCGTGCCGGCGAGGAATGGCGCCGCGAGAGCCAGAGACCAGACCAAACCGGCGAAGGCCAACAGCGCGATGGGAAGTGGCAGGCTGGGGTTCTCATTGCTGTCCCTCGCCGCACGATCGACGTTGCCGGGCCCAGCGCCACGTTCATCGGCGACGCGGGTCGGAGCATCGCCGGGATTCTTCTGGTACTTCATGGCGGTCGCGCTGATCTGGTCTCCCGCGCCTTTGACCAGACTCTTGAGGATGAGCGGAACATAGCTCGTGGTGATGGAGACATAGGTCAACGCCATGGCGAGGGTCTGGTATCTCCAGCCACCACGGCCACGCGAGCCCTTGCGAACCGCGATGCCCACGCCGATGCCGACGACGATGGCGATGAGGCCCAGCTCGTAGCCGGTGAAGTGGATGATGAGCGACCACACCACGGTGCCGGCCGCGCCGACGAGCCCGCCGAAAAGCAGCGCGCGCGGAAAGGCCCATCGGTCGGGTGTGGCTCCGAGCAACTGATCCCGGCATCGGCCACAGATGACCTGGCCAGCCGTCTCGAAGTACTCACTCGGGATGATCTGCTTGCACCCGGCACAGGTCCGCGTCGCAACCGGCGCGATGTAGGTCGCCTTGTCGAAATCCAGGTCCTCCGTGCCCGACGAGGTTGTCGGGGGCTGCGATGATGAATCGGCGCCCGCAGGCACATCGTCGTTGACCACGAGGGCATTGTAGGCGCAGGTTCCCGCTGCGGTCAAAGCGGGTGCCGCAACGGGTGATGTAACAGGTCGTGTGTCAGGGAAGAAAAGCGGGGAACCTCCCAGGTACCACCCGAAGGAGGCCCCCCATGTTCATTCGAACGAACGTCCGGA
>Ga0210133_1000193_pt1 | contig 24435 bp, 24 predicted proteins | sample Joice_ThreeSqC_D_2_FD_184874 | JGI IMG/M metagenome (GOLD analysis project Ga0210133, IMG submission 184874) | Wetland microbial communities from San Francisco Bay, California, USA, that impact long-term carbon sequestration - Joice_ThreeSqC_D1... | ecosystem: Environmental > Aquatic > Marine >...
CCGCCGTTATCAAAAAAGGCTTGCAACACTTCCTGCAATTGGGTCAAGGCGGCCGGGTCATTGCCGACATCAAAGGTGCGCGATGTTCCCATTCCGATGACCGGCAGCCGCTCTCCGGTGGACGGAATTGCGCGGGTGATCGGTTTGGGGTTTTGCGCGAAAGTTGTTCTCGGCATCAAGGCCATACCGGCCGACAGCATACCCAGACCCTGCAAAAAATAACGGCGGGTAATTTTACTTCCGTCGATGATTTTCATTTTTATCTCCCAGGCGTCGGATGACGCTAATTTCTTTTAGAAGCTATTGACCGGCGGCGGAAGCCCTGGCCATTTCTGTTTGGCGTTTGCCAAGTTTGAATGAAATCCAGGTCCAGGCCCCGCACAGCGGCACCGCCACAATGGCGATGGCTGCCAGACTGAGTCCCGCGGCTTTCAACCCGGCAAACGCCCAGGCGCTGACGGCATCGCCGCCGCGGTAGACAACCGTATCAATAAAATTTTTAGCCTTGTATTTTTCTTCTTTGCCCAGCACGACATATAGCATTTCACGCGCCGGTTTCATCACTGCGTAATTTCCCGCCCGCCGCAGTATCTGCACGGCGATCAGGACGCCCAGCACCGGCATCAAACCAATCATTAAAAAACCAACCCCCAGCGAAAAAGGCACCATCGCCAGGGTCCAGTGCAGCCCTATCCGGTGAACAAGCCGGGAGGTCAGAAATACCTGGGAAATGATCGTCAGACCGTTAACGGAAAAATCGATGGCCGCAAAAACGGCGGTACGATCGGCCGGGTTGTCAAAGTTGTCACGGATAATCTGAGCCTGTTGAAAATACAAAAAAGTTGCCAGGGTTGTATACAGGATGATTAAAAAACAGATGCCGATTAAATAGGGCGACTGCAGCACAAGGCGCACACCGGCAAAGATGCTCCCTCCCATGGACTGTTGGGCTTTTGATATTTCAATGTCCGGTTTTACAAGGCTGCCCTGAGGGGCAGCAGGTGCTGCCATCTCTTTCCAGGCGATGATCCGATGGATGCACCAGACAGCTATCACCAGAAAAGCGGCCGATATCAACAGGATGTTGGTCGGTCCCAGGGGGATGACCAGGGCAGCCGTCAGGGCCGGCCCGGTTAGAGCGCCGGCCGTGCCGCCGGCCGCGATCACTCCGAACAGCCGCCGGGCCTGCTCGTTGGAAAATACATCTGTCATCAGGCTCCAGAAAACCGATACGATAAACAGATTAAACACACTGACCCAGATGAAAAAAACCCGCGCAACGTAAGCGTGGGTGATATCGGATTTAAACAGGACAAAGAACAGGAGAATGTTGACGATAAAAAAGTAATAGACAAACGGCAAGAATTTGTGGACGGGATAGCGTCTGGTCACCCAGCCGAAAACCGGCACCACTGCCAGCATGGATAAAAAAGTCCCGCTAAACAGCCACTGCAAATTTTGTACGCCTCCGGCGATGCCCATCTCATCGCGCATGGGACGGATAATGTAATAGCTGCACAGCAGCGCGAAAAAATACACAAACGACCATACCAGCACCGGCAGTTCGTTTGGATCGACAGCGACCCATTTTTTTAAATACTGTTGAGCTTTAGACGTCTGATAGGGTTGAGTTTTCCGATTAATGGTGGTTGACTTTCCCATGGCCTTAACTTTAAATGCTCTTTTAAATCCAAATTAGACAAAACAGGCTATTAACCTGATCGAAGGATAGGTAACCTCTTTTACACTAAGCCTGTTTTTTACGAATTCAAGCCAATATGTGTCGATCGGATCTGAATCGTTCCGGTGGCATTGCTTTCCAGAACCGCTCAAGCAGAGGGTGTGGTTTCGGATTTAAAGCGAGGGTTGGCAATAAATGAATTTAAATTTTTCTGTACCAGCACAGTTCATGGACAAATTCTTGCCGTCGGAAAAATGGAAAGGTTCGAGAAGTTGTGAAATTCAGGATATCTGTACTATGGTAAATTTTTGGATATCTCAATATATCGGTAGTTGGCTGAAATTTGGTTTTCTGCCAGATATCCTAAGTTTTAATAGGGTATCAGCTGCTTAAAACAATCTACAAAATCTTAAAACTTCATATTGCGCCAGCAGATCCTACTAATTTTCGATCTATCCAAATTCCATCATCGGGCAAGTAATGTAGCAAAAATAATGGCAACCCAACGCAAAACCAAAAACTTTCAATGTTTTTTGTCAATCCTCTTCCATTCGCTTTCGGCCCACTTAATAGTTGATTCATTGATGTTAGACCTTATACTCGCAGGAAAATAAACTTTGTCATCAATAACTTTAAATAAATGAGGATTTCCGTGGGCAACCTGCCCTTCCGACAAGGCAGCCGGTCAGTAGCCGCCGAACTGGGGGGCATAGCGCAACGGATCAGCTGCAAATAAATCCCTGTTTTCAGCACTTTTAAAATACCACGTTGCATCGTTCCAATGGTAGGAAAACTCTTTTTTTCCTTTCACGGCACGTTTATCCGTATGAAAGGCAACCGTGTCAAACCCCCTGATTGCAACACCAGACTTCGATTTGCTAACTTTATCCACGGCGATTCCGGGTGAGAATCCTATCGCAAGAAAGGCAAAAACCACAACTCCGGTAAACCACCATTTTTTCATCTTTGGCATGGGTTTTAGCATGCGGAGTCTCCTTTCGGTTGAACCAAAATGTATTTTTAAGCTTGCGGAAGGCGACTAATCATTTTTTTAACAGGGTCGTTTTCTGTGGAACATACAAAAAGAGGGTCTCACTCGCGTAATGCAGATGCATGCAGCTTTATCAATTTGGCCATATATCTGAACTCAATATCCAGAAACGCATAGAAGCTTAGAGGGGATATCATCTTTTCGGGCACCACCCGATGATAAATTGCCACAATGTGGCATAAATGTCAATGGGTTTATGATTCGATAGCATCTGGTTTAAAAAAGTGACAATCACCTCCAAAATACCCACGGTGTCATGTGGATGGGTTGACCGGTTATTAGCCGGAGGGCTGTTCCGGGACACCGGCAATTCGAAGTCCCTCACGCAGACGTTCGATATCTTTGCGCTCTTTGAAAGGAAAAGCATCGATCCACTGCAATGAAAGGATGGTACTTAATCCAGCTTTTGTCATCCGTTCATTAAACATCTTAATGGCGGACTTCGCTTGCTGCTCACGACCCAGATGTCCATAGGTTGCAGCCAGATAAAAAAACACCCAGTCATAATCCGGGTTGCGCCGTTTGACTTCTTCCAGCGTTGCAAGAGCATCATCGTAGCGCCCTATAAAGAACTGGGTTTTACCCAAAAAATACAAATAATCAGGCGGGTAATGGGGATCAAGTCGCATCGCTTTTTTGATAAATTCTGCGCCACCGACCGGATTGCCGGCCCAAATCAGAGCATTGGACATTGCATAATATCCGATGGGGTCATTGGCATCCAAGGCGATGGCACGCGTGGCATCCGTGATTGCTTCCTGATGTCGGCCGAATGATCTATTTATATCGGAGGCAACCCAGTGGGCAAGGGGTGTCGGATCTTGCATGGCTTCCGCCAGGTAGATATTTGCCGTCATCTCAGCTTCAGCCTTTGACATATCCAGGTATTTCCCCCAAAGAGATCGGGCACCTACCCAGTAGACGGCTGCGAGTGCAGCATAAGCACGGCTGTAGTTTGGGTCGCGCTCGACAGCCTCATCCAAATAGGAGACCGCCTTGATTAAATCCTCCGGCGTATTACGCCGGTAATGCGCCAAACCCTTCAGAAAAGCATCATAAGCTGCCGGATTGCTAGTTTTTCGGCTCGCAGCCTGTTTCTCTTCACCAGCGGTCAGCGTCACTTCCAAGGCGGCAACAATCTGTTGTGTAATTTTATCCTGTAAAGCAAAGACGTTTTCCATCATCCCGTCATAGCGTTCGGCCCACAAGTGGCCGCCGGTGGTAGCATCGATGAGCTGGGCATTGATCCGCACCTGGTCCTCGGCCCGGCGCACGCTGCCTTCAAGCACATATCGCACACCAAGATCCTCCGCAACTTGGCTAATTTTCACTGATTTACCTTTGTAGGTAAAAACTGAGTTGCGGGCAATGACAAAAAGTTTGCTGATTTTGGATAGATCAGTGATCAGGTCCTCGGTGATTCCATCGCTGAAATACTCCTGCTCCGGGTCCCCACTCATATTCGTAAAGGGTAGTACGGCAATAGAGGGTTTATCCGGCAAAGGAAATGCCATTTTATCTAAATTGGCAACCTCTATCCGCTTAGATTGGTGAAGATAAAAGTTCCAGCCTGCTAACCCTCCAGCAACTACAAGTAAGATAATTATGGCTGTTATGGCCGTGCTGCGTGAAATTCTTCCAATAAATCTTTTCTCACCGATCACTTTGCCTACAGTTTCAGCTTCTGTAAGGATACGATATACCCTCACTGGCTCAATGATGTTTTTTACACTGTGCTCGCCCAAATATTCATAACCAAGCTTTAATTTGTTCTTCACATGATCATAGACGGTCTTTGAAATACAAATCCTACCTGGATCTGATAGTCCTTCGATGCGAGCAGCAATGTTAACCCCATCGCCGTATATGCGGTCCTCTTCTTCGACAACATCGCCCAGATTAACTCCTATGCGAAATTCCATCTTACGGTTACCTGGCAGCCCCGCATTTTTCGCTTTCAGCTCCTGCTGAATCTTAACGGCACATTCAGTGGCATCCACAACGCTGCCAAACTCAGCCAGCAGATTGTCACCGGGTGCATCCACAACCCTTCCTTTAAACTGTTCGATGAGTTCGCTCATCAATCTTTTACTGTCCTCTAAAATCCGAATTGTTGACGCCTCATCTTCTTCCATAAGACGGCTATAACCAACTGCATCAGCACTGAGTATTCCGCTGAGTTTGCGCTTGACACGTTCTTCACTCATGATGCCACTTCTTTTTTAGGTTTTAAATTAAGCAAGATTATTAAAATTTGATGGATCAGAAAAGTGCGATATGAAATGCAGAACCCGGATCGATTTCACAAAATGAAATGCGCTTCAGATCAGGTATAGAATGAAATAAGTAACATTTAAGGATACATACTACATTGTGTTACAAGGTGTCAAATTTGATTTCTGTGAATTTAATAAATGATGGTCTACTAGTAGAGTGGTGGCCAAATTGGGTTGGACAGCTGTCATTGATAATATCACAGGTTTCTCAGGGGTTGTAAAACCTTTGACACCTCCAACATATGCAAGGTCGGGGACACTTTAAATTAGTTTGGATATTGCTTTTTTATCCTAAAAATTGCAAAATCGCGAAACCATCTACCTATCTGTAACTTCGGCCAAATTGTTATATTTCATGGTATAACAAGTTTTATGCGTCATATTTTCAGCAAAAAGGAGGGAAAATATGAAAATATTTAAATTGAGTTGTAGTAAGAAAATATTTTATATTCTGATTTTCTCCCTTTTTGCATTCTTGACTGAAAATGCAGTATGCGGACAATCAAAAAAACGGGAATACTGGCCCACCAACGGATGGAAGATTTCTACCGCGGAGATGCAGGGTATAGATTCCGCTAAATTGAAGATAGCAGACGAATTTATCCAAAATAGACTTCCAGATGCTTTTAGTTTGTTGGTTGTTAGGAACGGTTATTTAATTTTTGAAAAATACTACTCATGGGGAAGCCCTGAAAAATATGCTGTCGTTCATTCCGTAACCAAAAGTGTTACATCAGCCTTAATTGGTATAGCACTTGAAAAAGGCAATCTTAACAGTTTGGATCAAAAACTAATCGAAGTTTTTCCTGAATATATCACTGATGACCTTGATCCAAGGAAAAAAGCGATCAGTCTTAAACACCTTTTGACAATGAGCGCAGGATTTAAATGGAACGATTGGGGTCCAGATATGAGTAACTGGTATACTTCTTCGGATTGGTTAAAATTTACGATTCAACTTCCGCAAGAAAATAATCCGGGAGAGGTATTTAATTACAACACTTCGATATCGCATCTTCTGTCCATCATTCTGACAAAATCGACGAAATCCAGCACGTTGGATTATGCAAAGCAAAACCTTTTCGAACCGTTGGGAATAAAATCAGCCTATTGGCATCAAGACCCACAAGGTTATTATATTGGCGGTTTTGGTTTAGGTCTCTCAGCACGAGATTTAGCAAAAATCGGTTTCTTGTACTTAAATAATGGATATTGGGACGGCCAGTCTATTGTTCCTGAGTACTGGGTGAAAGAATCAACGAGGCAGGCGATATCTGCCGGTAATAGTATGTATGGACCCATCGGCTACGGCTATCACTGGTGGGTAAAAGAAGTAGATGGTTGTTTCAGCTACAGGGCATGGGGGAGAAGGGGGCAATTTGTCGTAGTAGTTCCAGAACTTGACATGGTGATTGTTGTAACATCAGAAACAAGACCTGCCCCTTACCCAACTTCGATTCATTATAGTCCCTTATTTGACTTGGTTGCAAGCTCTGTTAAAAGAGAACGGCCACCCAAAAAACTACTAAAAGCTGTGGAATTGCCAACTGATGTAAAAGCATTCATATCTGACTTTAATCAGGCTATTTCTGAATTAGATAGGACGAAAATCGCCAATTTTTTTTCGGATCGATTTCTTTATGATGGCAGCACTAAACATATGACTTTAGGAATTTTAATAGGAACGATATCTTATTGGTCTAAAGGTAAAATCATTCTCACCAAGTTTGAGCCTGGAGGAGATATCGCCAAAATTGAGGGTATCCTTAAGGATAAATATTTTGAAGCCCCGCTTATGCCCGGCAGCATGATAATCAAAGAGAATAGCCAGTGGAAATGGTACGGAAACCAGATTCCAAAATAGCAAGTCATCACATAAGTGAATTGAAAATAACGACAACGAAGCTGAGCCGAGATTGCAGATATCCTGCTATAATATCCGTAAATCTTCAAAAAGCTTCATTTCCGAGTCGCAGTAATTGACCCGCTGCCCGTATTTCTTTATGATCCTGTCATCCATGCTGGAACCTCCTTTTGATTTCAGCCTTGATAAAATGACATCATCCGCTGTCAGCCTTTAATGACCTCGGAAAGTATTCCGATCGCACTATGAATCGTTTCCGCATCCGCCATGGTGTAATTGAGGCGCATGGTTTCAATGCCCTCATTTTGTGAGGTATAAAAGTATTTTCCGGGCACAAAAGCCACATTGCGCTTGACCGCTTTCCAGTACAATTCTTCCATGTCGAAATCTTGCGGGCCCTCGACCCAGAGAAACATTCCGCCCTCGGGCCGCGACCATTTAAAGCCTTCCGGAAAACAGGTGCCCAGAGCCGCAAGCATGGCTTCCTGCTTGGGACGGTAGAGATCGATAATTTTCGGTAAATGCTTCTCCAGATATCCTCCGGCAATGTATTCGGCCGCCAGGGCCTGGTTAAAGGTGCTGGTGTGCAGGTCGATGCCCTGTTTGACGATGACCAGCCATTTTCTGATCTGCTCGGGCGCAAGACAAAATCCGATTCTAAGACCCGGGGCAAAAACCTTGGAAAGGGTGCTGATATAAACAACATTATCCGGCGCCAGGGATTTGATAGAGGCAATATCCCTGCCGCGGTATCTTAACTTGCCATAAGGATCGTCCTCCACCAGCAGGGCATTGTATCGGGTAATAAGGCCGGCAATCTCCCGGCGTCGTTCCAGAGGTATGGTTCTTCCGGTAGGGTTTTGAAAGGTCGGAACCAGGTAAATGAATTTTATCTTACCGGAAGCCAGAACGGCTTCAAGGGATGCGGGGATCAGACCGTCATCATCGGTATCCATTCTGACATATTCCGGCTCATAGGGGGTGAAGGCTTGAAGGGCACCCAGGTAAGTGGGCGCCTCGACAGCCACCCTGTCGCCTTTGGAGATCAAGATTTTACCGACGGCATCCAGCACACCCTGGGAACCGCTGGCAATAAGAATATCTCCAGCGCCGGCATTTATCTCACTATTTTTAAGATAATCTGCAAGGGCTTCTCTCAGGGGCCAGAAACCTTCGGTTGGACCATATTGGAAAGCCCCCGAAGCATATTTATCAATTACGATCTCGGTCAACTCGCGGATGATTTCAATGGGGAAGCTTTCCGGGGCCGGGATTCCCCCGGCCAGGGATACCATCCCCGGCTGTGCGACTACCTTTAATATTTCTCTGATAACGTTCACACCCATCCTGCCGGTTCGACCCGCGAGCAGATTATCAAATGCCATCATTTTCTCCCTCCCACAATTTAAATCAATTAAATCATATTTAATTAATAAGACCGGTCGGTTTATTTTTAATTCTTATCAAAGATGAACCCATGAAGATAAAATTCATCAACATTTTTTTTATTTACTTAAACAATTCTAGATACTTGGACTTCTCGAAGTCAGGACCAAACACAAAATACCAGGCACAAAACACCATCACCGTTTTAGTTGATTGATATAAAACTTCAGTTGAAGAACCGTTTGATCCAGGATGTTTCTGTCTCTGCTGGAGATATACAGCGCCGCCGCGCCATTTAATGAAATGATTATAAAATTGGAAACTTCCTTGAGATCGAGATTTTCCTGCAGCATCCTTTTTTGATCGGCTTCTTCCAGCCAGGACCGCAGCAAACCGGATAATCTGACAAATCCCCGTATAATTTGTTTGCTCATCGAGGCGGATTGACCGGAGAGTTCCACGAGCATGTTGAGGAAAAAGCAACCGCCTTCAAAAACATCGGTGCCCAGATAGTCCCACATGTCGTTTTCGATGAATTTCTCAATCCTTTGCAGCGGATCCGAATTGTTGCGAATTCCTTTGAAAACAATACCTTTCCAGATGCTCACGGCCTCTTCGTAAACGGCATACCAGATATCCTCTTTGCTGGCAAAATGGCCGTAGAGACCGCCTTTTGTCAGATCAGCGGCCTGGATAATATCGCTGACAGAGGTGTTGTAATAGCCTTTGACGGAAAAAAGCTGCATGGATCTTTCGATGATTTTGCGACGGGTCCGGGCGCCTTTGGTTGCCATGGTAATTTAGTTAAATAGCCCCGGTTAAATTCGCTTCGCTCGTTTTCTTCGAAAAATTTAACGGGGTAAATTGATTGGTTAAATAGTAAAATAGTTGGGATCTGATACAAAGCTGGACGCGCTGACTATTGCAGGCGTATTTTGTATTTTTTCTTTAGTGTTTTGTTTCTAAATTGGTCGGGATAACATCTCATAAACCATTAATATACCGACCGGTCTTTTTTATTTATAATTCTGCTCGATGAATGTCAATCGATTTTTACGATTTTTTGACAAAAAAATTGCAGTAAAGCATCTCAACCGATCACGGATTAAAATGTTGAGGATTTTTAATCCCGATCTTGATAATAAATACTTTATTGGCTAAACTCGATCTATCTTAATTTGTGAGGGCTCACTATGCGCCAGATTAGTTTTACCGACGCCCGATGATATATTAGATTCTTTTCAAAAGGAGAAACCCAAGTGAAAGGCAAACCCGTCATTTATCCCGTTCATCTGACAGCTACTTACAAATTTGAAAATTCGGATGAACTCATCGATGTGGTGCAAAATCACAGCGGCTATATTTATTCCCGCTGGGACAACCCTACGGTTGTAAATGTCGAAAATGCACTGGCGCAGATTGAAGGCTATGACAAAGCCCTCGGTTTTGGATCGGGGATGGCGGCCATCACCACCGCAATTATGGCCCATATTCAATCAGGCAGCAGGGTTATTGCTACCCGGGAAATTTACGGCGCCACCTTTGAATTTATAAATGATATCCTGCCGCAACTAAATGTTGAAACCGGGTTCGTAAACTGCTGGAAAAAATCGGAACTGCTGACTGAAATAGACAGGGGCGTCTCGATCCTTTACCTGGAATCACCCACCAATCCTTTATTGCGGGTGACCGATATAAAACCGCTGGCCGAGGCTGCCCATCAAAAAGGCGCCCTTGTGATACTGGATTCGACCTTTGCATCACCGCTTAACCAGCACCCGGCTGATTTAGGCGTGGATATCGTCATTCACAGCGCCACAAAATATATCGGCGGGCATCACGATATTACCGCCGGGTTTGCCTGCTGCAATCAGCAGCATTATGATCGGCTCTGGACTTATCGCAAAATCCTGGGCGGCATCATGGACCCCATGACCGCCTTTCTGGCTTTGCGGGGAATGCAAACCTTGGAGCTGCGCATCCAGCGCCAGAATGAAAGTGCCATGGAGATTGCGACCTGCCTCGATCAGCACGAAAAAATAAAAACCGTCTACTATCCGGGCTTGGCTTCCCACCCGGACCACGAAATCGCCCGCAAACAGATGACGGGCTATGGCGGCATGCTCAGCTTTGAGGTCAACGGCGATTTTGACAGGACCAAACTTTTTATGGACCGGTTGAAGGTAATCAAGCTTGCGACCAGCCTGGGAGGGGTAACCAGTCTGGCCAACCAGCCCATTACCAACACCCATGTCGCCTTAAGTCCGGAAAATCGAGCCAAAGCAGGTATCAGTGAAAGCCTGGTCCGGCTTTCCGTCGGCGTCGAAAAGGTGGATCTGGTGATCGATGATCTGAGACAGGCACTGGAGGGGATTTAATTGGTTGATTAGTTTAATGAGTTTATTGAGTTGATTGAGTTTGTTGAGTTTGTTGAGTTTATTGAGTTTGTTGAGTTGATTGAGTTTGTTGAGTTTATTGAGTTTATTGAGTTTGTTGAGTTTATTGAGTTTATTGAGTTCGGAATGTTCCGGGTTTCGAGTTTCGCGGAGCGATATTCTGGGTGCCCGGCGGTCCTCTGCCGTCGGTCTTCTGTCCTCTGGCTTCTGTCCTCTGTTCTCTATCATCAGTCTTCTTTTGATGGAAACAGAAGATATCTCAGCCAGTGAAGAAGAGAATTTTCTCGTAGCAACTCCCTGTCCATCTGGTCGAATCCTTGAAATAATTTGTCCGGATCCGAAAAGATCTGCGCCCGGGTGGTAAATGCTTCCCCGACATCCAGCTGTTTTACAATCCTGGCCGGATTACCGGCCGCCACGCAGTTGGCAGGGATACTATCCACCACCACCGCCCCGGCACCGATGATGCTGTTTTCACCGATGGCAACACCCTTGCAGACAATGGCGCTGTCGCCTATCCAGACATTGTTTTCGATCTTAACAGGAGCGGTTTTCCCCAGTGTTATCCGGTTGTAAATATCGTGCCAATCGGAATCGGTGATGTAGGCGTTGCTGGCGATCATACAATTGTCACCGACAGTGATTTCATGGGCTGCGCCGACCCTCACTCCCGGACAGATTAAACAGTAGTTGCCGATTCGAATACGCCCTTTGTCCTTTTGATCCGACCAGATGGCCAGGCGGACCTTTTTATCGGATGAGGCCACCACATTCACGCAATCACCCAGTTCGATGGGGCCACCGAATAATTCTACATGCCAGGGCCTCATAAAGGTGAACCCTTTGCCAAGGTGTTCAAGCTGAGGACTCAGGAAGTGGAGGACATAAAACTCCTGGAATTTCAGGAAGGCTTTTTTGATGAAGTATGGACGGTGATCTCTTCTCAAGAATTTAGCACCCTCATTTTGGATTGCTATCAGGTCGTAAAGTCCATACTTTTCCAGAATTCATGGCTGAAAATCCGTCCGGCAGGTGTCAGGTCGTAAATGGCATCGGCGGCTAGGAGGGCAACGGCGTTGGTCCAGGTAATTTTATCCTCCGGCCAGACAATTATATCGGGGCAGGTAAAGCCGCACCAGTAAGATCCGTCATCATATCTGCGGTCGACGATCCAGCTGAATACAATTTCGGCCAGTTCAAAATTTCCCATCGCTGCCAGTGCAATTGTCAGTTCCGATGACTCGGCAATGGTCACCCAGGGCTCGTCATGGACGCATCGCACACCCCGTTCCTCGATGATGTACTTTTTCCAGTATTTATCAATTCGCGCCTGGGCACCTGCGCCTGTCAGGGCGCCTGCAAGAATCGGATAGAACCAGTCCATTGAGAAACGGGATTTGGTAACATTAAACAGGTAGGGTTTATTTCGAATGGCGTCGCCCAGCCTGGTTAAGGCGGATTTCCAGGCAGGTGCCTGGTGTCCCAGTATTCTCGCGATAGCCAGGCCACATTTCAAGCTCATGTAAATTGAACTGGAACCGGTTAAAAGCGCCATCGGATCCACTTTGCCTTCAGGACTGATCGCCCAGTGTATCTCGCCGTCAGGAGTCTGAAGACTCAGCGCAAAATCAATGGCTGCCGATACGGTTTTCCAGAGGCACTCTAGAAATTCAAGATCACCGGTTATCAGATAATGGTGCAAGACCCCCACCGCAATGTAAGCGGACATGTTGGCATCCCGGGTCCTGTCTTCAGGCACTCCCTGCATATAGGCTGAAAACCAGCTCCCGTCTTCATTCTGGTTTCGGACCATCCACTCAAGGGCCCGCCGGGCTTGCGGCAGATAACCGCCAACGCTCAGTCCCATGGCGGCTTCAACGTGATCCCAGGGATCGGTTTTTTGGCCATCACACCACGGTATCTCGCCGCTCGCTAATTGGGTGTCAACGATCACCTTACAGATGTCATCAATATTTATAGAAAGATCGGATACCGATCTGCTTATCGAGGCCTCAGATTTCATCCAACTCCACCTTTCTTTATTTGTAAATTGATATCAATATAAGGGATTCGAATCATTGGCAAGTACTATTTTCAAACTTGACTTTAGCCGTTTCATTGTTTAGTTTAACGGGATGATTCGAAGCGGAGGCTTTGCGGCAATTGACAAAAGGGGGCAGAGGAAGGAATATCCACAACCGACCGCTGCTAAAACGGGAACTAAAATTGCGCTGGTGTTGCGCGCACAGAAAGGAGGCAAAAAATGGCTGACAGTATTTACAAGGTTATTGAATTGGTGGGAAGCAGCCCAAGCTCCTGGGAAGATGCTGCCAAAAATGCCGTCGAGAAGGCCGGACAAACTCTTAGAGATTTAAGAGTTGCCGAGGTGTCCAAGCTGGACATGAAAGTTGAAAACGGCAAAGTGGTGGCCTATCGTACCCGGGTAAATCTCTCCTTTAAATACGGTGGTGGTGAATAAGCTGCCGAAAGTGATTGTTTAAAATGGTGTCCGGTGTTTTGCGAAGCCTGCATACACCCGGCACCATTTTTTTATCTCTCGGGATTCGTGTTCTGCGTGGTTAAATATTATACCGCTTTTCATAAAAACGTCCGGCTGGTATAAGGGGTTGCAGGAAAAAACTTTTGAATAACGGAACGTTTTTTTGACAACCGCTATAAGCCTCGGGAGGCGACGCGATGGCCGATGTCAAAGCACACTATGACAACCTGCTGGCGCCCTATTATTCCTGGATTTTTGGTGGATCTGAACAGAAATTGAGAGAAAATCGAAATTTTTTCAGTAATCATGGAATACAGCCGGTGCTTTCAGGCGTTGCAATGGATCTGGGTGCCGGATGCGGTTTTCAGTCAATTCCCCTTGCCGAAGCAGGTTTTGAGGTCATCGCGATAGACATCAGCCACGTTCTGCTGGCAGATCTGAAAAGAAGCGCCCGCGAGCTGCCGATAGAAACCATAGAAGATAACCTGCAGAACTTTCTCGTCCACCACCCTGAAAACACTGAATTAATTGTTTGCATGGGCGATACCCTGACCCATCTTGAAACTCTGGATGAAGTTCAAATTTTATTCAAAAACGTTTACCGGGCGCTTGGGGGCAACGGCCGGTTGGTACTGACATTTAGAGATCTGACCTTTGAGTTGAAGGGCCTGGATCGCTTCATACCGGTGAGAAGCGAGTCCAATTTAATCTTTACCTGTTTCCTGGAATATGAAAAAGAACACGTAAAGGTTCATGACGTCATTTATGAAAAAACCAAAGACCAGTGGCAGATGAAGAAAGGCTTTTACCGGAAACTGCGCATCGCGCCCGATTGGACCAGAGAATGTTTGCTTAAGATCGGATTCAGGGTTGAAGAGTTTGATATCCAAAACGGGATGGTAACCATCATTGCCAGCCGGGGGTAAATCCACCACCACGGGTATTTTTAAGTAAGGTTTCCGAGAAATTGAAGACTAAGGTTCATTTGCCATAAAAAAATTTCAATTCTTTGCAGCGTCTTCAACCAGTTGAAATATGACGGACAACATTCAATATGTCTGGCTGGTAATTTATCTGTTTGCCCTGGCGGCACTGTTTACCTATGGTATGAACTGCTATCTGCTCATGATATTTTATCGCTTGAAACGCCCCAAAGCCCTCAAAGAGCATGCCGAGATTAAGAAAAAGTTTTACCGCAATTTTTCCTCAAAAGACTGGCCAAAAGTCACCATCCAGCTGCCGATTTTCAACGAGCGTTATGTGGTTGAACGCTTGATCCGATCGATTAGTCGATTTGATTATCCCAGGGAACTGCTTGAAATCCAGGTTCTGGACGATTCCACCGATGACACCATGGATATCGCGCAAGCCATGGCCGGCCAGCTGCAGGGCCAGGGCTTTGATATTCAATATGTCCACCGTAGCCATCGCACCGGTTTCAAGGCGGGTGCCCTGAGACAAGGCCTCAAAACGGCCAAGGGCGAGCTTGTGGGCATCTTTGATGCCGATTTTATTCCCGGCGCAGATTTTCTAAAGGAAACGGTTCCCTATTTCAGCGACCCTAAAATCGGAATGCTGCAAACCCGCTGGGGGCACATCAACGGCGATTATTCATTGCTCACCAGAGCACAATCGATGGGAATCGACGGACATTTCGGTGTTGAACAGGCATCCCGGGCCTGGAGCGGCTTTTTTATGAATTTTAACGGTACCGCCGGGGTCTGGCGCAAAACAACCATCGAAGATGCCGGCGGCTGGCAGGCCGACACGCTTACTGAAGATCTGGATCTGAGTTACCGGGCCCAGCTTAAAGGCTGGAAACTAAAATTTGTCACCGATGTGGTCTGCCCGGCTGAGGTGCCGGTAACCATTAATGCTTTTAAATCCCAGCAGCATCGCTGGGCCAAGGGATCCATCCAGACCGCTAAAAAAAATCTCGGCCAACTTTTTAAATCCGATATTTCCTTCCTGGTTAAAATTCAGGCCTTTTTGCATCTGACCCACTATATGGTCCATCCGATGATGCTCCTGGTGGTGCTGACCTCTATACCGATGCTGTATTCTCAATGGTTCTTTGACAGCCTGGCGTTTCCGATCATGATATTCACCCTTCTGTGTCTGGCCACCTGCGGGCCATCGACCATGTACATGTTCTCTCAAAAAATTCTTTATCGCGATTGGAAAAGCCGCATCAAGTTTTTGCCGTTTCTCATGTGCCTGGGAACCGGAATTGCAGTCAACAACACCAAGGCCGTCCTGGAGGCATTTTTTAATATCAAAAGCGGTTTTGTTCGCACCCCCAAATACGGGATCAAAGCTCAGGGAGACAGCTGGCATGGGAAACGCTATTCGATTCCTCTGAATGCCATATCGATTCTCGAATTTATTCTGGGGCTTTATTCGTTGGCCGGGCTTTTAATGTTTCTTTTTTTCAGTAAATACCTTGTCAGCCCCTTTCTGCTTATTTACACCACAGGATTTTTTTACGTCTTTATTCTTTCAGTCAAACACGGATATGGAAAGACCCAGTCATAAACAGACAAACAGCTTAAATCCCCGCACGCTTTTTGCCGCCATTACCGGGTTGGGGGTTTTATCTGCAGCAGTCTATTTGGTTAATTTCAGAATCCACGATCTTGCTCCGGGTTTTTCAGGGATAGCGGGTATTCGGCTTTATGTCGTCATCTTCCTGTTTCTAAGCGCCCTGTATCTGGGTGGTGTCGTTCTGGTTTTAAAAACGATCCCCAATGGGGCAACACCCCGGGGCCTGATCGGAATAATCATATTGCTATCAATTATTTTCAGAATCAGCCTGCTCCCATCGGAGCCGACAGAGCTCTCCAAAGACATGTATCGTTATATCTGGGACGGACGTGTCCAGCAAAAGGGGATTAACCCCTACCAGTACCCGCCGGGTGCCGATGAACTGAAAAACATGCGGGATGATCGGATATTTCCGAATATTAACCGCAAAGACTACCCTACCCTCTACCCGGCCGGCGCCCAGGTATTTTTCCGGATTTGTCATGCCCTGGCAGGCGACAGTATCACCGGTTTTAAAACCATCATGGTGCTTTTTGACACATTGACCGTGCTGGTGCTGATGGCCTTGCTTCAGAATCTCGGATTAAACCTGTCGCGCATCATCATTTATGCCTGGAATCCTCTGGTCATATTTGAAATTGCTTATAGCGGTCATCTTGAAGGTCTGACGGTGTTTTTGATGGTAACGGCCCTGTATTTATCCGCCATTCACAAAAAATTTGCGGGGGTTTTCATCTTGGCTCTCGCCGCTGCGGTAAAAATGTATCCGGCGCTTTTGCTGGCGGCCCTCTTAAATCGCGGTGGCAGAATGAGAGGCCTTATTACGTTTTTTTTAACCATATTGCTGCTTTATCTGCCATTCATTGGAGCGGGCAATAAAATAACCGGCTTTTTGCCTGTATATCTCAAAGATCGGTACGAAAGCTTCAATCTAGGCTTAAAATACCTTCTGATGCGCCTGCTTCCGGGGCTCGAATACTACCTGCTATCCCTGGTTTTTCTCACGTTTCTGGCGATGGCCGGGCTGGTTGTTTTCCTGAAAAACAAAGAAGATAGTGAAGTAGTATGGTATGCGTATTTTTTAACCGGATTGTTGCTGATCCTGATGCCGGCCTCGCTGCACCCCTGGTATGTGATCCTGATTATCCCCTTTCTGACAATTTATCCCAGCGCGGCCTGGTTGATTTTCACCTGTACCGTAACCCTGTCCTATTTAAAATATACCTCTCCCCGGGGAGTTATGCCCGCCTGGATTTTACTGGTCGAATATCTGCCCCTGTTTGCACTTCTGGCAGCAGGGTTTATCTTGAGACAGTATGCCAAACGGCAAAAAATTTCCGATATGAGATTCAACCACAAAAAAGAAGAGATGGCGGGGGTGCAAGAATGAAAAAAAACGCAATCATATTTGCTGTGTCTATTCTATTGGTCGCCGGTCTATATGGGCCCGGTTCTACCGCTGGTTTTGATCATTCAATATTTGATCAGGTTCTAAAAACTTATGTTAACAACCAGGGACTGGTTGACTACAACGGCATCGCCGGCGATCAATCTTTCAAAATATATATGGAAACATTGAAGTCCGCCCAACCAGACGCCATGTCCCGGGACGGACAGCTGGCTTTCTGGATAAATGCCTACAACGCGGTCACCATTGATAAAGTCATCAAGTGGAAGCCCAAAAAAAGTGTGCGCGAAACCTTCGTGCCCGGGGTCTGGACCGGCACCAAATTTTTTACCACCCGGGAGCACACCGTGGCCGGTAAGAGTTTGAGCCAGGATGATATCGAAAACGAAATCCTGCGCAAGCAGTTTAAGGACCCCCGAATCCATTTTGCCATCATCTGTGCATCCTCCGGTTGTCCATTGCTTCCATGGTTTGCCTATACGGAAGAAAATGTGCAGACGATGCTGGAAGAAGAAACCCGTAAATATATTAATTCCGAACGCGGGACTAAAATCGATCCGGCAGAAAATACGCTTTATCTTTCAAAGCTGTTTGACTGGTTTGCCGGTGATTTCGAGTATAAATCAGGATCGGTTCTGAATTTTATAAAGCCATACCTTGGTCAAAAAGCACTGGCCTTTGTGGAGAAAAACCCCACGATCAAATATCTTTCTTATGATTGGGCGCTGAATGCCCAGGAACCGCTGAAGTAACCAGACAAGGGGAGTTTAACCACGGAACGAAACCGAAATTCACGGAAGCGGCCAATAAAAAATTTGTTGATAAGCTATTTTGCATCCGTGTAATTCCGTGAGATTACGTGGTGAAAAACAAAAACCGGTCAAAATGAAAATAACCGTCGTCATACCGACCCTCAATGAAGAGCAGGCCATCGGCGAAGTGGTCAGCGCCGTGCCCGCTGATCGGGTTCACGAGATTATCGTTGTAGACAACGGGTCCACCGACGATACGGCCAAGCGTGCATCTTCAGCCGGAGCACGGGTCATCCAGGAATCACGGTCCGGCTATGGATCAGCCTGTCTGGCCGGAGCAACGGCTGCCGCGGGGGCTGATGTCATCGTATTTTTGGACGGTGACCGCAGCGATGATCCGCAGCAGCTACAGGCAATCGCCGGCCCAATCCTGGATAACCGGGCGGATCTGGTGATCGGCAGCCGCATCAAAGGCATCCTTGAAAAGGGCGCCATGCCGCTCCACGGCCGCCTGGGAAACCGCTTTATCGTCTTTTTGCTGCGCCGGCTTTACGGTGCCAACATAACCGATATTGGATCTTTTCGCGCCATAAAAGCGCAAACCCTGCGCGATTTGAAAATGGAACAGATGACCTTTGGCTGGCCGGTGGAAATGGTGGTCAAAGCCGCCCGCAGGGGATTGAGAATTCAAAGTGTGCCGATTAACTATCGCAAACGCCTTGGTGAATCCAAAGTAACGGGAACCCTTCGAGGCACGATTCTGGCCACGTACTATATGTTTTTTGTACCGCTGAAATACCTTTTTGTAAGGTTTAATTAGCAAGTACGTCAAAAATAATAGTTCTGCCTTCCATGGCAAAATAACCAAAAGACAAGCACCAAATTTCAAATAAATTCGAACCCGCCCAAGAACCGGCAGGCAAAATTGGAAATTTCAATGACCGAAACCATGGGACTATGTATTTTCAATATCAGATCCGAAGTTTGAGGGTTTGTATTTTGGTCATTGGATATTATTTGTAATTTGCGATTTGTAATTTGTCATTTTCGATTTCTTTTGGTTCGGAGTAAGAAAATGATCTCATTGGGAATTGGCCTGACAAGTAACTGCAACTTAAACTGTGCCCACTGTTACCGTGATCAAAATCGAATTTACGATCTGACTCTGGCCGATGTCCGGAAAGTGTGCGAAAATCTTGAAATCAGCTCCATCGGTTTTGGTACGGGTGAAAACGGATTAAATCCGGACTATTTCCAAATCTTAGACTACCTGCACAGTCGCAATATTAAAATGACCCTGGCCTCCAACGGCTACACCTTGTCCATCACCCCTGATGAAGAACTCAGGTATTTCGAAGATGTGGAATTTTCAGTGGATTTTCCGGATCAACGCCGGCAGGACAAGTTCCGCGGCGAAGGCAACTGGCAAACGATTATGGCAGGCATCGAGCGCTGCCGGCGGCTTGGCATCCGGGTTTCGATTCTGGCGGTTCTGATGAATCTGAACTATACGGATCTGGGGAGTCTTGCCCGACTGGCCGCATCATTCGGCTCCAATTTTCGCGTTAACACTTACCAGCCCATGTACACTGAAGAGTTCATGCCGAACTTTGAACAATACTGGGAGGCATACAGAATTCTCTTTGATCAGAGCAAAATCATTTCCGTAACCGAGCCGCTGGTGAATACCTTTCTGGGAGCCAACGGGTTAAAGGGTACACCCTGCGGTGGTCGCAGCCTGCGAGTTACCCCCGACAGAAAGCTAAAGGCCTGTGTTTACTGGCCCGAGTCGGATCTTAGCATTGATGACCTGGTGGAAAAAAAAATAGCCATTTTTGATACCCCGCTGTTTCAGCAGACCCATTCGACACCAGAATTTTGTTTGAGCTGTGAGCATGTTCAAAATTGCGGGGGAGGATGCGCTGCCCGACGCAAGCTGCGCAGCCGCCTGGGACATCCTGATGAATACTGCCCGATTTATCAGGGCAAGAAGATACAGCTGGCGTGGCAATCATCCTCAACGGCCAAACCGCTTCGCAGCGGGAGCATTTGCACTACCATCGTGCGGGGCGTTTAGGCGCCCAGTTGTTAAGTTGATAAGTTCTTAAGCTCTATATATCTGAACAAGTTCCTCCCCCTTTGATGGGGGAGGTTAGGTGGGGGTGATTTAAAAGAATGCATCCATTGCAGCTTACCAACTCACCAACATAACAGCTAAGACTTTTTACGGTTCGCCCAGATAATAGACTGCGACAATTTTATGCCAATCGAAGAAAAAAATATACCACTGCCTAAAGTCCTGTATATTGAGACGACGAACCGGTGCAACCTCAGATGCAAGGGCTGCATTTTGTACCGGGGAAACTGGGAGCCGGATCGAGATATTTCGCTGGAAGAATTACTGTGGATCACAGATCAGCTGCCCGGACTGGAACAGGCCTATCTGCACGGCATCGGAGAGCCGCTTTTAAATAAAGAGCTTCCCGAGATGATTCAGCACCTTAAAAGACGTAAAGTGTATGTACTGTTTAATTCCAATGGCATCCTTCTCAACCGCCAGCGCCAGCAAGAGCTCATCACCGCCGGGCTGGACGAATTGCGCATCTCGCTGGATGCCGCGTCTTCCCCGGGGTACGAAAAAATTCGCGGCAGCAACGCCTTTGAGGGCGTTATCAAAAATCTGAAATCCTTTCGATTACTTCAAAAACAGTTGCAGGTTGCTTCCCCGAAACTGTCCCTGTGGTTTTTGGGAACCCGGGATAATATTTCCGAGCTTCCGGGTTTTGTGGAGCTCGCCGCCGAGATCGAAATTGAGCAAGTATATCTCCAGCGCCTGGTTTATTTCCAGGATGACGAGGGCTACGGCATTGCCCGCGCCGCGAAAACCCTCCAGAATTCAGCAGACGGGTCGTCGGAGTTAATTCAGAAATGCCGGGAGACGGCAGCGAAACTGGGCATCCAGCTTAATGCCTCCGGCCAGACAGGACCGGCTGAGAGTCTGCAGGGGAAAGCAGAAGCCGGATTGCCATGGAGCAAATGCTATCGACCGTTAACCCTCATGTACGTTACGGCCAACGGCAACGTGCTGCCATGTTGCATATCCCCCTTCGCCACCGTTGATTATTCTTCGATTATACTGGGTAATGTGTTTGAAAACTCGCTGGAAGAGATCTGGTCAGGTTCTAAATATGAAAATTTCAGAAAACAGCATCAATCTGAAGCACCGCCCAAAAGCTGCCGGGGATGCGGGGTCCGATGGAGTCTGTAATGAATAAAGAACATGCGAAATTGCTTCTGGTTGTGGTTGCCAAAGCCCCGGTGCCGGGAGAGGTTAAAACCCGTCTATACCCTGATTTAGCAATTGACGAGGCAACCCATCTGTATAGCTGTTTCATTCAGGATAGGATAAAGGAAATTGGCAACCTCACGTCTGTGGATCTGGCAATTTCATATACACCTGAGGATTCAAAGCAGTATTTTACCCGTTTCATATCAAACGGATTTCACCTGTTTCCCCAGCGCGGAAAAGACCTGGGGGAACGCCTGAGCAATATCTTCGAGGATAAATTGGCTGAGGAATATGATGGTGTCTCGATCATCGACAGCGACACCCCCGACTTGCCGCGATCCATCGTGGAGCAATCCTTTCAGTTACTAATGTCGAATGGTGTGGATGCCGTATTCGGACCGTGCGACGACGGCGGCTATTATTTAGTTGCCATGCGCCGACCGCATCCGGATTTGTTTCAGCATATTCCCTGGAGCACCGAAGCAGTGCTCGCCGCCACCCTCGAAAGAGCCGGGCAGCTCGGCCTTAAAGCCGAGCTGCTCCCACGCTGGAACGATTTGGATACATTTGAAGATTTAATCGACTTCTATAATAGGCACAGGCATCAATTAGCAGAAAAAAATTGGGCGGGGCAAAATACGTTTCACTATCTGTCGCGTATGGAAAACATAACGCAGCGCTTTAATACTTAAGAGCTGAGGGCCTTTTTAACAGGTCGCCACCGCGGGAATAACCTAGGTGGACTTTTTTTTAAAAGAAGACCCTTATTTCTCATTACCTTTAACCAAAGGGCCATCCGAACGCCAGACCCGGCAGGTGTCTTTAATTCTCTCCACGGCACCCGGCAAATAAGTTGCAGGATCTCTCGGCTTGCTTGTCATCGCAGCCCATGCCCCCTGAACCGCAGCAGATGCCATGGCCGTAATCAAGGCCACCAGATGGGCACACCCTTTTGCTCCGCCCACAAGATCTTTTACCCTGTTGGTAAAACCGGAAACAATCGGCAGCCCCTTTATGGGCAGAAGTGAATCAAGGGTTTCCCGGCATTCCGGCATTGGCACTGTCGGCATCTCGACCTCGATATCCTCTATGACCAGTTTGGGGCCCCGGACTTCCATCCGGATGACCATATGATGAACCGTACCCGGTGGGAGGGGTTCCCCGGTGGGACGATAAGAAGTTGCCAGGCGTTCATCTGTTAAAACCCCTTCAACAACAATTGAATCAGAGCCCCCTTCATAGGTGGCGATATCAATCCGGCGGGTGTGAATCTTGTGCTTTTTAGTATTATCTAGGTTTATCATTCTGTTTTGAAGGCCTCAAATTGTCGAGATATGAATCATGCGGTTACGATATGTCGCTAATGCTCCGAACAGGGGAGTAGAACCCGGCATTTCTCATTTTGAGTAGAATTTCATCTGCCCGGGATAAGCTTATTTGTCCGTCCAACATGGATGCTTTTAAAATTCCAACAGTTCCTGTGAAGGGAATTTTCATAGATGTACACTGCTTTCTTGCGGTGCGATCATCCGTAACCACAATGGCGGCCTGTTCTTTTGCATGCGCAATACAGGCGGCTTCTCCTTTTCCGAGATGCCCGATCAGTTCCAGAAAATTCTTATGCTCCTTTCTGGATAAAGAAATCAGCTCAAAGATTTTTTTATCGATTAGTTTGTCAACATCCTTTAGCGCCGGATATACCTGCATACCGGCAGTAATCTCGTCATAGACCTCCCATGTTATGATTCCCCGTTTTCGATAGCGCTTTTCAAGGATAAAAGTCGATTCAGACAATAAAAAATTACTAAGCGCAACGGTATCGAAGATCCATTTTTTCTCAGGCATTGCTTACATCATCTTCGAGAAATGAGTTGTTTTGGGCAATATCATGCTCTGTCAGCCACTTCTGGGTATCCCAGACATTCATCCCCATTTCTTCGGCAAGTTTTCCAAGGCTGACGTATCCCCCTTTAAATGCTTCGACTGCACGTCTCAGCTTCTCGTTTAAATTCAGCATGTCAAGCTGATAGCATGAATGCACGGCCTGCCGGACCAGTTCGCCCACAGACGTTTCACGCTTTTTCGACAGCGATTTCAAGGCATTGGCGACTTCCGGAGTTACCTTAATGTGTAAAGTCGAACTTTGCATGGTTGTCACCTATTTTTATATTTATGTACAACATTAGATACATATGTAGTATATCATGAATTAGTGGATGTCAATCTTATTCTATAAAATATGAATTTGCTTGATTTTTACAATGCATTGGGAGAAATCGAAATTAAGGAACAATTCTATAAAATTAGAGAAATAAATGGAAATTGTAGAATTAATACTGTAGAATGGTCTTTAACGTTTCGGCACTGATAAAAATTCTGGGGCCCGAGCTATCAAACAAGAAGTTGCCCCGTTTATGCATCGGTTTAAGTTCAAGCTTTCCAAACAACTATAAGGAGGTACGTCATGGATTTCGAAGGTTACTGTGTCAAGTGTCGCAAAAAGCAAAAGATCAAAAACGGCACCGTCGAAAAAACGGCCAAAGGCAAGCCGATGGCCAAGGGCACCTGTCCGGACTGTGGTACAAAAGTGAATCGATTTCTATCAAGCAAGGATGTGAAATAAAGACCATCAAGCCTGCTGGTTATAGGCGGAAAAGACCTCCAGAGGCGGACAAGCCCTCCAGAGGCGGACAAGTTTCATACCATCCCGTGCCTTGCACGGGATGGTTTTTGACTCAAGTTGAACATTATCAGGAAATAAAATGGATGCAGTGCGCCAGGCAGACATTGTCGGCGCAGGCCGGGATGAGCCCCTGATCTATCCGGTGGTGACAGAGGTTACATTTGTGGGCGATGCTCTTTTCGTCGTCAAATGAAATGGCATCGTAGGGGCAGGCGTCGATACATGCCTGACAACCGGTGCATAAATCGTAATCCATGACGACAATGCTGTCATCGCGCTTGCGGATCGCTTCCACCGGGCATACCTCGGCACAGGGGGGATCGTCGCAATGGCGGCACAGGTTCACCTGAAAACTAAATTCCAGTTTACCACCGACCGGGCGGGGGCCATCCTCTGTAACCGATATCAGTTTGACGCCGTCGGCCGCCCGATTTTCCTGCTTGCAGGCCACCTCACAGGTTTTGCATCCCCAGCATAGGTCATGGTCTATTTTTATTTCAAATTTGGACATAATGTCTGCCTTTGTCTCGTTAATGACCATCGAGGAAATGATCAGAAATTCGGATCCATAAGGAATGGATTCTATTTTTAGTAAAACATTTAGA
>Ga0210133_1000197_pt1 | contig 24311 bp, 22 predicted proteins | sample Joice_ThreeSqC_D_2_FD_184874 | JGI IMG/M metagenome (GOLD analysis project Ga0210133, IMG submission 184874) | Wetland microbial communities from San Francisco Bay, California, USA, that impact long-term carbon sequestration - Joice_ThreeSqC_D1... | ecosystem: Environmental > Aquatic > Marine >...
AAGAACCCTCCCAGGGTTCTTACCCACATGCGCGTGCGAGCCGGCGGGCCCCGCCCGACGGAACGCTTCGCGGGAGTTGGTAAGAACCCTCCCAGGGTTCTTACCAATCATGAATTGCCGCGAATCTTCTCTTCGTCGTCGCTCAAGTAGGCGAAGGTGCGGACCATGGCCATGACCTGGTCACGTTCGGTCGGGGTCAGATCCACGAACTGCACGCCCATGCCGGGGTTGATGCTGTCCGCGCCGCGCGGCTCGTTGATCCAAATGACCCGACCCTGCACTTCCAACCGCTTTCCCTGCTGCGTCCGAAAGCGCAGGTTGAGCAGGGTGCCCGGCGGCTTCGGCGTGGTGGTCTGGATGAAGATGCCCATGGCCGACATGTCCGTGATGTACGCGAAGAGAAACGTGTCATCGCTGCGGTAGTCGACTTCCAAGCAGGTCGTCACGCGCTCGTGCTCGCGCCGCTCGCGCCCAGCCCGCCGCTCGTGAGCAACGTGGGCCTTTCGTTTGCGACGCTCTTTGCTGGGCATGGCTACTTGATCTCGATGAAGCCGACCTGGGTGCGATCTCCACCGTCGTTGTGTCCTGCCGTGATCTTCAGCCGCTTGCCTTCGCCACCCGGCCAGAAGCCGATGAGCAAGGTGTACCTTCCTGCGGGGGTGGTCATCAGCGGCACCTCGACATCGTACCTATCGCGAATGTACTCGCCGGGCAACCAGTAGTCTGTAGGGAAGGTTCCGTTGAGCAATGCGTGATCGCCCAGGAGGCGCGGCTCGCCAGGTGCATCAAAGTGAACGAAGACGCGGAAACCCGGCTTGGGCTTCTTGTGCACGCGGAAATACAGGGTCAGCGGGATGGTGCCCGGCCGGCGGATGGAGGGCGGGTAGTCCGCGCCGACGAGCTCGATGGCATCCTCGAACATGGTCCTGACGGGAACACGCCATTTCCAGGGCGCGGGTTGATCGGGCCATTCCGTCTTCTGCACCGCCAACGCCCCTGGCGTGGCCGGCGCGACCGTCGCCACCTTGGGCAACTGCGGCGCCATCCACACGTCCTTCTTGAGCGGATTCTCGTCCTTTTCCCCTGAATCCAGCCGGTTCGAGAGAAGAAGGAAGCGTGACGACGAGCCGTCGACGACATAGTAAACGACGCCCGCGCTCTTGAGGGTCGCGTCGAGCGCTGCCAGATCCGTGGTCGAAACCAGGGCGAACACGCGCTCGCCACTGCGCAGGAAGCCGGCGACCCGATCCGGAGTGGGTAGGTCGGTCATCGCGCGATGGGAGTAAAAGCCTGCGCCCTGTGCCTCGACCTTGTAGCGGCCCATCTTCTCCCCGTGGCGGGCGAACTTGGTGTAGCTCTCGAGCAGCGGCTTGAAGGACAGGTGTTTGGACAGGGTGGGCACAAGGTAGTGGGCCACGGCCAGGCTGAAGACCACGGCTGAGCCCACCGCGATCTGGATACCGTAGCGCCCAGCCTCGACAACGATCTTCTCGACGCGACGGCGCCACCGTCCCGCCGTACCGAGCTCGCGCAAGGCCACCCGGCCCAAGGCCCTGCCGCGCGTGGCCAGTCCGGTGTAGATACCCGCAGCGAAGATGCCCCCGATGAGGAGGAACTCGTGTCCGAGCTTCACGGTCGGCGGCCAGCGCACCTTGGCCAGGGTGTGGACCGAGACCAGCTCCTCGGGACCAAGTACGAAATCGCGCGCAACCACCATGGTTCCGGTGGCCACCAGGAGCCCCAGCACCGGCTCGGCGCGCCGGCCCTCCAGTGCCTCGTCGAGCAGCGCGCCCAGGGCCAGCGCGATGGGCGCCAGCGCGACGAAGCGCGCCTCGCCGGTCATGATCACGAAGTAGCTCGACAGCGCGAAGCCAAACGCGGCGAATACCAGGAGATAGAGCTGCGCGAAGGCCAGACGATCCCCGTCCGGCTCGCTGCCGCCACCCAACCGGATGAAGGGGCGGCCAAGGGCGAAGACGGCGAGCGCGCTCCAGGGAAACATGCCGAAGCCAAGCTGGTGGACGAAGAAGTCGAAGGTGGTCGCCGGGGTTCCGAGCTTGGGCGCGCCGCCCAGGAAGAAGGAGAACTTGTTGGCCGTATTGCCCGTGGCCAGGGTGATGACGAACAGGACCATGCCAAGCAGCAGAACCACGACCAGCGCCAGGCGACCGCGCGATGCCCGAAGGAACAGACCGCGGCCGAATGCGACGTCCGCGGGGACATCGGGTCCAATCCCGGCTGCGCAAAGCTCCAGCGCATCGGCCTCCTCGGCCTTGCGCGGGCGCAGCCCGAAACCGACGAGCAAGCTTCCACCCATGGCCAGGCAGGGCAAGGCCGCGCCGAGAAGGATCCCGCCCGCGAACATACCAAGCAGCAATCCCACCGTCGCGACGGCCAGATCACGAAGGCGCCGCACGCCGTCGGGCGGCCAGGCGTAGCGGCCGAGGCCGCCGAGGGCCAGGGCCAGGCCCGCCACCAGCGGCATGTCCGAGACGAGCTGCCGCGACTCGAGGACGAAGAGAGGCAACGAACCGAGCGCCAGCGCCGAGAGAACGGCGGCCCGCCGACGGAAGAGCCCGAGTCCCGCCCAGTACACCGCAAGGATGGCAAGGATGGCGAAGAGCCCGTTGCCCAGGCGCCCGCCGAATTCGCCCACCGAGAAGATCCTCATGCCGAGCGCGCTCACGAAGAGGTCGAGCGGCGGCTCTGCGGCATAGCGTTTGCCAACGGTCACGTCGGTCAAGGACGATTCCGCCATGTCGCGCGCATGCTCCGCGATCTTGAGCTCCCACGGATCCCAGAAGCCGAAGGATCCAAGACGGGGCAATACCAGCGCCACAGCGAAGAGGGCAATCCACCAAACGGGCGGTATTCGGCGCAATTTCTCGAAGAAACTCATGCGTGCTCTCGGGCTGTCCTTGGTGGAAGAGATCCCTTAGAAGGGTTCTTACAATCTCCCGCGATGAGCTCCGTCGGGAAAAGCCCGCCGGCACTCAAGCGCTCTGTGGGGCCGGCACTCTAGCAGCGTGTTTGGCCAAAGGAAACGATCACCGCAGCTCAAGATCGATCCGGCGCGGCGGCGGGTTCGGTCGTCCGCCCATGCACGTGACAGGTGTCGCCCGGCCGTAGAACGAACAGGCGGTCGAGAAATCCCCGCTCCCGGCACAGTTGCGTGAGCCAAGTCACGGGCTCGTCGATGGGTTCGTACCCGAGAGAAAAGGAGCCATGGGCAACCGGCACCAGCAGTTTGGCGCCGAGATCCTGGAAGGCTTGCACCGCATCGAGAGGCGACATGTGGTCCTGCCGCAGGTCGGGCGGTTCGTAGCCGGCGATGGGTAAGAGGGCCACGTCCGGGTGCAATCGCCGCCCGATCTCCTCGAAGCCAGAAAAATAGGCGGTGTCCCCCGCGTGGTACACCGTGGCGCCGGCGCATCGCACGATGTACCCGCTCGACGAACGCCAAGCACGGTCGAGGAGGCCCCGCCTGCCGTCGTGGCGAGCGGCCACCGCGGTGACCTCGACGTCGCGGTGTTCGAGCGACTGACCGGGCGCCAACTCGACCACGCGGTCGAAGTGCAAGGAACGCAGGACCGACTGGCAGCGCGGTGGCAGCACCACCGTGGCCCGGCGGGGCAGCTTGCGCAGCGTCGGCAGGTGTAAACGATCGCGGTGAGCGTGGGAAATGAGAATCAGGCTCGTCTCGTCCGCGTTCGCCTTGGCCAGACTGGCTGCTTCCCGACGCCGCACGCCGAGCAAGAACTCGCCGAGAAATGGATCGATGAGCACGCGGGAGCGGTGGGTGGTCAGCATGACCGAGGCGTGGCCGATGAAGGTGACGGCGATGTGGCCGGCTTCGGGGTGTGCCACCTCGCGCGCCTCGTGGCGATGCGGCCTGGCGACGAGGTGGCGCAGTACCCGGCGCAGCATGCGCAGCGAGAGAACGCGCGCCAGGTTGCTCTCGAGGCCCCCGCGGATGCGGCGGCGGTGCTCGTGATCTAGCTCTTTGGCGCGCTCGATCACCTGCCGCTTCCAGTCGTCGTCGCCGGGCAAGCCCATGTTCCGCTAGAGTAGCGAGTCCGCAGCCTGGGGTCGACCCGAACCCGCGCTTCGGGCTATGCTCGCGCCCATGCGTGAACCCTCTTCAGTCATCCTTGCCCTTTGCCTGCCCCTTGCCCTTGCATGCGCATGCAAGAAGTCCGCGGAAAAGGCACCGCCGCCGGCGCCATCGCCAGCCGTGCAGCCATCGCTCGACAAACCGAAGACCCTGAACCAAGAAGCGAGCGACGTCTTTCGCGCTAAGTTCGCCACCTCGAAGGGCGACTTCGTCATCGAGGTTCACCGGGACTGGGCGCCCCATGGGGCCGACCGCTTCTACAATCTGGTGAAGGCCGGCTACTACAACGACACACGTTTCTTCCGCGTGGTCAGCGGCTTCATGGCCCAGATCGGCATCCACGGCAAGCCCGAGCTGAACGCTATCTGGCGCGAGGAGCGTATCCCCGATGACCCCGTCGTGAAGTCCAACCTGAAAGGCTTCGTGTCCTTCGCCACCGCTGGGCCGGACACGCGCACCACGCAGTTCTTCATCAACTACTCCGACGGCAACAGCCGGCTGGACGGCATGGGGTTTGCGCCCTTCGGCCAGGTGACAAGCGGCATGGACGTGGTGGAAGCGCTCAACGCGGAGTACGGCGAGGGCGCGCCGCAAGGCCGCGGACCCAACCAAGGCCGCATCCAGAACGAAGGCAATACCTACCTCGTGCGCGACTTCCCGCGACTCGACTACGTGAAAGAAGCGACGATTCTCCCCTGAGCGCGCGGGGAGGCGAAAGGCACTCGAAATCGGTCACGCGCCCTGCCCACCCCTTGGGTCACACTCTCGCGGGCCGCGCTTTTCTGGTTGCGTACTTGCGGCTTGGGTGGTGGCTTGCTACCGTCGGATCATGCCGCTACGGCTGATGTTCGCGGGCGCCCTCCTCACCCTGGTGGTCGTGGCAAGTCTGCTCTTTCCGGCTTGTTCGTCGAGCGGACCGCGTGACATTAATTATGGCACGGACGTGGCCGTGGGGTTTGTACCGCCCGACGCCGCGTTCGGCCCCGAGGTCGTGCCGGACACGAGCCTCGACTCCCCTGACCTCGCCCGGGGGGTCGATGGTGCGAGCACGGTCGACTCATCCACCGACGAGGGCACCTAGCAAGGTTACGAGTCGTTAGCATGGCCACACCATCCGCCGATCAAAAGATCGAATGGGACGGCGACTCGCTTGCCGAGCTCATGTCGGCCTTGCAGGCGGCGGCGCTGCCCGTTCGTATCGAGGTCATCGCGCCGGGGGCGATGGGTGGCAACGCCGGCGAGGTGCAGCTTCTCGCGGGCGGCGTGGCCGATGCCTTCGCGGGAAGCCTGCGTCGCGACGATGCGGTGGCCGCCTTGCAGCGCATCGAGGGCGCGCGTTTCCTGGTTGAAACTCGACTCCCGGATCCGGAGAGCGGATCTCTAGGGGAGCCAGGACCGCGCGCGGGCCAGCTCAAGGACCGGCCACTCGCCTCGCTCATGCGCTACTGCGAGGACTACGTTCTGACCTGCGAGCTTCAGATCGCGCGCGGTCAGGAACGCGCCATGATCGGCTACCGGCGTGGCGAGATTGCGAGCACCACAGTGAACGGCAGCGAGGGAGAGGAGCGCTTTCCCGAGGTTCTGGCGTGGACCGATGGCTCCTACGAGATCGTCCTGCCACCGCCAGCCTTACCCCCTTCACACAGACGTGAAGCGCGCCCGTCGGACGGCGCTGCCAAGCCGGAGTACCGCCGCAGGGCCACGCTGCCCATGGCCCCAGCGCCTCCTGCGGCACCGGCACCAACCGTTGCTCAGGCGAGACCGACAGAACTTTCCTCCACCAATTCGTTCGAGCCAGCCAAGTCCCCTCCCCCGCCGCCTGCTACAAGGGCCCCCGCGATGCCAGCGCCGCAACGGCCCGCGGCGCCACCGTCCACGCGCCCGTCGATGCCACCGCCATCCTCGTTGCGTTTGCCACCGCCGCCCATGGCTCCTGCGGCCAAGGCGTCCGATGCGCGCGCCGCCGCCTCGGCGCACCCCGCAGAGGTGCCGTCTTCTGCCTTCCCGCCCGAGACGACCAGGCGAGGAATCCCCGCCGTTCCCCCGGCGGCAGGTGCCCCCACGACGACGCCGAAGAAGGATGTGCCGGCCGCTGTCGAGGCCAAACCTGCGGCGCCAAGGCCAGCCGGAGCAGCCCGCCCGCAAACCCTGGCCAGGCACGCATCACCGCCAACGGCTGGTGCCGCTGCCGCGAAACCTGCGTCCCCCGCCGCCGCTCCCGCCAAACCCGCGTTCCCCGCCGTGGCTCCCGCCAAGCCTGCGTCCCCCGCCGTGGCTCCCGCCAAACCTGCGTCCCCCGCCGTGGCTCCCGCCAAACCCACGTCCCCCGCCGCCGCCCCTTCCCGACAGGCACCAGCAGGCGCGGCCGCTCCGGCGGGGAAGCCCACGCCGGCACCGGCAACTGCCGTTCCCAGGCGCCCGACGCCATTGTCCACGCAAGCCCCCGCCCCCGCGCCCAGGCAGCCGACGCCACCGCCCGCCTCGGCGCATGTCTCCGTCAAACAGCCAACACCGCCTCCTGCAACTGCGGCAGCGGCGAGAGCGCGGCCCATCGAGAATCCCCCGATCCCCCCCGCACGGCCAATCAAGCCATCGCCGGCGAGTCCAACGTCCAATGACCTCAAACCGGCGTCGGGAACCATCCAGGCGAAGCCCAGACGATCGGCCCCCGCCCGACCCGTGGCGGCCCCCATCGAGGTCTTGCAGGAACGCGCCGCCCCTCCGCCCTCTGCTCACGCGACGCCCGCGGTTGTGGCTGGCCACGCTGCCAGGCATCGGCAGCCGCGATCCTCGGCGCGCAAGCCATCCAACGAGCGGCCGGTCCGCGTTTATGTCTTCATGGGATTGGCCATCGGCGTCGGCATCGTGCTGGCCTACTGGCTGTACTGGGCGCTTCCCCTCGGGCACTGATGATTCGTACCACCTAGCCGAACAGTGAGCGTGTTTTCCCAAATCGCCAGCGTCTACCGCGAGACGAAGAAGCCCAAGGACATCCTGTGGAACCGCTTCGTCGCCCGACCCCTGGCCGCGGTGCTCTTGGTGCCGCTAGCGAAGAGCCGCATCACCCCCAACCAGATCACCTTCCTGTCGCTCATCGCCTTCGTCGCCGCGATGGCGATGCTGGCACTTGAACCAGGCCAACCCTGGCTCATCGCCGCGGTTGTCGTGTTGCAGTTCTCCTACGTGCTCGATTGTGCCGACGGGCAACTCGCCAGACTTCAACGCCGTTCGTCGCCGGTGGGCGCGCACCTCGATTTCCTCATGGACGAGCTCAAGGCTTTCCTGCTGGTCGCAGCCTGCGGGGTCCGGCTGTGGCGCCGCGACGGCCACGAGCTGTGGCTGATCGAGGCCCTGCTCGGGCTTGCCGTCGTGGCCAGCGCCATCAGCCTGACCACCTTCATGCGCCGGTCCGAATACCTCGCTGCGACGGGATCGGCAAGGCCGGCTTCGGCGGGCGACTACGGCGACGGCTTCGCGGCCCAGACCACGCCGGTCAAGACGGTGTCGATCGTTGGCCTGCTCGAGGATCTCGGTCGCTTTCTGGTCCACTATCCAAGCTACATCCTCATCGTCGCCCTCGCGGATCAACTCGACCTCTTCCTGCACGTGTACATCGCCATCAACGCGGCCTACGCCGGCCGCTCGTTGCTCATGGTGGCGTTCAAGCTGGGCCGTTCGTGAAGCAGACTTGTACCAAAGCCATCATCGTGGCCGCCGGCCGCGGCCGCCGCCTGGGCGAGAACACCGACGACATTCCCAAATGCATGGTGAAGGTGGGCGGCCGGCCTATCCTGCATTGGCAACTGCGTGCGCTGGCTGCCTCGGGCATCGACGACATCGTGATCGTGCGCGGCTACCTGGGGCAACGCATCGACCCCGGGAAACACGCGGTGCGCTTCGTCGACAACCCACAGTGGGAACAGAACAACATCCTGGCGTCGCTGATGTACGCCGCCAGCGAATTCGGCTGCGGCTTCTACTTCTCTTATTGCGACATCGTGTACGCGCCTTCCGCGGTCGCCCAGCTCGTCGCGGCCGCCGTCTTGCCTTCTGCCGCATCGCTGGTCATCGACCGACGCTGGGCGGAAACCTACGAGGGTCGCGATCTGCATCCAATTGCAGAGGCCGAGCTGGCCGCGGTGGAGGCCGCGGGCGGGCAGGACCATGTTCTGCGGGTGGGAAAGCAGGCGGTCCCCCCGCAACAAGCCGCCGGCGAGTTCATCGGCCTCGCGCACTTCTCCGCCACGGGCGCGGAGGCACTGCACGAGACCTGGCAAGCCGCGCTCGCCGGACCCGGCCTCGACGCCCCTTTTGGCCGAGCCAAGACCCTGCGTCAGGCCTATCTGACCGACGCCCTCAATGCCATGGCCCGTGCCGGCCTTCGCCTGGCGCCGGTGTTCATCGACGGCAAGTGGCGTGAGATCGACACCCAACAGGATCTGGCCGCCGCAGGCCGGGCCGTGACCGACTGGGCCGGCTGAGGCGATCGCCAGGGCCTCAGGCTGCTATCCTTACTCAAGTGGCAGCCGAAGTCCCGACCGAAGCCGTGGTGCGCGCCTCGCCAAGTCGCGTGCAGGCCGAGGCATGGATGCTGGTTCTCGAGGCCATGCAGATTCCGAACCGGATGGTGCCAACCGACGCCGGCTTCACGGTCATGGTGCCCCCGCGCATGGTGGCGCCCGCCATCGCTGCGCTCGATGCTCAGGACAAGGAAGCCGCCGAGGGACCACCGAAAGAGATTGCGCCGCTGGATCACGGGCCGTCGTTCATCGGCGTGGCCATGGCCATCACCCTCATCTCCGTCCACGTGGTCACAGGTCCGCGCGCCGGGCCGGATCCGCAAGGTTGGTTTCGCCAGGGCAGCGCGGTCGCGTACACCATCGTGCACGACCACGAGGTGTGGCGGGCCATCACCGCGCTGACCCTGCACGCGGATCCCATGCACGTGGCGGGCAACGCGATTGCGACCGTGCTCTTCGTGACCGCGCTCGGCCGTTGGTTGGGGCCGGGGCTCGCGCTGCTCGCCACGCTCTTCGCCGGCGCAGCGGGCAACCTCTTCACCGCGTACATGTACGCCAGCTCGCACAATTCCGTCGGAGCCTCGACCGCGACCTTCGGCGCGCTCGGCGTGCTCGGTGGACTTCAGTTCGTTCGCCGCTTTCGCGACGCCGCCGTTGGCCGCCTGCGCCGGGCGCTACTCGGTGTCGCAGCGGCGCTCGGGCTCTTGGCCATGCTGGGCATGGGCGAGCGGTCTGACGTGGTCGCCCATGCCGCTGGCCTCGGCTTCGGCGTGCTGGCGGGGGTCGGCCTCGGGCTTTCTCTCAGGCGTCCCGTGCGCACCCTGGGGCAGGCCATCGCCCTGCTCGTCACCCTGACCACGCTTTCGGGCGCCTGGCTCCTGGCATTCCGCGGCCACCTCTAGCTAGTATCGGGCCGTGAAGTCCCATCTGTCGTCCGAAAGCCCGATGAGCACGACCCGACTGCGCAACGCCATCGCCAATCTGCGCGGGGAGTTCGTGAACAAGCTGGCGGCCCTGGTCGAGATCCCGTCCGTCAGCATGGAACCCGGCCACCACGGCGACGTCCGCCGCTGTGCCCGGCTCGCCTGCGCGTACCTGCGCGAGCTAGGGGCCAAGGCCGAGGTCGTCAAGACCAAAGGCCTGCCCATCGTCCTCGGGCAGCTCGTTCAGGATCCCGCGTTTCCCACGGTGACCATCTACAACCACCTCGACGTGCAACCCGCGGACGGCGAAGGTTGGAAGACCTCGCCCTACCGCCTCGAACGCGTCGGCGAGCGCTACCACGGCCGCGGTGCCACCGACGACAAGGGGCCGCTTCTGGCCGCGCTTCTCGGTGCACGCCTCGCCCTCGCCTCCTCGGTGCGGCTCAATTTCCAGTTCCTGTGGGAGTGCGAGGAGGAAATAGGCAGCCCGAGCTTCGCCACGACCCTGGCCGCCCTTGCCAAGGGCGACAAGACCCGGCCCGGCCTGCGCACGGATTCCATCGTGGTATCGGACACTATCTGGCCGTCGGCCAGCCAGCCCGCCATCCCGTACGGTCTGCGCGGGCTGGTCGCTTTTGTCGTGCGCTTGCGCACCGGCGACAAGGACGTGCACTCGGGAACCACGGGCGGTGCCGCGCGCAACCCCGTGGCCGAGCTCGCCGCTGTCATCGCCGAGTGCTTCGACGCGCGCACCGGACGGGTACGCATCCCGCACTTCTACGACGAGGTTCGCCGACCGAGCGCGGCCGAGCGGCGAGAGCTTGCACGTTCCGGTCTGGCTGCCGCGCGCTTCCGCAAGGCGCACGGCCTGACCAGCCTGCGCTTCTCGGACGACAGGAGACTGACCGAGGCGATCATGGCGGCCCCTACCTTCGAGCTGCACGGGATCGTCGGCGGATACACGGGGCCCGGGGTCAAGACCATCGTGCCCCACGAGGCCGAGGCCAAGCTGTCGTGCCGGTTGGTGCCCGATCAGCGACCACGCGAGATCTTCCGCCGCGTCCAGCGTTTCATCGAGAGCCGGTGCCCGGATGCCGAAGTCCTCTTCGACGCCGCCCTCGGACCCTACCTCGCGGACACACGGGGTCCTTTTATGCGGGCCGCATCGCGTGCCGTGGTGGAAACCTTCGGCCGAAAGCCAGCGCTGACGCGCGAGGGCGGGTCCATTGGCGCCGTCGTCACCATGGCGAAGGTATTGCGCAAGGAGGTGGTGCTGCTGGGGCTTTCCTTGCCCGAGGACGGTTACCACGCCATCAACGAGAGCTTTGCCTGGCCCCAAGCGGCAGGCGGGATCGAGCTCTTCTGCCGCTACTTCCACCATCTTGGCGCACCCGCCACCCCTTCAGCGTAGTTTCAGGTCAGTCCAACCTTGCGCGGTGGCCTGCCAAGGGTATCTTTTCGGCATGACCGAGGCTTCAGCCACCCTTCCGACAACGGCAGCCAACCGCAAGACGGCGTGGAAGATCCTGCTCACCGTCGGGGTGTCAGCCATCGCCATCTCGGGCCTGCTCTGGGCATCGCTCGGCGAGGGCGCTGAATACTACAAGCACGTGGACGAAGCACGTTCGAGCCAGGCCCGCCTTACCGGCAAGCGGTTGCGCGTACACGGCAACGTGGTGCCGGGCACCGTCGTTCACCAGGCCGGGACGCTCGACTACCACTTCAGTATGGAAAGCAAGGCGCCGCGCGAGCACGCCACCATGAACGTGAATTTCCACGGCATCGTCCCGGATCTCTTCAAGGAAGGCGCCGAGGTCATCGCGGCCGGGGTATTGGGCAGTGACGGCATGCTCAAGTCCGACCGCATCGAAACCAAGTGCCCGTCGAAGTACGAGACGCAGGCGCAGAAGTAGCGCCCTTCACCCCGTCCCCCTTCCCACGAGCGACGCACGGGGAAAGGGTGCCGAGCGCGGCCAGGCGGGTGAGGGGGTGCAAAGTTCGCGTCTAACGGGTAGAAATTCCCCCGGGGAGGACATGCTGGGCAAGAGCCACGAGGCGCCTCGCGCCAAGCACGCGGACGTGGGCCACAATCGCGCGCTCGACGGGCTGCGCTTCTTCGCCTTCTTGCTCGTCTTCTTCTTCCACGCCTTGCAGTGGAGCCCGTGGGGCAACCTGCCTTTCATTCGCTTCGGCTTCCTCGGAGTGCCCATCTTCTTCGTGCTCTCGGGATTTCTGATTGGGGGCATCTTGCTCGACTTAAAGGCCAAGCAACGGCCCGGCTTCGGACTCGGTGCCAAGCTCAAGACCTTCTACATCCGGCGCGCCCTGCGCATCTTTCCCGTCTACTACCTCTTCATCGGCATCCTGGCGCTGCTCCTTCTCACCTCGGGCCGCCCCGACCCCATCGCGGTCGACAGCTTCTTCTGGCACCTCAGCTACCTGACCAACTTTCGCTCCTTCTTCGCCGGCATGGATCACATCCGCCAGGGCCACTTCTGGAGCCTGGCCGTCGAGGAGCACTTCTACCTCATCGCGCCTCTCGTGGTGCTGCTGGCCCGGCCGCGCACGCTGGTGGCCTTGCTGGCTTTCGTCATCGCCGCCGTGGCCGCGGCCCGCTGGTCGATCTACGCCGCCGGATCGGCGCGCGATTTCTGGGTGCTCTCGCCCATGCAATTCGATCTGCTGGGGCTCGGCATCGCCACGGCCATCATCGAGCGCAAGGGCAGCTTTCTGCGCATCGACGCGCGCATCCTGCGCTGGCTGGGTCTTGCGGCCGCCGTGTTCTTCGTCCTCTTCATCCGCCGCTATTACCTCGGCCGTCCCGGCATCGGCATCTGGTACGCCACCTTCGGACCTCTGTCGCTGGGCGTGGTCACGGCGGCCCTGGTGCTGACCTTGTGGCAGCGGCCGCGCTGGTTTGTGTCTCGCTTTTTCGGCTTCTGGCCGTTCGCCTACTTCGGCCAGATCAGCTACGGGCTGTATTTGTTCCACCCCAACTGCCTGGGCTGGACCGAGCAGACGTTCGGAAAATACAACCTGAGCAACAGCTTCGCGGGCCTGTTGGTCACCCTCGCCGTGGCCATGCTCTCCTGGCACGTCTTCGAAAAACCGATCAACAACCTCAAGAACCGCTTCACCTACGCCGGCCGGCGCAAGAGCGAGCATCCCGCCAGCGATCCCGTGGCATCCTCCGCCCCCCTCGCCGCGCCGGAAACCTAGACGTACTTCAGCCCGTCGACGACCTGCTGCCGCGAGGCTCGTTTGGCCGGGTAGAGCGTCGCCAGCAAGCTGATGATCTGCGTGGCGCCGGCAACGAGAAGGATCTCGTGGGATGACACATCGACCGGCAACCGGGCGATGAGATACACCTTCGGGTCGAGTGGATAGCCGTACAGTGCTGCGAGCCCGCACAGGGCCAGGCCGTAGAGAATGCCGAGGCCCGTGCCCACGAATCCCACGATGCTGCCCGAAACCAGGAACACGCGCAGAAGCGATCCGCGGCGCGCGCCCATGGCCGCGAGGATGGCGACCTCGCGCACCTTGGACAGCACCACCAGCATGAGCGAGGCCAGGATGTTGAACGCGGCGACGACGATGATCAGTACCAGCAGAAGCGAAATGATGAGCTTCTGCATGGCCAGCGCGGTGAAGAGGTTCTTGTTGAGGGTCTTCCAGTCGATGATGCGCCGGTCGGGTCCCAGGCGGTTTTCGACCTCTTCCTCCATGCGCAGGGCCAGCATCGCATTCGTGAAGCGCAGCTCGACGCCGAAGATGGACTGGCGCGCGTTGCCCAGGCGCTGGGCGTCCTCGAGGGGAATGAAGCCAAGGTGTGCGTCGTACTCCTGGAACCCGAACGAGGCCAGGCCTACCACGCGGAAGACGTAGGCGCTGGGCACGGAATCGATGGCGCCCGAGAAGGGCACGAGCACTTGAATACAATCGCCGACCGAGGCGTGCACCTTGTGCGCGAGCTCGGCGCCCAGGATGAGACGGCCGATCATTCCTCCGGGCGCGGCGCCGGCAGAGGGGACATGGGGACAGCTGGCCGGCTTGCCCAGATCGTCCACCGAGCCCTTGACCAGCGCGCGGCGCAGTTCGGGCACCCCGTCCTCGAGGTCAACGCCTTTCAAGTTGGCGCCAATCTTTCCGATCATCACCTCGCCGGCGGTGAAGCTGAAGCGCGAGGTGCGCACCAGCCCGGGAAAGTCGACCAACTCGGCGCGCACCTTGGCAGCTTCGTGCTCGGCCTCCTTCACGTCGCGTTCCAGCCCGTACGAAGTCACGATGAGGTGCGCGTTCACCGACTGTACCTTCTGCTCGAACTCTCGCGCGAAGCCACTGGTCACCGAGAGTACGACGATGAGCGAGGCCACGCCCAGCATCACCCCAACGGTGGAGACGGTGGTGAAGACCGAAAAGAAGCGCAGCAGAGACAGAAGAATCGTGCACAACAGGGCGGCAAGAGCAATGACGACTGCCACGGTTTCGACGGATCGATGATGGTTGCGGCTGGCGAGCACGAGCACGAAGTCGGCTGCGGTCACGGCCAGGGCGATGAGCGGCCCGATACGCACCGCGCGCGACATCGTCTCGCGGCGCAGGTAGCGCGTGCCCACGAAGCGCTCGAAGCGATACCCCACGAGCAGAAGCACGCTCGAAAGCAGGGCCAAGAGCCCGGCGGCCAGGGTGGCTGCGATGAAGACGGCCATGAAGGGCGCAAGCTACGGGAGGAAGGACCAGCGGTCAAACGGCAGCTGCGACCGATCGACACCAGCTTCGCTCTATCGCAACCTTGACAGGCGTTACCGCGGCCACATACCGTTCTAGTTCCATGAGCCCGCTTCGAGCGTTCCGTCAGGCCGCGTTCGGGATTGTCCTTCTTTCGGCCGCGCTTGCCGGCAACGCCCACGCCGGTCGCAACGACCTCAAACTGGTGAATCTCTGCCCGCAAGCCTCGTCGGCCGCGCTCGGAGTGCAGGAGTGCAGCTGGGTACAGCGAGACGCGAGCGGTTTGGTCACGGGCGTGAACATTGATACCGAGGGCCGCAGCGCCTTCCGCAGCCTGATGTCGGAGCTCGGCGTCGTGATGGCGCCACGCATGGCCATGCCCGCCGGCACCCTCGGCTTCGCCGGATTTCTGGTGAGCGGGGAGCTCGGCGTGACCGAGATCAGCAACAACCGCAGCTTCTGGAACGGCATCCGCGCCGTGTCGCCGCAGAACCCCAACGTCTCGCGGCCCGGCTCCACGCTGACGACCATGGGGATCTCGCTGCGCAAGGGCATCTGGCTGCCCGCGCCCTCCCTGGAATTGGGCGGTGGGGTGGTCAACCTGCTCGCCTCGCAGATGCTTTCCTGGCAGGCCTACGCCAAGCTCGCCCTGCACGAGGGCTTCCACGATCTACCCATCCCGTCCCTCTCGGTGCGCGGGGCTTTCGCCTACATCACGGGCACGGACCAGGTGAATCTGAACATCAGCTCGCTCGACGTCATCGTGTCCAAGGCATTCGGCGTGCTCAAGACGGCTCGACTGGAGCCCTTCGGCGGCTGGAGCCTGCTCATGATCCGCGCGGCCGGCAAGCCCATCGATTTCACCCCGCTGTGCGACGCCCACGCGGTGGCCATTGCGACCCCTGGCCAGACCGTCAGCGACCAGTGCGCCGACGCCCAGCGCGGTACCACCAACGACCTAATGGCCAACGTCGCCTTCCCCGGCCAGCAGGTCATCACCCGCTACCGCGTGTTCGGCGGGGCACAATTGAAATTCGGCATCCTGGCCATCATCGCGCAGTACGAACTCTACCTGGCCGGCCACAGCCGGGACGAAGGCGTCATCCCCGCGGTCGATCAGAGCGCCCGGCAGAGCGCCTTCTCGCTCAGCCTGGGCCTGGATTTCTAGCGCGATCTAGTGGGCCGGAAGCCCGCTACGGATGATGCGGCGGAGCCCCTCGACGGGTAGCCGCGGCCCACGTTTCTCTTCTTCGAAGATGATCTGGGCCATGGTGGCGGCGGTCAAATCCTGCTGGCTGTTCTTGTCAATGACCTTGATTTCGTCGCCATTGCGAATCAGACCGGCGATCTGCTGCAGGGTCACGTAGTGCGAATCCTGGGTGTCGTAGAGCTTGCGGTTCGAGTACCGCTTGATCGTGCGTGTCGTCATGCGGGTATCATGCAACGCCATCTGACCGCGTCAAGTGCGATCCTGTATTGGCGCGCAACCAAAGCTGTTTTCGCGGGAAAGCGGCCAAGACCAAGCAAAAACCGAGCGCACGCCTCCGATATGGCGTGCGCCTGTACTAGCCCACCTTGTCGCCTGGCTTGGACGGGTCGGGCTTTGCGGACGTGTCGCTGCCGTCGACTTCGGGCTTCTTGGGCGACACCTCGATTTCGTTCGCGCTGGTCACGGCGCGCTTGAAGTTCTTGATAGCCCGGCCGAGGCCATCACCCAGCTGGGGCAGCTTGCTGGCGCCGAACACCACCATGACCACCACAAAGATGAGTACGATTTCGCCAGTGCCAAGTCCCATGCATTAGCTCCGGGGTTTCTATAGCACCCGGGGCGAGACCGGGCAAACCCTCCGCCAAGCGGTTTCTTGGTGGAGCGAGCCAGTTCCGCTACGATCGCGATTCATGCGGGCCCAGCTTACAGCTGCTTTCGTCTTCCTCGTTCCCACGGCCTTGGTCGGGCAGGCCGAAGCGAACGACCCGTGGAACGCCCGTACCGACGCGCGTCCCTTGCGGCAGGTCAGGGCGCCGCACATCCAAGCAAGCTTCGCCGAACGTAGGGCCGTGCGCGGCGTCGCCCTCGAGGAGGCCGAGATTTCGGAGAGCCCGGAGCTTCGAGCCATGCGCCGCTTCGAGGAGCAGGCGTTCCCTCGCCCGGGGACGCTGCCTCCGGATGCACCACAGCCGGACGACACGCCCCTGCCCTTGCCGCCCGGCCTGGAAGGACACTGGGGCGGAACCGGCGACATTCCGCGCGGGCTGCGCAGTCCCGAGAACGGCCCCAACCCTCCCCAGCCCACACCCCAGCCAGGCAAGGAATGGTTGAACCAGCTCACCCTGCCCGATCTGCCGGTGCGCTGGGAGCCGCAGGTCATTCGCTACGTCGAATTCTTCAAAAACGATCCGAGGGGCCGCGCCATCATGACGTCCTGGCTGCGCAAGATGGGCCGCTACCGCGACATCATCGAACGCCGGCTCGACGAACAGGGACTGCCCAGGGACCTCATCTACCTGGCCATGGTGGAGAGCGGCTTCGACACCGGTGCCACCTCGCGCAAGGCCGCGGGCGGGGTATGGCAATTCATGCCGGGCGCCGCGCGCGCTTACGGGCTCGAGGTCAGCCACTGGGTCGATGCGCGCCGCGACCCCGAGCGCGCCGCCGAGGCGGCCGCCCACCTGCTCAAGGATCTCTACGTGCGCTTCGGTTCCTGGCCCTTGGCCTTCGCGGCGTACAACGCCGGCTACGGCGCCATCCTGCGCTCCATCGCGCGCTTCAATACCAACGACTTCTGGGAGTTGGCGCGACACGAGGCCGGCTTGCCCTGGGAGAGCACGCTCTACGTGCCCAAGATTCTCGCCGCCGCGCTCGTCGGCCACAACCTCAAGACCTTCGGCTTCGACAACGTCGCGCAGGACCCGCCCTGGGTGTTCGACCGTGTGGAGGTGTCTTCCGGGACCTCTTTCAGCGCGCTTGCCCGCGCCGTGGGCACTCGCCCCGACGTCATCGAGGATTTGAACCCGGAGTACATCGCCGGTCGCGTGCCGCCCGATCGCCCATCGGTGGTCATGCGCGTCCCCCTGGGCACCGGCGCCTCGTTCGCGACGGCAGCACGTCAAGCCCGCTCCACGGACAAGGTCCAGTCGTTGGTCTTGCGCTTCGGCGAGACCCTCGAGGACGTAGCCAAGTCGCATGCTTGCTCGGTGCGCGAGCTCAAGCGCTTGAATGGAGTCAGCGACACCTCGGAGCTGCGCGGGGGCATGACCATCCTGATTCCCGCGCGCGCCGCGGCCACCCAGCCGCCGACGAGCAGCGATGACGACGACGAGCCCATCTTGGTCGCGGTACCCGAGCGGATCTTTTCCTACCCAGGTCGCGAGCGCGTGTTCTATCGCACCCGTGATGGCGACACCCTGACCGACATCGCCGCCGTCTTCGGCGTCAGCGAGGACGATCTCGTCGAGTGGAACAACATCGATCCCGACGCGAAGTTGCAGCCCAAGCTCATCTTTCAGCTCTTCGTGCCCGAGGGGTTCGACCGATCCTCCGTTGTACTGCTCGATCCCGACAAGGTGCGCGTGGTGACGCTCGGATCGGAAGAATTTCTCGAGCTGCAAACCGCCCGCCGGGGCAAGACGCGGCTGTTCTATTCGGCTCGCGCCAATGACACCCTGGCCAAGATCGCCAAGCGCTACGGCCTCTCCCCCGGCGACCTCGCGCGGGTCAATCGCCTCTCTGCGACCAGCGAGCTGGCCGAAGGCCAGAGGATCGTCGTCTATTCGCCCACGCCGGAGTTGCCCAAGGAGATCACCGCCAAGGTCACGGGTGGGTCCAAGAGATCAGCCGTGGCCAGCAGGGAGGTCAGGCACAAGAGCAGCAAGGCTGTGCCGAGCAAGCAGGACAGGGCGAGCCACACGCCGGCCCCCGGCAAGACACCGGCGGCCAGGTCGCGGACGAGCTCCGCGCCAGCGGCCAAGACAAGCGGCAAGACCAGCAAAGGGCGAACGGCGAACGGCAAGCACTAACTGCTGGCCATCATGCCTTCCCCTCCCGAGGAGCATCCCGAGGAAAGACCGCTCATCGTCGACGCCGGCGAGGCCGGCTACCGGCTGGACGCCTGGCTGGCCCACCGCAAGCTCGCGCCCAGCACCTCCGCCGCTCGCCGCGCGGTGGCATCCGGCGTCGTCCGGGTCAACGGCCGCCCGGCCGGCAAGGGCGTCCATCTACAAGCGGGTGACTCGGTCGACATGAACGGCGGACCCGCCCCGGGCGCGGTGCTGGTGCCGGCACCCGGGCTCGAACTCGCCGTGCTCTACCAAGACGACCACATCATCGCCGTGCACAAGCCGGCGGGCATCGCCTCGCACCCGCTGCGAGTGGGAGACGCGGCGACCGTCGCCGCCGCGTTGGTCGCCCGCTTCCCCGATTGCGCCGGCGCCTCACCCGACGCCCGCGAGGGTGGCCTCGGCCACCGCCTCGATGTGGCGACCTCCGGCGTGCTACTCGCCGCGCGCAGCCGGGAAACCTGGTACCGGCTGCGCGAGGCTCTCGCCTCTGCGTCCTGCGAGAAGATCTATCTGGCCGAGATCGGTGGCACGTTTCCATCCGGCCGAAATTCCCTCGAGGCGTACGTGGTTCCAGGCCCGCGTCCCGCGAGCTTCGTGGTCACGGCGCCCATCGGGCGCATGGGCCGTCGCGGTGGCCGGGTGAAGATCGCGTCGGGCCGCCAACCGCTCGCCGCGCGGACGGAGATCACGCTCATGCAGGCGCGCGAGGGCGGCGCCCTTGTCGAGGCCCGCCTCTCGCGCGGACGCGCTCACCAGGTGCGCGCCCACCTGGCCTACCTCGGTGTGCCCGTGAAGGGCGATCCCGTGTACGGCGCGGCGGAGGCGGATGGCAAGTTGCGCTTGCACGCCTGGACGGTTTCGTTGCTCCACCCGATCACGGCAAAGCCCCTGCGCATCGAGGCGCTCCCGCCGGATTGGGCGCGGCTGCGTTGACGACCCGGGCGTCCTCGCCAAGCCGGCTTGGACCTGTTTGTGGCGCGGGCTATGGTTGTCCGCCATGAAAGAAGGCCAGCGCAAAGTGGTGCTCGCCGCGATGAGTGGCAACGCCATCATCATGGTGGCGAAGACCATCGCTGCTCTGGTGAGCGGAAGCGCGGCCATGCTCGCCGAGTCTGTTCACTCGCTGGCCGACACGGCAAACCAGGCTCTCCTCCTCCTCGGCACCCACCTCGGAAAGAAGAGCGACCCAGTCCGCTACCCGCTCGGCCGCGCCACGGAAGTCTATTTCTGGGCCTTCGTGGTGGCCATGATGCTGTTCCTGCTGGGTGGCGTCTTCGCCGTATACGAGGGTGTCCACAAGCTTGTCGCACCGCCGCAGGTGCCGGCCTCGCCCTTGCTTTCACTCATCGTGCTCGGCGTCTCCGTCGCCTGCGAAGCCACCAGCTTCGCGGTCGCCTTCCGCGAATTCCGTGGACAGCGGGGCGGCCGGCCACTTCGCGAGGCCCTCTTCGCGGGCAAGGATCCGACCCTTGCCATCGTGCTCCTGGAAGACACCGGCGCCTTGCTTGGCCTCTGCCTGGCCCTCGCCGCGGTCGTGGCGACATGGATCACCGCAAGCCATCTGCCCGATGCCCTCGGCTCCATCGCCATCGGCGCGCTCCTTTGTACCATCGGCTTTCTGCTCGCACGAGACACCAAGAGCCTGCTCATCGGCGAGGGTGCCACCGCCGAGGACCGGCGGCAGGCCCTTGACGCCATCGAAGGCACGCCAGGCGTCGAGGGCGTGACCCAGATGCTGACCTACCACCTCGGTCCACGCACCGTGCTCCTTGCGCTCAAGGTCCGTTTCGCCCGCGACCTCTCGGTGGACCAAGTCGAGCGGGCGGTGGATGACCTGGAAGCGCGCGTGCGAGCGCGTGTTCCCATCATGAAACGCATCTTCGTCGAGCCCGACGGCGACTTCGTCGAGGACGCCAAGACCTGACCTTGGCGCTAGAAAGTGCCTATGAGGGACAGCTGGGCGCTGTCCGGGCCGACCCGAGGAACCAGGGCGACGCCGCCCGCCCTGGGTGCCGCGCTCGGTGTGGTCAGGATCAGCACCAAGCCTCCCACCGCCAGTACACCGCCGGCGATGGAAGCGACGTTGCTGACCGTGACGGCGGTCGACGCGTTGTCGTACTGCGAGCGGCCAGGTCCGACGCAGGAGTTGCTGTTGCACCCCAGATCGCTCGCCGACTGCAAATAGGAGCGCGCGAGGAAATAGGCGGTGATGCCGACGGCGATGCCCAGACCGCCCACGATCAGGGCGCCGTATCCGAGCTTCTTCTGCACTGGCATGGGCAGATCATCGGGAGACAAGGCGGGGACACCGAGGGGCGCTGCCACAGGAGCGGGAGTTTCCGCGACGGGCGTGGGCGGGCCCGGAGGCTGCGCCGCAGTGGCCGGAGGCGGTGTCGCGCTCCTTGCCGCCTCTGCCTCTGCCTCTGCCCGTTTCTGCTCGGCGGCGCGTTTCTTCTGACTCTCCAAGAGCGACATGCAATCGGCGATCTGCTTCTCCGCCTCGACATCCGGCGCGCCGCCCGCGTCCGCGTTCTTGCGCTGGTATTCTCGAAAGCGAAGCACGGCGTCCTCGTAGCGACCATTTTGTTGAAAACAGCGCCCTTGGTTGAAGATGTAGATCGGGTTGTTCGTGTCGACGTAGATCTCGGCGAGCAGCGCCACCCCCTTTGCATAGTCCCCGGCCAGGCAAGCGGTCTTGGCGGCGCGCTTCTTGGCCGCCAAGCCCTCCGCGCTTTCAGCCGCGTGGGCCATACTCGGCGCGAGCAGGCCCATCACCAGAGCAACCAAGGCGACCTGCAATCGCCGGCGAGCCTTGGGCCGACGGGATCGCCGCGAATACTTCTCTGAGATCATTCCGGCGAGATAGTCCTACAAACGCTCGACCATCGCAAGCTGGCAACCGGCGGCAGCGGTGCTACTCGAATTGCGCCATGCTCGTCTCCACGAGGAGGTAGAGCGTGCGGTAGAAGGTCAGTAGCTCGTCAGGTGAGCCGAAACGTTCGGCCCACTCACGCAGGGCGGAGTTGCCGTCGAGCAAACCGAGCACGTCGCGCGGGGTCGGGCCGAGCCGGAAGGCCTCGGGGCTGACCCGCGGATTGGGCATGGCGTGGGGACGGAAGTCCATGAGGGTCTCGAAATGGGTAACCAGGAATTCGTAGCTGAGCGCAACCACGCCGGCGCCAAGGATCTCGAAACTGGACAGGCCGAGCGGGAAGGCCTCGACCGGGTTGCGCAGCCCGCGATAGAAGTCGAAAGAGCCCTCGCTCCATGTGAAGAGCTCCATCACCCGCTCGCGCACGTGCTGCGACAGCAGGCGAAAAACGTCGAGGGGCCGCATGAAGCCGAGTCCCACCAGCGCCTCGCCGAACTTGCCGCCAAAGCTCGGCATCTCTTCCAGGGCACGTTCGAGGTCGGCGGAGCGCAGGAAGCCACGCGTGACCAGATACTCGCCGAACCTGTCGCCGGTCAAATTCGAATTGACGGACTCAGGCGCTCCGCGCACCAGGTAGACGTCCTTGTACTGCCCTTGCCGACGAAACCTCACCAACCCGGTATCCGCAGCCACCGCCAGATCGGCGATGGCGCGCATGGGCGAGATGAGCGAGAGATCGCCGCTGCTGTCAGGCGGAGTGCCTTCGGGTATGGGCAGGCCGGGTCCCGCGCCCTCGGGGTAGGCCTCGGGTTCCGCTTCGAGCATCGGTCCCGCACCGTCGTCGAGGTTGAGCAAGCCCTGCCCCGGGGTCTCGTTGGGTCCCGGAAAGGAAGACAGACGATGCCTGCCCGAAGGCCGTCCCCTGCCTGAAGATGGGGCGCCCACCGGCTCGCCCGAAAGGAGGTCCCCACCGATGGGCGCCCCGGGCCAAGCCGGTACCCCGTCGAGATCCGGCTTTTCGTACTGATCCAAGCCGACCAGGGACACCGAGCCCGCCAGCGCATCGTTGAGGGCGGCGGTGACCACCGTGGCCGCGGGCGTGATGTTTCCGCCCCGGCTCGGTGGGCGCGCCTCGTGATCGGCCGAGGAGTCCCGCGACAGCCGCGGCACTGGTGGCGGGGTGACTCCTGCGGGCGTCCCCTGCGCCTTGATCTCCCACTTGCGCGCGCGCTCCTTCAAGCGATGGATCGCGTCGGGCTGGGTGTCGAAGAGGTCCGCAACCAGCGCACCCAAATCGGCCGGCCCCACGCGCATGCCGAGCTGGAACTGCAAATCCTCGAGGGCGTTGCGGAACTCGGCCGCGGTCTGGTAGCGGTCGTCGAGGCCCTTGGCCAGCGCCTTGCGAACGATGGCATCGAGGCTGGCCGGGATGTCTTTGCTGTACTTGTCCCATCGCTCAAGGCGACCGTCGCGCACCATGAGCAGCACGTCGAGATCGTTGGGCGCGGTGAACAGCCGCTTGCCCATGAGCATCTCGGCCAGCACGATACCCACGGCGAAAATGTCACTGCGGCCGTCGAGGTCGCCGCCCGTGACCTGCTCGGGCGACATGTAGCCGTACTTGCCCTTGAGTGTGCCAGCCTGGGTCTTGGATTCTCGTTCCTGCGCGTGGGCGATGCCGAAGTCGCCCAGTTTCACGTCCCCGCGCCGTGCGATGAACACGTTCGACGGCGAGATGTCGCGGTGAACGAGGTGCATGGGCTTGCCCTCGCCGTCCAGGGCGTTGTGTGCGTAGTCGAGGGCGTCGAGAACCTCCGCGGCAATGAACATGCAGATGGGAATGGGCAGGCGCACGTGTTTCTGTGCCGCGGAACGCAGCAAGCCCAGACCATCGAACCCCTCGACGTACTCCAGGGCGATGAAGTACTGGCCGTTCTCCTCGCCAAAGTCCGTGACCTGCACGATCTTGGGGTGGATGAGCTGGGCGGTGAGCTTGGCCTCGTCGATGAACATCGACACGAAGGTCTTGTCCGCGGCGAGGTTGGGCAAGATGCGCTTGATCACCAGCAGCTTCTCGAAGCCATGGGCCGAGAGGATCTTCGCCTTGAAGACCTCTGCCATCCCTCCCGTTGCCAGGCGCTGGACCAAGGTGTAGCGGCCAAACTGCGAGGGAAAACTGGCCTCCTTTCCCTCGACAGGCATCAGACGCTCATTTTAACACGTTGAAGGCCCAAAAGTACCTCTTCCCCAGTGCTGGGGTCGAGGTTTCGTAGTACCATGAAACCCTTCGCATGCGAACTCTGTCCTCTGGCAAGTCGGATGTCGGCCGCCGCCGGCCACACAACGAAGACAGTATGCTGTTCGATGACGAGCTGGGTCTGTACATCGTGTGCGACGGAGTGGGTGGCAATGCCAAGGGCGAGGTGGCCAGCGCCGAATCGGTAGAGCTCGTCCAATCCTGGGTCAAGCGCTGGCGCAAGACCCTGAACGCACACGTCGCAGATCCAAGCCCCGAGAATTCCGGCCTGGTGCGCCGGCTGCTCGAAAGCGCCGTACAGTCGGCTTGCTACATGGTCTTCGGCATGGGACAGCTCGATCCCCGGCAAAAGGGCATGTCGAGCACACTGTCGTCCCTGCTCGTCAGCGCGGGAACCGCTTTCATCGCCCAGGTGGGCGACAGCAGGGTGTACCTCTCGCGGGATGGCAAGACCGCCCAGCTAACCGAGGATCACACCCTGGTCAACTTCCGCTTGAAGCTGGGGCTCATCACCGCCGAGGAGGCCGCCAATTCACCCGGCAAGAACGTCATCACCCGCGCGGTAGGACACCAGGATTACGTCGAGGTCGACACCATTGACCTGGAGACCAAGCCGGGCGATCGATTCGTGCTCTGCTCGGACGGCCTGCACGGCTACCTTGGCGATGGCGAGATCGATGGTTTGGTGAACGGCGACCGCGAGGCGGTGACCAACCGCCTCATCGAGCTGGCCAACGAGCGCGGCGGCCGCGACAACATCACCGTCGTCGTTTGTGACGTCGAGGCCTGAAGGCCGCCGGGCTCGTCCGCGTTGGCGCAGGCGGGCTCCGCCCGCCGG